>Ga0136633_1001570_pt1 | contig 16723 bp, 14 predicted proteins | sample AntDrymeUQ832206_2_FD_105494 | JGI IMG/M metagenome (GOLD analysis project Ga0136633, IMG submission 105494) | Polar desert sand microbial communities from Dry Valleys, Antarctica - metaG UQ83 (22.06) | ecosystem: Environmental > Terrestrial > Soil > Desert | place: Antarctica: Dry Valley...
ACGCGGACACGCAGGTCCGCGTCACGGCGGAGATGGAGGACGGCGACGTGTTCACGGCATCGCTGCCGTTGGCCGAGCTGGAGCGGGCCGCGCCCGGCGACGGCGTCTGGGACCTCCACCTCGACGTCCCCGGAGAGGAACCGCTGCGGGTCGGGCGCCACCTCGACGACCTGCCCGGCAAGCGCGACGCCGTCGTCTATCCGGCCGCGCGACTGTCCGGGCCTACGGGAGAGCGCGAGATGCGCCCCGTCTTCACCGTCGCGAACAACCTCTCCGTGCGCTGCGGGCCCGCGCGGGAGGTCGCCGCACCGGCTGTGGACCGTCGGCCCGGCGACCGCGCGGGCGCGCGGCGGCGCCTTGCCCTCCTCGCGGCCACCGGGGTGCAGGCCATCGCGCTCGCCCTCCTGCGCGGCCTGCTCGCGACCCGCCGGCCGGGACCCCCGGAGGACCGTGTCCACCTGTTGCTTCAGCACGCCTACGGCATGGGCGGGACCATCCGCACCACCCTCAACCTGGCCGAGCACCTCGTGCGGGCGCGCCCCGTCGAGATTCTCAGCGTCGTCCGGCGCCGCGACGACCCCTTCTTCGCCCTGCCCGGCGCTGTAGAAGTCGTCACGCTCGACGACCGGCGGGAGGAGGCCGCGCGCGTCGGCCGGGTCCCGGGCGCGCTCGCGCGGCTGCTGCGCGCGTGCCCGAGCGTCCTCGTGCACCCCGACGACCACGTCTTCGCCGCCTGCAGCCTCTGGAGCGACATCGGGCTGGCCCGCCGGCTGTGGCGGATGCGCTCGGGCGTGCTCGTCACCACGCGGCCCGGCTTCAACCTGCTGTTGGCACGCGTCCGCCCGCCCGGCGTCGTCCTGATCGCGCAGGAGCACATGAACATCGGCGCCCACGCGCCGGCGCTGTCACGCGCGATGCGGCGCCATTACCGCCGGCTCGACGCGCTCGTCGTGCTCACGGAGGGCGACCGCCGCGACTACGCGCAGATGCTTGCGGGCGCGCGCACGCGCGTGACGCGCATCCCGAACGCGGTCCCGCAGCTCGACGGCGGCGACGCGTCGCTCGAGCGCCCGGTCGTCGTCGCCGCCGGGCGGCTGAACCCGCAGAAGGGCTTCGACCTGCTCATCCCCGCCTTCGCGCAGGTCGCCGCCGCCGCGCCCGATTGGACGCTGCGCATCCACGGCGGCGGAAGCGAGCGCGCACGACTCCGGGCGCTCGTCCTCGAGCACGAGTTGTCCGACCACGTGTTCCTCCCCGGCCCGACGCAGCGGCTCGGCGCGGAGCTCGCCAAGGGGTCCCTGTTCGTCCTGAGCTCCCGCTTCGAGGGCTTCGGCATGGTCATCGTCGAGGCGATGAGCAAGGGCCTCCCCGTGGTCAGCTTCGACTGCCCGCGCGGGCCCTCGGAGATCATCGACCACGGCCGCGACGGGCTGCTCGTGCCCGCGGGAGACGTCGACGCGCTCGCCGCGGCCCTGCTCGAGCTGATCGGCGACCCGGCGCGGCGCGAGAGCATGGGGCACCAGGCCCGTGCCACGGCCGCGCGGTACGCGCCGGCGGCGATCGGGGCCCAGTGGGACGACCTGCTCGGCAGCGTCACAGGGGCCTCTGCAGCCACCGGGCGACGGCAGCCGGGATGCTAGGCTCGCGCGGCCTGGCCGTAGCCCCACCGCGCGCAGGACATCGCACCGTGACGGCGCCGCCGACCGCCACCCTGACGAGCAGCGAACGCCACCCGGAGTGTGGGCCCGGCGCGCTGCCCGCCGACGGCCGTTCATCGCGCATGCGCACCGCCCCACCGAGCGTCTTCGGGGCCGTCGTGTTCGCCACCGCGGGTGAGGATTCCGGCGCGCCCGCGGCCGCGCTGCCCTGGGACGACGGCACCCTGCTCGGCCGTGGTCTCGCGCAGCTCGCGAGCATCGGCGTGCGCTCGGCCGACGTCGTCATGCGCCCGGGCGCCGAGGCCGCGCTTGCCTCCTCGCTGCGGGTCGACGGGATCTCGGTCCGCACCCACGTCTCTCCTGATACCGCGGGCGACCTGCGCGTGCTCGCCGGCATCGCCCGCTCGGGGACGGGCGGGCTCGCGCTGCTGCAGGGCGACGTCGTCACACACCGCGAGGCACTCGCCGGGCTGCTGCTGGACCCGCGCCTGCGGACCGCCGCGCTCGTCGTCCCCGGCGGGCAGGGGCGGCCGTTCGCCCCGCGGGTGCGCTCCGTGCGCGGCCACGTCCTGAGCGCCGGGTCGCCCTACCACCACGTCAAGGACCCGACGACGAACTTCCTCGGCATCCTCAAGGTGGCCGCGGCGGAGCGGATCCTGCTTGCCGGCACGGCCGAGCGCCTCGCCGCGCTCGTCGAGGACCCCCCGCCGAGCTGGTCCGGGGAGCGCGACGCAACCGTAGACGCATGGCGGCGCTGGTTTGCGCGCCGCAGCGATCCCGAGGCCACCGAGATCCCTGAGCGCCCCGTGCTCGGAGAGGACGACGAGGCCGAGGTCCGGCGCGCCGCGTCGGCCGCCGGGCAGGACGTCGTGTCGCTCGCGCTCGTCGGCCTCGTGCGCGGGGGCGCCGCCGTCGGCATCAGCCACCTGCGGCGCCTCTTCTGGGCGCGCCCGCTCTCCGCCGCCGCCGCGGCCGCTGCGCGCGCCCAAATCGAGGCCTACGACGAGGACCGCGTGCTGCTCGACTCCGCCGTCAAGGCCAACGACGGCTTCTTCACGACGTACTTCGTCTCTCCCTACTCGAAGTACCTCGCGCGCTGGGCCGCCCGCCGCGGCTGGACGCCCAACGGCGTCACGACCCTGTCGCTGGCCATTGGGACGCTCGCCGCCGCCGCCTACGCGACGGGTACCGGCTGGGGGATGGTGGCCGGCGCGGTCCTGCTGCAGGCCTCCTTCACGACGGACTGCGTGGACGGCCAGCTCGCCCGGTACACCCGTCAGTTCTCGGCCCTCGGCGCCTGGCTGGACTCCGTCTTCGACCGCACCAAGGAGTACCTCGTCTTCGCCGGGCTGGCGATCGGCGCAAGCGCGGCGGACGGCGACGTGTGGCTGCTCGCAGCCGCCGCGCTCAGCCTGCAGACCGTCCGTCACACCCTCGAGTTCTCCTACGGGGCCTCCCGGCAGCAGGGCTTCGCGGCCGTCCTGCAGCCGCCGCTCGAGGTTGCCGAGGACGCCGGCGGGCCGCGGCGCCCGTACCTGCCTCCGTCACGGCCGCCCGGGGAGCGCCCCCGCCCGGCACGTCCCCCGGCCCGCCGGGTGGTCGGCCGCGGCCTCGCGCTGTGGACGGCGATCGAGCGCCTCCCCGGGATCCGCTGGGGCAAGAAGATGGTCGCCTTTCCGATCGGCGAGCGGTTCGCGCTGATCTCGATCGTCTCGGTGATCAGCGGCCCGCGAACGACGTTCATCGCCTACCTGGCGTGGGCGGGCCTGGCCACCGTCTACAACCTCGTCGGCCGCGTGCTGCGGTCGATCGCCCGATGACCGCCGTCGCCGCCACGGTGCCGGGTGCCTTGCCCGACGACCGGATCGCCCAGTACCGCGACGACGGGCCGATCGCCCTGGCTATCGGGCGTCTCGGGGCCCGGGTCGGAGTCCCCGGCATCGTGCTCCTCGTCGCTGCCGCCGCCCCGCTCGTCGCGCTGCTCGCCGTCCACGGTGAGGACCCGCCGCGCGGCCTGCTCGGCGCCGCGCTCGGCTGGGCCGTCCTGCTCGGCGGGCTGTCGAGCGGGCGGCCGCACGGAGGGCGCTTCGCGTGGGCCGTGCCGACGGTGCTGCGGATGCTCGAGTACGGGACCTTCATCTGGATCGCCGCCGTCGGCCCGGACGCCGCGCAGCCTGCCGTCTTCGCTTTTCTCTGCGCGATCGCCTTCCGCCAGTACGACATCGTCTATCGCCTGCGCCACCGCAGCGAGCCGCCGCCCGCGTGGATCACCACGATCGGCGGGGGGTGGGACGGCCGACTGCTCGCCGCCTACGCGCTGCTGCTGCTCGACGCGCTGCCCGCGGGGCTGTTTCTCGCCGCCGCGGGCCTCGCCGTCGTCTCCGTCACCGAGAGCGCCCGCGGTTGGGCGCGCCAGAGCGCCCGCGGGCTCTCCGACGACGACGAGGAGGACGAGACCCCGTGACCACGGCGGGCGGCCGCGTCCCCACCGTGGCGGAGGTGCGGGCGCGGACGCAGCCGCCGGGACTGCTCGACCGCAACAGCGGCGAGCACTGGGCCGGCCGCCTGTACATCCGGCGCGTCTCGCCCCACCTCACCCGCCTGCTGCTGCGCACGCCCGCGACTCCCGACGCGGTCACCTGGATGATGATCGCCAGCGGCCTGCTCGCGGGCCTCGCGCTGAGCGTCCCCGGGTTGTGGACGGCCATCGCGGCGGTCCTTCTCATCCAGATGCAGATCCTCTTCGACTGCTCCGACGGCGAGCTCGCCCGGTGGAAGCAGACGAGCTCGGCCACCGGGATCTACCTCGACCGCGTCGGGCACTTTCTCACCGGTGCCGCGCTGCCGATCGGCCTCGGGGTGCGGGCCGACGGGGGCTGGGACTCGCTCGGCGGCTACACCACGCTCGGCCTGCTGATCGCGCTGCTCGTCGTCCTGTTGTGGTCGCAGTCGGCGCTCGTGCACGTCGCCCGGGCCGAGGCCGGCCGGCCGCTCGTGGAGGACCGGACGGAGGTCGCCGCGCCGCGCTCGGCCGGGCTGCGGCGCCTACGGCGAGCGGCCGGGTTCATCCCGCTCTTCCGGGCGTTCGTAGCGATGGAGACGACTCTGCTCGCGCTCGCCGCCGCCATCGTCGACGAGGCGGCGGGCGACCTCACGGGCACGCGTGCGCTCGTCATCGTCCTCGTACCGCTCGCCGCGCTGACGATGACGGGCCGGCTGGTCGCGATCCTCGCCTCCAGCCGCCTGCGATGACGCCACGCCTCGGGTGCGTGCTGCTGACCGCGGGCCGGCGGCCCGCCGAGCTGGCGCTGGCGCTGCGGTCGCTGCTCGACCAGGAGGACGTCGGGCTCGAGGTCGTGGTGGTGGGCAACGGCTGGGTGCCCGAGGGGCTGCCGCCGGGGGTCCGCTCACACCACGAGCCCGTCGACCGCGGCATTCCCGCCGGCCGCAACGCCGGCGTCGCGCACGCGCAGGGCGAGCTCCTGTTCTTCCTCGACGACGACGCGCGGCTGGCCGCGCCCGGCGCCCTCGCCGCCGTCGCCGCCGAGTTCGCGCGGGACCCGCTACTCGGCCTCCTCCAGCTCCGCGTCGACGCCTCCGACGGCCGGCCGCCCCTGCGCGAGTGGGTCCCCCGGCTCGGGAGCGGCGACCGGACGCGCAGCGGCGAGGTGACGGCCGTGTGGGAGGGCGCCGTGGCCATGCGCCGCGCCGTGTTCGAGGAGGTCGGGGGCTGGCCCGAGGACTTCCGCTTCGTGCACGAGGGGGTCGACCTCGCCTGGCGGGTCATGGACGCGGGGCACCGGGTGCGCTACTGCGGGGACATCGTCGTCCTGCACCCCACGCCCGACCCGGCGGACCCGCCGGCGCGGCACGGCTACTCGCACTACTACGGCGCGCGCAACCGGACGTGGCTCGCCCGCCGCTACCTGCCGCGGCCACTCGGTGCCCTGCTCGTCGCCACGTTCGCGCTGCGGACGCTGCCGCGCTTCCGATCGCGCGCCGATCTGCAGAGCGCGCTGCGTGGCTACCGCGACGGTGCGCGCGGCCCCGCCGGACCGCGGCGGCGGCTGCGGGCGCGCACGATCTGGCGGATGACGGCGGCCGGCCGGCCCCCCGTCATCTGATCGAAGCCTGAAGGCCGAGCCGCACTACCGTGCAGCGGCGATGAGCGAGGTCGGTTCGGAAGACGCCGTTGCCGCGGCGCACGTGGCCGCGCCCGTCCGGCGTGGGCAGGAGGCCTTCGGCGCCGAGCGGCAGGTCCACGAGCCACATCGGGTCGGCCTGCCGCCCATCGGGCCGTACCTGCGCACGCTGTGGCAGCGGCGCGACTTCGCCTTCGAGCTCTCGCGCACGAATCTCCGCGCGCAGCACTTCAACACGGTGTTCGGGCAGTTCTGGCTGCTCATCAACCCGCTCCTGCTCGCGCTCGTCTACTTCGTCCTCGTGGACATCCTGCGCGGCGGGGAGCGCGGCAGCGAGTTCCTCGCGCACCTGATCGCGGGGCTGTTCGCCTACTACTTCGTCAACACGGCACTGACCACCGCCGTGCGGTCGGTGACCTCCGGCGGCAAGCTGATCCTCAACACCGCCTTCCCGCGCGTGCTGCTGCCGCTCGCGGCCGTGATCACCGCCTTCAAGCGCTTCCTGCCGACGCTGCCCATCTACTTCGTCATCCACCTCGTCATCGGGCTACCGGTGGGCGTGGAACTGCTGTGGGGGATCCCGATCATCGGCCTGCTGGTGGTGCTCGCGGCGGGCCTGTCGATCGCGGTCTCGGCGCTGCAGGTGTACTTCCGCGACCTCAAGAGCTTCCTGCCCTACGGCCTGCGCATGTGGCTCTACACCTCACCGATCCTCTATTTCGCCGACGAGGTGCCCGAGCGCTACGAGTGGATCCTGCTCATCAACCCGCTCGCGCCGATGCTGACTGCCTGGAGCGACGTGCTCATCTTCGGGCGCCAGCCCGACGGCACCGACCTCGCCATCGGCGCGGCCTGGGCGTTCGGCCTGCTGCTCGCGGGGATGGCGTTCTTCATGTCCCGGGAGAGGGAATTTGCCGTCCGGATCTGAGATGGCGATCAAGGTCGAGAACGTCTCGATCACCTACCGGACGTCTTTCGAGCGGGCGCCGACGCTGCGCTCCACCGTGACGCGGCTCGGCCGCCGGGAGCGCGTGTTCCGCGAGATCGAGGCCGTCAAGGATGTCTCCTTCGAGGTTCCGCGCGGCCACGTCCTCGGTGTCGTCGGCGCCAACGGCGCCGGCAAGTCGACGCTCATGCGTGCGATCGCCGGCATCCTCCCCCCGACCTCGGGGCGTGTCGAGGTGAACGGTCGGGTGAGCACGCTGCTGGCGCTCGGCGTCGGCTTCAACCGCAAGCTGTCCGGTCGCGACAACATCGTCCTCGGCGGCCTCGCGGCCGGCCTCTCGCGCGAGCAGATGGAGTCGCGCTACGAGGAGATCGTCGCCTTCGCCGAGCTCGACGAGTTCATGGACCTGCCGATGCGCACCTACTCGTCGGGCATGTACGGCCGGCTGGCGTTCTCGGTCGCGGTGAACATGGACCCGGACATCCTGCTCATCGACGAGGCCCTGTCGGTCGGCGACGCGCGCTTCCGCAAGAAATCCTTCAAGAAGATGCGCGAGCTGTGCGAGCGCGACACGACGGTGCTGCTGGTCAGCCACGCGCTGCAGAGCATCAAGGACCTCAGCGACGAGGCCGTCTGGCTGCACAAGGGTGAGCTGCGCAAGTGGGGCGAGCCCGACGCCGTGATCGAGGACTACACGAAGTTCCTCGATGTCGGCGAGGACGCGGTCACGATGGAGGACGTGTGAGGCATTCCGGGGCCACGTCCACACGCCACGTGGCGTTCTCGTAGAGACGGCGGTAGGTCGCGGGCGCGACGGCCACCGGGAAGTTCTCGCGGAAGATCCTCGTCGTGCGCTTCGTGCGCCGCGGTGCCAGGAAGATGCGCCCGAGCGGGCTCGCGCCGTTGGCGACCGTGCCCACGGAGCCCGGTGGCCCGTCGATCCACCAGCGGATGAAGGGGATCGGGCGGTGGTCCGCCGTGGTCAGCGGTCCGCACGCGGCGAGCGCGGCACGCACCGTCGGATCCTCCCCCACCCGGCGCAGGTCGCGGTAGAGGCCGCCGTCGCGGTCCACCCGCGTCTCGAGCCGCTGCAGCATCCCGACGTGGCGGGGCAGGTAGGCGACCGACAGCAGGAGCGCGAGCGCCCCCGCGATCGCCCAGCGCGTGCGCGCGCGGCCCGGGGGCAGCAGCAGCCACCCCGCGACCGCGAGGCCGTAGAACAGGGCGACGAGCATCGCCGGGGTGCGGATGTAGCGGCCGATCAGCGGCAGCCCGAACAGCGGCCCCACGGCAAAGACGAGGACCATCAGGGCAGCCACCGCGACGGGGACGGCGGCGGCGCGGCGGCGGTGCACCCACGCGAACGCGAGCCCGATGGGGAGGGCGGCCAGAATCGGCTCGCGCAGGACGTAGCCGAAGTACTGCGCCGTCCAGTAGGGGACCTGCGACGGCTCGCGGCGCCGGTCGACCGCCTCGGCCAGCGCGGCCGTCCCGTGCAGCGAGTGCAGCGCGTCGCCCGTGACCAGCCAGTCCGTTCCCGCCCAGACGAGCGGCGCGATGGCCGCGATGGCAAGCGCCCGCGCGCGTTCGCGCGGGGTGGATGCCGGCCACAGGTAGAGCGCATAGCACCCCGCGAGGACCCAGGCCTCCGGGCGCAGCAGACCGGCGACCACCAGCAGCCCCAGCACGGGCAGCCCGCGGCGCGGCCGGCGCACCTCGAGCAGGACGGCACCGATCACCAGCGCCGCGAAGGGAACGTCCTGGTAGGCGAGGACGGCGTCGCGCTGCAGCGCGGGGCGGGTGGCGACCACCGCCGCGGTCACGACCCCCACCCAGGGGGAGAACAGCTCGCTGCCGAGCCTGAAGACGAGCCAGACAAGGCCGCCGAAGCACAGCAGCACCGCCCACAGCATCAGGGTTCCCGCGGCCTCCCCGAACGGGACCAGCAGCAGCCCCGCCGCCATCTGCAGCGGGTGGGGCGTCGGGGCGAAGTCGGCGAGGTATTCCGGCGTGCTGCCGTCGAGCAGGTCGCGCGCCCACAGCAGCGCGTAGCGCGCGTCGTAGTTGAGATACCAGGGGTCGTAGGCGAGCTGCAGGAACAGCGCCAGCGACACGATGGTGACGAGCGCCCCGAGGATTCTCGGGCGGCGCGGCGAGGAGCCGGCGGACGGAGCCGTGGTGGTGGACCCGTGCCCCATCGCGGTCGCCAGCGTACCCGCACGATCGGAGCCGGCCCGCGCACTAGGGTGACCGCCGTGATCGCACCGCCGCCGCCGCGGACATGGGTTCTCTCGCGGTAGCGGCCCCGCTCCAGGGAGCGGCCGTCCTCCTCGCGGCCTTCGCGGCCGCCGCCGTTCTCGTCCTCCCCGACGGCCGCCGCCGGGCGTGGGCGATGGTCCTCGCACTGGCCGGGAGCGCCGCCGTGATCGGCACCCTCGTGGGCGGGCAGGTCGGCGACATCGTGGGCCGGCAGCCGGCGCTCGCCGGCGCGGGCGCGGCGGCGGGCCTCGGCGCGGTCGCCGTCACGGCGGGGCTGATCCTCCGCCGCCCGCACCTCGTCGCCCTGCTCGCGCTGGGCGCGCTCCCGTTCCGCGTGCCGATCCCGGTCGGCGACGGCGCGGCCAACCTCCTGGTCCCGCTGTACGTCGTGGTGGCCGGCGGGTGCCTCGCCTACCTGCTGCGGGTGCTTCGCGAGGGGGCCGGGGACGAGGACGGCGGGTACGACGACCGCTCGCGGGCGCTCGTGGGGCTCGAGCGTGCCCTGGCCGGGGTCCTGGTCCTCTATGCCGTGCAGGCGACGTACTCGACGGAGCTCTCGCAGGCCGCGAAGAACGTCGCCTTCTTCTACGTCCCCTTCGCGGTCCTGTTCCGGCTGGCGGCGGACGTGGAGTGGACGGACCAGATGCTTCGCCGGGCGCTCGGGATCGTCGCCGGCCTCGCCGTCGTCTTCGCAGGCATCGCCTACTACGAGTTCGCCACGGGGCACCTGCTGATTCCCAACCCCAAGGTGCTCGCGGCCAACGAGGCCAAGCCGTACTTCCGCGTGAACTCGCTGTTCTTCGACCCGAACATCTACGGGCGCTTCGTCGCGCTGGCCATGATCGTCGTCGCGACCGTGCTGCTGTGGACCCGCCGGGGACGCACCACGGTGGTGCTCGCCGCCGTGCTCGCCGTGCTCTGGGGTGGGCTGCTGCTGTCGCTGTCGCAGTCGAGCTTCGCCACGCTGCTGATCGGCCTTGCGGTTCTCGCCGCACTGCGCTGGCGACCGCTGCCCGTCGTGGCCGCCGGGGTCGCCGTCGCAGTGGCGGGAGCCGCGCTCGTGTTCGCCTTTCCCGGCACCTTCGGCGTCGACAAGACGTCCGAGCAGGCGCTCAACCGCGCCACCGCTGGGCGGGTGAAGCTGACGCGGGCCGGGCTGGAGATGGCCCGCGACCGGCCCGTCTGGGGCTTCGGTTCGGGCTCCTTCGCCGAGCGCTACCGGGCCCGCGAGCGCGTCTTCTCACCCCTCGCGGCGGCGGAGTCGCACACGATCCCGCTCACGGTCGCGGCCGAGCAGGGGGCGCTTGGGCTGGTTGCCTATCTCCTGCTGCTGGGCTCGGCGCTGCGGCTCGTGTTCAGCGGTGTAGCGGCGCGCGTCCGCGCGTCCGCGACCCCCCGTGCGGTGGCCGGCGTGGCCGTGGCGGCTGCGTTCTGCGGCCTGCTCGTGCACACGTTCGGCTACGCCGCCTTCCTCGAGGACCCGCTCACCTGGGCGCTCCTCGCGGTGGCGGCCGCGCTCGGGCGGACACGAGACGTACCGACACCCGACACGATCGGGTGAGGGAGCGGGTCGGGAGGTTCGAATCGATGCGGACGGGTTGAAAAAGCGCCCCAGCTGGAGGAATACAGCCCTTCGATGCCACTGCGAGAGGAATGGCCGGGGTCCTGGGGCGCTTTTTCAACCCGTCGCTCGTCCGCGATGCCCCCACTAGATTCGGAGGCGGATGTCCCGCCGCCGGCCCAGGCTTCGGACCGTCGCCATCGTCGCCGCGGTCCTGCTCGCATCCGGCGCGGTCGCCGGCTATTTGCTGCTTCGGCCGCCCGGGGACGTCTACAACCCGCAGGTCGAGTTCGAGGAGCCGACGCCGACGCCGACCGCCACGCCGGCCCCCCTCACCGGAGCGCCGAGCATGCGCGGGGTCGATCGCTTCCGCTGGCCCGTCTTCGGCTACACGAGGGACCATCGGCGAACCTTCGCGGCCTCCGCCGCGCTGCGCGGGCCGTACCGTCGGATGTGGAAGATCGGGGCCTCGGCTCTGCTCGAGTTCCCGCCCGTCATCGCGCGCGGCCGGCTCTTCCAGCTCGCTGACGACGGCATCCTGCGCGCGATCGACAAGCGCACGGGCCGCGTCCGCTGGCGACGCGACCTCGGCCGCCTCGCGGCTTCCAGCCCCGCCGCCGGGCGGCACACCCTGTACGTCACCCTGCTCGCGACCCGAGGTTCGCGGCGGCGCGGGCGGGTCGCCGCGGTGCGCATGCGCGACGGGAGGGTCCTGTGGTCGCGCACGCTGCCCAGCCGCAGCGAATCCTCCCCGATGCTCGACGGCGGCAAGCTCTACTTCGGAACGGAGAACGGGACGGTCTACGCGCTCCGCACCAGCAACGGGCGGACCGTGTGGACCTACCGCGCCGCCGGAGCCGTCAAGGCAAGTCTGACGCTCACCGCGGGCACCCTCGTGTTCGGCGACTACAGCGGCCGGGTGCAGGCGATCCGGACCGTCAACGGCAGGCCGGTCTGGGTCTCATCCGTGTCCCGCGGCCTGCGGTCGGGACGCTTCTACGCCACGGCCGCCGTCGCCTACGGGCGCGTCTACGTCGGAAGCACGGACGGGCGGCAGTACTCACTCTCGGCCCGGACGGGGCGCCTCGCGTGGGCGCGGAAGACGGGCGGTTTCGTCTACTCGTCGGCCGCGGTGACGACCGCTCCCGGCGTCGGGCCGACGGTGTACTTCGGCTCCTACGACGGACGCTTCTACGCGCTCGATGCCCGGTCGGGCCGCACGCGGTGGACCTTCCGATCGGGCGGGAAGATCTCGGGGTCGCCGACGATCGTGGGGGACGTCGTGTACTTCTCGGACCTCGGTCGCAGCCGCACCTACGGCCTCGGGATCCGCACGGGGCGCAGGGTCTTCCGCGCCGAGCTCGGCGGCTACGACCCGATCGTCTCCGACGGGCAGTCGCTGTTTCTCACGGGCCGCCGGTCGGTGACGCGGCTGACGCCGCTGGCCGCCGGACGGCGCGAGGCGCGCCAGGAGGAGGCCCGCCAGCGGACGAGGGCGAAGAGCGGGAGCTCAAAGACAGACGTGAAGGTCCGGAAGAAGAAGAGGAAGAAGAGGGCCAGGCAATGAGCTCAGACCGGCACAGGCCGACGAGGGCGGGGTACGGGCCGACGCTGCCCGAGCTCGTGCACGAGCGCCTCGGCATCGCGCCGCGCACAGCGACCATCGCCTGCCTCGCCTTTGCGGTGCTGGCGCTCGCCGCGGTCGCGGCGGCGGCCTGGCCCGGCGACGGGCGCGTGCTGCTCGTGCACCGCGGCCCGGACTTCCGGCTGCTCTACCAGCCCGACGTGCTCCATCCCGTGGCCCCCCGGGAGGGCGAGCTGGAGCGGCTCGAGGGACGGCACGGGCCCCTGTCGCTGACGGCGACGGTGCGGCGGTTCGACGCGCCCCCGCTTCCCGGCCTCGGACCGATCGCCGCGCTGCCGCTCCACGCCGACGCCCACGTCGCGCGGCTCGCGCGGGACCTCACCGACCTCAGGTTGCGCGAGCAGCGCCACCTGCGCGTCAACGGGGCGCCGGGCTACGACGTCCGCTTCGGTGCGGGACCCCCGGGCGCGCGCGAGTACGGCCGGGACATCATCGTCTTCCCCGACGAGATAGCGACCACGGGCGCCATGTTGCTCTCGCTGCGCGTGCGCCAGAGCCGGCGGGTGGTGGACCGCCCGACCGAGGACCGCGTCGCCGCAGCCCACCGCGTGCTGCGCTCCTTCTCGTTCGGCACCGAGGCGGACTGAGCCTGAATCCAGGCTGAGCCGGGCCGCCGGTCCGCGAGCGCGGGCCGGCGCCGCCCGTACCTCCATCAGCCCTTGCCCACGCCGTCGATCGCCTTCTTGAGCTTCTCGACGATCGTCGAGGCGATGCCCTGGTCGTCGGAGAACCCGTCGGCCGCCTTGACCACCCCGGCGAGCACTACCGCGATGAGCAGGATCAGGCCGACGTACTCCACCGTCCCCTGTGCCCGCTCGCCGCGCAGCCCTGTGAGGGCAGAGTGGACCCTCCCCATCAGCTCGTATCCCATGCCGCACCAACCTCCCGGTCCCTCGTTGATCCCCGCTCGAGCGGGCTGACCCGGAGTCTGCGGAAGGCCATGTGACGCATCCAGACGTGCAGGTGACAGAAGTGCGACGACTTCGCGACAAATCTGCGACGGGCGGGGCCGGCATCCTCCCCCCGGGTGGCGCGGTCCTATCCTGCGCCACGTGCGCCTTCGCCGCCGACGTCCCGCCGAGGACGAGATCGCAGTCCCGGACACCGCCACCGCGGTGGTCGAACCCGACCCGGCGCCGGGCGAGGGGTCACGGCCCGCGGCCGAGCTCGACGCGATGGTCGGCGAGCCACCCGGCACGCGCCGGCGCGGGCGGCTGCGGCGCCGCCTGCGCCATCTGCGCCGGGTGCGCGAGGTGCTGCTGCGCGACCTCGGCGGCCTGACATTCGAGCTGCACCGCAGCGCCGCAGGCGACGGCGGCTCGGGGGGAGTGGTCCTTGAGGACAAGCTCGAGCGCCTCGCCGCCGTGGACGCCGAGCTCCGCGCGCTCGAGGCGCAGCTCAACGACCACCGGGCGATGATCGTGCGCGAACCCGGCATCGGCGGCACGTGCAGCGAGTGCGGCGAGCTCTTCGGCAGCGAGGCCCGCTTCTGCTGGGCGTGCGGAAACGCCGTCCTCGCCGGCAATGGCAGCACCCCCCACCTCGCCGTCAGGACGACCCGCGCCCAGCTCGCCGCGCCCGCGGCAGTGCCGGAACCCAACGCGATCGAGCAGCACGAGGGCACCTGGCTCGAGCATCGGGCGACGGCCCAGGACGATCCCGGCGCCGAGACCGGGACCGAGACCGCCGCGGATCCCACAGCGCCGCTCCCGCGGATGGACCCGGAGACCGTCGAGGACCCCGACCCCCCTGCGCCCAACGAGCCCGCCACGGGCGACGTCGGCGGCGACGACGGCACCGCGGAGCCTGCGTCGTTTCCGCTCACCTCGGACGATCCGCTGCGCCGGCGCGAGGACACATGACGGAGACGGCAACGCCCCCGCTCCACGAAACCGAGTCGCTGGCCTGCCCGCGCTGCGGATCGGCGCTGCGCCCCGACCAGGACTGGTGCCTGGCCTGCGGCGCCGCCGTGACCACCCAGGTGGCCGGCTCGCCGGGCTGGCGCACCCCCGTCGCGATCGTCGGCGTCGTCCTGCTGCTCGCCGCGGCGGGCCTCTTCGTCGCCTTTCTCGAGCTCTCCGACGACGCCGACCGCGTGGCCCGCACTCCCGCGGCGACTCCGACTGCCGCGGCCTCCGCGGTACCCGAGGCGACGCCGTCCCCCTCCCCCACGCCGACACCCTCACCCGATCCGGACGACAGCCCGACGAACACTCCAGGTCCCACGAGCACCCCGGATGGATCACCCACCCCCTTACCGTCGACCACTCCTGCACCCGGCGGCACGGTCGCCTCGTGGCCGGCCGGCAAGGAGGCCTGGACCGTGGTGCTGAAGTCCGCGGGCAGCCGCGCAGAGGCCACCCGGTTCGCTCGCGAGCAGGAGAGCGCCGGGCGCTCCGTCGGCATCCTCGAGTCCTCGGACTACTCCTCGCTTCGCGGGGGCTTCTTCGTCGTGTTCAGCGGCCAGTACGAGGGGCAGGACGAGGCGCAGAAGGCCGCCGAAGGCCTGCGCTCCGCGGCGCCGCAGGCTTACGCGCGCTTCGTCAAGCCGAAGTGAGCGCCGGCCAGTGGAGAGCCGTCCGGCGGACGGCCTCCACCGCGAGCGGATGGCGCTCCACCCGCGGTGGCGCCGGCACCTGCGCGGCGCCCAGCACGGGCGCCAGCGAGCGGACCGACGACGCGAGTGCCTCGACGGAGTAGCCGCCCTCCAGGATCAGGCCCAGGGGCACCCCGAGCTCGGCGCACACGCGCCGCAGCGACGCCGTCATCCCGGCGAAGCCGGCCTCGGTGACGCGGCAGGAGGCGAGCGGGTCCTCGACGTGCGCGTCGAAGCCGGCCGACACGAGCACGAGCCCGGGCTCCGCGACGCGCGCGAGCGGCACGACGAGGTGCTCGACCAGCGACACGAAGGCCGCGTCGCCACTGCCCGACGGCAGCGGGACGTTGACGGTGTACCCCGCCCCCGCGCCCGTCCCGACGTCGGCCGCGGCCCCCGTCCCGGGATACAGCGGCCACTGATGCAGGGAGACGAACAGGACCTCGTCGCGGGCAAGGAAGGCCGCCTCCGTGCCGTTGCCGTGGTGCACGTCCCAGTCGAGGACCAGCACCCTCCGAGCTCCGTGGGCGAGCAGCGCGTGCTCGGCGGCGATCGCCGCGTTGGAGAGAAAGCAGAAGCCCATCGCGCGGTCGGGCTCGGCGTGATGGCCCGGCGGGCGATGCGCGGAGAAGCCGCTCGGGGCGGCGCCGGTCATCAGCGCATCCACGAGGGCCACCGCGCCTCCCGCGCCGTGCAGGGCCGCCGGCCACGTGTCGGGAACGCACGCCGTGTCGAGGTCGATCGCCCCGCCACCCGACGCGCAGAGGGACTCGATCGCGTCGACGTAGGCGGCGGGATGCACGCGCTCGATCTGCTCCCGGGTCGCCGGTGGCGAGGCGACGACGTCCCAGCCGAACCACTCCTCGGCGGCCGCGACGGCCTCGAGCCCGCGCAACCGGGCCGGGCGCTCGGGGTGCCCCGGAATGTCGTGGGCCAACGACGCGTCGTGGCGCAGCCAGATGGGGACGCCAGCGGGCACGGGGGTACCGTAGCCCCGATGACAGCGGGCATCGTGGTCGTGGGCGCGGGCGCCGCCGGGCTCTTCACGGCGCTGTCGGCCGCCGGGCGCGGGACGCCGGTGACGCTCATCAGCGCGATGCCGCTTGCCCAGACGGCCTCCTACTGGGCGCAGGGCGGCCTCGCCGCCGCGCTCTCGATCGTGGACTCGCCCGAGCAGCACCTGGCGGACACGCTGGCTGCCGGCCGCGGACTCGTCCGCCGCGACGCGGCGGAGGTGCTCTGCCGCGAAGCGCCCGCGCGCTTCGCCGATCTCGTGGAGCTCGGCGTCCGCTTCGACGGGGATCGCGAGGGCAACGTCGACCTCGGCCTCGAGGGCGGCCACTCCGTGCGCCGGGTGGTCCACGCCGGGGGAAGTGCGACGGGCCGTCGAATTCTGCGCGAGCTGTCTGCGCGCGTGGTGGAAGACGAACGGATCACCGTCCTCGAGGGCGTGCGGGTCGTCAGCCTGCTGCTCGACGATGAGGGCCGCTGCGCCGGCGTCCTGCTCGACGACGGCCGCCGCCGCCCGGCTCGCGCCGTCGTGCTCGCCGCCGGCGGCGCCGCCGCGCTGTGGTCGCGGACGACGAACCCGCCCGGCTCGTGGGGTTCGGCGCTGCTGCTGGCGCGCGACGCCGGCGCCGCCCTGGCCGACCTCGAGTTCGTGCAGTTCCACCCCACGGCGGTCGTCGGCATCCGCGGGCGCGAAGGCTTCCTGGTCTCGGAGGCCGTGCGCGGTGAGGGCGCGACGCTGCACGGGCCCGGCGGCGAGCGGTTCGTCGACGAGCTGGCACCGCGCGACGCGGTCGCGCGCGCCATCCACCGGATCCTCATCGACTCGGGCGCTCCGCATGTCCACCTCGACATGACACGGGTCGATCCGGCGAAGTTCCCGAACATCGTGGAGGCGCTGCGCACTG
>Ga0136633_1001571_pt1 | contig 16722 bp, 13 predicted proteins | sample AntDrymeUQ832206_2_FD_105494 | JGI IMG/M metagenome (GOLD analysis project Ga0136633, IMG submission 105494) | Polar desert sand microbial communities from Dry Valleys, Antarctica - metaG UQ83 (22.06) | ecosystem: Environmental > Terrestrial > Soil > Desert | place: Antarctica: Dry Valley...
CGCCGCCGCCGGCGTGACATGGTCGACGGGATCCCGGTCTACCGGCTGCCCACCCTGGTGCCCAGCAAGGGCACCTTCGGGCGCCGGGCCCTGAGCGATCTCAACTTCTTGGTGCAGGGCCTCCTGGCCAGTCGTCGGCTGGGCCGCAGCCCGCTGACCATCGTCATCTCGCCGGGGGTGCCCTTCGGCGTCCCCCTGGGTCGAGGTCTCACCGCAGCCGGGGGGACCCTGGTCGTATGGGTCCACGACCTCCAGTCCGGAGTGGCCGCCGCCGTCGGTGCTTCATCGGGCCTCGTGCGGGTCAGCGCCGCGCTGGAGCGGCGCTGCCTGAATCGGGCCGACCACGTCCTCACCTTGTCTGAGGGCATGAGCCGTCGCGTCAGAAAGTTGGGCGTCGATCGGCCGACACGCAGCATTTTTCCCCTGTGGTCAACGCTGTCGCCAGACGACGGCGTCCGACCCGACCTGGTGGCCGATGTCCAGTACTCGGGGAACATCGGGCGCAAGCAGGGCTGCGAGCAGCTGCTGGAGCTGGCGGAAGGTCTGGAGGCGCGGAGGCCCGGAACGACGCTGCTGATCCGCGCCGACGCTGTCGCCCGCCGGGCCCTGGAGCTTGACGCCTCGGATCGTGGGCTGAGCAACGTGCTCTTCACCGACCTCGCTTCTCGCGCTGATCTGCGAAAGGCACTGCAGGCCGCACGGGTCCACGTGATCCCCCAGGTGGCCGGGGTCGGCGACAGCGTCCTGCCCTCCAAGATGATCAATGCCCTCGCCGCTGGTTGCCAGTTGGTCGCCGCCGGCGAACCGGGCTGCGCAGTGGCCGAGTTGGCCATCAGGAACCCGAACATGATCCTGACCACGCCCGGTGACGTGGAGGGTCTGACCGACGCCGTGCTGGCGCTGCTGGGCTGATGCCAGCCGCCGCCCTGGTGCGCAAGGCTCTGGTGCGCAAAACGACGAAGCTGCAGGCGGTGGTACGGGTGCCTGCCTACTGGCGAGGCCTGCTCCACGGCGTGGCGGCGGCCGTCGAGCACCAGGGAGCGGCCCTTGACCACGCCTACCGCACCGTGATCGACGTCGGCGCCAATCGCGGCCAGTTCCTGCTCGTGGCCGCCCGCCGCTTTCCCGACGCAGCGCTGATCGCCTTTGAGCCCCTCCCAGGCCCTCGCCAGGTGCTGCCGCGGGTGCTTCCCCGTTGCCGCCCCGTACGCCTGTTCGAGGAGGCGCTGAGCGACCGGGCCGGCACGGCCACCTTCCACGTCTCCCGAGCCGACGACTCCTCGTCGTTGCTGCCCATCTCAGCCGCCCAGGTGGCGACCTTTCCCGGCACCGAAGAGGTGGCGCAGATGTCGGTGCGCACGGCCCGACTCGACGAAATGCTGGCCCCCGAGGATCTGGCGCCGCCGGTCCTGCTCAAGATCGACGCCCAGGGCGGCGAGCTCGCCGTCCTGGAAGGCGCAACCAGCCTGCTCCCCACGATCGACACGGTGCTGGTGGAGTGCTCGTTCGCCGAGCTCTACCAGGGCCAGCCGACGGCGGCCACCGTCGTCCGGTTCCTCTCCGGTCACGGCTTCGACCTCCACAGCGTCGGCTCGGTGACCACCGCGGGCGGCCGACCTGTCCAGGCCGATCTGGTCTTCGAGCACGCGGCGCGCTGACGGTCACCCGGGGCACGAGCATTACTTTGGACGGCAGATGAAAGTCGCCTTCCAGCTCTTCGGCGGAGAAGGGTGGCTTGGCGGATTCCACTACCTCTCCACGCTGCTGTCAGCCTTGAGGGAGCACGCCGACGACGAGGTCGAGGCGGTGCTGCTCATCCGGCCGGGAGCCGATCCAGAACTGGTGCGAAGGCTGCGTCCACACCTGGTCAGTGACCCGATCGAGCTGCCGCCCGCCAGAGGAGCGGCCACGAACGCCAGCCAGCTGATCCGGCGGCGAGCCGGCGCCGTCGAGGCCGTCTGCCGGCGCCAGGGCGTGAACGTCGTCTTCCAGCACGCCGAGTGGCTCGGATCTCGATTCGGGCTGCCGACGCTGGCGTGGCTCGGCGACTTCCAGCACCGGGTGCTGCCGGAGATGTTCGGCCGGCGGCTGGCCTGGCGGCGGGAGGCCCGGTTCCGGGCGGTGCTGCGCAGCGCCACGCTGCTGTACGTCCTCAGTGAGGCTGACAAGCGGCTGGGCGATGGCTTCTACCCGGCGGCTGCCTCGAAGCTGCGGGCCCTCCCGTTCGCCGTCGGCTTGCCGGTGGAGGCCTTCGCCTGTGACCCCGTTGGCACACGAGACCGGCACAAGCTTCCCGAGCGCTTCTTCCTGCTGCCAGGCCAGCTGTGGCGCCACAAGAACCATCTGGCGGTCGTCGAAGCGGTGGCTCGGCTGAAGGCCGCCGGCACGGTAGTCACGGTGATCTCGTGCGGCAACCCGGTTGATCATCGCGACCCGAACCACGTCCCCCGGGTGCGGGCCCGAATCGCCGAGCTTGGCATCGGGGACCAGTTCCGGCTGCTCGGTCTGTTGCCCCGTCCGGAGGTCTGGGCGCTGGCTCGGGCCAGCGCGGCTGTCATTAACCCGTCCCTCTATGAGGGCTGGAGCACTCCGGTGGAGGAGGCCAAGTCGCTTGGTGCCCCGCTCCTCCTCTCAGACCTGCCGGTGCACCGCGAGCAGCGGCCGGCCGCCGCCACGTTCTTCGACCCCCGCGATCCCACCAACATCGCCTCGGCGCTCGGGGCGGCGTGGCGGGAGAACCAGCCGGGGCCCAGGCCGTTGGCCGAGGCGCAAGCGGCCGACGAGCTCGTAGGACGACGTAAGCGCTTCGCAGCAGAGTTCCTGGCGTTGGCCCGCGAGGCGGTCAACGAACCTCGGGCCTAGAGGGCGGCGTGTCTCAAAGCTAGAGACGACGCGCTGCCGCCAGCGCGGAGGAGAGTTGGTGGAGGTCGATATCGCCTGCCGCTCCAGCTAGAAGCGGCCGGTAGCCCAGCCCGGCGAGGTGGGCCAGTCGGGCGTAGCAGTCGAGCTTGCGGCCCGGCGTGATGATCTCCAGGACCCTGGTGCCGGGGGCGCAGAAGGCTAGGTTGGCGAGCCCCGCCCCGTGGGCACCCACCACGGTCCGCGCCCGCTGGAACACCGCCATCTGCTCAGGAAGCGAGAGGCGCCCAGGGTTCACCACCGAGAACCCTCTCGCCTGCAGGGCCGCACCCACCTCGGCCTCGTTCGCCAGGTCGCGGGCGGCGCCGTTGCGGGTGACGAAGATGCAGTCCGACGTGTCGCGCCCGCCGAGCGCCACCCTATCGGCGAGACCCCGTAGGCGAGCCAGATCGGGGGCGTCGAAGTGGCCGGAGACGGCCCGCTGGCTTGCCACGCGCACCTGGGCCACGCGGACCGGCTCCGGCGCCTCGAGTAGGTCACCCCGGCATTCGGCCAGCAGCAGCTCGGCCACATCCCTGACCGATCGAGGGGCTACCGACCAAAGGAGGATGTTCATCGGGCCTCCCCGATCAACGACTCGGAGCAGCGCCGGAAGCCTCTCCAGCAGCAAGTGGAAGTAGCCGACGCTGGGGATGCAGAGCACCGGGGCATCAGTGTCCAGGGCGCGATAACTGTCGGTGCCGAACAGGTCGTGGGCGGCGTAGCCCCACGACAGCAGCTGCGGCAGGGAGCCGTACGACTCGCCCAGGACAGCCTCCGGGCCGAGCCACACCAGCCCTGATCTCGGGCTTACGAAGGCGTTGGTAGCAAGGAAATCCGAGGTGGCGGGCAACGTGACCGATCGGGTGAAGCCCTCGAAGCCGGGAGGTGCAGTCGGAAACGTGAGCGTTCTGGCTGGGAACCCGGGGGTGATGTCCTGGACGTGCTCGCCCAGAGCGGGGTAGGGCGTGATGAGGGCGACCGAGGAGATCCAGCTCCACGGGAGCCCACCGAGGGCCCGCCCCCCAAGGGCACGGCCGGACGACCGGCTCAGGGCGACCCGAAACTGCCGACCGACCGAACGGAGCCAGTGGGGCTGCCCCGGCCAGCAGCCGGCCCGACGTGCTGCGTTGACGGCCCGCCGGTGCCCGCTCCGCAGCCTCCGGCGCAGGCCCGAGGACATCATCCCCGGTGCACGGCGAGTGTGTTGAACACTGGCAGCGCACAGGGCCGACCGGTGGACGCGTCGACATAGCCGTAGCCATGCGCCGACAGGACGCGGTGGATCGCAGGGCTGGTTCGATCGCTAGTCTCGATCAGGAGCTTCGGCCTGTGCTCCAGGACCCGGTCGGCGCCGGCCAGCACCAAGTCCTCGGCCCCCTCGACGTCGATCTTCAGTACGTCAGGCAGCGGCAGCGTCTCGGCCAGGCTGTCTAATGTGAGCGTCGGGACCAGTTGGCGCTCGCGCACCCCACCAGCTACCGGGCTCCCAATCGCCGCCGTCAGAAAGCTCACGGCTCGGTTGTTTTGGGCGACAGTGAACTCGCTGATGCCGATCCGGTCAGCGATGGCGACCGGGACGACGTAGACCTTGGCGGCCGAGGGGTTCCACGAGGCAGCTCGGCGCAGGTTGGCGACGAGCCAGATGTCGGGCTCGACGGCGACGACCCTGCCGGTAGGTCCGGCCAGGCCGGCAGCTGCGAAGGTGAAGAGGCCGACATTCGCACCTATGTCCCAGACAACAGCGCCGACGGTCACCGTCGAGGCGGCGAACTGCGTCAGCACGGGGTCAAAGCGGTGCGGCTGCAGCCGCAAGAACTTGGCACCGCCTTCGAGCGAGGCCGGGAAGCGACACCCCCCGAGTTCAGCCGGAAGGCGCCGGGGGAACATACGCCCGCGACCGGCCCTCGCGAGCAGCCGCTTGATGCGAGCGGCCTCTCCCTCGAGGCCGGAGCGAGCGCTCGCTATCCGCCCGCCAGAAGTCGTCATGTCGATCCTGTCCCCTGGTGCTCGAGTCGAGCCTAGTTGGAGTCCCGGCCACCGGTTCGACCCGCACGCGCTAGGTTGCCGCTCACGTGCGCCAGGATTTGCGGGTGTGAGCGGGGTCAACCCCGAGGGTCCGCCCAGCTTCCCGGCTGGGCCTGTGAGCCGGGACGACGTGGTGTCGTGGCTGCGGTCACAGCCTGACCAGGCCGACTTTCTCCGGGCCTGCTACCAGGACCAGCCTGAGGTCGACGCCGCCGAGCGGTTCCGGTGCAGCGACGAGTGGCAGGCTGCTTTGAAGCTCCTGCCGTCGCCCCAGGGTTGGGCGCTCGACCTGGGCGGCGGGAACGGCATTGCCAGCTACGCTCTGGCCGGCAGCGGATGGTGCACCGCATCAGTGGAACCCAGCCCGAGCCCGATCACCGGCGGGCCCGCCATCACCGACTTGCTGCAAAGCGCCGGCCTGCCGGCTCGGGTGGTGAGCGCCGTCGGGGAGCGCCTGCCGTTCCTGGACGAGACGTTCGATGTCGTTTACTCGCGGCAGGTGCTCCACCACGTGGGCGACCAGGCCGGCTTGTGCGCCGAGCTGCGCCGTGTCCTGCGGCCGGGTGGCACCTATTTGGCCTGCGCCGAGCACGTCGTGTCGAGCGACGCCCAGCGGCACCGGTTCCTCTCGGAGCACCCGATGCACTGCTTCACCCAGGACGAGGACGCGTTTCGCCTCGCCGACTACCGCCGCGCCTTTGCAGCCGGCGGCCTGGACCTAGTGCGAATCCTCCGTCCGTTCGACTCACCGATCAACATCGCCCCGCGCACCAAAGAGACGCTGCGAGACGAACTCGCTCGCCGCTTCGCCAGGCTCCCGGCTGGGAAGCTGGCCGCTCGCGCCGCGCTGAGCCGGCAGGCTTACCCCGCCTTCCTTCGACTGCTCTCGAGGTTGGACCGGCGGCCAGGCCGGTCCTACACCTTCGTCGCCCGCCGGAGCTGAGCGGGTGGAGGCCGCTAGTACAACGAGCAAACTGATGTAGGTCCACAGGTAGCGGTCCCACAGGATGTTCTCGAAGGCACCGGAGCCCAGGTAACCCACGTAGCCGGCGGTGAGGCCGGCCAGCACGGGGCCCTCCCGTCGCCTCCTGGCCGCGCTCGCCGCCCGCAGGCCAGCCCGGAGGAGAAGGCCGCTGACGAGGAGGAAGCTCACCAGGGCCATGGCCCCGCCGACCACGAGGACCTGCACGTAGATGTTGTGCGCGGCCTGGGCGAACTCAAATCCCTCGCCGAGTGGGTGGCGGGTGATGCTCGCGATCGCCTCGGCCGCCAGGACCCTCCTCCCCTCGTCGCTGGCGGCGCTCCCGCCGCCACCCCCGATGCGGGAAAGGGCGTTCGAATCAGGGATGTGGACGAGGCCGACGATCACCACCATCGCGCCGAGGATCAGGACGATGACGACCGCGATTAGAAGGCGAAACCTTCGGGTGAGGACGGTGATCACGCCGACCGTGAGGACCAGGGCGATGAGCGCCGACCGGGACCCGGAGAGCCCCGTGCCGCTGATCTGGAGTATGACACCGGCGACGGCCGCGAGCCGAGCGGGACCACTCGATGACAGGGCCAGTCCGAGACCGAGCCCGACGCCCAGCACGCAGACCAGGCCGAAGTGGTTGGGGTGGGTGGTGAAGCCGATTGCTCGACCCACGAACGATCGCGGGGTGACGGTGGCCCAGGCAGCGCTCACGCTAGCCCCGGCGAACCAGAGCCAGGCGAACTGGCGCAGGCGGGCTTCACCCGGGTCCCAGAGTGCGATGGCCACCACCGAGCCAGCCGCAGCCAGGACGATCTTGAATAAGTTAACGAGGCTGGCGCCGACATCAGGCGCGAAGAACGTGCCGATGATGCCCGCCGCGATCAGGCTGCAGAACGAGATGAGCACGCCGGGGGGCACTACCCTGCGCCATCCGCGCAGCGCGTCAGGCAGGATCGTAACCACTGCGGCAACGAGCAGTACGTCGCTCACGGCCAGGATCGGCGCCACCCTCACACCCTGTAGCGGTGCCGTGAAGGCCACCCCGGCCCAGAGGACGGGCGCCAAGTGTCGTCGCCCCACGATGGTGACGCCAGCGACAATCGCCGCGCCAACGACGGCCAGCGACAAGGTGGCTCGACCGGTGGCCGCGACCAGCCCGGCTCCCAGCGCTCCGACGAGGCTGCCGACGAGCACCGGTCGCTGAGCGTTAGACAACCTTCGCAGCGCGCTCACGAGCCGGCAAGGCTACCGAGCCCGACCGGCAAGGGGAACGGACCGCCCCGGGCCAGTCAGCCAGGCCCGGGCCCGCTGGTCGAACCCGTCGGCCCACCGCTGCGGTGTCAGCTGGCGAGACAGTCGCACGCTGGCGTGGCCCATGGCCCGGCGCTGCTCGGTGGGCATCGTACTAACCCGCATAAGCGCTTCCGTCAGAGCGGAGACATCTCCGGGACGGACGGTGATCCCGTTCTCTTGGTGCACGAGGTCGTCCGACGCGCCGCAAGCGGTCGTGCAGATGATCGGGAGGCTGGAGGCTGCAGCCTCGTGGAGGACGATGCCCCAGGGCTCGACGATGCTGGGCAGCACGAAGCACCCGGCGCTGGCGAAGATCTGGGGCAGGGTCGGGGGCTGCTGGAAGCCGAGGGTCACCACGCCTTCGGCTCTGGCTGCAGCCGCCTCAAGGTCCCCCGCTCCGGCGATGTGGAGCGGCCAGGGGTCCTCGACCCGGTGCCGGTAGGCGGCGTAGGCCCGCAGCAGGAGGTCGACGCCCTTGCTCTCGACCAGCCTGCCCACATAGAGAAAGGAGCGAGGCTCCGCAGTCCAGGCCGACCGATCCACCTCGAAGCGCGGCTGGTCGCAGCAGTACACACCGTCCCAGATCGTCTCCCCGTTAAACCCGAGCTTCCGGGCGAACACTCTCTGGCGCTCGTTCGGCAGGAAGGCGACGTCGAACGCCGGCTGCAAGTACAACCTCGAGATCGCCACTCCCCCCCACTGCTTGGGGGTGGACCGCCACGGGTTGTCCATGATCATGACCCGGAGCGCGCGCTTCCGCCAGAAGCGGGCGATGCGGACGTACGCACCGTAGTTCCACGAGGTCACGAGGAGGACGTCCGGTGTGAAGCGCTCAACGACCTCTCGAACCCTCGTTGCGGGAATGTGGTTCGCCCAGGCGAGCGCCCCCTCTAGTGCCGGGAAGGCACCGTCGTCGTACGGGGCACCGGGCACCGCCTGCTGGTAAACGATCTCAACGGTGGCGCCGGTACGCTCGCGCAGCGAGGTCAGTTGGGCGTTGTAGGTCGCAGTGAAGGGGCCGGTGAGGACGGCGACACGCAGCGGCTGCTCGCGATGAGCGGGACTCACGAGGGGGTGAACTCCGCGACCCACAGTGCAGTGGCGCCGTGGGGGCCCATCCGAGCCTCGGAGAAAGCCGCAGCCTGGCTGGCGTGCGACCAGCGCCCGAGTCGCCGCACGAGGAAGGCCTGCCGATTCGGTCGGAGGGCGCCATCGATGATCAGCGCGTCGAGATGCGGGTTGTAGGAGAGCGGACAGGTGACCAGCATCCGGCCGGAGGGCATCAGCAGGCTGATGAGGTGCTGCACGGCGCGAGGGATCTTGGCCGGGTTCCGCGCTTCCTCGTCCCAGCCGACGTGCTCGAGGGTCGAGAGGGCAACGATTGCACCGAAGCGCTGCGGCGTTACGTAGTCGACCACGTCGACGTTCAGGACTCCGGGCTTCCGCTCGTACTTGTCGACCACCACGTGGCCGCTCCGCCCGTAGCGGGCCAGGACGTTGCCGACCTCGAGGACAGGACCATCGGTGCGGTCGAGGAAGGCCTCGGCCAAAGGAACTTCGACTGCTCGCTCGTTTCGCCAGGTCCGGTTGTGGAGGTGGAGGAGCTGGGTGTGCTCGATCCCGTCCAGGACGAACGTCGTCGGGCCTCGCAGCCGATGGGAGCGAAGTTCCAAACGGGCGCGGACCTCATCGGCCGCCCTAGAGGCGAGACCAGCGATCCCCCGGTCCAGGATCCCGCGGACTCGTTGCAGCTTGCTCATATGCCCAGGCAGTTGACGGGCCGGTAGAAGACCGAGGTGGTCCAAGGGCGCCACACCAGGGGCCCCAGGCCGTGGAAGTCGATGCGCCGGAACCCGTTGGCGGTCAGGTGAGCCATCCCGTCGGCCCACCGGTCGGACCAGTCGGCATTGTCCCAGATGACAATTCCGTCTTCCTTCAGCGCCGGCAGGCAGGCGAAAGCACAGGCGCTGCGTCCCTCGCCGTCGATCACCACGATATCGAACCGCCGGCCCCGTTCGAGAGCGGCGCGTGGGTAACCAATCCCGTCTGCCCGCTCAAACTGCACATCGGCGTTCTTCGGCAGCCGAGGCCCGAGAAGCGCGATCCAGACCGGGTCGCTCTCGACCGCAGAGACGTGCGCCACCCGCTCGGCCCACCAAAGAGTCGAGTTGCCCGCGCCGTACTCGAACACCGCCATATCCGATTGCAGCCGGGGCTCGAGGAAGCTAATGGCGGGGTAGGTGTACCAGGGCAGCGGCTCGCCATCCCGATTCACTGGAACGTTTTGGCGGCTGCTCTCGAGCCACCCTGACGGGCGGAGGAAGTCCCGCAGCAGCAGGGCCAGGCGCACGATCGGCAGCCGCTGAATCAGAAATGACCTGACTCCGGCCGTGCCCCGATTCGGGCTGACAGTCGGACGGCCTTCGGGAGCGGCGCCCGGGGTTCCTAGGCGGGCGCGAGCGGCGTCCACGTCAGCCAGGGCCAGGACGTTGGACCCGCGCTGAGGCGCCGTGGGCAACAGGCGATGCAGCTTCGGGTCGTAGGACCACGTCTGGTACCCGAGCTCGGCGAGGAGGGCTTCGAGCTGCTGCGGCTCGTTCACCTCGATGATCAGCGCCGGACGGTGGCGGAGGATGGACTGGCGAGCGCCACGGAGGACGTCGAGCTCCCCACCCTCGACGTCGATCTTCACCACTGCCGGCACCACGGACCCGAGCTCGGCATCGAGCGTCGTCTGCTCGACCGCTTCGGTCGGCGCGACTCCATGGCCGGCGACGCGGTTTAGCGCGTCCTGGCCGGTGGTGAGCCGTACGATCCCCGGCTCGCCGCCGACGGCCTTGCGTAGCAGGCGAACCCGGTTGCTAAGGCCATTCAGGTCGACGTTCTCGGCGGCGCGGGCGTGGGCCAGGCCGGATGGCTCGAAGGCCACCACGTCGACGCCGTCGGTCTCGGAGGCCCACAGCGAGTAGACGCCGACGTTGGCTCCCACGTCGACGAAGATGTCACCGGGCCGCAGGAAGGCCCGCACGAACGACAGATCCTCGTAGTCGTACACCCGGTAGTACAGGACAAAGGCGGCGACGACGCTGTGGGGGTAGAGGCGCAGGCGGCGAGTGTCGCCGAGCCGGATGGTCCACGGCCTTCGCACCACCCGCTGCCAGATCTGCCAGGCGAGGTACAGCACCAAGGCACGGCCCCGCCGCCCCCGGTTGGCCGGGTGGCGCAGAATCCTGGCCGTGGTGTCTCGGATCACGCCGAGGGGGCTGATGGGAGCAGCCGCCGGGATCAACGGCGGGCCTCCATGGCGCAGGCGTCGACGAAGCGGTCGGGTTCCTCGGCGACGCCGAACATCGGGTCCCCGCAGTCGCCCAGCTGGGCCCGGCGGACGGCCGAGAAGCCGGCCCGGTCCAGCTCGGCCCGTAACGACGCCTCGTCCCACATCCACTGGTGCGCAGAGTTGCCGAGCAGGTGGCGGGCCAGCCCCATCGGGTTGCGGGGACGGGAGCGGGCGCCCAAGCCGGACTCATCGAGGAACCGGATGCTGGCCTCGCTGTCACCAGCGTCGACGGCTGCCACGTACCGGCCGGCCAACACCTGCAGGTCGGGCACGACCAGCCGGAAGATGCCGTCGGGGGCCAGGATGCGCATCGTCTCCCGCAGGGCGGTGCGGCAATCGTCGAGGCTCAGGTGCTCGAGGACGTGGCAGGCGTACACGCCGCGGCAGCTACCGGTCTCGACCGGCAGCCCGGCGACCACGTCGCCGTAGCGAACAGAGGGCGGGAAGCGGGTGCCGTTTATGGTGTAGAGGCCGCCGATGACGGGTATTCGCTCGAAGCGCACGGTGGGCGACGAATCGAAGTTCACCCAGCCCGCCGGCGCCGAGTACGCGCACCCGTACTGGAGGTAAAGCATCCCGGGCCGGCTCAGGTCACGGCCAGGTCGGCCCGGGCGACAGGCTTGCCCGTCAGCCTCGGAAGCACGATCCACCAGGCGGTGGCAAAGGCCGCGTAGGCCGTGGCGGTGGCGTACAGGAAGCCCTCGGGCCCCGCCGCCACTGCGCCTAGGAGCGGCAAGCCGACGAATACCGGGACAAGAGCGCCCTGCAGCTTGGCGGACACGCTAAACCGGCCCATCTTGCGGACCACGGTAGCCGGGCCGAAGGCCGTGCTCCCGATTACCATGCAGCACAGGGCAGGCACCACGAGCGGTTTCACTTCGGGCCAGGTCGCCCCCAGCAGCCGAGGTCCGTAGACGTTGCGGAGCAGGTACAGCGGGGGGATGCACGCCAGGGTGACGGCCAGCGTGGTGCCCGACAGGTGCAGCGCCTCGCGCATCCCGTTGCCGGGTGTGATTGGCGGCCCCGACATACGGTGCACGAGCAGGCCCTGGATCAGCAGGATGATAGGGCCCCGGATGACGTTCGAGCCTTGAAGGGCGCCGACACCGACAAGGGTGATGATCGGGGTAGCTAGGAGCGGGGTGAGGAACCCGAGCCCGGAGAGGGTGGCGTACTCGAGGGTGGCGCTGAGGACCTTGGCTTGGATGGGCCTGCGCTGCGCCCGCACCCTGATCTGCCAGGGGCGGGAAACCAGGAGGGCGCAGACCCCCCCGACGGCCCACGCCGCCGCTGCGCCCGTCGAGGTGGAGGCGACCAGGAAACCGAGGCCGGCGACGATCAGCCAAACGGTGTCGCTAACCAGCGCAACCTCCGGCTGCTGGGTGGCGAAGGCGTGCATGCGCACGGCGTCCTGCACCAGGAGGGGCAGGAGGAAGACCGGAAGGAACATCCAAGAGGGATCGACCACGGAGTAGGTCCCGACCAGAGCCAGCGTGGCCACAAGCCCCAACACCAGTGCCGGCAGGAAGAAGTAGCCGCTGCGGGACCGCTCGTCGTCCCACTCCAGGGTCATGGCGATGGCGTGGGGGACGGACCTGTTGAAGCCGGTGGCTACGTAGTAGACGACCAGGAAGATGGAGAAGATCCCGAACTGCTGGGGCGTGCCGTTGCGGGCCACGAAGACCACGGCCAAAAAGTTGGTGCCGCTGGAGAGCACCTGATCGGCCAGGTGGAGGACGGGTGTTCGACGCAGCCGGTCGACGAGGGCGGTCATCGGCAGAGCACTTCGCTCGCCGGCCGCTGGTCGGGGAGGAGGGTGAGGCGGCGGGGGGCCCTGCCGTCAGAGGGGGTGCGGAAGGTGAAGGTGACCTCGGTCGACGTGCCGGCTGGGATCTGGACTGTGGCAATGGCCACGTCGAGGTCGGTCTCGCGCGAGGTCTGCACCGGCATCGTCTGGCCGCCCACTCGGGCCGAGTCGACTTTGCCCGTGCCGTAGGCCGAGACCAGGAGGCGCTGGTCGCCCGGCTGTGAGCCGGGGCCGGCGTCGACGCTGTTGGCCACGTAGGCAGGCAGGCCCGAGCGGGGGGCGTCGTTGGTCAGCGTGGTGGTGACCACGGCCAGCTGATCGCCCGAGGCGCTGTCGAAGCTGCGGGTCACCTTGGTGGTGTGGCTCATGAACCAGTCGAGCTTGTTGCCCCCGGCGTTGTTCAGGACAACGCCGGCCACCTCCTCCTCGGCGTTCGGCTGGGGCAGCGCTCCGCTCACGCCCAGGCGCTGGAAGATCAGCTGCTCCTCGGGGCGGGGGCTCCACAGCATCAGGTGGCCGTCCTGCACGGCCCGGCCCAGACACCGCGCCGCCAGGCGGAGGCGGGTCGGCTCGATGTTGAGGAGGCGGTCGAAGACGGTTCTGGTCAGCTCGGCCAGAAAGGCGGTGCGCCGGTCGAGCTGGTCGCCGTAGCGCTGGTACTGCTCGAGGCCGAGGATGCTGGTGGCGTTGGCCGAGGTCAGTGGCACCGGCCACGACGGCAGGGCCACCGGGCCGGTCAGCTCGAGCATGGCGGCCAGAGCGTTGGTGTCGATCAGGGCCACCAGGTCAACCGGCGACCCGCCGGACTGGGGATAGAGGTCGGCTATGACCTGGCCCACCGACGGGCCGTCCGGCGACAGGTTGACGTTCTGCCACAGCTTCTGGGGGCCGTAGCCGGCCCAGGTCTCGACGTAGCCCGGCGGCGCGCTCAGGGTGCGCCGGCCGGCCGGCCGCCCCTGGGCGTTGAGGTCGGCATCCCGGCCGACCCGGCTCTGGCGCAGGGCACCGCCGTTGGCCTCCAGCTCGGTGAAGTTGCCGATGAGGCCGCCCAGCCCCCGCACCTCCGAGGGGTTGGTGAACCCGATGAAGGCCCGCCGCGGCGAGGTCTCACCAAGCAGGGCCGGCAGGATGCGCACGGTCAGGGCCAGGCCGTCCAGCTCCTGGCCGCTGCGGGCCAGCGTGGCGTCGAGCCGGTCGAGCCGTCGGCGCAGCGGGGGGACCAGCCAGTCGTCCTCGCTCTGCTCCACCCGGAGCCGGGTGGCGGCCACGGCCTGGGCGGCGGCTTCGACGTCGGGACCCAGCGCCCGCAGGGCGGCCAGGTCGATCCTGCCCCCCTTCGGGGCCAGCAAGGCGATGTCACCGTCGTCGGCCACGGCCCGGGCTCGCCGGGTCAGGTCGTCGGCGGCGGATGTCAGGTCACGTCCCAGCTGGACGTGCTGGCCGACCACCGGCAGCAAACGCAGCGGGAGCACCAGGGGGGAGCCCAGCGCCTCGCCGGCCCGCTCGAAGGCGGCCTGGGCCTGGTTGAGGCGGGCCTCGGCATCGGCGGGGTTGGCGGCGCGCAGGCCTTCGACACCAGCTGTCACTCCGGCCTGACCGGCCCGCAGGTCGGCGGGTACCGTCCGCAGTCGCACCGCAGCGACGACGCCTAGCACCAGCACCAGGCCGGCGACGACCAGGGCTCCCCGGGTCACCCGGCCACGCTGGGCCCGGGTCGAGCCGAGCAAGCCCGAGACCAGGACAGCGGCCACGAGCACCGCACCCACGATGGGCGCGGCGGGCACGAATGAGGGGAGCCCTACGGCGGCGGCCCCGACGCCGGCCCCCACGGCCTCCCGCCTCCAGCGCGTGACCCGGCGCCGGCCCTGCTCGGCGGCGGCTAGGCCCAGGCCGGCGGCGGCGGCCGGGCCGCCTGGGCCGGCCGCCGCCAGAACGGTGGCGACGGCGATCACCCCGAGCAGCACGCGGTCAGACGCGGCCCGGGCGGCCAGAGCGGCCAGGATCACGACCACGAGGCGACCGACGGTGTCGCTCGGCCCTCGGCTCGTCGACAACGTACCGGAGGCAAGGGCCGTCAACACTGCGGCGCCGATGACCGAGCCGGCTATCGCCCGCCGGGCCAGCGGGCGCTTGCGCACCGCGATGGCGATCAGATAGACGAACGGCCCGAGGAGGACCGCGGCAATCAGCAGCACCGACGAGGGCTCACGACGCCGGATCGGCCGCTCGGCGGCCACGGGTGCGGCCGCCACGTGAGGAGGTTCCGTCCATCGACTTGGCCGCCGCCTTCGCCGAACCCTCCTCGTACCCGTACCCGTCGCCGTAGCCGTAGCCGTAGCCGTAGCCGCTGTCACCTCGGGTGATGCCGTTCACCACGGTGCCGAGGAGGGGCGCATTCACCTGCCGCAGCACCTCGATCGTGCGGCGCAGCTCGCGGCGGCCGGTCGCACCGGCCGCCACCACCACGATCGTGCCCTGCACCCGCTGCGACATGGCCACTGCGTCGGTCACCGGCAGCACGGGCGGGCAGTCGATGAGCAGGAGGTCGCACTGGGACTGGAGCGCGGTGATGACGTTGGCGGCCCGATCAGACAGCAGCAACTCGGAAGGGTTCGTCGGCACCGGGCCCGAGGCCACCACCTTGAGGTTGGCGATGCCCGGCACCTGCTGAACCACGGCCTGCAGCGGGTCGTTCCCGAGGAGAACCGAGGTGAAGCCCCGCTCGTTCGACAACCCGAAGAACTCGTGCAGGCGGGGCCGGCGCAAGTCGCAGCACATGGCGATCACCCGGGTGCCGGCCTGGGCCAGGGTGACGGCCAGGTTCGCTGCCGAGGTGCTCTTGCCCTCGCCCTGCAGCGGACTGGTGACCTGGATCGAACGCATCTGGCGGTCGAGGCCGAGGAACAGCACGCTGGTGCGCAGGGCCCGGTAAGCCTCGGCGGCTAAGCGCTCCTCCTTGGTGGCGACGCTGACGAGGGCGCCGCTGCGGCCCTTCCAGTGCTCGATATCGGGGATCAGGCCCAGCACGGGGAGGCCCCCGGAGGCCGCTTCCACGTCCTCCTTACTCTTCAGGTCGTCATCCAGCTGGTCGAGAAGGAACACCAGGCCCATCCCGATGAGCAGGCCGAGGAGCCCGCCCAGACCGCTGTTGCGCAGGGGCTTGGGTGAGATCGGGCGCTCGGGCAGCGCGGCCTGCTCGACCAGCTGGGCCCCGCCGGTCTTCTGGGCCGAGTCGACCTGCAGCTGGTCCAGCTTCTCCTTGAAGGTGAGGCGCAGGCCGTCGATCGACAGGCGCCGGGCCTGCAGGGCGGTCAGCTCGGCGCCGGGCTTGAGCCCGGCGATGCGGGCGTCGAGCGCGTCCAGCTCCTTCTGCTGCTCCTGCACCTTGGTGCCCACCCGCTTGGATGCGGCCAGGACGTCGTCGACCGCCTGGGTGCGCCGAAACTCGATGTAGGCGACGGCGTAGGCGTCGGCGGCCGCCCGGGCCAGCTCTATGTCGGTGCTGGATGCCGACACTGTCAGAATGTTGGTCCCGGGCTCCTGGCCGCCGTGGACCCGCGGCACCTTGCGGCCGAGCTGGGAGGTTACGACGTCTTCGATGGGTTGGCTCTCCAACACCTTGATCTCGGTCTTGACGACCCGGTCCTGGGTGGCCGAGTCGATCCTGCCCGTGCCGTTGTCGAACAAATCCTCGGTGGCCTTCTGCTGCACGAGCAGTGACGCCTTGGCCTGGTAGATCGGCGACTGCAGCTTGCTGGCCCCGTAGGCCGCCCCGGCGGCGAGGACGAGGCAGGCGAGCACAACCCACTTCCGGCTCCACACCAGGCGCACAAGCCGGCGGTAGTCCAGCTCGTCGGTACCCGTCTTGATCTCGTCCACGTCCACTTCCACCACTTCCACACTCCACGACCGATCTGGGACACGCCATTGTGGCCTGCCGGGACGGCCCAGCCGGGGCGGGTCCCGTCGGCGTCGGCGGCTCTGCTAGTCAAAGGGGCGTGGAAGCTGGCCAAAGGGGCGTGACGGCACCGACCACGAGAGGTCTTCAGGCCTCGGCCGGGGCGTCGCTGCTCTGGCCGTCGCCCCGGACGGTGGCGGCCGTCGCCGCGGTGGCCGTGGCCCTGGCCGGACGGGGTGACCTGCTGCTGCTTGGGGCGTTGCTGGCCGTCGGCCTCGCCGAGCGCCGGTCGTCGCTGGCCGCCCTCCTCGCCACCGCGGCGGTCGCCGTGCGATGGGGCACCACCTCGGCCGGCACCATCGCCGGCGCCGCCAGCACCCTCGGCCCAGGCCTGCGGGTCGGACCCCCGCTGGCCGCTGCCGCCCTCGGCCTGGCCGCCCTTGCCCTGCTTCTCTGCGGCCTCGGCGCCCCCCGCCTGCCCCGCC
>Ga0136633_1001572_pt1 | contig 16714 bp, 17 predicted proteins | sample AntDrymeUQ832206_2_FD_105494 | JGI IMG/M metagenome (GOLD analysis project Ga0136633, IMG submission 105494) | Polar desert sand microbial communities from Dry Valleys, Antarctica - metaG UQ83 (22.06) | ecosystem: Environmental > Terrestrial > Soil > Desert | place: Antarctica: Dry Valley...
GCTGATGCGCTGGAGCTTGTGCTTCGGGCTGACGAGGATGATCTTCTCGAGGTAGTCGGGGCTCTCGGTGCTGACCGCGACGCGCGGCGTATCGTCGGGCGAGCCCCCGTCGCTGTTGACGAGGATCGGCTTCAACTCGGGGAAGTACTGCACCATGCCGGCGGTGGCGGCACGGACGACGTAGCCGATCGTCTCGGCGTTGCCGAAGGACGGGATCCCGACCATGAGATCGGCTGAGCCGATGCGTCGAACCTCGGCGAGACCCTCGGCGTCGAGCGCGGAGGACGGCACGGCGGCTGGGTTGGCTGTCAGGACAGGGCCTCCTCGATCGCGCATCCGCGGTGGCGACTGCTCGGGGGCATCGATGGTAGCACGCTGCAGCGCCGCTCCCTGGCGCTCCAGCTTTAGTCCCGGACCCGCCGCACGCGATCGCCGCGGCCGCCGAGCATGCGTCCCATGAAGCCGCGGGGGGGTTCGGCGCGGAGCGAGAGCTTCAGCCAGTCCTCGGTCCGCTCGCCCGGCCGATAGCGCGAGTTCATGTGCTTGGCAACGTAGTGAGTGAATCCGTTCGCCCGCCAGCCGACCATCCAGCCGGCGAGGGGCTGCTTCACAATCGGGCTCAGCCGGACGCGGATCCCCTGGTCGATCACGGATTCGAGCAGCCGGCGGCGTTCCTGGAACGGGACTTCGTGAAGCGGCTCGCCGTCGAGCTCGACGAGGTCGACGGCAACAAAGGCGCGCCGGCGCTCGGTCTCGAGGGGATCGGAGATCTCTTCGGACAGGCCTTCGGCTGCAAGCGTCTCGGCCCAGGCGCGCGCCGGGCTGCCGTCACCGACGAACGGCTGCGCCGTCCAGATGCCGTCAACAAGCGCGTCATTGGCCAGGATTGCGGCGGCGAGGATCTCCGGCGCGTCAGCCAGGTCGGCGTCCGCCGCCTCCACCGGCTCACCGAGCTCATCGGTCAGGCGCACTCGGCCGTCGGACGCGCGGGCGAGCATGCGCGTGCCGGGCCAGAGCGGCTCGAACAGCCACTCGACGCTGAGCACCTCGGCATTCGCCTCGATCGGCAGCTGGGGGAGAAGCGGCTCGTTCATCACGCGAAGCGGGCGTCAGCTGCGGTCGTACAGGTTGAGCTGGCCTTCCTCGACCATGGCGCCGACCTCCGCGCGAATGGACTCCCAGGCATCGAGGTCCCATTCGCCGACGAAGGTGATGGCGGTCCCCTCCTTGCCGGCGCGGCCGGTGCGGCCGATGCGGTGCACGTACGTATCGGCGTCCTCGGGGATGTCATAGGAGACGACGTACGGCAGATCGGTGATGTCGAGGCCGCGGCTGGCGACATTGGTGGCGATCAGGAACTGGATCTTGCCGGCCCTGAAGGCAGCGAGGGTGCGATCGCGCTCTCGCTGCGAGAGGCCGCCGTGGAGGCCCGCCACGTTCTTGCCGCGTCGCTGCAGCGTGGCGGCCAGCCGGTCGACGCCGATCTGGGTGTGACGGAAGACGAGGAGCCGATCGAATCCGAACTGGTCGGTAAGCTCCAGGAGCGCTGCGACCTTGTCCTGCTCGGCGACGAAATAGACGACCTGGCGAACCGTCTCGACCGTCTTGAGGTCGGGACGCACGGTCACGTGGGCCGGATCGTGCTTCATGAAGCGATCGCAGATGCGCAGGATGGCGTACGGCATCGTGGCGCTGAAAAGTGCCGTCTGGCGCTGCCGAGGGCTGCGAGCAAGGATCGTCTCGACGTCGACGATGAATCCCATGTCGAGCATCCGATCGGCCTCGTCGAGGATCACGGTTTGGACGCGATCGAGCCGCAGCTCGCCGCGTCGGATGAGGTCGAGCACCCGACCCGGCGTGCCGATCACCACCTGCGCCCCGCGCTTGAGGCCCTCGATCTGCTTGTCCATCGAGGAGCCACCGTAGATGGCAACAGTCCGCACGTTTCGGAACTGGCCGATGCGAGCGATCTCCTCGGTGACCTGCACGCACAGCTCACGGGTCGGGGTCAGGATCAGTGCCTGGACGTGGGCTCCGGAGGGGTCGATCTTCTCGACGATCGGGATGCCGAAGGCCGCCGTCTTGCCGGTGCCGGTCTGCGCCTGGCCGATGAGGTCCTCGCCGCGTCGCAGCGGGGGGATGGCACGGGCCTGGACCTCGGTCGGGGTCACGAAGCCCAAATTCCCGATGGCGCGCGCGATGGTTGCCGGGACCTCGATCTCTCCAAACCGATACGACCGCGACGCGGCCAGCACGGCGCGCTCGAACTCCGAGGCTGCCGAGGGCTCGCCGGCGACCTCGATCGCCACCTGGTCGGTGGACGCGGTCGATGCGGCCGTACGCGGGCGGCGACGGGATCGCGCGCGAGGGGTATCGGTATCGGGCAAACGCAACTCCGCGCAGGATCTGGTCAATCGCAGCGTGCCCATAGGCGGGCGCGCACCGGCGCCGTGGGCGCGTGGGCGCGGCGCTCTAACCACCGGTGGGTGACGCCGCTCGGACGATCCTACCACGTGTACCCGGGGTGGTCCTGGCGCGTCACGGATGGGTATATGATACTGAGTATCGTCACAAGATGCGATCGGTGAACGGCACCTTGGCCTTCGCAGCACTCGTCGTCTCCGTCAGCGCATTCGTGTCGGCACTCGCCGGTGGGTTCCTCGCGCTGCGCGCCGTTGGCCATGTGGGGCTGATTATCGCCGCGGGCGCAGGCATCCGGATCGGTGCGGCGTATTTCGACCTCATCCCCGAAGGGGTCGAGCACCTCGGTGGCTCCATCGACCTGGCGATGATTTTCACCGCCCTGGGTTTCCTTGCTTTCTACGCCATCGAGAAGCTGACCGCTCTGCATGTCGGCCACGAGACGGCCACCGAGCTCGACCATGGCGAGTCGTCCCACCGCCATATCGGCCTCATCGGCAGCGTCGGCATGAGCTTTCACAGCTTCCTCGACGGGGTTGCTCTGGCGGCTGGGCTGGCGGTCGGGGGGGGCCTCGGTCTGGTCATCGCAGCCGTCGTCGTCGTGCACCGCTTTAGCGACGGGATCGGGATCGTGAGCTTGGGGCTCGCCAGCCGGACTCCAATGAGCGAGATCTATCGCTGGGTCGCCCTGGTGGCGCTGGCGCCGGTCCTCGGCGTGATCGTCGGCCTGCTGCTGCCAGTCCCGGACGAGGTGCTCGGTGGGATGCTCGTCGTCTTCGCCGGATTCTTCCTGTATATCGGCGCGGCCGAGCTCCTGCCGGAGGCACATCGCAACGACCGGTCGCGGTGGGTCGTGGTCGCCACTTTCGCCGGTGTGGCCGCCATCTACGCCTTCTCGGTCTTCGCGCGTGCGGTCGGCGGGCATTGACCGTCGACTCGACCGCCGATCGCCTTCGTGAGGCCGGCGAGCGCGTCACGCGCCAGCGTCTTCTCGTGTCCGACGCCCTGTCGGCAGTCGGCAGGCAGGTCACGGCCCAGGACCTCTACGATCGACTGCGGCGGCGCGAGCCGCGGATCGGGCGCGCGACCGTCTTCCGCACGCTCGAGGCGCTCGCCTCCGCCGGCGTCGCGCGGCGCCTCGAGCAGGACGGGCACGTCTACGCCTACGTCGCGTGCCGACCCGAGCACCACCACCATCTCGCGTGTGTCCGGTGCGGTCAGGTTGACGAGATTGACGAGGGCTACATCGCGCCGGTCGCCGAGCGCGTAGCGGCCGACCTTGGCTTCACGATTGACGACGCCCGTCTCGACTTTTACGGGCTGTGCGTCCGCTGTGCCGCCGACGGCGACTGAGGCGGCGCCCGCCGCCGCGCTCCGCCTGCATGACATGACTGATGGCGGGTCAGCCGACTGAGGCGGCGACCGGTTCGGACGGCATCGGCGCGGAAGCGTCGCCGGCAGCGTCATAGCCGTTGGGATGTGACTCGCGCCAGGCCCACGCGTCGCTCAGCATCTGCTCCAACGTCGAGTGCTGCGGCTGCCAGCCAAGCTCGCGCCGGGCGCGCCGCGAGGATGCCACCAGCACCGGCGGGTCACCCGTGCGGCGCTTCACCGGGCGGGCGGGGATGGCGCGGCCCGTGATGCGGCGGGCGGCCTCCACCACCTCGCGCACGCTGAATCCCGCGGCCGAGCCGAGGTTGTAGACCTCGAACGAGGGATCCCCCTCGCCGGTCGCCTCCAGCGCCAACAGATGCGCGTTGCCGATGTCGCGGACGTGGAGGAAGTCGCGGATACAGGTGCCGTCTGGCGTCGGATAGTCCTGGCCGTGGATCTGGACATGGGTCGCCTCGCCGGCGGCGACGTGCAGGACCAGCGGCATGAGGTGGGTCTCGGGGTCGTGGTCCTCGCCATTGCGCTCGGTGGCGCCGGCGACGTTGAAGTAGCGCAGGCTGATGGCGCGGAAGTCGTGCGCGGCGCAGAACCAGCGCATGGCGCCCTCGAAGGCGAGCTTCGTCTCGCCATACGGGTTGATCGGCTGGGTGCGGTCCGCCTCGGCGATCGGCACCCGGCGCGGCTCTCCATACACGGCCGCCGTCGAGCTGTACACGAGGCGCGTCACGCCGGCGCGCTTCATCGCGTCGAGTAGCGTGACGCCACCGCCGACGTTGGTGCGGTAGTAGATCCCTGGATCGACCATCGACTCGCCAACGAGCGAACGGGCGGCGCAATGGAGCACCGCGTCGACTCCATCGACCAGCAGCCGCTCCAGCCGGGCTCCATCCTGGATGTCACCGACCTCAAGCCGGGCTCCCTCCGGCACAGCGGCGGCGTGGCCGCTGGACAGGTTGTCGTAGACCACCACCTCGTGACCGTCCTCGAGGAAGCGCTCCACGCTCGTGGACCCGACGTAGCCGGCGCCGCCGGCGACGAACAGCTTCAATCCACGCTCCTCCTGTCGCCTAGCGCGCCGAGCCGGCGAGCTGCCCAGACCCGGTCACCTGGCGCGCGAGGCCCGATGTCAGATGCGCCGACACGCGGGTCGCTCCTGCGGCGGCCGCTGCGGTCAGCTGTTCGACGCTCCGAAACCGACCGCAGGCGTTGATCCCGATGCGTGGGCCGACGCTGTCGCGCAGGAGGCGCGCGCGCGCGACGGTGCCGCGTGCGGTCGCGCTGCCCGGGCTCGTCACGACGTGGTCGGCGCCGGCGCGCTCGGCGAGGCGACAGGCGCGGCGCACGAGCTCCTCGGTCATCGGCTCGGCCTCGATGATCACGCCGACGGCCGCGAGCGCGGAATGGGCCATGTCGATCACGGCAAGCATGTCGTTGAAGACGGCCTCGTCATCTCCCGACGCCAGCGCGCCTCCGTTGAGCACGAAGTCGATCTGGGTGGCCCCCTGTTCCAGCGCCTTGGATGCCTCGAAGGCCTTGACGCTCAGGAGCTGCCCTCCGTGCGGATACCCGACGACCGTGCCGAGTGTGACGCGCGAGCGCCCGAGGGAGCGCTTCGCCAACTTGACCAGCCACGGATTGACGGTCAACGCGGCGAGGTCGTGCTCCACGGCCAGCGTCACCGCGGCATCGAGGTCGGCGAGTGACGCGTTCGGTTGCGTCAGCCGGTGCTCGAGCCGGACGGCCCGACGCACGCTGGCGGTCATCGGTGCACGGTCCCTCCGCTCGGTGAGCAGCGTTCGATGAGGCATGCCAGACATTGGGTCCGGACGGCCGATTGTAGCAGCGTCCGTTCGGATGTCAGCCATCGGGCTCGGCTCTGGTGCGTTCTGTCACCGCCCGCGTGTCGATCTCGCGCGCAAGGTCCAGCAGTGCGTCGCGGTGATTGCGGGACGGATCGTCCAGCACAGCCTCCATGAGCCGATGGAGGACGTGCCCGATGCGTCGGCCCGGCTCGATGCCAAGCTCGCGCTGGAGGTCGTTGCCATCGATGGCCAGGCGGTCGCGGATCAGCAGATCCGGCGATCTCGCCAGCTCGGCGGCGATCCGGCCCTCGAGCTCGGCCTGGTTCTCCTCGCCGGCGCGTCCCACCCCGGAGGCGGCGTCGTCGGCTCGGCGCAACGCAAAGAGGAGCGGCATGCGGCCCTGGCCCACCCGCCGGATGAAGCGCCGCACGGCCGCATCGGTCCAGGAGCGGTCGTAGGCGTACATGTGATGCCGGATGGCGTGGACGGCTGATGACGCCGTCGTCCCGGTCACCCGAAGCCGACGCAGCACGGCGGCCGCCTGCTCGGCGCCGACCCGCTCGTGACCGATGAAGTGACCATCGGCCAGGGTCGTTGCCTTGCCGACGTCGTGGAGCAGGGCCGCCAGCCGGACGGCAACGTCGCCCGCTGGCGCCGCGTCGACGGCCGCCAGCGTGTGGTCGAGCGCATCCCCAGGCACGATCTTGGCCTGCGGGACGCCGCGCAGCGCCGCGACCTCGGGCAGGATCACCGCCAGCAAGCCGAGCCGGTCGAGCAGCCGCAACGCACGGGACGGGGCCGCATCGTCGAGGATCCGCAGCAGCTCGTTGCGGATGCGCTCGGCTGAGACGGTCGCCACGCTTGGCGCCAGCTCACGGATCGCCGCCTCGGTCGGCGGATCGACGCTCAGGCCGAATCGGCCGGCAAAGCGCGCCGCGCGCACGAGTCGCAGGGCGTCCTCGCTAAGCCGTTCGCGGGGATCCCCGACGGTGCGAAGCACGGCGTCCTCGAGATCGCGCGCGCCATCGAACGGGTCGACCACCCTTCCGCGGCCAGCCTCCAGATCGATGGGAACCCAGGCGATCGCGTTGATGGTGAAGTCCCGGCGCGCCAGGTCCTGCTCGAGGCTGGCGCCGAAGCGGACGTCGTCCGGGCGGCGTCGATCGCGATAGCCGTCCTCGGTCCGATACGAGGTGACCTCGACGGACGGACGACCGACGATCGTGACGGTCCCGAATCGGTTCTCCCAGGTGGCATGGCTGAAGAGCGCGGCAACCTCTTCCGGCCGCGCCGAGGTGGCGGCGTCCCAGTCCGACTGCTCCACCTGGTCGCCGCGCAACCGATCGCGGACGACGCCGCCGACGAGCGCGGCCTCGTGGCCGGCAGCCGCGAGCGAGCGGAGGACGCAGACGACCTGGTCGGGCAGGTCGAGGAAGGTCAGCTCAGGGTCGGGTGGCACCGCCGGCGGGTCCTCAGCCGACGGGATGCGAGGTGCGGATCGGCTCCAGGAAGAGGTAGCTGCGCCATGGGTCGTTGCGCTCATCGGCGAGGTAGGTGCCGAACAGGTAGCGCAGGTCGGCGCGCGGCGCGCGGGGTTCTCGCATCAGCCTCATGCGTGCCTCGGCCACCGTCTTGCCGCCCTTGCGATGGTTGCAGGACCGACAGGCGGCGACGAGGTTGTCCCACTCGTGGCAGCCACCGCGGTGCTTCGGCATGACGTGGTCGATGGTCAGGTCGCGGCTCATGGTGCCGCAGTACTGGCACGTGTGTCGGTCGCGGCTGAAGACCTCGCGACGGCTCAGCTTGACGCGCGGCTGCGGTCGCTTGACGTGGTACTGGAGCCGGATCACCGACGGCGCGGGGATGGCGACGGTCGGGGTGTGGATGACCTGGTGATTGCGAGCAAGGAGCTCGGCCTTTTCCGCCCCGAGCAGCCGGAAAGCGCGCCTGATGTCGCAGACGTTGAGTGGCTCGTAGTTCTGGTTCAGGACCAGTACGGGTGCATTGATCATCGTTCGAGCGCCTTCCTGAACGCGATCATACAACCGGCGCTGATCTCGCCCACGAGCGAGGGGTCGCAAGCCACCGCTGGCATGTAGCGCTGCCGATACGTCGGCTCGTTGACGCCGCGGCCTGCCATCACCGTCACGATCTGACCGATGAATCGGTATGGGTGACGCCCGAGTAGAATGAAAGGTCGAATCCGGCGGCGGCGCGAAGCGCCGGCATCGGTGCATTGCGCAGGAAGTACGAATGACCACTATCGAACGAAGTACGTGGGCAACCAAGGTGGGCCTGGCCCGGATGCTCGCCGGCGGCGTGATCATGGACGTCGTCACGGCCGACCAGGCCAAGGTCGCCGAAGAGGCGGGCGCCGTCGCCGTGATGGCGCTGGAGCGCGTGCCGTCCGACATCCGCAAGTTCGGCGGCGTGGCGCGCATGAGCGACCCGAAGCTGATCGAGGAGATCAAGGCCGCGGTGAGCATCCCGGTCATGGCCAAGTGCCGCATCGGCCATTTCGCCGAGGCGCAGATCCTCGAGGCGCTCGAGGTCGACTACATCGACGAGTCCGAGGTGCTCACCCCGGCCGACGAGGAGCACCACATCGACAAGCACGCCTTCAAGGTGCCGTTCGTGTGCGGCTGCCGCGACCTGGGCGAGGCCCTTCGACGGATCGGTGAAGGGGCGGCCCTGATCCGCACCAAGGGCGAGGCCGGCACCGGCGACATCGTGGAGGCCGTGCGCCACATGCGCGCCGTCCAGAAGGGAATCCGCCAGCTCCAGAGCATGCGCACCGACGAGCTCTTCGCGGCGGCGAAGGAGCTCCGAGCGCCGTACGACATCGTGAAGCAGACGGCCGAGCTCGGCGAGCTACCGGTCCCGAACTTCAGCGCTGGTGGCGTCGCCACGCCGGCGGACGCGAGCCTCATGCGCCAGCTCGGCGCGCAGGCGGTCTTCGTCGGCTCCGGCATCTTCAAGAGCGAGAACCCCGAGCGTTATGCGGCCGCGATCGTGAAGGCAGCCACGCAGTACGACAACCCCGAGATCCTGGCCCAGGTGAGCGCCGGCCTCGGCGAGCCGATGCGGGGCACCTCGGTCGGCGAAATCCCGCCCGAGGAGCGCCTGGCCGTTCGAGGCTGGTAGCCCACCGATGACCACCGACGCACCGCGTCCCCGTGTCGGCGTGCTCGCCGTGCAGGGCGCGGTCCGGGAGCACGTGGCCGCCATCCGCGAGGTGGGCGCCGATCCGGTCGAGGTGCGCCTGCCGCGCGACCTGGTCGGCCTCGACGCGCTCATCCTGCCCGGCGGCGAGTCGACGACCATGCGCAAGCTGATCGACGCGTACGGCCTACGCGAGCCAATCCTGTCACTGGCCCGCGCCGGCGCGCCGCTGCTCGGCACGTGTGCCGGCATGATCCTGCTCGCCAAACGCAGCGCCGACGGCGAGGAGCCGTTCTTCGGACTCCTCGACCTCGAGGTGCGCCGCAACGGCTACGGCCGCCAGCTCGACTCGTTCGAGGCCGAGCTCGACGTCCCGGCGCTCGGCAGCCAGCCGCTCCACGGGGTCTTCATTCGGGCGCCGCTCGTCAGCGATGTCGGACCGAGCGTCGAGGTGCTGGCGCGCGACCTGGACGGCATACCGGTCGCCGTGCGCCAGGGGAGCGTCTTGGCCACCGCCTTCCATCCCGAGCTGACCGGCGATCGACGCCTGCACCGGCTGCTGCTGGAGATGATCGAGAGGCGCGCGGGGAGGACGGCGTGATCGGGGTCGAGCGCACGATTCGCGTGGCACGCCTCACCGACCGGCAGGCCCTGACCGACCTGTCCCGCCGCGTCCACGCGGCGAGCGATGCGCACCGCCGCAGCCTCGGCGTGCCTGCGCCGAGCGCCGAGTCGCCGCGCATCAGCCTCTCGATGCTCATGCCGTCGTGGCTTCCGCTGCGCGCGCCCTCCGTCCACCTGGTGGCGGAGATGGATGGCGAGCTGGTGGGCAGCTGCCGCGCCATCGAGGAGCCGCACCGCGACGACTGGGTCATCACCGAGCTCGACGCCGACGATGGGCCCATGGCGGCCGAGATCCGTTACGACCTCCTGGACGCCATCGTGGAGGAGGGGGCCCGTCACGAGGTGGCGCGCTTTCACGCGGCGTGCGCCGACGTCCGCGAGAACGTCGAGCTGTTCGGCCAGGCCGGCTTCATGGCCTACGCGCAGGAGGAGATCTGGTGGCGCCCGCCGGAGCCCGTGCGCGGCCCGCGGTCCTGGCTGCGCTCGCTCGTCGGCCGCAACGGTCGCGACCAGCGCCCGGTGAACGATCTCGAGCTCCAGCCCGCCGGCGCCCCGGACGCGTGGTACCTGTTCGACCTGTGGACCCATGCCACGCCGCCCGCGATCGCACGGCTCGAGGGATATGGCGCGGGCGATTGGGAGTCCGCCGCCAACGAGGCCATCGTGCCGCGTTCAGCGCTCAACCCGATCCTCCACTTCAGCCAGATCGACGCATGGCTGCTCCACGCAGAGCAGCGGGCTGCCGGCTTCGCGCAGCACGGCGCCTGTCGATCGGGGCCGCACTACCTGCGCTTCCTGGTCCGGGAGGGTGCCGATGGCGCGCAATTCCTCCGCGCGGTGCTCGCCCGCATCGGCGACGAGGCGACTGCTGCAGGCATCCTCGCTCCGGTGCGAACATACGAGTCGGCGGGTGCGCGCGCTGCTCAAGACTCCGGATTCGAGCCGATCGGCCGGGTCACACTCCTGGTGCGCGAGGTCCGCGCGCAGGTCCGCCAGCCGGTGATGGTGCCGGCGGTCCGGTGACGAGCGAAGGGGAGGCGAAACGAGACGTGGCACGCCGCGAGACGACAGACGACCTCGATGCCCTCATGGAGGCTCTCCCGCCGGAGATATGTGATCGGCTGCGCGGGGTGGCAAACCGGACCGACCTGCTCGAGGTGGTCATGGACCTCGGCCGCCGGCCGCAGGCTCGCTTCACAACCGGCGAGGAGGACCTGCTCGACCGGGAGATTACCGAGGCCGATATCGCACACGTGATCGACCACATCGGCGTCTTCGGCGACGACAATCGCGCCGGCATCGAGCGGACCCTGCATCGGATCAGCGCGATCCGCAATCGCGCCGGCAAGGTCGTTGGCCTGACCTGCCGCATCGGACGCGCAGTCTTCGGCACCATCGACATCATCCGGGACATCACCGAGGCCGGGCAGTCGCTGCTCATCCTCGGCCGGCCCGGGGTCGGCAAGACGACGATGCTGCGCGAGGTGGCCCGCGTGCTTGCCGACGACCTCGGCAAGCGGGTCATCGTGGTCGACACCTCCAACGAGATCGCCGGCGACGGGGACATCCCGCACCCCGGCATCGGCGAGGCGCGCCGGATGCAGGTCCGCACGCCGACCGAGCAGCACTCGGTGATGATCGAGGCGGTCGAGAACCACATGCCCGAAGTGATCGTCATCGACGAGATCGGCACCGAGCTGGAGGCCGGGGCGGCGCGCACGATCGCCGAGCGGGGCGTGCAGTTGGTCGGCACCGCGCATGGCAACACGCTCGACAACCTGATGCTCAACCCTACACTTTCCGATCTCGTTGGTGGCATCCAGCCGGTGACCCTTGGCGACGAGGAGGCGCGACGCCGCGGAACGCAGAAGACGGTCCTCGAGCGGAAGGCGCCACCGACCTTTGACATCCTGGTCGAGATCGTCGAGCGCGACAACGTCATCGTCCATCGCAACGTGGCGGAGACGGTGGATGCCATCTTGCGCGGCCACATGGTTCCGCCGGAGGCCCGCTACCGCGACGATGCCGGCGAGCTCAAGGCGATGACGAAGTACGACTACCGCATCAACGAGACGGCAATGGGCAACCCGGCCTTCGCCCCGCTCGAGCCGACCGGCGGATTTGGCGCCTTCGGCCGCGGCGGCCGCGGTGGCGGGCCGGGAAGCGGAGCCCGATACGAGCGCGGTGGCCTGCGGCCACTGCCCGGCGGCGGCGACGCTGGACGTGGCCAGCGGACGCTGCCCGGTGAGCGGCGCAGTGGCGCCACCCCCGCCGCGCCGGCGCCGGCGACCGACGCACGACGTGAACTGGAGCAGGCGCTGGCCGAGATGGACGCGAGCGCGTCCGTCGACCGGCCGATCGGCGCCCAGCGCCCTGCTTCCGAGCGAGCACGTTCCCATCGGCCGATGAGCGTCTTCGCCTTCGGCGTCAGCCGCAAGCGCCTGGAGCAGGCGGTGCGCGAGCTGGGAGTACCCGTCACGGTCTCCCGCGAGCTCGACGAGGCCGACGCCGTCGTGACCCTGCGCAACTACTATCGCCGCAAGCCGGCCGCGCTGCGGGACGCCGAGTCGCACGGCGTGCCGATCTACGTGCTCAAGACGAACACCATCCTCCAGATGGAGAACATGCTCGCGTCGCTGTTCGACCTCGAGGCTGATCCGCAGGAGGCGGCGCTGCGCGAGACGGCCGAGGCGATCGGGCTGGTGCAGGCCTCCGGGCACCCCGTCGAGCTGGCACCGCAGAACGCGTACGTGCGGCGGCTCCAGCACCAGATGGCCGAAAAGAACGCGTTGATGTCGCGCTCGCGCGGGTCGGAGCCCAACCGGCGCGTCGAGCTGATCCCTGAGGAAGGACGGAGCTGGCGGTGAGCGGGCGACGGTTGCGCCCGGACGCTGTTCTCAGCCACGGGGAGTGCTGCGGGCACCGAATGGCAAGCGGCTGCGGCGTTTTCACGCACGGAGAACAGGCGCCGCGTGCATCGCAGCGCGAAGGCTTGTTCACGGTTCGAGAGAACATCGGACGCCTCCGGCCCGACGACGCGCCACGATTCCCCACACGCGAGCGCGCTCACCGCTCTCGCACGATGAGCGACCGAGCGCGGCGGTACGTTCTGATCCTCATCCTCGCGGTGGTGATGCTTGCGCTGTTGGCCACCAGCGTGCTGCCGCCAGCGTGACGGAGCGCGGTCGGTTCATCACGCTCGAGGGACCTGAGGGCAGCGGCAAGACCACGGCAGCCCGGCACCTTGCCGACTGGCTTCGCGGTCGCGACCAGCCGACAGTCCTGACCCAGGAGCCCGGCGGGACGCCGCTCGGCGATGAGGTGCGGCGCATCGTCCTCCATATGCGCGGCGTGAGCGACGACCTCGACCCGCGGGCCGATGCGCTCCTCTACGCCGCCGGGCGCGCCCAGCACGTCGCCCGCATCATCCGGCCGGCACTCGAGCGCGGCGAGTGGGTGGTCTGCGCCCGCTACGCGGACTCGTCGCTCGCCTACCAGGGCGCCGGCTACGGCAACGACATGAGCGAGCTGCGCCCGCTTCAGGACTTCGCGACCGGCGGCCTGCGCCCCGACCTCACGCTCCTGATCGACCTGCCCATCGAGGTCGGGCTGGAGCGGACGAAACGCCGCGCGGAGTGGAACCGCTTCGAGGACACCGAGGAGCTCGCCTTCTTCGAGCGGGTCCGGCGTGCCTACCTCGAGCTCGCGGCGGCGGAGCCTGACCGATTCCAGATCGTCGACGGCTCCAGATCGGTCGAGCACGCCGACGCCGCCATCCGCGCCGTCGTGGAACGCCGACTCCTCCAATGACACGGCCGTTTGCGCTGGGGCGCAACCCGGACGCGCGGACCGCACCGACAGGGCCGCCGTCATCAGGCGGAGGAAGCCTGGCGGTGGGCCTCGGGTGCTCCCTGCGCCATAATCGTGGCTGGCCGTCGCACGCCGTGCCCGCGCTGAACGAAGGAGCCGCCCACCGATGAAGCTCGTCACCGCCATCGTGCACAACGAGGACGCCGCGACACTCGTCGACGCGCTCCTCGAAAAGGAGTACCGCGCGACGCGCTTCAACTCCTCGGGCGGGTTCCTGAAGCAGGGCAACGCCACCATCCTCGTCGGCGTCGAAGACGACCAGGTGGACGACGTCCTGGCCATCATCAGCTCAAACTGCCACAGCCGAAAGCAGTTCGTGAACCCGATGCCGCCGATCATGGAGCCCGGCGAGTTCTACATGCCCTACCCGGTCGAAGTGGAGGTCGGCGGCGCGACCGTCTTCGTCCAGCCGGTCGAGCGCTTCGAGCGCCTCTGAGGAGCGTCGGTGGGTCGGCTGCGACTCCGGTGACACGGCGATACCCGACCGTCCCCGTCACGCATGCGCCGGGTGACTGATGCCGGGCCGTTCCGGCCACAGGGGGGTCAGATATGCGCTGGGTGACTGGTAGACCGGCACCCGCGCAGCAGACGGCCGCCGTCGGTGTCGCGGTGAGCACGGCGGACCCTCTCTGAGAGCCTCGCGTCGGGCACCGTTCGCCCTATCAGTCACCTCATACATGGATGTCCGCGCCGACCTGTCATCCCGGGCGCTTGGGGTCAGGTCTCGGCCATAATCCGCGAGGTATGAGTCTTCATCACGACTGGCTCACCTCCCTGAAGGCCGATGCGCCCGACGTCGTCGCCTGCTGGCGCGTATCCGATTGGAGCCTGGCCGGCCTGAAGGCGGTGCGTCGCGAGCTCCGTGCCCGATTTCACGAGGGCGATGTGCCGCGGGTCCTGGCACAACAGGAAGCGGTGCGCAACGAGCTCGAACGGGTTCTGCACTCCCTGCCCGTGCGGCTGCTCCGTGCGTCGGGCGGCGAGGAGGACTGGAACGTGGCGCAGACCTTCGCGCACACCACCGCCGCTCGCCGCTTCCTGGCCACCTGGGCATCGCTCGACGCGGCGGGCGAGTGGCCGGAGGATGACCCGCCGGACGTGATCCCCTCGGTACCCGGTCGCGCCGATGCCAGCCGCAAGGAGCTGGGACGCCTGCTCGACAAGTCACAGGCCGCGATTCGCGCGGCCGCGGCGCGCATCGAGGGCCACGAGCTGGACCGATGCCGGGTGAGGCATCCGCTCATCGGCCACCTCCGCTGCGGCGAGTGGCTGCTCTTCATCGGCATCCACGATCTGATGCACCTGGAGCAACTCAACCGGCTCCGCGCCGCCGATGCCGCCGCGACCGATGCCTGAGCGCCCAGCACCGCTCGTCCTCGTGACGACGCCGGCCGGGGAACAGCCGTTCGGCAGCCACGCCGCCATCGCGGCAGATGGACAGCGCCTCCTGGCGACCGACCTCTCCCACCGCCTCGGGCGGCTCGGCGCCGCGGTCGCACCCCTCCCGTCGCGGGCCACATCCGCCGAACGGCCGTTCCGCTGGGGCCACTGGTTCGCCGATACGGCTCGCGCCGCCCTCAGCTCCGCCGGCAGCCCGATCGATGCGATCGGATATGCGGGCGGCGGGGCGCTCTGCCTCATCGGCGACGATGCGCTCGACACGCTGCTCTCGCCGATTCCAGGCGAGGTCGTTGCCAACAACCGCTTCAGCGCCGATGCCTTTGTGGTGGCCGGAGACCTCGACCGCGCGCTGACCGCCCTGGAAGCGTGCGAAACCGACAATGCGGCGCCGCGGCGCCTGAACGACGCCGGCTTTGCATGGCGCGACCTCGGCGCGACGCCGTGGACCCGGTTCGACGTGGACACCACGCTCGATCTCGCGCTCCTGCGGCTGGCCACGCGATTGACGAGCACGAGTGCGCGGCGCCTTGACGGATCGGTGCGTGGCTACCTGGAGATGGCGCGCCTGCCGGGTGGTGGCTCGCTGGAGATTCCGCACCTGGATCGGCTCGGCGAGGTGATCCGTGATCGCGCGGCCGAGCTGGTCGTGGCGGGAAGGGTTCCGGCCACCACCTGGCAGGCGCTCGAGACCGAGACCGCCTGTCGCGTCAGATGCCTGGTCGAGGAGCGCGGGATGCGCTCGGCGCGCGATCCGGACAGCCATCCGCGATCGATCCTGGCCGCGCTCATGGCTCGCGCATCACCGGCCGATCTGATCGAGGAGCTGAGCCGGCTGGGCGATGCGGTAGTGCTCGATACGCGGGTGCTCATGGCGACGGTCGCTCGCTCGTCGGATGCGGCTGACTGGCCGCCGGAAGAGGAGCGGTTTGCCTCCGACTTCGGCGACCATGGCCGGGTCGCAACGCCGTGGCTCCGCGAGCTTACCGAGGCGGCGGCGAACGCATCGGTCCCATTCCTGTTCGGCGGACATGCGTTGGTCAGTGATGGACTCCGCCTGATCGTGGCGGCCGCCTGGCAGGGCCGCTGACGAAGGCGGAGAACAAGCGTGCCTCCGGCGGCGCGACAGGCTTCCATGGCACCGGCCACGCACCCGAACGCCCCTGCTAGACTGTGAATCGAGCGGGCGAGCGAGTTGCGCGCCGCTCCACTGACGACGAACCTACGCGTCGGGCGGCGTGCCCGACCCACCATGCACCAGCGCACCCGCGTGCAACCGGAGTGGAGATGGATCACACCGGACTGCTCTACGTCATTGGATTCGCGTTCGCCGCGACGATCTTCGTCTTCGCCACGATCCTGTTCAGCTGGCTGATCACGCATCGGCGGCGGCGACCCCAGAAGGGGCTGCCGTACGAGTCGGGGGTGGACACCATCGGCGACACCTGGAGCCGGTTCGGGCTGGCCTTCTACCTCTACGCCCTGCTCTTCGTGGCCTTCGACGTCGAGATCATCTTCGTCTACCTGTGGGCGATCACGGTGCGAGCACTCGAGTTCCAGGGGATCATCCTGATCGGCATCTTCCTGGCGATCCTGATGTTCGGCGAGCTGTACGCATGGAAGAAGGGCGACCTCAGATGGCAGTAGATCGACCGACCACCACGCCTGAGCCGATGGCCCCCACCGGCAACCGACCGATCGTCATTCCCGACCAGGCCGGCACCGACGAGCTGCTGCGCACCTTCGGCATGGAGGAGCATCCGCAGGGCGGCTTCCACGGCCTGCTCGAGGTGATTCCGACCAAGGCGGACTACATCCTCGACCTGATCCGGGCCAACTCGCTCTGGCCGCTTCTCTCAGGCCTCAGCTGCTGCGCCATCGAGATGATGAGCACGGCAACGAGCGTAAACGACATCGACCGCTTCGGCATGTTTCCGTTCCGGGCGAGCCCCCGCCAGGCGGACGTGCTGATCGTGGCCGGAACGCTGACGACGAAGATGGCCGGGCCGCTCGTGCGTCTGTGGGAGCAGATGCCCGAGCCGAAA
>Ga0136633_1001573_pt1 | contig 16713 bp, 15 predicted proteins | sample AntDrymeUQ832206_2_FD_105494 | JGI IMG/M metagenome (GOLD analysis project Ga0136633, IMG submission 105494) | Polar desert sand microbial communities from Dry Valleys, Antarctica - metaG UQ83 (22.06) | ecosystem: Environmental > Terrestrial > Soil > Desert | place: Antarctica: Dry Valley...
GACGTTCATGCGGCTCGGCACGCCGAGCGGGTTGAGGATGACGTCGACCGGCGTGCCGTCCTCCATGAACGGCATGTCGGCCTCGTCGACGATCTTCGAGATGACGCCCTTGTTGCCGTGGCGCCCGGCGAGCTTGTCGCCCTCGGAGATCTTGCGCTTTTTGGCGACGAACACGCGCACGAGGTGGTTGACGCCCGGCGGCAGGTCGTCGCCGTCGTCGCGGCCGAAGGTCATGACGTCGATGACGACGCCGCCCTCGCCGTGGGGCACCTTCAGCGAGGTGTCGCGAACCTCGCGAGCCTTCTCCTTGAAGATCGCGCGGATCAGCTTCTCCTCGGCCGTCAGCTCGGTCTCGCCCTTGGGCGTGACCTTGCCGACGAGCAGGTCGCCCGAGCCGACCTCGGCGCCGACGCGGACGATGCCGCGGTCGTCGAGGTTACGCAGCGACTCCTCCGAGCGGTTGGGGATGTCGCGGGTGATCTCCTCGTCGCCGAGCTTCGTCGTGCGGGCGTCGATCTCGTACTCCTCGATGTGGATCGAGGTGAGCTCGTCGTCCTTGACGAGACGCTTGGAGAGGATGATCGCGTCCTCGAAGTTGTAGCCCTCCCACGACATGAAGGCGATCTTGAGGTTCTTGCCGAGCGCCATCTCGCCGTGGTCGGTCGCCGAGCCGTCTGCCAGCACGCTGCCCGGCTGCACCGCGTCACCGGAGCGCACGACGGGCTTCTGGTGGATGAGCGTGCCCTGGTTGGAGCGGCGGTACTTGTCGAGCAGGTACTCGTCCTTGGCCAGCTCCGTTCCGTCGCTCTTGGTCACCGTGACCTCGACACGCTCGGAGTCGACGTAGGAGATCGTGCCGCCGGTGCGGGCAAGCAGCACGTCGCCGGTGTCCAGCGCCGCGCGGCGCTCCATGCCGGTGCCGACGATCGGCGCATCGGTCTTCAGCAGCGGCACTGCCTGGCGCTGCATGTTCGAGCCCATCAGCGCGCGGTTGGCGTCGTCGTGCTCGAGAAACGGGATCATCGCCGTGGCGACGGACCAGATCTGCTCGGGCGAGACGTCCATGAGGTCGACGTCGCTCGGGTCGACCGTGACGTACTGGCCCGCGAGCGTCCGGCAGACCGCCTCGTCGCCGAGCAGCTTGCCCTTGTCGTCGACCGGGTGGTTGGCCTGGGCGATCTTGAGCTCTTCCTCCTGCGTGGCGTCGTAGTGGACGACCTCGCCGGTGATCTTGCCGTCCTTGACGACGCGGTAGGGCGTCGTGACGAAGCCGTGCTCGGAGACCTCGGCGTAGCTCGACAGCGAGCCGATCAGGCCGATGTTCGGTCCCTCCGGGGTCTCGATCGGGCACATGCGGCCGTAGTGGGTCGGGTGCACGTCACGCACCTCGATCGGCGCGCGCTCGCGCGTCAGGCCGCCGGCGCCGAGGGCGCTGAGGCGGCGACGGTGCGTCAGTCCGGCGAGCGAGTTCGTCTGGTCCATGAACTGCGACAGCTGCGAGGACCCGAAGAACTCCTTCTGCGCGGCGACGACCGGGCGGATGTTGATGATCGTCTGCGGCGTGATCGTGTCGGCGTCCTCGGTGGTCAGGCGCTCGCGCACGACGCGCTCCATCCGGTACAGGCCGATGCGGAAGGCCTCCTGGATGAGCTCGCCGACGGTCCGCAGGCGGCGGTTGCCGAAGTGCTCGTACTCGTCGAGGTGCTCGGCGACCGGCTCGCGCGGGTAGGTCGAGGCCTCGGCCGCGTAGTCCTTGATCTCGACCTCGGGGTGCTCGGGCACGCCGAGCAGGCGCGGCAGCGAGACGAGCTCCTTGATCAGGGCGATGATGTCGTCCTTGGTCAGGGTCCGCGTCTCGAGGTCCGTGTGCTGGTTGAGGCGGGCGTTGAGCTTGTAGCGGCCGACGCGCGTGAGGTCGTAGCGCTTGGGATCGAAGAACAGCTGGTGCAGCAGCGCGCGGGCGTTGTCGACCGACGGCGGCTCACCGGGACGCTGCTTCTTGAACAGCTCGACGAGCGCGCCGTCCTCGGTCTTCGTCGGCTCGGTGTCGGCCTCGATCGTGTTGCGGATGTAGAGGCTGTCCTCGAAGAGAGCGATGATCTCCTCGTCGGTGGCGAAGCCCATCGCGCGCAGCAGCACGGTGACCGGCAGCTTGCGCTTGCGGTCGATGCGGACGAAGACCTTGCCCTTTTTGTCGATCTCGAGCTCGAGCCACGAGCCGCGGGCCGGCATGAGGTTCGCGATGAAGACCTGCTTTTCGCGGTCCTTGGCCTCCATCAGGTAGGCGCCCGGCGAGCGGACGAGCTGCGTGACGACGACGCGCTCGGTGCCGTTGATGATGAACGTGCCGCGCTCGGTCATCCACGGGAAGTCGCCCATGAAGACGGACTGCTCGCGGATCTCGCCGGTCTCGCGGTTGACGAACGCGACCGTGACCGTCAGCGGGCGCGCGTACGTGAGGTCCTTCTCGCGGCACTCCTCGATCGACGCGACCGGCTCGTCGAAATGAAACTCCCCGAAGTCGACCGCCAGGTTCCCCGTGTAGTCCTCGATCGGCGAGATGTCAGAGATCGTCTCGCGCAGCCCACCCTTCTCGGAATCGGTCAGCCACGCAAACGAGCGGCGCTGGATGTCGATGAGGTTGGGAACTTCATGAACGCGATCGAGGCGCGCAAAGGTACGGCGCGTACGGGTGGCTGCGGCACGGGGCAAGGCGGCGACTCCTCAAGGGGTCGGGAGGGACGGTGCGAAGAGCGGGCGGCGCCGCGGCCATCGGCCTATCAGGCGCGGACTCGCCAGGATAGCACAGCGATATGCGGCCCCGGCAGGGACTGTCGACTCTCACGGACCCCGCCTCGAAGTTCGCGCTATGTGGGCGCGAAACCCATTCGGGAGGCGGCTACGGCTATCGGTCGACCCGGGCAATGTAGCGCGTATGTTGAGAAGAATGCAATTCGACCACGTCGCACAGCAGGTGCCCGACGTCGCGGCGGCGCTGGCGTGGTGGCAGCGCATGGTCCCTGCGGCGAAGGTCCTCTATGCCGACGAGACATGGGGGCTGCTGGAGGCCGGCGGCGCGAGGCTCGCATTCGTCACCGCCGACGAGCACCCCGACCACCTGGCCTTCAAGGTCTCCACCGCCGAGCTCGAGCGCCTCGCCGCCGAGCACGGCGCGCAGATCGCGACGCACCGCGATCGCAGCCGCTCGTTCTACCTGCAGGCGCCGGGCCACCACGGCGTGGAGGTCATCGCCTACGCGGACGTGCTCGCCGAGGAAGCCGAGTAGACGCCCGCACGAGCGGCGGTTGGGTGCGGTGGGCGCACCTTCGTCATCTCGTCAGACCGCCGCCGACCGGCGCCCGGGACGACGAAAGGCGCCACATGGGCGCCCTCCGGTCCAACTGATGCTCGGGTGCGGCGAGCTACTTGATCTCGACGCTCGCGCCGGCTTCCTCGAGCTCGGCCTTGAGCTTGTCGGCCTCGTCGCGCTCGACGCCCTCGCGGACGGCCTTGGGGGCCTCGTCGACGAGCGCCTTGGCCTCCTTGAGACCGAGGCTCGTGGCCGCGCGGACGACCTTGATGACCTGGATCTTCTTGTCGCCGGCCGCCGTGATGACGACGTCGAACGTCGACTGCTCCTCCTCGGGAGGGCCACCGGCGTCACCACCGCCACCGGCGGCGGGAGCGGCGGCCGCGGCCTGCGCCGAGACGCCGAACTCCTCCTCGAGCGCCTTGATGCGCTCGCTGAGCTCGAGCACCGAGATGCCCTTGAGCTCCTCGATCCAGTCTGCTGTGGACGTAGCCATGATTACTCCTTCTCGTCAGTGTCAGATGTCGTGCCGTCGGCCGGCTCGGCGGGTGCCGCGGCCTCCGGCTCTGCGGTCGTGGCGGCCTCGGGCTCTGCGTCGGCCTCCGGCTCTGCGGTCGTAGCGGCCTCGGGCTCGGCGGGTGCCGCGGCCTGGGGCGCTGCGGGTGCGTCGCCCGCGGGAATCTCGCCGGACTCCTTCTTCTCGACAACCTGCGAGAGCTGGCGCGCGAGCCCCGAGATGAGGTTCGACAGGCTCGTCACGAGGCCGGTGAGCGGCGACGCGACGATGTTCACGAGCTGCGCGTTGAGGATGTCGCGCGACGGCAGCTTCGCGATCGCCGTGACCTGCTCGGCGGCGAGCGACTGGCCGTCCATGATGCCGCCCTTGAACGGCAGCAGGTTGGTGGTGCGGGCGAAGTCCGAGACCGCCTTGGCGGCCGTCGCGGCATCGCCGCGCACGAACGTCAGCGCGGTCGGCCCCGTCAGCATCGGCTTCAGGCCCTCGGCGCCGGCGCTGTCGGCCGCGCGCTCGGTGAGCGTGTTCTTGACCACCCGCAGCGTCGCGTCGGCGTCGCGCAGCTTGCCGCGCAGCTCCGCGGCCTGCACGACGGTGATGCCGCGATAGTCCACGGCGAAGACCGCTGCGGACTCCTTGATCTCAGCGGCGATCTCGTCGATCACCGCGGCTTTCTGCTCTCGGTTCATCTGCCTCCTCGCCGGGACTTCTCGCCGTCACGGCGAGCCCGGGGTCTGCGGTGGCCTCGTGAGCGCTCAGGCGACGTTCGCCGGGGCGGTCTCCTCGAGGATGTCGCGGGTGCGGGACGGGTCGACCTTGACGCCGGGGCCCATGGTGGATGCCAGCGTGATCGTGCGCAGGTAGCGGCCCTTGGCGCCCGACGGCTTGGCTCGGATCAGCTCGTCGATGATCGCCGCGTAGTTCTCCAGCAGCTGGCGCTCGCTGAAGTCCTTCTTGCCGATCGCGAGATGGACGTTGGCGGTGCGATCGGTGCGGTACTCGACCTTGCCGGCCTTGGACTCCTGGATCGCCTTTCTGACGTCCATCGTCACGGTGCCGACCTTCGGGTTGGGCATCTTGCCCTGCGGCCCGAGGACGCGGCCGAGTCGGCCGACGACCGGCATCAGGTCGGGCGTCGCGATCGCGACATCGAAGTCGGTGAAGCCCTCCTCGACGCGCTTGGCGAGGTCCTCGGCGCCGACGACGTCGGCGCCGGCCTCCTCGGCCTCCTTCGCCTTGTCGCCCTGGGCGAAGACCGCGATGCGGACCTCCTTGCCCAGGCCGTTTGGCAGCGCGATCGTCCCGCGCAGCTGCTCGTCGGCGTGGCGCACGTTGAGGCCGGTGCGGACGTGGATCTCGACGGTCTCGTTGAACGTCGGCCCGGGCAGCGACTTCAGCAGCGAGATCGCCTCGACGGGCGTGTGCTCGCGCTCGCGGTCGACCTTGCCGCGGGCCTCCAGAAAGGTCTTGCCGTGCTTAGACAACGTCGACCCCCATGCTGCGTGCCGTTCCGGCGATGATCTTCGAAGCCTGGTCGAGGTCGTTGGCGTTGAGGTCGTTGAGCTTGCGCTCGGCGATCTCGCGAACCTGCGCCTGCGTGATCTTGCCGACCTTCACGCGGTGGGGCTCCGCGGAGCCCGAGTCGATCCCGATCGCCTGCTTGATGAGCACCGCGGCCGGCGGCGTCTTCGTGACGAACGTGAACGAGCGATCCTCGTAGACGGTGATGACGACCGGGATCGTCGTGCCGGCATCGCCCTGGGTCTGCGCGTTGAATGCCTTGCAGAACTCCATGATGTTGATGCCGTGCTGGCCCAGGGCGGGACCGACCGGCGGCGCCGGGCTGGCCTGGCCGCCGACGGCCTGGAGCTTGATCTGTGTGAGGACTTTCTTGGCCATGGGATTCCTAGATCTTCTTAACTTGATCGAAGCCGACCTCGACCGGTGTCTCGCGGCCGAAGATTGACACAAGCACCTTCAGGCGGGCGGCGTCCTCGTTGATCTCGGAGATCTCTCCGGAGAAATCGGACAGCGGCCCGGAGACGACCTTGACCGATTCGCCGATCACGAAGCTCGCCTTCTTGATGCGGTCCTTGATGACGATGTCGCGATGCAGGAGGCGGTCGACCTCCGACTGCGTCAGCGGCACCGGCTCGTTGGAGGCGCCGACGAACCCGGTGACCCCCGGAGTGCCCTTGACCAGGCCCCACGAGTCCTCGTTGAGCTCCATGTTGACGAGCACGTAGCCCGGCATCGTGCGCTTCTCGACCGTGATCTTCTGGTTGTCCTTCATCTCCGACACGGATTCCGTCGGCACGACGACCTGGCGGACGTTGCGCTTCTGGTTCAGCGAGACGACACGGTGCTCAAGGTTCTGCTTGACCTTGTTCTCGTGGCCTGAATAGGTGTTTACGACGTACCAGCGAAACATGAATGGCTCTCGAAGATCGGGGGACTAGAGGATGAGGTTGACGATGCGCTGCGCGATGACGTCGGCGAGGCCGAGAAAGGCGCCGGCGATCACGACGAACCCCAGGACGACGGCCGTGGCCTGACCGACCTGCTTGCGGTTGGGCCACTGGACGCGCTGCAGCTCCGCCCAGCAGGCGCGCAGGAAGGTCGCAAAGCGCGGGCCCGCGGCCTTGCGCTTGCCCGGCGGCGCCGCGACGTCGCCGGCACCCGAGCCGACGTGGTCGGAGTCCAGCTCCATGTCGCCGGAATCGCCGTCGTCGTCGTCGTAGTCGATGACGGGCGGCGTCGACCCGAGGTCGTCGGGCGGCGCGCCGCCTGCCAGCGCCGGGTCGACGACCTCGCCCGGAACGTCGTCGACGGGCCCGTCGGACGGGTCTCGCTGACGTTGCTTGCGATCTTTCGCGCGTTGACGGTTTCGAGCCATGAGATGCGGTGCTGTGAAGCCTTTACCGGGTCTCCCGGTGGCTCGTGTGGGTCTTGCACCACTTGCAGTATTTGCGCAGGCCGATGCGATCCGGGTTGTTGCGCTTGGACTTGTTGGTCATGTAGTTGCGACGCTTGCAGACCTCGCACGCGAGGGTCACAGCGATTCGCACGTCTCCGCGGGCCATTCGGCGCTCCGTGACGGCAAGAGGACAGAAAGAAGACCTGCGCAGGCAGGTCTGCGATGCAGTCTAGCGTGCCCCGTTGCGCAGCACCGTCGTGCTCGCTTCGCGGTCGGCCTCGCGCGGCGACGATGTAGCGTGCAGCCCATGGCCGACCCGCTCTTTCGCCTCGTCTGCACCCCCGGCATCCTCGACGGCATGCCCGCTGGGTGGGCGAGCGCGATGCTCCAAGAGGGCGAGCTCGCGCTGCTCGTCGACGCCGGCGGGCTGGACGCGATCTCGGCGGTGGCGCACAGCCTCGACCTCGTCACGGTGCCGCTGCTGCGCACGGAGGACAGCGCCGGCGAGCAGGAGGCGACGGTCATGCGCTACGCGGGCTCGATGGCGCTCGTGTGGGTCGCGAGCGCGTTCGGCGAGGCGGCCGAGACGTGGGCCCACGTCCGCGGCCCGATGACGCTGCTCGTGCAGACGGGCGACCTGCTCTCCGAGGACGAGCGCCGCCGCGTCGAGCGCTTTGTCGTGATCCTCGGCCGGCAGGCCGAGTAGCTCGGCTGAGCCGCTAGCAGCGCGGTCGCCAGCGCGCCCACCGCGAGATGGGGGTACGTCGTCGTCGTTCATGTGCCAGCCGATCCTAGATCCAGCTCGGCGAAGCTCGCAAGGCTCAGCCCCAGGTCGCCGAGCACGGCGCGCACCGCGGGGTCCGTCAGCGTCGCAAGCTCGGCCTCGCGCGGCTCGCGGTACGTTGAGCGGAAGTCCTCGTCCACGAAGCCGGGGTGACAGCCGATCTCGGTCCAGCCGTCGGCGAGCTCCGTCGCCAGGATCGAGGTCAGGGCGGCGACGCTCACGTGCTCGAGGTCGTCGACGCCCGCCTCCCACTGCGCGTAGAACCCGCCGATGTACGGCACGGGCGAGGTCCCGCGCAGCGCCAGCCCCGCGCGCTGGGCGATCTCGCGGGCAACCGGCTCGACCTCGGGCCGGCGGTGGACGTGATGGTGGGAGTCCAGGTGCGTCGGCGGCCTGCCGAGCAGCCGCTCGGCAGCGGTCAGCTGGCGCTCGAGCTCGGCGCGCAGCGCGACGGGATCGTGCAGGTCGACGGCCGCAGCGCGCATGCCGTCCAGGTCCCAGTGCAGGCCGACCGCCAGCGCCGGATGCGTGCGGGCGAGCCGCGACGCCGCGGGGGCGGCGCTCGCGTCGACCATCAGGCTCGTGCTCGTCAAGACGCCGTGGGCGTGGCAATGGACGATCCCGCGGTTGATGCCCGGCGACGCGCCGAAGTCGTCGGCGTTGAAGATCACCGCGCGTGTCATCAGGCGATGATCCCGACCTTCGCCGCCGCACCGCCGCCGAGCGCCGTCACACCCTCCTCCCGCGGGGGATGCCGGCCAGGGCCAGCGCGTCGCCGAGCAGTCCCTGCGCGTCGAAGAACTCGCGGGCGATCTGGCGGGCGGCGGCGGCGTGACGGGCATAGTCGCGGCGCACCTCGGCGATCGCGTCGACCGCCTCGTCGATGGACTCGACCGCGATCACGCCGGTGCCGGTCGGCAGCAGGTCCTCGAAGCCGGTGGACTGCAGGATGACAGGGCGCCCCGCCGCCAGATAGCACGCGGAGCGGTCGCTGAACCAGCCGCTGCGCGTTCCGACGTAGCCGCCCTTCGCGCACGAGAACTCGCCGAGCGAGCCCGTGATGTAGTCGCGGTAGGCCGACGGCCTGGCGACGATGCGCGGATCGCGCAGATCCCAGCCGTGCGCCGGCAGCCGCTCGCGGTCGGGGTCCTCGTCGTCGATCGCCAGCACGAGCTCCAGTGGCTCGCCGGCGCGCAGCGGCAAGTCGAGAAAGCGCTCGAACTCCTCGACCTTGGGCCCGAGCGTGCGGCCCTCGAAGGAGAAGTAGCCGTAGTCGCGCCAGGCGCCGATCGTCGTGAAGCGATCGACGACGACGGGCGTCTGCGGGGTCCACCAGTCGAGCACGACGGGCGGCCACAGGGGATGCCAGATCATCCCCGATGTCGGGATCGTGCTGCGCGCCGTGCCGACGTTCGCCCCCACCGTGAAGCACAGGTCGTGGACGCCGAAGATCGTGGTCGGGTCGCAGCCGGCGGCCCACACGTGCGTGTAGCCCGGATCCTGCTCGAGCAGGATCCGGGGCCGCACGTCCTCTAGCAGCGGCCACGGCTCGGCGCGGTAGTGCGCCGCGAGCGACAGCAGGCCTTCGGCATCGGCCGCGAACGAGCGCACCGCGTCCGTGGAGATGCCCGCGAGGCTCGCGCCCGTGGCGGCGTCCAGCAGGGCTGCGCGCCCAGGGTCCCACCAGCCCTTGACGAGGCTCATGAACGATCGCGCGGCCGCAGCCGACGGCGGCTCCTCGAGGTACTCGAGGAAGAGCACGTCGTGGCCCAGCCGGCGCAGGCCCTCGAGGATCTGCAGGACGTGCATCGCGTGGCCGCCGCGGCCAAGCACGGACGGCCCTGCGAGGTCCTCGACGGCGATCAGGCGAGCCATCCGCTCACACCCCCGCGTCCCGCAGCAGCCGCGCAAGCACGGTCTCGGCGTCGAGGAACTCTCTCGCGATCGCCAGCGCCGCGGCCTCGTGGCGGGCGGGATCTGCGGCCACCTCCTCGAGCGCCGCGACGGCGTCGTCGGCGGTGCGGAAGCTCAACAGCCCCTCGCCCGTGGGCAGGACGGCGTCAAAGCCCGTGTCCTGGACGACCGCGGGCCGCCCGGACGCCAGGTACGTCGCCGTGCGGTCGCTGAACCAGCCGCTGCGCAGCCGCACGTTCTGGTCCTTGGCGGCGGTGAACTCCGCGCCCGAGCCGCGGATGTAGTCGCGGTAGGCCTGTGGGTCGTTCGACAGCCGCCGCGCGGGCCAGACGACGAAGCCCGCGGCGCGCAGCCGCGCAAGCTGCACGTCGTCGTCGAGGGCGAGTGCGAGCTCGATCGTCGCGTCGACCCGGCGCGGCACGCCGAGCAGCTTCTCGAACTCCGCGCGCTTGCTCCAGGTGTACGTCTCGCCGTCCAGGCTGACGTCCTTGTGACTCTGCTCCCAGCTGGCGACCGTCGTGCAGCGCAGCCGCCGGCGCGCGCCGCTCGCGCCGTTGCCGTTGGCGCCGGCCTCGCTCGGTGGCGCCCACCAGTCGAGCACCACGGGCTGGCGCGTGGGACGGTAGGTGAGGTCGCCGACGGGCACCGCGCAGCCCGGGGTGCCGATCCGCTCGCCGAAGGTGAAGTGGTGGGTGTGCGCGGCGAGCAGCTCGGCGGTGCGCGTGTTCCCCTCGGCGATCTCGATCTGCGGCGTGACGGGATCGGTCTCGAGGTAGATCCGGATCGGCACGGCGCGGTGCGCGTCGCCGAGCACGGTCGCGCCGCTGAGGTTCACGAGGACGTCCGCGCCGCTCAGCCGTGCGGCGAGCGCGTTCTCACTCATGCCGTGCAGCTCTGCCGGCCGGGCGCCGTTGCGAAAGGCCCAGCGCCCGCCGAAGCCATAGGCCGCCAGCAGCGCGCCGAGCTTGCGCACCGTCCCGGTCGCGTCGTCGGTGACGGTCTCGGCGTCGGGGTCGTACGGCCAGGCGCCGGTGTCCTCGACGTAGGTCACGTCGTGTCCCAGGCGCCGCAGGCCCTCGAGGTAGTGCAGCACCTGCCAGGCGACGCCCGCGAACGGCATCTGGCCGAGCGCGCCGAGCAGCACGATCCGCAGCGGCTCAGCCATGCGACACCCCCGCGCCCAGCAGGTCCGCCAGGATGTCGACCGCTGCGGGGTCGGCGGCCTGCCAGGCCTCCTCGCCGAGGTGGCGCGCGGCGAGGTCGTCGGGCAGGGAGGTCAGGAGGTGGCGATCGTCGAGCTGGGTGCGGTGCGCGCGCAGGGCGCCGAGCTTGCGGTCGAGCACGCCGCGCACGTCCAGGCGCGTCAGCGGCCCGTCCCGGTCACAGCCGAACGCCTGCGGCTCGAGGCCCCACAGCGACGCGGGCAGGCCGCGCTCGCGAACTGCCGCCACGAGCTCGGAGGCGCGCGCGGCGGGCCATGCCGCCTCGTAGACCAGCGGCCCTGTGGGGCCGAGCAGCGTGGCGGCCCACAGCGCGATGCGCCGCGTCGCAACATGGTCCTCGTGACCGTAGAGCCCGTCCTCGCCGAAGGTCAGCAGCACGGCGGGGCGGCTCGGGCGCAGGATGCCGGCGAGCTCGGCGCCGGCGGTCGGCGCGTCGGCCCACTCGAGCTCGCCGTCGGGGTGGCGCAGGCAGCGCGTCCAGTCGACGCCGAGGATCGCGCCTGATGCCCGCAGCTCGCGCTCGCGAACGTCTCCGAGCGTCCTCTCGTCGGCCAGCGCGCGATCGCTGATCGGGCCGAGCTCGCCGCGGGTCAGGGACACGACGCCGGTCGGAAGGCCGGCGGTCGCCGCCAACGCAAGCGTGCCGCCCGCGATCAACGCCTCGTCGTCGGGATGCGCGATGACGGCCACGACACCTTCTGTGCGCGCGCCGGCGGCCGCGGTCATGCCGACGCCCCCGCCACGCGGTAATACAGCGCCTCGTAGTCGTCGGCCATGCGCCGCGCGTCGAAGCGCTCCAGCGCGCGGGTGCGGATCGCTCGGCGATCGAGCTCCAGCGCCGCCGGGACGAGCTCGGCGAGGCCCTCCCAGGTCGGCGCCGTGTAGCCGGTCAGCCCGCTGTCGACGATCTCCGCCACCGCGCCGAGCGCCGTCGCCAGCACGGGGGTGCCGCTGGCCATCGCCTCGACCATCACGAGGCCGAACGGCTCGGGGTAGGTGACTGGAAAGACCAGCGCCGCCGCGCCCGCCAGCAGGGTGTTGCGGGTCGCGTGGTCGACCGCCCCGGCGTGGTGCACGCGCTCGCCGCCCAAGACGGCGTCGAGCATCTGCTCGTGACCCTCGACGGCAGGTCCCGCGATCACGATCGGCATGCCGGCGGCGCGTGCCACGGCGACCGCGTCCAGCGGTCCCTTGTCGGGCAGCATCCGCCCGAGGAACAGCAGGTAGTCGCCGGTCTGCGCCGAGAACGCGAAGGCCGTCACGTCGATGCCGTGCGAGATCACCGTGATGTCCGATCCGCCGCCGAGCAGATCGCGCTGATACTCCGACGCCGCGACGAGGTGCAAGCGCTCGCAACGGCGCTGCGCCGCGCGCACCTCCGGCGAGCATTCGACATGCTGCGTCTCGATTACGGGCACGTCGACGAGGCGGGCGAACGGCAGCGCGAAGTGCAGGTCGTGGGCATGGATGACGTCGTGCTCGGCGGTGTGCGCGAAGGCCTCCGCGGCGTGCACGCTCTCGGAGAACTGCCAGTCCCACGCGTCGTCGTCGTCGTCGTAGCCGTGCGCGCGCAACGAGCGCAGCCGCGCCGACGTGACGGAGTCGCCGGTCGCATACAGCGTCACGTCGTGACCGCGGCGCACGAGCTCCTCGCACAGCAGCCCCACGAGCTGCTCGATCGAGTCGCCCTCGCCCACCCGCACTGCAGCCGCGACCGGCGCGATCTGGGCGATCCGCAGTGGCCGTCGCACGTCAGTCCTCCTGCGCCGCAGGCGCCGGCCCGGCGTCGTGCTCGGCGACGTCCATCTGGCGGTTGTAGAGCGCCGCGTAGAGCCCATCGTTGGCGAGCAGCTCCTCGTGGCTGCCGGACTCGACGATCTGACCGCGGTCGAGGACGAGAATCCGCGTCGCACGGCGGATCGTCGACAGGCGGTGGGCGATGATGAACGAGATCCGGCCCTCCATCAGGCGCTCCAGGGCCTCCAGCAGGGCGCCCTCGGTGCGCGCATCGAGCGCCGACGTCGGCTCGTCGAGGATCAGCACCGGCGCATCCTTGAGAAACGCGCGCGCGATCGACAGGCGCTGCTTCTCGCCGCCCGACAGCGTCGCGCCGCGCTCGCCCACGACGGTGTCGTAGCCGTGCTCGAGGCACGACACGTAGTCGTGGGCGTTGGCCGCGACCGCTGCCGCCTCGATCTGCGCGCGGGTCGCGTCGGGGCGGCCGTAGGCGATGTTTTCGGCGATCGACACCGGAAAGATGAACGGGTCCTGCAGGACCATCGCGACCTGCTCGCGCAGCGAGCGGTGGCGCATGTCGCGCAGGTCGACGCCGTCGATCGTGATGCGGCCCAAGTCCGGGTCGAAGAAGCGGATCAGCAGGTTCATCATCGTCGTCTTGCCGGCACCCGTCGGCCCGACGATCGCGACGGTCTCCCCGGGTTGCGCGACGAAGTCGACCTCCCGCAGCACGGGTCGCCCGGGCTCGTAGCCGAACGTCACCCGCTCGTAGCGGATCGGGCCGCTGACCTTCGCGGGGCGGGCTCCCGGCCCGTCGGCGATCGCCGGCTCGAGCTCGAGCAGCTCGCTGACGCGGTCGGCCTCCGCCGCGGCGCCCTGCACCGTCGTCGTCGTCTGCGCGATCGAGTCCAGCGGGTCGTACAGCGAGCCGAGGTAGGAGAGAAAGACGATGATCGTCCCGGTCGACAGCTCGCCCTTCAGCGCGAGGTCCGCGCCGACGTAGATGACGGCGGCGGTGCCCAGCGTCGTGACGAGGCCCGCAAACAGCTCAAACCACAGTCCGGCGACGGTCGCTCGCACGTAGGCGACGATGTTGCGGTCGGCGAGGCTGCGAAAGCGGCGGACCTCGTGCTCCTCGCGCGTGAACGCCTGCACCGCGGGCATCGCGCTGAGCGACTGCTCGACGACGTTCATCATCTTGCCCTCGAGGTCGCGCTGCTCGCGGCTGCGGTCCTTGATCGGGCCGCCGAGCACCTTGATGACGATCAGCAGAAACGGAGCGACCCCGAGCGCCAGCAGCGTCAGCGTCGGCTGCAGGTTCCACATCACGACGAACATCGCGATCAGCGTCACCAGCGCCTGGACGGCCGGCACGATCGCCTCGGTGACGAGCGTGTTGACGCACCACGAGTCGCCCGTGACGCGCGAGATCAGGTCGCCGACCGGGCGGCGGTTGTGAAACAGCACCGACAGCCGCTGTAGGTGCGCGAACAGATCCGTGGCGAGGCTCGCGGTCATCCGCTGGCCCAGCAGCAACGAGCAGTACGTGTAGACGACGTTCGCCAGCGTGCCGAGCAGAAAGATCAGCACGGTGCCGATCGCGACCCACAGCAGGAGCCCGTGCTGGCCCTCGACGCCCGGCAGCGCGCGCAGGATGCCGGGGATGCCGTCGTCGCCGAGCACGTTGTCGACGACGAGCTTGATCGGCCACGGCTTCAGCAGCTCGAGCGCGATGTTTGCGAGCATCGTCGCGAGCAGGACCAGCAGGCCGCGCCAGTGCGGCTTGACGTAGCGCAGCAGCCGCGCCTGACGGCGAAACGATCCGACCGCGAGAGCGGGTGCGGCAGCGGCGGCGGTCACGCCGCGGCCTCGGCCTGGGCCACGGGCTGTGCCTCCGCGGGCTCGGGGAGCGCCTCGAGCGCGCTCGCCATCGCCGCAGCGGTCTCGGTCACCACCCGCAGCGCGAATGCAAGCGCGAGCAGCCCGAGGACGACCGCGGCCACGGGCGCGCGGTCGAGTGCCGCCGCGGTCGCCAGCAGCGTCAGCAGCACGACGCCCGCCAGCACCGTCCTGGAGAACGTCGGGCGACAGCGCCAGCGCGTCAGCTGGCGCCCCTGGCCATGTTCCTCGACGAGCGTCACGATCCGCACGCCGGCGAGCGTGCCGCCGCGGACCTCGAGGTCCCAGGCGTCGAAGTCGCCGCCGTGGCGCACGATCGCGCCGAGGTCGACGAGGCGCCGGCGCACGGCGCCGAGCGCCTCGAACGGGTCCTGCCACTCCTCCCGCCACTGCACGACGTCGCGGCGCAGCGGCGCCAGACTGCCCGTGCGGCCGCGGCGGCGCCAGGGCGTCAGGCCGTGGCGCAGCCTGCCGTCGAGGCGCAGCAGCGGCTGCAGCAAGTGCAGCAGCGCGGCCAGCGCGCGGCGCGCGGCACGCTGGGGCGCCGTCAGCCCCGGCGTCGGCAGGCGCCCCTGAAGCGCGATCGTGACCGCGCGCACCGCGACGATCCCGGCCACGATCAGCAGAACGGGGACGAAGGCGAGAAGCGGCGACCAGGTCGCGCCGAGCGCCGCCAGCAGCGTCAGCCCGCCGATCGCGAGGTACGCCTCGGGCATCAGCATGACGGTGTCGATGCTCCTGCCGGCGGGCTCGTAGAGTCGCTGAAAGGGCGCGGAGTTCCACGTGCCGTGGTAGACGCGCCAGCGAGACTGAGCGGTCGCCGTGCGCGGGACGCCGTCGCCGTAGATGCGGCCCTCCCAGGTGACGTGGCCGCCGGCGCTGTAGCGCTCGGGCCATTTGCGCTCGAGCATCGCCTCGGCGCGCCCGTAGCCGCGCTGCTGGCGCAGGTAGCCGCCGACGCTGCCGCGCCGGTGATGGTGCACGACGGCCGCCGCGGTATAGCCGATCGTGCCGCCCGTCTCCTGCAGGCGCCAGCAGACATCGACGTCGTCGCCCGCGACGTGAAAGCGCGGATCGAAGCCGCCGATCGCGAGCAGCGCGTCGCGGCGAAAGGCGGCGTTGCAGCCCGGGATGTGCTCGGCTACGCGGTCGTCGAGCAGCACCTGGCTCGGGTTGCCGGGCGAGATCGCGACCGCGTCGGCGACGACGCCGTCGCCCGCCACGGCGAGGTTCGGCCCGCCGACGCCGACGACGTCGTCGCCGCGAGCGAAGGCGTCGACGACATGGTGCAGCCAGTGCGGGTCGGGCGCGGCGTCGTCGTCGAGGTAGGCGACGATCTCGCCCGCGGCGGCGCCGGCTCCGGTGTTGCGGGCCGCCGACAGCCCGCGGTTCTCGGTGCCGATGACCCGCAGGCCGTGGGCGCGCGCGATCTCGGCGCCCGCGTCCGTCGAGCCGTCATCGACGACGATGACCTCCAGGCGCGGGTAGGTCAGAGCGCGGATGGCGATGCAGGTCTCGTCGAGCGTGCGCTCGCCGTTATACGTGCAGACGATGACGCTCACCAGCGGGTGATCGGGCGCCAGCGCCACCGGCGGTTGCGCCCATGCCGCGGAGACGGCGGCGAGCGCCGGCTTCGGATGGCGCCGGCGGTCGGTCAGGCCGAAGTCCCAGTCGGTGATCTCCTGTCCGCCACGGTGCCACTCGTCCGTCCACGAGAAGACGAAGGCGCCGGCGCTGCCCGCCGCAAGCGCCTCGCGCACCTGCCACGACAGCATCTCCGCCTGCGCCTCGCAGCCGTTGCGAGCGCTGTCGAGGCCGATCTCCGTCAGCACCAGCGGGCGGTCGCCGACGAGGTTCTGGAGGCGGTCGAGGTAGGCGGCGAACGGTTCGCGCTGCTCGAGAAAGACGTTAAAGCAGACGAGGTCGAGGAAGCTCAGGTCGAGGTACTCGGTCGTCGGGTAGTTGACGTAGGTCACGAGCGCGGCCTCGTCCTCGCACTTCACCGCGTCGTGCAGGCGGCGCAGAAAGCCCTCGGTGCGCCGGCGCCCATGCCAGCGGACGACCCCCGCCGGGATCTCGTTGCCGACGGCCCAGCCGAGCAGCGCGGGATGCTGCGCGACGGCGCGGACCTCGGCCGCGACCCCCTCGACGACGGCCGCGACGCGTCGCCGGTCCGACAGCAGCGCGACGTGTTGCTCCCAGGCGACGCCCGCGAGCACGCGCAGGCCGTGGCGCAGGGCGATGTCGAGCAGCCAGCGCGGCGGCGCCGTGTACGTGCGCACGGCGTTGAACCCGTGCGCACGCATCGCAGCGAAGTCGCGCTCGGCGGCCTGCGCGTCATACGGCGTGCCGTCGCTGCCCACGGCGAAGGGCCCGTAGGTGACGCCCCGCAGCAGCAGTTTCTCGCCACCCGCA
>Ga0136633_1001574_pt1 | contig 16713 bp, 14 predicted proteins | sample AntDrymeUQ832206_2_FD_105494 | JGI IMG/M metagenome (GOLD analysis project Ga0136633, IMG submission 105494) | Polar desert sand microbial communities from Dry Valleys, Antarctica - metaG UQ83 (22.06) | ecosystem: Environmental > Terrestrial > Soil > Desert | place: Antarctica: Dry Valley...
CTGCACGCCGTTCTCCCTCCCTGGAATCCAGCCCTCAACAAGCCGAGAAACCTAGGAAGGAGGCGGCGTGCAGCCGCGGATGGTCTACTCAGGCGCCCACGGATGTGTCACAAGAGCCGGAAAAGGCGTGGGGGTCCGTGCGCGTCCCGGACGATCGACACGTTGTCCGCGCCCGGCCCCCACCGATCAGGCCCAGAGTAGGGATGATGCGGGGCGCACAGGCGGGACCGGTGCATGATCGTGGCCAGGCACACGGCGTTGACGGCGGCAATGATCCCGGGGCCGAGCAGGGACGACCAGTTCTTCCCTGCGACGAGGGCGCTGGCCGTGGTGGTGAGGGCGGTGGTGTCGGTCCCGGCGGCGCCTGCGAAGTCATGGCGGGAGGGTGAAGAACGGCGAGGACGCTGAGGACACCGACGAAGATCATCGACGCTTCGAGGGTGCGGGAGGCCGACGAAGCCCAGCGCGCGGCCGGCGCCGTGGCGCTTGATGACCGGGTACAGGGAGACGGCCCCACCCACGGAGCGTGTCGTGCGTTTTTGGCTCAACGCGTCACGGCCCCCATCCGAGGACAGGGGCCGTGTGACGTTGTGCTCTGGTCTAGCTCAACCTGATCGACGTTGTGGGCCGGTGTCCTACTGCAGCACGCCGCAGGCGGCGAGATCGGTGGCTTCGGCCGGGAGGGTCGGGTCGAGGTCGCTGATGCCGGCATCGAAGTCGTACATGCCGTTGTCGTTGTAGTCGACCCCGTGGATCACCACGACTCCTTGTCCCGCTGCGATGGCCTTCGCCACCGAACCCTTGGTTTTGATGCCGTCTCGGTCATAGGAGAGCATCCCGGTCGGGGCGGTGGAGAAGCGGTCCAATGCGAGGACGCTGGCGGGGCTGGTGTCGCCGAAATTAGTCAGCGACACTGCGACGGGGCCGTAGAACGGGAGTCCCTCGTTGGTGGTGAGCTGGCCGTCCCCACCGTCGGCCGCCTGGGTCGGACACTCGTGCAAGAATTCCTTGCCGAAGTGGATGTGCACGGCGTGCACCGCGTTGGGGAGGAGGCCGCTGGCCTCGTAGGTGACATCGAGGCGATTGTGCGACACCTCCGCCGTGGCTGTGCCTGTGACCCCTGAGTCGTTGAGGCTCCCGAGGTTCGCCACCACGGTTGTGCTGGTGTTGTCACCGGCGGAGGCGCCGGTAGACATTGCCGCCAGGCCGAGGCCGGCGACGCCCAGCATCGCGGCGATACGCACTGTCTTGTTTCGAGTCATCATTGGCTCCTGGTTGGACTGGTGTTTCGGACGTACTTCGGGGCGGTCGGCCCCGGGCGTTACAGCCACCTACCCGGCACAGGTCGGGTGCAAACGGACGACGAGGATCAGGTCGTCTGGCCAGCCCGCTTGCTTGCCTCGGCAGCATTCGCTACTTCGCGCCCGATAACGACAGGCCACGGATAGGCGTGCGACGTTCAGTGCGCACCTGCGTCCCGATATCCGTTTGCGCTCGCCGGCGCGACCATGCGCGAGCCGCTCCGGCCAGGGCAGCGCGCCTTGCGCTAGCGGAAATCGGAGGACAGCCAGTGCGGCCATGGCCCAGGAACGACGTTGGCGGTCGCATTTTGCCCACTGTGTCGGCGAGTCCGAAATTCAGCGGCTCGGGAGGCCACCAGGATTACTGCATCGTTCTTCGTACTGACCCTGTCCGGCGTACGCTTCGTTCGACGTGGTGGTACTCCCCACCCCGATGGTCGCGAGGGTGTATGGCGAGAGAGCTGTGACGAGCGAGATGGCGACATGCGCCGTGGTCGGTGCCAGCGGGTATGTGGGCGGCCGTCTGGTGGAGCACCTGGTCGCTCGGGGCACCACCGTCATGGCCCTCGGGCGTAGAATCGATCGCATTCCCGAGGCAGGCATTCGCCGGGCCGTCGACATCGCCGACACCGCGGCCGCCGCCGCAGCTCTCTCGGGCGTCGACACCGCGTACTACCTGGTGCACAGCATGGCTGATGGCGAAGACTTCGCAGCCCAGGATCGGATCCTGGCGGAGTCGTTCTCGAAAGCGGCGGCTCAGGCCGGCGTGCGCCGAATCGTCTATCTAGGAGCCCTCGGTCGCGGTGAGCTGTCCGAGCACCTGCGCAGCCGCCAGGAGACGGGTCGGGCCCTCGGGTCCGCCGGAGTCGAGGTCGTCGAGCTGCGCGCGGCCATCGTGGTCGGGGCGGGCAGCATCTCATTCGAGATGCTGCGGTACCTCACCGAACGGCTGCCCGTCATGGTCTGTCCCCGCTGGATCACGACGAGGATCCAGCCAATCGCTGAGCGTGACCTTTTGCGCTACCTCGAGCAGGCTCCGCATGTGCCGCCCGGCATCTACGAGATCGGGGGACCCGAGGCCACCACGTACCGGGACATGATCGCTACATACGCCGTCGTGCGGGGCCTCCGGAAGCGCATGATCCTCAACGTTCCGGTACTCACGCCGACGTTGTCCGCCCACTGGGTCGACCTGGTCACACCGGTCGACCCCCGAGTCAGCCACTCCCTCATCGAGAGCTTGACGAACGACGTGGTTGTCGAGGACCCGGTTCCGACCGCCACCGCCTTCGACGTGGACCCGATGGGGGTCGCCGAGTCGATCGGTGCCGCGCTGGAGGAGCAGGCGGGCAGGGTTGCCCCGACACTCATGGGCCTCGCTGACGGGCTGCGTGACGGCATCTACGCCATGCGGTCCGAAGCCGAGTTGAACCAGGCCGAGGTCAGCCACGCCAAAGATGGCCTGGGGCGCTGCGGGGGAGATCTCCGCTGGTACGGCCTGCCGTGGGCATGGCGGGCGCGACTGCTCCTCGGTCGCCCCTTCAGCGAGCGCCTGTACCTCCAGCGTCCGCCGGAGGTCGTGCTCGGCGCCGACGTGGACTGGTGGCAGGTGGAGGTGAAGTCGGCCGACACCCTGGTGCTGGGCACGAGAAAGTGGTTCTGCGGGGAGGCCTGGCTCGGCTACCGAGTCACCGATCCGCCCCACTCCCGGATGGAGCAGGTCGGGGCGCTACGGCCCAAAGGTCTCCTCGGCGTCGCCTACTGGCGTGCTCTCTGGCCGGTACACCGGGTCGTGTTCCGGGCGATGTGTCGCCGCCGGGCCGGTCAGGCTCGGGTGCGGAGGGCGACCGACGCCGACGACCTGAACAAGCATCAGGCGAAGTCGTCCTCGTAGTCCGCACTGGTTCCAGCGCCGAAAGGCCTACCTTGCGGACATGGCATTGCTTTGATCAAGATATCAAAAGAGCACTTGACAAAAGGGGACCGCGGGTGGTTACCTGATGGACCGTGGGAGATCGTGACGCCAAGGACGCCCTGTACGACGGGTTGTCGGAGGTGGCCAAGGCCCTGGCCAGCGGTCGCCGGGCCGAGATCGTCGACATCCTGGCCCAGGGTGAGCGCTCGGTGGAGGAGATCGCAGCCGAGATCGGCCAGAGCCTGGCCAACACCTCCCACCATCTGCGCTCCATGGCCCGGGCGGGGCTGGTCACCACCCGGCGGGCGGGGACCCGCATCTTCTACGACCTGGCCAGCGAGCGGGTGGGCGAGCTGTGGTCGGCCCTGCGCGACGTGGCGGGCGAGCACGTCGCCGGGCTCGAACGGCTGGCCGGCGCCTACCTCGGGCAGCGTGAGGGGATCGACCTGGTCGACCGGGACGAGCTGGCCCAGCGCCTCGAGGTCGGCGAGGTCATCGTGCTCGACGTGCGACCGGCGCCGGAGTTCGCGGCCGGCCACATCGCCGGCGCCCGCTCGATGCCCATCACCCAGCTGCGCCGCCACCTGCGGGCGCTGCCCAAGGGCACCGAGGTGGTCGCCTATTGCCGCGGCCCGTACTGCGTGTATGCCGACGACGCCGTACGCGAGCTCACCCTGCGGGGCTTCCGGGCCCGGCGACTGATCGACGGTTTTCCGGAGTGGAGACGAGCCGGCCTGCCGGTGGCGGGCGGGAAAGGAGACTGAAGGTGCACGATGTCGCGGTCGACGCCGAGGAGCTTCGGGAACAGGTCCGCCACAAGTACCGAGAGGTGGCGGCGGCGCCTCATCGAAGTTTCCACTTCCACACCGGGCGTCCGTTGGCCGCCCGCCTCGGCTATGACCCTGCCGTCGTCGACGCGCTTCCTGACCGGGCCGTCGAGTCCTTCGCCGGCGTAGGCAACCCGTTCTCGCTTCGCCCGCTGCAACCTGGCGAGCGGGTGGTGGACGTCGGGTCGGGCGCCGGCTTCGACAGCCTCGTCGCCGCCGCCCAGGTGGGCGAGGCCGGCGGAGTGGTGGGCGTGGACATGACGCGCGAGATGCTGGAGAAGGCGGCCGAGACGGTGGCCGGACTCGGCGCCGCGCACGTGGCGTTCCGCGAGGGCCTGGCCGAGGCGTTGCCGGTGGAGGACGGCTGGGCCGACGCGGTGATCTCCAACGGTGTGATCAACCTGTGCGCCGACAAGCAGGCGGTGTTCGCCGAGATCCGCCGCGTGCTGCGCCCCGGCGGGTGGTTGCAGTTCGCCGACATCGCCAATGGCCGCCCCGTGCCGCCCGAGGCCCTGCGTGACATCGACCTGTGGACCGGCTGAATCGCCGGAGGGCTGCCCCGTGCGGGCTGGCTCGAGATGCTGGCGGAGATGGGCTTCGTCGACTTGGAGGTGGGGCCGCCGGCCGATACGTTCGGGGGCGCCGCAGGCGAGGACAAGGCGCGGGCCTACGAGGTGTTCGGCTACGCCTTCCTGGCGCGCAAGCCAGGCTGATGCAGTCCAGCGACGACCCCAATCGAACAAGGAGCAAATAGATGCCTGGAAAAGCCGTCGTGAGCCTGATTACCGGCCTGGAGGACAGCGAGAAGGTCACGGTCGCCCTCCTCGTCGCGGTCGGAGCGGCCGAGTCGGGTCGTCCGACGCTGATGTTCCTTGCCAAGGAGGCGGTTCGCCTCGCCCTGGAGGGTGTGGCTGTCGGCGTGGCGTGCGAGGGCTGCCCGCCGCTCACCGCTTTGCTTGAGCGCTATGCCGCCGCCGGCGGGCGCTTCTTCGTCTGTCCGATCTGCTTCGACTCCAAGAAGCTCGACAAGGCCGGTCTCATCGCCAACGCCGAGATCGCCGGGACGCTCCCTATGTGGGAGTGGATCGGCGACGAAGGGGCCACCACCTTCAGCTACTGAGCCCCGAGGAGGGCAGAAGACCATGACCGAAACGTTCGATACCGGTGCAGCCAACGCGGCCAGGGACCAGCTCGTCGAGCGGCTCTTCGGAGCCACCATCGCCACCCTCGACCTGTTCCACGTGTGGCTGGGTGAGCGGTTGGGCCTCTATCATGCACTGGCGGAGGGCGGCCCGGCGACCCCCGCGGAGCTCGCCGGCCGGGCCGGGATCAACGAGCGCTACGCACGCGAATGGCTCGAGCAGCAGGCGGTGGCCGGCCTGCTCGCGGTCGACGGCAATGCCGACCCGGGTTCCCGCAGTTTCTCCATCCCGCCCGGCCACGACGAGGTACTCCTCGATCGCGACAGCCTCAACTATCTGACCCCCTTCGCCCTCGGCGTGGTGGGCATGGCGCAGGCCCTCCCGCAGGTGCGCCAGGCGTTCATCACCGGCTCGGGTGTGCCCTACGAGGCCTACGGGGCCGACACCCGCCAGTTCATCGGCTGGGCCAACCGACCGATGTTCGTCAACCTGCTGGCGTCGGCGTGGTTCCCCGCCGTCCCCGGCCTGACCGAGCGGCTCGAGGCCGACCCCCCCGTCCGGGTGGCCGACGTGGGCTGCGGAACAGGATGGTCGGCTATCTCCATCGCCCGCGGTTTCCCCAAGGCGGTGGTGACCGGGCTCGACCTCGACGGAGCTTCCATCGACGAAGCCCGCAAGAACGCCGTCGAAACCGGTGTGGCCGACCGGGTGAGCTTCGAGGTGCGCAACGCGGCCGACCCGAAGCTGGCGGGATCCTTCGACCTCGTGTGCGCCTTCGAGACGATCCACGACATGGTCGACCCGGTGGGTGCGCTGCGGGCCATGCGGGCCCTGCGGGCTGAGGGGGCCACGGTGCTCGTGGCCGACGAGCGCGTCGCGGATGAGTTCACCACCGACGTGAGCGACGGCGAGCGGTTTCAATGGGGTTGGAGCGCCATCCACTGCCTGCCCTGCGCCATGACCGAGGCGCCGGCGGCTGGCACGGGAACGATCATGCGTACCCCAACCTTTCGCCGCTACGCCCTCGAGGCGGGGTTCACCGACGTCGAGGTGCTTCCCATCGACAACGACTTCTGGCGGTTCTACTCCCTCGGTTGACCCGGGCGAATACGAACCGGTGGCCGGCTGAAGCCGGCGCGGGCGCGGGCGCGGATGTCAGTCCACGACGATGAAGAATCCCGGCCCATCCGACGGCCCTGCCCCTTGCGTGATGGCGAGGCCATGGCTTGCCCCGACTTGCATCCGAGCACGCCATCCGGCCGCAGGGCAACGACGGTCAGGGTTGTAACAACTCAACGTGTCGACCCGATGCTGCCGCGAGTTGTTCGAGGTCGTCATGGTCCACGGTGACGATCTCGTCTCCGTCCTGCGCGAGTAGAACGACGGCGGCGTCGACCACATCGGAGAGGCCAGTGACACCGAGCAGCTGCCCGACAGCTCGTCCCAGTGCCTCGTCAAGAGCCCGAACATCAATGCCCGCGAGCGCCTGGGAAAGCCGGGCCTGGCGCGGTCCCCCCCGCCATACCTGCCCGAGAACGCCTGCATGGGTGAGCGGCAGGTCGCCTTCGAGCTGGGCAGCCTTGAGACGGATCCACATCGCGCGCTCGTTTCGCTCCAACGCTACGAGCGCTCCGCTGTCGAGCACGACGCTCACGCCGACTTCGCCTTGCGGGCGGCTGGCCGTCGCTGACCTCGGACGACCGTCGCCTCCTGACGGTCGAAGCGCTTCTGAGCAGCGATCTCGTCAGCAGTGATCTCGCCGAACTCGCTCTCGAAGTCGGCGACGGAGGCAGCGAGGAGGGCCAGCTTGCGGTCGCGTCGGACCTTGTCGTCGAGTGCATCACTCACCCAGCCGCTGACGGACTCCGCTGCGCCAGATTCAACGGCTCGTTGACCTGCCTCGATCAGCTCCGGATCGACCGTCACCGTCAACCGCTGCTTCTTCCTGCTCATACCCTGATGGTAACAGGAGTATGATGCTCTGCATATTGCCTCCAAGCCCGTTCCGGGCGCCCGGGGATAAGACCGCTGTGGCCGAACGGTGACGGGTGGGTGGGTGGACCGCTACCGGGCGGCCGCCGTGATCGGTGCGTTGAGGCTGAGCGACGCGGTGGAGCCGAAGAACGGCGCAGCGCCGAAGGCGAACACGCCGCCGTCGGACGCAATTAGCCAGTAGCCATCGCCGGCGGGCGTGGTGAACAGGCCCACCATGGGCTTGTTCAACCTGAGGGCGCCCGTCGAGCCCCGGAACTGGGCGTCGCCGAAGGCGAAGATGCCGCCGTCGGACGCGGCCATGACGTAGCCCCGGCCGCTCGGCGTCGTGGCCATCGCGATCATCGGCTTGTTGAGCTTGAGGGCGCCCGTCGAGCCCCGGAACTGGGCGTCGCCGAAGGCGAAGATGCCGCCGTCGCCGGCCACGAGAAGGTAACCCTTACCCGTCGGGCTCGACGCCATCCCCACGATGGGCTGATTGAGCTTCATGGACCCCGTGGAACCCTTGAAGACGGCATCGCCGAAGGCGAAGACACCGCCGTCGGAGGCCACCAGCCAGTAGCCCAGCCCGGTGGGTGTGGGGGCCATACCGACGATCGGCTTGTTCAGCTTGATTGCTCCGGTGGAGCCGTGGAACCTGGCGTCGCCGAAGGCGAAGACGCCGCCGTCGCCGGCCACGAGCCAGTAGCCGCCGCCGCCGAGCGTGGACGCCGTCGCCACCACCGGCTGGGCGAGGCGCAGCGACGTGGTGGAGCCGAGGAAGCGGGCCCCGCCGAAGGCGAAGACGCCCCCGTCGGACGCCACCAGCCGGTAACCGAGCGGGCCCTCGTTGACGCTGCGGGCCACCACGAACCGGTCGGGGGACCCGCCGGTGAGTCCGGGATCGGCGAAGGGCGTCACCACGACCGTGCCTCCGAGGCGGGCGACAGCGGCCCCGAGCAGGCCGGCGTCGATAGGACGGTCGCCGTCGGCCACGTAGGTCACATTGGTCGCCATGCCGCGGGCGGCGCCGAACTCGGCTACCGCCCGGGAGGTGGTGTACACGTTCGCCCCGCCGAGCCGGGTGGGGCCGGGAAGGGTGACCAGCACGGCGTCGCTGATCACCTGGGGGCCACCGATGACCAGGGTGGTGGTGATCCCGAGGGCGCCAAGAGCAGCCGTGGTGGGGGCGGGCACCACGTCACGCTCGGCGAAAAGCACGGGGTAGCGCAAGAAGGCGGCCATCGCCGCCGCCGTTCCCGCCTCCTTGGAGGTCGGGTCGACGATGACGGCCGTCGTGGGCACGGTGCGCGACGCTGCCGCCTCGATCTTCTTGTACGTGTCGGCGATGAGCCTCGCCGTGTCGGGCGCGTTGGCGCCGGCGATCCGGAACACCTTGTCAGCCGGCAACCCCGCCCTGATGAGGCCGCCGACGACGGTGGACGACAGTGCCGACTCGTTGCCGACGACGAAGGCGGCGACCGGCCCGAAGCGCTTGACCTCCGCCTCGACGTCGGGGGGGAGCCCGAACGAGGGCGAGGCGAGGACCGGGCCCAGGTTGGCCCGGGCCAGCACGCCGGCGGCGACCGCGGAGCCGGCGTCGGCGTCGTTGACCACGACCACGGCGCTTCCCGGCGCGGGCGCGCCGGCGACGAACTTCTCGGCGCCGCCGGGATACGCGAGGCGCGACAGTGATGCGGAGAGCCCGGCCGGCTGGGCGAGCGGAAGCTGCGTCGACGGCGGCGGCCCGGAAGGGCTCACCCGCACCCTGGTCGAGAAGATGTCCATGTTCTCGGTCTCGAAGTCGGTCAGGCGGGCGTCCGACCACGCCACCAGCACCTCGTTGTCGCCCAGCGGGACGATGCCGGGGACGAAGAAGTCGTTGCTCCGCACGGTGGTGAGGCCGTTGGTGAGGCTGATCGACCGGTCGGTGAGGCGGCGGTCGGCCGAGAAGGTCCGCCCGCCGTCGTTCGACGACGCCATGTAGATGTCGTGGTAGCCGGTTGGGCCGTTGTAGCTGTTGCGCCGGTCGCTCCACACCACGTCGACCCGCCCGTTCGGCGCCACCGACACATTCGGGAGGGACTGCTGCACGGGCGGGGAGGGGTCCTCGTTCACCCGGAGCGGGGCCGACCACGTGAGACCCTTGTCCGTCGAGCGGGAGAGGAAGATGTCGGGGTTGGTGGCCGTGCGGGTCTCGTTGTCGACGGCGTACAGGGTGCCGTCGCGGGCGTCGATGCCCAGCCGGTGCTCGTTCACACGGGAGGTCTTGTTCGGGACGGCCAGCTTGCGCTCCACGTTTGCGGACCAGGTGACGCCGCCGTCGGAGGACCTGCTGATCCAGTTGAACTCGTCGGCCGTGGCCGTGAACCCGAAGGCCACGGCGTTCTGGGTGCGCCAGGTCAAGAAGATCGTGCCGTCCGGGCCGACGACGGGGTTGGACAGGAACTGGGCGAACTCGCCCGGGGGCTGGGCGTTGACCGGCGGGCCCCACGTGGCGCCGCTGTTGTTCGACACGGCCACAGCGGCGGAGCGGACGTTGAAGTTCAGGCCGTTGGAGGCGACGATGACCCGGTCACCGCCTGGCCGGCGCTCGACACCCAGCTTGGGACGCACGAAAGAGGCCTGCTGGCCGGCCTGGTTGCCGAACCCGGGGTCGATGCCGGTGGTGCCCGCCATCACGATCTGGGCCTCGGCGAAGGTCCTGCCGCCGTCGGTGGACCGGGCCACCAGCGTCGTGGTGCCCTCGGACCTGTCCGGTGTGCGGGTGTCGAAAGCGATGTACACGTTCTGGCCGGACCCGAAGGCGATGCCCCCGTCCATGCGCAGGCGGTTGACGTTGTTGAACAGCTCGCAGGGCATCGACCCGAACTTGGCGGGCGCCTTGAGGACGCCGGTGGTCCAGGTGTCGCCTCCGTCGAAGCTCACGTTGTACTGGCACAGCCCGTAGCGGGGGTTCACCTCGGATTCCACGATGTGACGCGGGTCGGCCGGGTTCACGGCCAGACCGACGGCCTCGGCCGTGCGCAGCAGGGGCGCCTTCCCGCCGATGCGTTGGTTGGTCCCGGCCCGCAGCGATAGGCCGGCACTTTGGGCAGCCGAGTCCGGAACCACCCCGCCCAGGGCCAGGCCCGACACGAGGGCGGCCACGGCGATACGCAGACTTGTTCGAAGCATTGGAACGGCTGGCTCCTTGAAGGACGGGCGCAGGGCGCCGGCAAGCGGATCGGGGACACGGCTGCGGACATGGCGGAGGGGCAGCCGGCCGGCTGCCCCTCCGCACTACGGAACTACTGGTGGAACGAGGCTACGACCGGCGAGCGCCTGCGGCAGCCTTGCTGTCCCGGCGACTGGCCAGTACGACGGCCGAAGCGCCCAGAGCGAGGACCAGGCCGATGCCCACGAGGGCGATGGCCAGGGCCGGGGAACCGTCGGAATCGCTGGCCATGCTCACCATGACCGAGCGACGGGCCGGGGCGGGAGCAGCGGTGGCCTCAGCGGCCGGCGGGGCGACCGGAGCCACGACCGGGGCCGGGGCGACCTCGGTGACCGGGGCGGGTGCCGGGGCGACCGGAGCCACGACCGGGGCCGGGGCCGGCGCTACTGCGCGAGCCGGGGCGGCGGCGGTCGGGGTGGCCCTGGGGGCGACGCGGACGCGGGCCGGGGCCGGCGTGGCGGCGGGCGCAGCCGCAGGTGCCGGGGTGACGGCCGGGGCCGGCTCGACGACGGCTGCCGCGGGAGCGGCGGGGGCGGCGGGCGGCGCGGTCACCGTGAAGCTGGCCCGGGCGGGCGTGCCGGAGACGGCGCTGCCGTTGGCGTTGTACTGCGTGGCGAACACGACGGCCTCACCGGGCTCGCTGGCGGGCACCTGGAACGAGAAGTTGATCTCGCCGGTGTTACTGGGCAGGCCCGTCCACAACACGGGGCCGGAGCGGCTCCCGAACCGGATGTCGACAGGTGAGGGCTGGGCCGGCACGTTGGTGGCCACAGCGCCCATCATCCCGGAGAACCCCTTCCCTGACCCGGTCACGGTGCTGCCGACGGTGCCGCTATCGCTGCTCAACGACAACGTGGCGAGCGACACACAGGCGTAGGCCATCGAAGCAGCCACGACAGGCGCAGCCAGGATGCTGCCAAGGAGCGCAACTCGTCTGGATCTGGTCATCAAATTCGGTCCCTTCCTCAGTCTTCACGGTGTCCACAGGGACTTCCGGCGGCGCGGCGCACCCGAGCGGCTTTGGAAGTCTACCTGGGTGCTCACCTGTATTCAAGCGATGAACTCACCTGTATTCGACATCGATGATCAGACCGGTTCGGGTGCTCGCCCCGCCTTCGCCGACGCGAAGCGACCCGGGACCGGATCCCCTATTGCGGGACCGGAACCGGGTCGTTTCGGCGTGCGAGGTGCGCCTACTTGGGTGAGCCTACTTGGTGGTGGCGTGCGCCTTGACGGCCCGGCGCCGGACGGCGACGCTGCCGGCAGTGGTGCTGGCGATGACGGCGCCGGCGGCCAGAACGGCGATGCCGACGCCGACGAGCGCGAGCCCGATGCCGAGCTGGCCCGTTCCCGGGGAGCCGGCGGGCGAGGTCCGGATGTCGGCGGGCTGGCGGGCGGGCTCGGGCCGGGCCCACGTGCGGACGGCGGGCGCAGCCGTGGCGGCGGGAGCCGGGGTGGCAGCGGGCGCGGCCGGGGCAGCGGGAACTGGGGTGGCGGCGGGAGCCGGGGTGGCGGGAGCCGGGGTGGCAGCGGGAGCTGGGGTGGCAGTGGCCGCGGCCCGTGCCGGGTTGGCGGTGGGGGCCGGGCGGACAGCGGCCGGCGCAGACGCGACCGGGGCGGCGGCAGGGGCCGGGGCGGGCCTGACGTCGGCCGCCGTCTGGCTCTGTGCGGGCGCAGTCGCCGCCGGGAGAGCCACCGCTGTAGGTGCAGCGGCGACGGGGGTCGGGTACTTCGTGACGTTGCCCTCGAGCGAGTCGGTTGGTGTGCAGGCCCAAGCGAACGAGCCGCCGACCAGGACCGCCGCCGTCACACCGGCGAGCGCAAACAGGGCACGGCGCCCAATCGACATCGAAGTCTCCCCTCCACGCGCCAGGCGCAGATGTTTTGTGAGTAGCCCCAAGCTTACAGCCCCGACCGACACTGGACAAGGGCCCACAGCGGCGCCCCTCACGATCGGTGCCCACGAGCAGGCACGCCACGGCGCCACCGGTTCGACGAGGAGCGGATTCACGGCGGGCTCGACGACCTCACCCCCGCGCCCCGACGGCTCCTGCTCCGACCGTCGGCATGATTTCGCCGCCTGACCCCTTACGAGATAGCGCCGGCCTGCGCCTGTCGGCTGCCGCAGGAGGGTGCGGATAGGTTGCCCCGCAGGGCGCAAACGGGTGCGCCCCGGACTGAAAGGCCCACAATGGCCCCGACGAACCGGGCGGCGAAGCCGAAGAACGCCGCGAACACGACACCCTCAAGCCCAACGGCGCGAACGACGTCGACCATGGCCCAGCCCACCGGCGGTCCTGACGGCGGCGGCCTCGAAGGCGATCCGACGGCTCCGGCGACCGCCCCGGCGAAGGTGTCGGCGGCTGTCGGCTCCGGCCCCAGAGACGCCGCCGTCGGTCTCAGCTGGGCCCAGGAGGGCGAGGCCATCACCACGGCCCAGGGCACCCGTGTCGAGGACACGGACAACTCCCTGCGGGTCAGCTCGCGGGGCCCGACGCTGCTCGAGGACCACCACCTGCGCGAGAAGATCATGCACTTCGACCACGAGCGCATCCCCGAGCGCGTCGTGCACGCCCGCGGCGCCGGCGCCCACGGCCGCTTCGAGCTGTTCGAGTCGTTGGCCGACGTCACCACGGCCGCTGTGCTGACCGACACCTCAGCCGTCACCCGGGTGTTCGTGCGCTTCTCGACGGTGGCCGGCTCTCGGGGATCCGCGGACACGGCGCGCGATGTGCGCGGCTTCGCGGTCAAGCTCCACACGACGCAGGGCACCTGGGACCTGGTCGGCAACAACATCCCGGTGTTCTTCATCCAGGACGGCATCAAGTTCCCCGACTTCGTCCATGCGGTGAAACCCGAGCCCGACCGGGAGATCCCCCAGGCCCAGTCGGCGCACGACACGTTCTGGGATTTCGTTTCCTTACAGCCCGAGAGCACCCACATGCTGATGTGGGTCATGTCGGACCGGTCCATCCCCCGGTCGTACCGGACCATGGAGGGCTTCGGGGTCCACACCTTCCGGCTGGTCAACGCGGCCGGAAAGTCCTCGCTGGTCAAGTTCCACTGGAAGCCGGCCGCCGGCATCCACAGCCTGGTGTGGGAGGAGTCGCAGAGGCTGGGTGGCATCGACCCCGACTTCCACCGCAGAGACCTGTGGAACGCCATCGAGTCGGGCGCCTTCCCCCAGTGGGACTTCGGCGTCCAGATCATGCCCGACTCCGAGGACCAGACCTTCGAGGGCATCGACCTGCTCGACCCCACCAAGCTCGTCCCCGAGGAGCTGTGCCCGGTACGCCTGGTCGGGCGCATGACCCTCGACGCCAACCCGGCCAACTTCTTCGCCGAGACCGAGCAGGTGGCCTTCCACCCTGGCCATGTCCCCCCGGGCATCGACCTCACTGACGACCCACTGCTGCATGCCCGGCTGTTCTCCTACCTCGACACCCAGATCACCCGCCTCGGCGGTCCCAACTTCAACCAGCTCCCCATCAACCGGCCCGCCGCCCCGGTCAACGACAACCAGCGCGACGGATTCGGCCAGCAGGCCGTCCACACCGGCCGGGCCGCCTACTCGCCCAACACCATCGGTGGCGGCTGCCCGTTCGCCACCGGCGACGCCGGCTTCGTCCACTCTCCCCAGCCGGTGTCCGGCGCCAAGGTCCGCCAGCGGGCCCAGTCCTTCGATGACCACTACAGCCAGGCCACGCTGTTCTTGAACAGTCTGAGCGAGATCGAACGTGATCACGAGGTCGGGGCGTTCGCGTTCGAGTTGTCCAAGGTGGCCGACCCGGGCATCGTCACCCGAATGCTGGCCAACCTGGCCAACGTGAACGTGGACTTCGCTGCCGGCGTCGCTCTGCAACTCGGGGTCCCTGCGCCCGCCGGGGCGCCGTCAGAGGACGTCGGCGCCTCGCCGGCTCTGTCGCTGGCGCCGGTCGCCTCGGGCTCCGTCGCCGGCCGGGTCGTGGGCGTGCTCGTCACCGACGGCGTGGACGCGGCAGGCGTCAGCACACTTCGCAACGCGCTCGGGGCCGCCGGGGTGTCCATGCACGTCATCGCCCCCCATGGCGGCTCGGTCAAAGGCCGTGGCCGGACCGGCGTGAGCGCCGACGCCACCGTCTTCAACACCGACTCCGTGGTCTACGACGCTCTCGTCGTCGCCGGCGGCTCGGGGCCGCTGGACGCCAAGTCGGCCACCATGCTCCAGGACGCCTACCGTCATCACAAGACGCTGGCCGCGTGGGGCTCGGGGGTGGACGCCCTGGTCGCCGCCATGATCGACGTCGACGCCGCCGGAGTGGTGACCGGCGACCGGGCCGCCAAGGCCTTCGCCGGATCCCTCGTCGAGGCGCTGGGCTGGCACCGGCATTGGGAGCGGTAGTGGGGAAAGGATCCGCTGGAGACCACCCGCCAACTCACAGTGACTGTCGGACGAGTTCGGTGGTGTACTCGAGCGCACGGCGCCGCCACGGTCGTTGCCTCCAGGTCGCGAGGTCGATCTCGGTGGAGACGTGGAGGTCCTCGAGGAAGTGCTTTGCCAGCACCCCGGTCAGCCCGGCATCGACGATGGCCACGTTGATCTCGAGATCAAGGTCGAGGGAGCGGCTGTCAAAGTTTCCCGACCCCACGTTGGCCCAGCCGTCGTCGACAAGGAGAACCTTGGCGTGCAGCATGGTCCTGTCGTACTCGAAGATCCGCGCCCCGGCTTCCAACAGCTTGGTGTAGGAGCGCCGCCCCGCCTGTCGGACGACCTCCTTGTCGACCTCCCGCCCGTTGACCAGGAGGCGAATGTCGACACCCCGCCTGGCCGCAGCGCACAGGACGTCCTCGAAGGCCCGGTCAGGGGCGAAGTAGGCGGTCGTCAGCCACACCCGCGTCTGGGCGCCGGCGATGGCCGCGAAGAAGAGCTGGGTGGCGGCGGTGGCCCCGCTGGTCGGGGTGCTCCTCGTCACCTGGACGGCGACGCCGTGGTCGAGCTGGGCGATGTGGGGGGTGTGCGCCCCGGCGAGCAGATCGCCGGTGGCCTCGGTCCAGGTCTCGGCGAAGGCGCCGACGAGGTCCACCACGGCTGGGCCCTGGACGCGAAGGTGGGTCTCCCTCCAATGCTCGGAATCCTCGGCGTCGCCCGTCCACACCTCGGCGATCCCCACGCCTCCGGCGAAGCCGATCGTGCCGTCCACCACGAGGATGCGACGGTGCAACCGGTTGTTGAGCTTCTTGAGGTTGTACCAGCGCACGGGTCGGAAGGTGGCGACGTGCACACCTTCCCGCCACAGGCGCTCCACGTGGTCGGCATCGAGCTTGGCCGAGCCGTAGGCGTCGAGGATCACGTTGACCTCCACGCCGCACCGGGCGCGCTCGACGAGCGCTTCACTGAAGCGGTCGGCCGTGGGCCCCGGCCAGTAGATGTAGGAGGCGAGGTCGATCGTCCGGGTGGCCGACGAGATGGCGTCGACCATGGCATCGAGGGTGGCGCCGTTGCGCATGATCTCGACCCGGTTGCCCCGATGGACGGACGCCCCGGTCATGGCGGTCACTAGGCGGGAGAACTCGGCGGTGCCGGGACGGGCCGGTTCGCGCAGGTCGAGGCGGCGCCGCGTCGCCCGCTTGTACTTGACCACCTGGTAGACCACGAGTGCGGCCGTTCCCGCTCCGAGGCCGGCGCCAAGACGTCGGATGCGAGCCAACACGCGCGGTGCCCCTCCCCCGGAGATGCCGAGTCGGCCGATTGCCCCCCCAGTCTCGCACAAGCGCTCCAGGGTGGAGCAGCGAGTCGAGGACCCGACCGCCCCATGTTTGGCCGGCGGGACTATCGGGGCAGATTTACTAAGGCGAGGGTTCTCGTCCATATCCGCCGGCTGTGCCCAGCGGCCTCCTGGTTGAACGTGGTCGAGTGTTTTCGCATCCCTGCCCGACGTTCACCCAAGGAGTTCCGATGACATCGAAGGCTGACGGCCACGAGGAAGAGTCCGACGAGACCGGGGGCCATCCCGTGAACACTATGGGAGGCGTCGCCCCCGTCTCCACCGTCACCGATACCTGGAGCACGCCGCATCCGAAGGCGGACGCAACCAAGCTGTCGAGCCTGCCCAAGGCCGTGGCCGACGCTATCGACGGCAAGGACCACTCCGACGACCCGGTCTACCCCGACCAGGGCGGCCAGGTCGTCGACACCATGGCGGCGGACGCCAACACGGCGGAGCCCACCTAAAAGCACTCGGGTGTGGCTACTTTGGTCCAACGTGCCACGGCGGGTCGTGGTGGAGCCGTTGCTGGTCTCGGGTGACGTGCCAGTCCCAGTACGCCTCGAAGTCGCCTGACAGGTAGGTGGCTCGGAGGC
>Ga0136633_1001575_pt1 | contig 16712 bp, 15 predicted proteins | sample AntDrymeUQ832206_2_FD_105494 | JGI IMG/M metagenome (GOLD analysis project Ga0136633, IMG submission 105494) | Polar desert sand microbial communities from Dry Valleys, Antarctica - metaG UQ83 (22.06) | ecosystem: Environmental > Terrestrial > Soil > Desert | place: Antarctica: Dry Valley...
GCGGCGACCATCGCCAGCGAGCGCAGGCCCGGGGCCTCGTTCTCGGCGCCGATCCGCACGACGACGTCGCTGCGGTCGCCGAGCGCGCTGCGCAGCATCTCCAGCAGGGCCACGCGGCCTTCCAGCATCCCCATGAGCGCGTTGATCTGGGAGAGGTCGTGGAAGCGGTGCTCGTGCAGCAGCCGCGCGGCGCCGTCGACGTACAGCGTGTCCTCGGCGGTCGCGGCGAGGTCGGTGAAGGCGGGCATGAGGGAGTTCAGGAAGCCGCGCTCGCTGTGGGAGAGCGACTTGTCGGCAAGGCGTGCGTGCAGCTTGCGCGCGCCGAGACCGACGCCGGTGAGCTGCTCGTTGAGGAACTCCGCGGCCCAGGTGACGAGGCCGCTGTCGACGGTCGTCGGGAACGTGAGCACCCGCTTGGAGACGCCGCCGGTCGAGGTGATGATCACGACCATCACGATCTGCGGCTGCAGCAGCAGCACCTCGATGTGGCGGATCGTCGCGGTGTCCAGCGGCGGCGCCGACACGATCGCCAGGAGGTTCGTGATCTGCGACAGCGTCTCGGTGGTGGCGCGCATCGCCTCGTCGACCTCACGGCGGGTGAGCTCGAGCTCGAGCGACGCGCGCTCGCGCTTGGCCGGCAGCAGGCGATCGACGAAGTAGCGAAAGCCCATGTCGGTCGGCACGCGGCCGGCCGAGGTGTGCGGATGGGCCAGCAGCCCGTGCTCCTCGAGCATCGCCAGCTCGTGGCGCACGGTCGAGGGGCCGGCCTGGAGGTCGGGGTCGGCCGCCAGCGTGCGCGACGCCACGGGCTGGACGGTCGCTTGGTAGGCGAGCACGACCTTGCGCAGGATCAGCTCTTGGCGGGGCGTGAGCACGGACTGGATTGTAGGAGCGCGGTTGGGCGGGGCCCGAGCGTGGTGGCCTGCGGACGCCGGACGGGACCTGAACTGCCGTCCGCCGCAGTGTGGCCGCCGGCGAACTGCGGCTATGAGGGGGTCGGTCCGTGCGGGCGTGGGCGTCTCGGCCGGGGCAGGCGTGTGCTGGGCGGGGTGTGTCGGGCGGGAGGGGGCCGAATGGCAGTTAGTGCCCTCTCTGCGGGGAATATCCGCCATGGTGATCCGGCAGCGCTGCCCGACCAGCTCGTGGCCCCAAGCGTCACCCCGACCCGCTGCCCCCGGGCTGCGCACGCGAACCGTCGTCCGGCCGACGCCCCTGTGGTGCTGGTCGCTCGTGACGCGGGGCGCCGGCGGCGTAGACCCGCGCGCCTCATCGCCCCCGGTCCTCCGACGCGCCGGGCGGCGGCCTCGAGCGCAGCCTCTGCATCGCGGGCCAGGCGCCGCGTGATCTCCTCGACCGCGCCTGCACGACCGGCGCCGCCAGGCCGTTCAGGACCGGTGTGGTCACGTGGCTGCGCATGGCACGCGCCCGCCGCGACGAAGCGCGGGTCGCCGGCGAGACGATCCTGCTGGGAGACGGTGGATATGCTGACCTCCGTGGGCGTGTGTTGGATCTCGCGCCGCGCAACGATCTGCGTCCACCACCTCTGACGTCACCGTGTGGGGCAGCGCCTCACACGTCACCACCACGCAGCTCGGCCTCGGCGTTACGGATGATCCGCTTGCCGTCCTGCTCGCAGCTGCTCTGGATCACGACGGTCCCGTCGTCGCGCACCTCGGTCACCGTGCCGGTGACGGTGAGCTCGACCTCGGGCACGCCCATCCCGCGAAACTGCACGCTCAGGCGCTTCAGGGACGCCGGGCCGCCGCCGGCGTCCGTCTGGGCGCGGGCGACCTGGGCCATCGTGTACAGGCCGTGCAGGATGCGCCCGGGCAGGCCGACCTCGCGGGCGAACGCCTCGTCGATGTGAATCGGATTGAAGTCGCCCGACGCGCCGGCGTAGCGCACCGTCAGGTACTTGTCCGGGGTGATCCGCAGCGGCTCGAGCTCGTCGCCGGTCTGCATCAGTGGTTCGTCCTGTGAATCCGTTTGCTCGTGGACGGCTGCTGGCGCCGCCTGCCAAGGACGCAGGGAGGGAGATGTGCCTCTGGCACATGACCGACCGAGGACGCCGCCGAGCGGTGATCAGCGGCCGATCCACGAGTGAAGGGATGTTCAGGACGGAGCACTAGACGTCCCGCACGATGTTTGTCCACAGGCCCGTGCAGACCGTGTAGCCGGCTGGGTTCACCGACACCGACTCGAAGACGAAGAAGCCATTGCCGCGCCGCTCGCTGGCGTCCTTCAGGCTCGTGGTCGTCGTGATCTCGTCGCCCGCGACGACGACCGGGCCCCACTCGAACTCCTGGCTGCCGTGCACCATGCGGGCGAAGTCGATGCCGATCTCCTCGTCGAACAGCGCCGGCCAGACCGACGGCAGGCAGTAGACGACGGCGAACATCGGCGGCGCGACGACGTCGTCGTAGCCCTCGGCGCGGGCGGCCTCGACGTCGAGGTGCAGCGGGTTGGTCTCCCCCACCGCCGCCGCGTACTCGCGGATCTTCTCGCGCCCCACGGCGTACGTCGCCGGGGCGAAGGTCTTGCCGATGGCGGCGGTGTTGACGGGCATGCGGCTGCCAGTTCTAGCAGGCGAGCCGGGGCGATCGGCCGTTGCAGGGGTAGCGCCGCTGGTCGAGTTGTGCCCCTATGCGGGGCATATCTCGACCAGGCCCAACCGCGGAAGGCCGGGTCGGTCTGTTCATGCCTGACATGAACAAACCGACCCAGCCCGACCGACACGGGTGCCGTGCGACCGCCTCCCCACGGCCCGGAGCGCCGCCGCGCCACGGACGCACACCTTCAGAGATGCCGTTCCGGCGCGAAGCGCCGGCGCCCCAGACCGGCCACAACTGCCGTTCGTCCGCCTAGATGATCGTCGCGACCGTGCCGCCGTCGGCCGACCAGGCGGCGCCGGTCACCGTCGACGCGCGCTCGGAGCAGAGGAACACGATCACCGCGGCGACCTCCTCCGCCAACGCCATCCGGCCGAGCGGGATCTTCGCCGCCTGCGCGGCGAGCGCCTCCTTCGGGGAGATCCCGCGCGCCTGCGCGGCCTGCTCGGCGAGGCCGCCGGGACCGGTCCACAGCGGCGACGACACGGCACCGGGGGCGACCGCGTTGACGAGCACCGCGTCGGCCGCGTAGCGGTCGGCGAACACGCGCGACAGCGATAGCTGCGCGGCCTTCGTCACGGCGTAGGCGGCGTTCGTCAGCGACGGGCGCTTGCCCGCCGAGGAGCAGACGTTGACGATCCGCCCGCCACCGCGCGCGGCCATGAGCGGCGCGGCCTCGCGCATGAGCCGCATCGGCCCCATGACGTGCAGCTCCCACTGCGCCTGCCAGTCGTCGTCGCTGAGCTCCTCCAGCGAGCGCACGAAGCTCGTGCCCGCGTTGTTGACGAGGACGTCGACGGTGCCGTACTTCTCGACGCAGGCCGCGACGATCGCCGCGGTGTCCTCGGGCCTCGTCACGTCGGCCTTGAAGACATCCGCCCCTGAGCGCGCGACGGCCAGGACGTGCGCGCCCTCGGCGTGCAGCATCCGTGCCGTCTCCAGGCCGATGCCGCGCGTCGCGCCGGTGACGATGCATGCCTTGCCCTGCAGCCCGAGGTCCATGACCCAGCCCTACCCGCGCGCGCGCTTGGCGTCGTGGAGGATCTCCAGGAAGCGCTCGGGGTCGGGCTCGTCGGCGCCGCCGACGCGCGGGCGCAGCGCACCATCGAGCTGCGCGGCGAGGCGCCTGCGAGCATCGGGGGCCAGGCCGGCACGGCGCTCGAGGAACGCCCGGACCGTGGCGACGTCCTCGGCCGCAACGGCGCTGACGTCCCATGTCGCGCCGGCGGGCGCGCCGGCTGCCGCGGCGGGCGCCCGGACCTCCGCCGCGGCAGCCGGACCATGCCGTGCGCGGTCGATCTCGCGCCGGTCGCGGATGACGACGGTGTCGGCGGCGAGGTCACCGGGGCGCTGGTTGCGGCGTGTCAGCAGGATCGACACGATCGTCGGAAGGTAGCTCAACGGCAGCCCGTCGAGCAGCCGAACGGCGTTGCGGATCGCGCTCGCGGTGAGGTCGACCGGCCGGCCGCTGGAGCGCACGACGCGCAGCCCGCTGATCCGCTTGCCCGGCGTGCGGCCGGCGGCCAAGGTCTCGAATAGGACGTCGTAGACGAGCATCGTCATGCCGATCGCGGGCACGAGCACGAACGCCCCCCCGATCCCCATGAGCGCGAGCAGGACGATCATCAGCAGGCCGACGAAGAGCGCCTTGAGCACGAGGTCGATGCAGCCGGCGATCGCGCGCGAGCCCAGCCCCGCCAGCGTGAGATCCAGCGACACGCCCTCCGGGGTGGCGATGGTGAGGTGATCCTCGTACTGCATCAGCGCCCGCCCGGCCGACTCGGGACCTCGGGTGTGAGACGGTGCACGGGTTGAACGTAGACCGTTTCATCAGCCGGCGCGAAGGCGACTGGCGCGAGCTCGACGACCTGCTGCGCTCCCGTCCCGACCGCCGCCGGGGCCGGCGCAGACGCCGCGACGCGGAGAGCGTCCTGCGCCTCGGCGCCCTGTATCGCGGCGCGGCCGCCGACCTCGCGCTCGCGCGCCGCGGCCATCCGGGCGATCCGCTCGTGGCACGCCTGGAGTCGCTCGTGGCCCGCGCGCGGCAGGCGGTCTACGCCGAGGAGCCGCGACGGGGCTCGCTGCGCACGTTCTTCGGCCGCACGTACTGGGTGCGGGTGCGCGAGCGCCCCGGGCCGCTGCTGCTGGCGATCGCGCTGCTCCTCGGGCCCGCCCTGCTGGCCGGCGCCTGGGCGATGAACGACCTCGGCGCCGCGATCGGGCTCGTCCCGGGCGAGTTTCGCGGCGCGGTGCAGCCGGTCGGCGACACCGGCATGACCGCCTCGCAGACCGCCGGGTTCTCCAGCGCCGTCATGACCAACAACGTCCAGGTGACCTTCCTCTCCTTCGCCGCCGGGATCCTGTGCGGCCTCGGGACGGCGGCGGTCGTCGCGTACAACGGCGCGACGCTCGGCGCGGTCGCGGGCGGCGCGATCACCAACGGCAACGGTGCCGAGTTCGCGGAGTTCGTCACCGCGCACGGGGTGATCGAGCTGTCGTGCATCGTCGTGGCGGCGGCGGCCGGCATGCGGATGGGTTACGCGCTCGTGGCGCCCGGGCCTCGGACGCGCCTGCTCGCGCTGGCCGAGGAGGCGCGCTCGTCGATCGTCATCGTGCTCGGCACGATCCCGTGGGTGATCCTCGCGGGAATCATCGAGGGCTTCGTGACCCGCGCCGGGTTCGGCCTCGTGCCGGGGATCGTGCTCGGCGTCGGGGTCGGCGCGCTGTACTGGGGCCTCGTCCTCGTACGCGGCCGCCCGAGGACGCCGGGCGCGCCGCAGCCCGCTCAGGCTCAGCCGCAGCCGTCCCCGGTCACAGCCGCGCCCGCGCCTTCGCGCTGAGGTACGCGGCCACGCTGGCGCGCGCCAGCCCGGCCGGCGGCGTCTCCAGCACGCGCGCCCCCGCGCCGCGCACGCGCGCCGCCGCCCGCTCGCGGGCCGCGAGCACGTCGAGTGCCGCCGCGGCGCGGTAGACGTCGAGCACGTGCTCGGGGTGGGTTGCCACCGCCGCGTCGAGGTCGGGATCCAGGACGCCGGCGACGACGACCTCGTGGCGGCGGGCGAGCACCGGCACCGCCTCGATCAGCGAGCGTGCGGCGACCTCCTCGATGAGATCGGTGAAAACGATGACGAGTGCGCGCTTGGCGGAGGCGATCGTGGCGAACGCCAGCTCGTAGTCGGAGTCGACGGGCGCCGGCTGCAGGTCGAAGACCGCCCGCACGAGCGCGTCTCCGCCGCGCCGGCGCGGCGCCAGGCGGCGGTGCACCGCGGTGTCGAAGGCGACAGTGCCACAGCGATCGCCGAGCTCGTCAGCGACGAGGCCGACGGCGGTGGCGGCGTCGATCGCGACATCCAGCCGCGTGGCTCCCGCGTGCAGCGGCGCCGCCATCAGCCGGCCGCAGTCGATCATGCAGATGACGTCGCGGTCCTGCTCGACGCGGTACTGGTTGCTCATCGGCCGGCCCATCCGCACGGTCGCGGGCCAGTTGACCTGGCGGATGTCGTCGTCGGGCAGGTAGTCGCGGATCGACTCGAACTCGGTGCCCAGGCCCAGCGGCCCGCGCGAGCGGTGCCCGGACTCGCGGAAGGCGCCGCTGCGCACGGCGAGCGCCAGGCGCCGGGCGGCGGGCAGGTCGGGGTAGACGAGTAGCTCCTGCGCCTCGCCCGCCGCGTGGTCGCAGGTGGCCAGGCCGATCGGGCCGCGCACGCGCAGCGTGGCCGGCGCCAGCGCGAAGCGCCCGCGGCGGCGCGCGACGAGCTGGGAATGCAGGGGGCCCGCGGCGGACTCCTGTGGTGAGATCTCGACCTCGGCCGCCGGCCGCGGCTGGCGGATCCGCATCCGGCGCCCGTCGTCGGGTGCCGGCGCCACCGTCAGCGCCGCCGGCACGCCGCGGGCGACGATTGCCGGCACGCGCCGCTCGGCGCGCGGCGGGCGCCGTGCCGCGCTCGCATCGGCGATGAACGCGCCGACCAGCGCAGCGGCGAGCAGCGCGGCGACGAACGGGCCGAACGCGATCGTCAGCAGGGCGATCGCGCCGAGCGCCGCGGCCGCGCGCGGCGTCGGGCTCATCAGCGCGGGACGCGCACGGACTCCAGCGCCGTGCGCACCGCGTCGGCGGCGTCGTAGCGCTCGAGCTCGGCCTCTGGGCGCAGCACGATCCGGTGACCCAGCACCGGGCTCGCCAGCGCGGCGACGTCGTCGGGCGTGACGAACGCGCGGCCGGCCAGCGCGGCCGCCGCCTTCGCCGCGACGAGCAGGTGCACCGCCGCGCGCGGGCTGGCCCCCAGCGTCACGCTCGGCAGCTCGCGCGTGCGGCGGACCACCTCGACGAGGTACGCCGCGACCTCGTCGGAGACGGTCACGGCGTCGACCGTCCGGCGCGCGGCGCGCACGTCGGCGGCGGAGGCGACGACCGCGACGTCCTCCAGCGAGACCGGTCGCAGGCCCTCGCGCGCCAGCCCGAGCATGCGCAGCTCGCCGGCGGCGTCGGGGTAGCCGACCGCGACCTTCATGAGGAAGCGGTCCAGCTGCGCCTCGGGCAGCGGGTACGTGCCCTCGTACTCGATCGGGTTCTGCGTCGCGACGACGACGAACGGGTCCGGCAGCACGCGGCTGGCTCCGTCGACCGAGACCTGCCCCTCCTGCATGGCCTCCAGCAGCGCGGCCTGCGTCTTGGGCGGCGTGCGGTTGATCTCGTCGGCGAGCAGGAGGTTCGTGAACACCGGGCCGTTGCGAAACGCCAGCTCGCCCGCGCGCAGCGTGCTCGTGCCGGTGAGGTCTGACGGCAGCATGTCCGGCGTGAACTGCACGCGGCGAAACTCCAGGCCCAGGCAGCGTGCCACGGCGCTCGCCAGCAGGGTCTTGGCGACGCCGGGCGGGCCCTCGAGCAGGACGTGCCCGCCGACGGCGAGGCCGGTGACGACCCCGCGCAGCACGTCCTCCTGGCCGACGACGACCTTGCCGACCTCGCCCGCCAATCGTTCGTAGAGCTCTCTCATCCTCGTCCTCTCGCCAGCGCGCGCCCGAGCGCGAGCGCCTGATCGCCATCGTGGTCACCCGTGAGCGCGGCCGCCTCATCCTCGCCGAAGCCCAGCCGCAGCGCGGCCTCGCGGACGACCTCGTCCGAGGCGTCGGGCGCCAGCGCGGCCCGTCGCAGCACCTGCTCGCGCGCCGCCGCCTGCACGGGCGCAAGCGCGGCGTCGGCGTCGGGCGCGCGGCGCAGCGCGAGCGCGAGCGCCTCGACGTGCTCGCGGCGCGCCGGCGGCGGCGGCTCGCCGGTCTGCTCGGGCGGGCCGAGCCGCCGCGCTCGAGACCCGAGCCACAGCAGGCCCGCCAGTGCGGCGATCGCCAGCGCGAGGCGCCAGCGCGCCGGCAGCGCCGCCAGGCCGGTGCTTCGCCCGTAGCCGTGCGGGGACTCGGCGAAGACGACCGGGCGCGCGGGCGGGCCCGCCAGCGCCAGGGCCAGCGCGGCGTTGTCGGCGGTGGCGAGCAGCCGGTTCTGCAGCGGCGCCGAGTCGGCCAGCAGCAGCGCGCGGCCGCGGCCGGCGCGGGCGACGGCGAGCAGCGCCGGGTCGCGTCCGAGCGCGGGCAGCGCGCCGCGCAGCGCGGTGAAGCCGCCGCGGCCGGCGCTGACGACCTCGCGCACGGAGCGTGTCTCCGCCACGGCGACGGCCGGGCGGGCGCGGCGCGGGCCGCGCGACGCCCAGCGCGGCGCGCGCGCAACGACGCCGCGGCCGGCGTCGGCACCGGCGACGACCAGGCGGCCGCCGCCGCGCAGGAACCGGCCCAGCGCGGCGCGCTCAGCGCGGGCGATCTGCGGCGCGTCGAGCACGACGATCGTCACCGCTGGATCGAGACGGCCGGCGTCGAGCGGATCGCGGCGAAAGCTGACCGGGTGTCCGTTTCGCACCAGCAGCTCGGCGTAGGCCGCGGCGCCCTGTGGCTGGGTCGCGTACGCCGAGCCGTCGGCGCCGCCGGGCTCCGGACGCAAAAAGGAGATGACGAGCGCGATGACGTTGACCGCGAGGAGCAACAGGACCACGCCGGCGACGACTCGCCCGCCGGTCGTGCGCGGCAGCACGCGGCTCACGGTGCGGCCGCCTCGTCGGGAACGCGCGGCCAGCCCTCGCGCGCCGCCTCGACGTCGCCGGCCACGGCCGGCCGCCCACCGTAGGCGACGGCCTCGAAGCCGTCGACGAGGCTCGCCAGCGTCGGCGAGGGGACCGCGCGCAACAGCTCGTGGTTCGTCAGCGCCGGGCGCAGCTCGATGAGCTCGCGGCTGTCGAGCTCGACGAGCCCCGCGCGAAAGCGCAGGCGCAGCGCCTCCTCCAGGTTCCCCTGGCGCTCGGCGCGCTCGGCCTGCTGGCGCAGGCGCGCCGCGCTGAGGCGCTCGCGCGGGCCGCCCACGCCGTCGGCGCCACCGGAGGGCGCCCCGGCGCGGCGCGCGGCCACGCGCGCAGCCAGCAGCGCCGCGGCGACGAGGATGGCTCCCGCCATGAGCGCCAGCAGCACCGGCGGCCCGCCCGGCAGCCAGCCGGCGACCCACGCGTAGGCCGCCTCGAAGGGCCGCCCCGCCTGGCGCAGGGCGGAGCCGACGCGCTCGCGCACGGAGCGCAGCGGGGACGGCAGCTCGGTCGGCGCAAAGCGGCGCTGGGAGAGGACCTCGCGGGCCTGGGCGCGGGCACGGGCGGCCGGGTCGGAGGGCGCCGTCGCCGCTGCGAGGGACGGCGACGCCGCCGCGAGCGGCCGCGTGGCCCCGGCGCCCCACGCCACGGCGGGCGCCGGCGTGGCCGCGATCGCCAGCGCGCACGCCACGGGCGCGGCGATCCTCACCCGCCGGGAACCCCCGGCAGCCGCGGCGGGTCGTCGTCGGAGCGGGGGTCGTCGGCGTCCCCGCCGCCGGGGGCCGGCGGCTGGGATCGCGGAGGCGGCGGCGGCGCCTCCCACCACCCCGGCGGCGGTGGCGCTCCGCCGGCCGCACGCGGCGCCGGTTGCGGTGGCGCTCCGTCCGATGCCGATGGCGGCTTCCATCCCGCCGGCGGCGGCCAGAACGGCGCGCCGGTGCGATCGATCTCGCCCGACGGCGCCAACGCGGCGGGGGGCGCCGCGGCGGCCGCTGCCGCCCCCGGCTGTCCCGCGCCGATGCCCTGTGCGAGCAGCTCGAGGTCGAAGCCCTCCTTGCGCACCCGCAGGTCGAAGTAGACGACGGTCAGCAGCGCGGCCTGAAACGGCGTCGTGATGGCCAGGCCGACGATGCCGGCGATCGCACTGAGCACGAGCACGACCGCGTCGTTGTCGTCGCCGAAGAGGATTCCGATGAGAAACACGCCCTGCACGAGCGCCGAGATGATGCTCGCAAGGATGAAGCCGACGACCAGGACGCCGAACGTCCGCCACCAGCGCCCCTTGACGAGCTCGAAGGACCGCCCCAGCGCGCTGCGCCCGCGCGCGCCCTCGACGAGCAGCACCGGCAGCGCGAACGCCCACGCGATGTACAGCCAGATGCCCGGCAGGATGAACAGCAGCGTCCCGCCGACGATGCCGAGGATGTACAGCAGCGTCAGCAGCAGCAGCGACGGCACGTGCTTGAGCGCGAACGACAGCGAGCTGCGCCAGTCCGCGCTCTCGCCCAGGTAGGCCTGGGCGATCGCGCGAAAGCAGGCCGCCGTCGCCAGGCCGACGGCGCAGACCTGCAGGATCCCCGAGATCGCCAGGCCGCCGAGGTACTGGTTGATCTCCTCCAGCGTCTCCTTCGGGGTCTGCCCCGAGCTCGCGCGGAAGTCGAACGTCGAGACCGTGTAGTCGGCCGTGAGGATCGTGCTGATGATCTGCACGGGGACGACGACGATCAGCACCGCCTTGATCAGCGTGCGCCAGTTGGCGAGGCAGATCTTGATCGAGACGTCGAGGATCTCACCCAGCGACAGCGGCCGCAGCCGCGGGCGAGTCCCCTCGGGCGTCGTCGTCACCCCGTCAGCCGACCGGGTAGCTGCTCGTCGGCACGACGACCGCGCCGGCCATCTTGTCGTGCCAGGTCTGCTTCTCCTTGTCCCACAGCATCCAGAAGTAGCCCAGCAGCAGCGGGATCGACGAGACGATGCGCCCGATGTAGCGGATGAACGCGCGGGTGTTGCCGATCGGCCCGCCGCCCGCGAGGTCGATCACGCGGATCCCGAGCGCCTTCTTGCCGATCGTCTGGCCGGGGCCGTTGCCCTCGAAGTAGGTGAAGTAGGCGATGCCCACGAGCAGGTAGATCGCATAGCCGAGCGCCGGATCGATCGCGATCGAGACGATGAAGTAGGGAATGCCGATGATGATCCCGTCGATGATGCTCGCGCCGAATCGCGCCCAGAACCCGGCGCGTGGGCCCGATGGGCCCTTCGTGGCCTCCGGCGGGGCGCCGAACGGATCGGGTTGCTGCGTGGCTGCCATGTGGACCTCCGGATCGTCGTGCATTCCCCGCCGGCCGGACGCTATCCGTTCTGCCCGCCCATGACGAGCCACGCGGCTCGTGCTCAAAGTGCTCGGGGAGTGACGGTCGCCTCGCCCAGGCGCGAGGCCGCGAACCGGCGGGCCAGCTGGGCGACGCGCGCCGAGCCCATCACCACGCCGAGGAACTCCTCGCGGTCCAGCGCGTAGAGGCTCACCGGGCCGATCGCCGTGACCGTCGCCATCCGCGCGGTGTCGTGCAGCAGCGCGATCTCGCCGAAGCACTCTCCGGGACCCAGCCGCACGACCTCGCGGCCGTCGGCCTCGACGGTGAGCGTGCCGTTGTCGACGAGGTAGAAGCGGTCGCCGCTCTCGCCCTGGCGCACGACGGCGACCCCGGCGGCCACCTCGAGCGCCGTCAGGCGCAGGGCGAGGTTCTCCAGCGTGCCCAGCGGCACGGCCCCCAGGAAGCCGACGCCCCGCAGGAGCGCGAACGCCCGGGCGGGCAGCGGGCGCACCTCCTCCAGGCGAGCGAGCGGGCGGGCGCGCGCCGCGACGAGCACCAGCAGGCAGCCGCCCGCGACCGCGAGCGCGCCGCGCATGCCGAGCCACGCGATCAGCGCCGGCGCGACAGCGGCGCCGAGCCCCGTCGTGATCCAGTAGAGCGTCTCGGTGACGCCGAAGGCCCGTGCCAGCAGCGCATCGGAGGCCAGCCGCTGGACGAGCGTGAGCTCGGCGGTGTCGACGAGCGCGTAGCCGATCCCGAACACGAACAGCAGCGCCAGGCCCGCGCCGGCCGAGGGCAGCGCGGCGAGCACGAGCAGCGCCAGCCCCGCGAGCGCGGCACCGCCGGCGAGGCCGGCCGCCAGGCGCCCGCGGTGCAGCAGCGCGAGCCCGGCGATGCCGCCGGCGAGGCCGCCGGCGCCCCAGGCGGCGTTGATCCAGCCCGTTCCGGCGTCGCCGAGGTGCAGGATCGTCAGCGCGGCGACGACCACGAGCACGTCGACGATCCCCTCGACGAACGTCGTCACCGCGACCGCGCCGATGACCAGCGCGAGCGCACGGTCCTCGCGCACGGCGCGCAGCCCGCCGGCGACCTCGCGCGTCCCGGTCGCGCCCGTGCGATGCTCGGGCACCGGATCGCGCTCGATCCACGCCGTGGCCGCCGCCGCGACGACGAACATGGCGGCCGTCACGGCGAACACGGCCGTCGTGCCGGTCGCGGCGATCAGCACGCCGCCCAGCAGGGCGCCCAGCATGAAGCTCGCGTTGTCCAGACCGCTCCAGGCGGCGTTCGCCGCCGCCAGCTGCACCGGCGTACGCGCGAGGTGCGCCAGCAGCGCCGCCTGCCCGGGGCGCTGGGCGGTCTGCAGGACGGTCAGCAGCGCGGCCAGCGCCAGCACGACCGCGAGCGGGGCCGACGCGCGCACCGCGAGGGCGATCGCCGCCACCGCGGCGGCGCGGCCGGCGCACGAGACGACCAGGACGTCGCGCCGCGAACAGCGATCGGCGACGAGGCCGACGAACGGCGCGGCGAGCCCGGCCGGCAGCATCCGCACGAGCACCGCGAGGCCGACGGCGGTTGCGCCACCCTCACCGTAGGCGTAGACCGAAAGGCCGACCATGAAGGCCCAGCCGCCGGTGCACGACGCGACCGACGCGAGCTGCAGCCGTCGCAGGTCCGGGGTGGCGAACGCGCCGCGCAGGCCGTCGGGGATCCCCGCAAATGAGCCTCCCATGGGAATCTAGAGTCTCAGCGCGGCCACCCGATACGGCTCCCCCGAGCGGGTGATCGCCGTCACCCGCGGCGCCGGCGGCGGCCTCTCAGCGGTTGCGCGGGTCGGGGAGCAGCAGCTCGACGTTGCGATCCTGGGCGCGCCCCTCCGCCCCGTTCTCGACGCCGACCTGCGGGTCGTTGAACGAGAGCTCGCGCCCGATCGCGGCGAGCGCCTCCGGCCCGAAGCTCGCGGCCGGCGTGCCCGGGGCCGGCGTCGCGAGCGATCCGCCATGGTCGATCATCGTGCCGAAGATCGACAGCGTGGCGTCGCGGTTGTCCATGACCTCGAGCAGGCGCGACTGGATCGGCCAGTCGATCTCCGACGCGGACTCGATCTCCCAGAAGCCGCCCGGGCGATCGCCGCCGGGCTTGATCGCCGTGATGCGGTTCTCGTGCGTGTGACCGGCGACGTAGGCGATGACGTGGGGGTGCGCGAGCGCCAGCGCCCGCAGGTCGGCGCCCAGCCGCAGCGGCCGTGAGCGGCGTGGGTCGAGGTCGCAGCCGGGGCCCGTGACCACGCGCAGCGCGCAGTCGCCGCCGTCCTCGTCCGGGGCGGGGTTCGTGAGGCTGGCGAGCGGGTGATGGCCGAACAGGATGATCAGCTCGCCGCGCTTCTCGGCGGCGCCGATCTCTCGTTGCAGCCAGCGAAACTGCGGGCTGTCGAGGTTGCCGTTGGAGTTGAGCACGTCGCCCTCGGCGACGGTGTTGATCGAGATCAGCCGCAGGCCGGGCTTCGGCGTGAAGGCGTAGTAGGAGGCCTGGCCGCGCGAGGCCTCGAGCTCGGCGCGGTCGACGAAGGCGAAGCCGTGCGCGTCGCCCTGGCGGCCGGTGGCGTGCAGGGCCTTGTAGGCCGGGCGGTCGGCGAAGCCGCGGTCGGGATCGGGCGGGACGACGATCGCCTGCCCCGGACTCGTCGTCAGCGCGCCGAGGCCGGCGAGGCCGGTCAGTGAGAGCGGCTTGATGCAGCCCTTGGCGAGGCTGTCGAGCGCGCCGAGCGCGTGCAGGTTGCCCTGGACCGTGCCGTCGTGGTTGCCGAACGACACGTAGCTCGGGCGCTTCAGGCCCTCCGCTTCGAACGGGGACTGCGCGCGGTCCATCAGGCCGGGGTAGCGCGGCCAGGCGCCGAACGCGCCCGATGGGCGGTCGGGATCGTAGAAGCGGCCGGACTCGAGCACGTCGTCGTCGTCCTGCACGCCGGTGTAGCGCGCGGCCTCTCCCGCCGGGCCGGCGAGCGCGCCGCAGACGGCGTTCTCGACGCCGGAGTTCGGGTTCAGCGTGCCGCCCTCGAGCAGCCGCACCACCCACTTGGTCTCGTTGATCTGCTGGCTGTCGGCCGAGTCGCCGGTGGTGATCGTCAGCGCCATGCGGGCGCGCCGCCGCGTGCGGTTGCGGATCGGGCTCTGGTCGAAGCGGTTGACCTGGCGGATCGCCTCGTCGACGGTGAACGGCTCGAGGGCCTCCTGCGGGCGCCATGCCGAGGTGAAGGGGCTGTTGGCGAGGTCGAGCACCTCGGCGCGCGCCGGCGACTCCTCGTCGGCGAGCTGGAAGTCCGAGAGCTGGGCGAAGTACAGCAGCGAGCGCCGGCGCGCGAGACGGCCCTTGCGCGGCGCCACACCGAGGTCGTCGCGCACGACGCGCTTCCAACCGGGCTTGAGCGTCAGGCGCGAGTACGGCGCCGCGGCGTCGCCGCCGATCGTCGCGTAGGAGGTTGTTGTCGGCCCGGCGGGGGCCGGCCCGGCGGTGAACGCGACGCCCGCGAGCGTGGCGACGGTCGCGAGCGAGGCGGTGAGGGAGCGCACGGCGCAAACGTACCGGCCGCCAGGGTCGCCGTGGCGAGGTAGACCCGCCGCCGCCCGATGGTGTGGCGAATCGTGCACGCGGGCCGACACCCATTCGCCACACCGTCGGCGGCGGGTAGCGTTGGGCGGCCATGGCGCCCGCTCCCCCGCTGCCGATCGCCCGCAACACCGCACTGCTGTCGAGCTCGCTGGCGATGAACTCGGCGACGCTGCAGCTCTCGGCGGCCGTCGCGTCGCTGACGCTCGTGCGGGTGCTGGACATCGATGGGCTGCTGGGCCTGGGCCCCGCGATCGTGCTCGCCGCGGGTGCGCTGGCGGCGCTGCCGGCCGGGTTGCTGATGGACCGGATGGGCCGCGTCCCGATCCTCGCCGGCGGCTTCGGCTGCGGGATCGCGGGCTGCCTGCTCGCCGCGCTGGGCAGCGCGCAGGGCTGGGCGGTCGCGGTGCTCGCGGGCCTCGTCCTCGTCGGCACCGCCAACGCGACCGGGCTGCTGGCGCGCACGGCGGCCGCCGACATGTACCCGCCCGAGCGCCGCGCGCGCGGGATCGCGCTCGTGCTGTTCGGCTCGGTCTTCGGCGCGATCCTCGGGCCGGCCGTCTTCAGCCCGCTGCTCGCCGGCCGCGACCTCGACGGCGATGCGCTCAGCGCGCTGTGGATCGCCGCGAGCGGGTTCATGATCGTGGGCCTGGCGATCGTCCTGGCGGTGCGGCCCGACCCGAAGCGGATCGCCGAGCTGCGGGCGCAGGCGGACGGCACGCCCGCACCGCAGCCGGAGCCCGCGACGGCGCCCGGCCCGGCGGTCTCCGCGCCGACGACGCCGATCCGCGAGATGCTGCGCCGGCCGGGCGTGATCCCGGCGCTCGTCGCAGCGCAGGCGAGCTTCGCCGTGATGGTCGCCGTGATGACGCTGACGGGCGCGATCGTCGTCGACCACAACCACCACTCCGCCGACAACGTCTTTCCGATCATCGGCGCGCACGTGATCGGGATGTTCGGGCTGATCATCGTCGTCGGCGACATCGTCGACGCCGTCGGGCGCACCCGCGCGCTCGCCGGCGGGCTGCTGCTCATGGCGGCATCGACGATCAGCCTGCTGTGGATCACGAGCGTGCCGGCCTCGATGGTGGCGCTGTTCGGCCTCGGCCTGGGCTGGAACTTCTCCTTCGTCGCGGCGACCGCCGTGCTGGCGGACATGACCGCGCCCGCCGAGCGCGGCAAGCTGCTGGGCTTCAACGACCTGCTCGCCGGGCTGACCGGCGCGGGCCTCGCGCTGCTCGGCGGCCTGGCGCTCACCGCGCTCGGGGTCGCGGCGCTGGCGATCGGCGGGGCCGTGCTGGTCGTGGCGCCGGCGCTGTGGATCCTGCGCGACGGCCGGCTCTCGCCCGCGACCACCTGAACGCGGAGCGTCACGGTCCGGCCCGTTGGCGAGTCCGCCCGGCCGCGGCGGGGTAGTGTCTGCCTCAGCCCTTAGGCCGCCGCTCCCGGCGGCCCGCGCGCAAACGAGGAGGTCGCACGGTGTCGATCAAGGACAAGGTCTCAGGGTTCGTGAAGTCGCTGACGTCGGAGAAGGCCAACGACGACACGCCCGCCGGCGTCGACGCGCCCGACCCCGACGAGGGCGCCGTCGACATGCAGTCCGACCGCAAGCCGATGGCCGGCTTCGAGCCGGACTCCGACGGCAAGGCGGTCTGACCCCGGCCGCCGGTGGTCAGTCGCCGAGCTCGAGCACCGCGAGGAACGCCTCCTGCGGCACCTCGATGCGGCCGACCTGCTTCATGCGCTTCTTGCCGGCCTTCTGCTTCTCCAGCAGCTTGCGCTTGCGCGAGATGTCGCCGCCATAGCAGCCGGCGATGACGTCCTTGCGGTAGGCCTTGACGGTCTCGCGGGCGATGATCGTCGCGCCGATCGCGGCCTGGATCGGGACGTCGTACTGCTGGCGCGGGATCTTCTTCTTGAGCTTCTCGACCATGTTGCGCCCGACGTCGTAGGCCTTGTCGCGGTGCACGACCATCGACAGCGCGTCGACCTGCTCGCCGCCGAGCAGGATGTCGAGCTTGACCATGTCCGAGACGACCATCTCGCCGAGCTCGTAGTCCAGC
>Ga0136633_1001576_pt1 | contig 16706 bp, 21 predicted proteins | sample AntDrymeUQ832206_2_FD_105494 | JGI IMG/M metagenome (GOLD analysis project Ga0136633, IMG submission 105494) | Polar desert sand microbial communities from Dry Valleys, Antarctica - metaG UQ83 (22.06) | ecosystem: Environmental > Terrestrial > Soil > Desert | place: Antarctica: Dry Valley...
CGATCTGTGGTCGAGCTGGTTGAACCCGACGTCGCTCATGGCCGGCGTGCTCGCGCTGCTTTCCAGCGCCTACCTCGCCGCCGTCTACCTCGCCGCCGACGCACGCCGCGAGGGCGACCAGGAGATGGCGGCGACCTTCCGCACGCGCGCGCTCGTCACCGGCTCTGTTGCGGGCGGCGCGGCGATCGCGGGCGCGCTCGTGGTGCGCTCCGACGCGCGCTGGATCTTCGACCGCCTCGTCGCGTCGCCGGCCATCCTCAGCGTCGCGCTGTCGCTGCTGGCCGGCCTCGCCACGCTCGTGCTCGTCTACCGCTGGCGCCTGGGGGCGGCCAGGATCAGCGCCGCCGTCGCCGTCGCCGGGGTCGTCGGCGGCTGGGCGTTGGCGCAGAACCCGCTGCTGCTGCCGGGTCTGACCGTGCGCCAGGCGGCGGCTCCGGACAACGTCCAGCTGCTGCTCGTGATCTCGATCCTCGTCGGCGGGCTGATCCTCTTCCCGTCGCTCGGGCTGCTGTTTCGCCTCGTCCTGCGCGGAAGCTTCAGCGCCGCGCCCACGATCGTGCGCGGCGCGCCGCTGGCCGGTCCGACGAGCGGGCCGACCGCGACGCTCACCGCAACGCGTCTGGCGGCCGGTTGCTTCGCGATCGGCGCTGCGTTCCTCGTCCTCGGCGACAGCGCCTGGCCGCACGCGATCGGCGTCGCCCTGCTCGGCGCGTTCATCGTGCTCGGCCTGTCCGCGCTCGCCGGCGAAGACTCCCGCGAATGACACGCAGGCGCAGGCTCATCCGGGTCCAGCGGGATCCTCGGATCGGTCGCGCTGCTCGGCGGCGTGCTCTGCGGCGTGCGCGACCGAATGTTCTTTGTCGTCGAGTGACATGGCTCCAGGATGCCCGGCGCCCGGCCACGGGGTAAGCAGCAGCAGGAGTCGAGTGTCTGAGATGGCCTGAACGGCGTGGCGCTCGCCGGGATCGAACTCCACCAGCAGCCCTTGCGTGCCGGTGATGCGCTCGCCGGCCGTGGTGGTGATCTCGGCTTCACCGCTGATGATCGAGACCCATGCTCGCTCGTGGACCTGGTGGTCCTGAAGGCACTCGCCAGCCGGAATGGCCAGGGCGATCGCGCGGGCATCCTTCGTCGAGGAGAGGATCTGCGGAGCGTGCGGTTTGAGCTCCAGCTCGTTGACGTTCCAGTTGTTCATTCGGCCTTTCGGGATTCGCGGTGATGCGGTCGAGGTTTCCTAGATCGATTGGCGGTAGCCGAAGAACTCGTGATCTTGGTTGTAGCCGCCGTAGCCGCCGCCGACCTCGGAGAAGTGGGCGACGAACTCGATTCCCTTGATCCACTTGACCTGCTTGAAGCCCAGCTCGTTCTCGTTGCGCAGCCGCAGCGGGGCGCCGTGGCCGAACGATAGGGGCTCGTCGTTCATGTCGTAGGCGAGCATCGTGAGATGGTGGCTCATGTGCTCGATCGGGTGTGCGTCGTAGTAGATCCCCTTGTCCGGCCCATCGCCGAGGGAGTAGAAGACGACCCACTTCGCGTCGGGTCGCGGTTTGACCAGATCGACGATGGTCTGCATCGAGACACCGCCCCACTTGGCTACGCCAGACCACCCCTGGATGCAGAAGTGCTGGGTGATCTGCTCGTGATGGGGCAAACCCCGCAGCTGCGCGACGCCGAGGTCGACGGGGTGCTCGACGAGCCCGTTGATCCGCAGCCGGTAGTCGGCGAAGTTGCCGTCGAACAGCGCCTTGTACTCATCGGAGTCGGGGTACTGCCCGTTGTGCCAGAGGTAGGGCGAGATGTCCTTCTCGCTGTACTGGCCCGGCTTGGGATCGAGGTGTTCGAAGAGGTGCTGGAGCGGTCCGACGATCGCCTGGCCAGCGCGTTGCACGACCCGCGGGTGGCGGAGGGTGAACGGCGTCGCCGCGACCCAGGCGCCGATGAGAACGACCATCGAAGCGGCGAAGAGCCCGAAACCGATCCAGCTCTCGTCGTCGCGTCCGGCGTGGATGTGGTTGAGGTTGACCAGCAGGCCCGTGGTGAACACGAAGAAGACGTGGATGACGATGAAGACCAAGAACCAGGCGAACACCAGGAAGTGCAGTGAGCGCGCGGTCTGGATGCTGAAGATCGTGCTCACCCGCCTGAAGCGCGTCGACAGCGCCGGCGACATCCCGAGCCCGGTGATCAGCGCGAGTGGGGCGGCGACGAAAACGGTGATGAAGTAGGCGAGTTGCTGCAGGCTGTTGTAGGCCACCCAGCCGTTGTCGCTGGGCCAGTTCAGCGAGAGGTACTGGATCAGACCCGAGAGCGCGTTCGGGAACACGTCCCAGCTCGTGGGCACCAGGCGCTCCCAGCGACCGGTCGCAAACAACAGGACGAAGAAGACGAGGCCGTTGAGCAGCCAGAAGGCGTCGACGCCCAGATGCCACCAGCGCGCCAGGCCGATCGAGTGGCGAAGCCCCGGAAGACCCACCTGGCCCGGGAGGCTGATCGAGTCCTGCTTGGCGGTCCACAGGCGGTTCTCCGGCACCGGGTTCTGGATCCGAAACCAGTCCCGGCCCGGCGTCGAGTGCCGGGTCCAGTACAGCCGCGGGTGATCGGAGAGGATCTGCAGCCCGGAGCGGATGATGAAGATCAGGAAGAACACGTTGAAGAAGTGCTCCCATCGCACCCACGCCGGGAAACCGGTCATCGTTTGGGACGGCGCTGGCGCGATGGTCCCGGGATAGCGCTCGATGAAGCCCCGGACCGATGGTTCGTCGCGCAGGCCCTTGGCGACGGCGATCGCGACGATGAGCACCAGGAAGCCGATCGGCAGCAGCCACAGCAGGTTGAACCAGCGGCTGCGGCCCACGCGCACCCGGGGGGCGATGCCGTTGACGTGCGGAACCGAACCAGCCCACGTGGTGCGATCGACGACGTCCTCACCCTGCGTCAGCTGCGACCGGTAGCTCCGAACGACGTCCGGCGAGACGCTCGACGGAGCAGCAGCAGGTAGATCTCCAGGGGTTGGGTCCGCGTCGATGCCCATGGCGCGCACCCTACGGGGCACCGCTCGCGAGGCACCACGAAAGCCGGCCAATCCTGAACGCGACCTTGCCGATCGAACCGTCCTTCAGACCGGCGCGACAGGCGTCGTCGGGCGACGACCTGCTCAGCGCCGATGCCGTGTTGATCGCATCGAACCCGAGCTCGCGTGGGCGGACGAGCTCGTGATCAACGGCGATCTGCTGGAGCTTGTGTTCGCCTCGCTGGAGGATGCCGTCCGGTCGGCTCAGCCGTTCCTGGCGCTCGCCGGGCGCCATGTCGAGCGCATCCATTACGTCGTCGGCAACCATGACCATCACCTGGTGTCTCTTGCGGGGAAGCTTCAGCGCCGCACCCACGATCGTGCGCGGCGCACCGCTGGCGGGTCAGATGAGCGGGCTGACCGCGACCCTCACCGCCACGCGCCTCGCCGCCGGCTGCTTCGTGATCGGCGCCGCGTCCGTCATCCTCGGCGACAGCGCTTGGCCGCACGCGATCGGCGTCGCCATGCTCGACGCGTTCGTCGTGCTCGGCCTCTCCGCGCTCGCCGGCGAGGACTCCCGCGAATGATGCGCTGCTGACCATCGGCGTTTGTGCATGGGTCCGCGGGTCTTCAGTCATCCATGGTCGGCAGCCATAGGCGCCACGCAGCGATGGCGAGGCAGACGGCGCTCGCGCCGTACGCGAACCCGAGCGCGGTGCTCGACGGATGGGGCACGTTGAAAGAACCCGTACGTCACGACGGTGAGCGAGACCGCGCACGCGCGCTGGAGGAATCTCATGCGGCTGGTGAGACGCATGTAGCGCCGATCGAGGTTGCCGAATCGCTGCGCGCGTGTCGTATGCCGTGCGCACTCGATGCTCCCATGTGAACGTGCGTGTCAGCACCGGACCATTTCTTACGTGAGCGCGATGCATCCGCATCTCGTGGTGGATCTGCGCCAGCTACGCCGACCCACGTAAGACCGCAGCGTCGCGGCACGCTGATTCGTCGACACGCGAGCCGCCAGATGGGCTCAGCGCAGTGAGCGCGAGCTCGCGCGCTCCGCCGACAGCTGGGGCACGGCCGTGTTCTTGCGGCGCCCTACATGGAGGAGAGATGGAATGCTGACGTTGAACGAGACATTTGCGGTGCCGGATGCTGACCACGCCTGGATGGTGATCAGCGACCTCGGCACGCTGGTGCCGTGCGTGCCGGGGGCTCGTATCAAGTCCGTCGATGGTCCTCGGGCCGTGAAGGCGGAGATCGAGGTCCGCATGGGGGCGATGGGGATGACGTTCAGCGGCCCGGTGAGCATCGAGACGGCCGACGCCGGCAGTCGCACCGTCAAGATCACGGCCAACACGCGCGAGACCCTCGGCCAGAGCTACGCGACCGGCGACATCACGATCCGCCTCGCGAACGGCGACGGCACGGTCGATGCGATCGCGAACGTCGGCGGCAAGGCGGCCGGGATGGGCGAGGGCGTGATCGTCAACGTGCTGACGGACCTCGTCAAAGCGTTCTCCGCAAACATCGGGAAGGCGTTGCTCGAGCTCCCGCCATCGCGTGCGAGCGACGATCCCGCGCCGGTGGAACCGACGGTGGGTCAGGGCGATGAAACCGTCGCCGCAGATCGCCCGGACGCCGCCGCGGCGGACGTCGCACCGCCGTCCAAGGGTCACGACCCCGCCAGCATCTTCCGGTCGCTCACGAGTCGTTTCGGTGGCCGCCTCGACGTCAAGCTGACGACCGGTCCCGACGACGCGCCGCTGCTGAAGGCCTGCGGTCAGAGCTTCGCGATGCTGCACGGCGCCGAGCTCGTCGTGCGGCTGCATCCCGGTCGCTGCGCCGAGCTCGTCGAAGCCGGCAAGGGCCGGCTTTTCGCCCGCGACGGCCAGACGCACGAGGAGTGGCTCGTGGTAGACGGGCTCGACGCCGCCGAGTGGACCGCCCACGCGATGGAGGCGCTCGCCTGCGCGCAGGACTGATCCGGGTCAGAGATGGCGCGCCCTCGGCACGGCGTAGGGCGTGCGGGCCGCTCGAGCGTCGTCGGCGGCGTGCTCGCCGCCGGCGTCTGCGTGCACCACGGACAGGATCGCCTGCCTGGGGTGCGTGGCGAGAGCTTGACGAAGCCGCGGTGATACGCCTGAGCCTCGTTGCGGGCAAGCCAGCCGCCGAGGAGCGGAACGGCGAGCAGGCCGCGGGCATCGACCAGGCTTTGACCGAGGCGGTCGAGCTGGCGGATGAAGAGGCCGTCGGGGTCCAGCATCTCGGTCAGGGTTCCCCGACGGTGGTCTTGGAGCCCCCGACGATCGGTCCGTCCCACAGGCTCTCGAGGTCGGTCGCGCGCCAGTTCTGGGCGGGTTGAGGGAGGACGGCCGCGGGATCATCGTCGTTGGTCGCCGCGAGGATCAGGTAGCGATCGCGCACCCGTCGCTCCACGTCCCGACCCGTGCGGGCGAGGGTGAAGCCGGCGTACTCGCCGCCGAGCTCAAACCGCGGGTCGACGAAGGCCTCGTCGACCGTCATCACGTGTAGCGCGCAGATGATCTCGTCACGCGTTCCCGGCCGCGCCCCCTGCTCGCCGGGAATCCGCGCCAGGCTGAACAGGGTGGCGATGTGGTCGCCAGCGTCGGCGTGGCTGTCGTCGCGGCTGCTCGCGCTCGGCCCAGGCGTGAAGTAGTCGCCGCTGAGCACCATGACGTCCCAGAAGTTCAACCAGAACTGCTCATGCGCGGACGCCCCACCGACGTTGACCAGCGCGCCACCGGAGGCCGCGTCACCGACGCCGCGATGCTCGTTGCCGTTCACGCCGCTGGTTTCCGGCTGCGCTGATCTCGTCTCACGCACTGTTGGCGCGCAGCTGGCACGGTGTCTTACCCGTCGCTGGGTCGTTGGCGCGGACGTAGGATCTCGAAGTAGCTCTCGGTCCCCGAACTTGGCGGCGGGCTCAAGTCGGTTGGGGAGCAGGCACCACGACGACGGGCCTGTGTGCCGCCGGCGGCCCGGCGGTCGTCGAAGCGAAACGGGTGTTAGCCGAAGCCGACGCGCGCTGCGCAGGTTGCCGCGAAATCATCGTGTGTCCTGCCCGACGAGCTGACGAGCCTCAAGGCGGCCGTGCAGCGCCTGCTTGAGCGCGGGGATCTTCGCGCGCAGCTTGCTTGCGCCAGATCGGCGAGGATCTCTCGTACGCGCGGGAAGGATTGCGAGGCTCCTGGTGCCGGGTTTGCCTGGGGACCAGTTGGACCTGTGGCAGAACGGGCAGCGTCTTGCGCTTTGGCAGTCAGCCGTCTTCCTCTGACATGCGCGCGAGCCCTTTCACCTTGAGGGAGACGAGAAGCCCTGGTGCGGCGATGGACGTATCGATTGATGAGGAGTATGCCCCGCGGTCGCGGCGCGGAACTGTTCATCCTCGAGGCGCTGCCTGTCGCTGCAATCGACGGATCGATGAGCAACGCGTCGCCCGCTGCGGCCGCGTAGCCGGCCAACAAACAGCGTGGGGGGCGCTTCGGTGCGAGCACCCGCGGCTGTGGGAAGGCTGGCGCTGTCGAAGTCCCCGCATGGGCCGAGGTCGCCTTCGCGCGGCACCCCGCCGCCGAATCGATGCGACCGCGCGAGGTAAGAACCTGCGTCGCACGGACGCCGACGGTGACATGGCGATCAGCATGAGCATCATTCGCCGAGTCGCCGGCCGCACCGCGTCCGCTCCGGCCCCCTCCACCGCGCGCCGATGAGGTTCCTGACCGGCGCTTTGGCGGTCCTGCTTGTCCTCGTCGCGCACGCGTTCCTGCTGAACGTGCCGCATCCGCCGAGCGTCGCGCTCGGCTTCGCATACGGCGCGAGCGCACTTGTCCTCATCGCCGCCGCGTGGCGGCTGTGGTGTAAGACGCTCTACGGCTGACCGCGTGCGCGCAGGCACGTACGCACGCGGCCGACCAGCAGGCTCCGCCGCAGGTGCCGCTGCTACGCCACCCCTTGCTGCCGCGTCTGGGCCTGAGTCCGGCCCGAGGACAGCAGGCCGATCGTCAGCAGCAGGATGCCGTTGACGATGTGGTTGAGGTTCTCCAGGTCGCCCGCTCCGGTCATCGAGATGATCGTGAGGTTGTCCGGCGCGATCACGCCGATCACGAAGGCGGTCACGTAGAACAGCCCGACGCCCATCATCGCCCCCTCCGCGGTGGGCGTCGAGAAGCGCGTCGTCATCGTGATCAGGAACGCGCCGATCGTGAGATGGACGAGGTTGTGCATCGGGTTGAGGCTGAAGCCGAGCAGCGCCTCCGGGGTGTTGCGCAGGAAGTTGTCGAATCCCGTCACGAAGAAGCCGACGATCCCGATCGCCACGTAGAACCCGCCGATGATCGGCCCCACGCGTCCAGCCAGAGATGTGCCCATCTTGGTCTCCTCACCTCGAGTGAGCGGCTCCCGGCGCGACAAACCGCGCCCGGCCGCACGCTCGTTGGCGTACGGGCCCGACACGAACTTACGAACGCAGGCACGCCAACTTCACGAAGCGCCGCCATACCACGCATCGACGAGCGGCGAAGGCAGCGGCCGCGCGCCATCCTCGGGCGCGGCGTAAGACCGCGACGCCGTAATCGAGGTGCGGATGGGCGCGATGGGCATGACATTCACCGGCCCCGTCACGATCGCGTCGACCGACGCCGGCACCCGCACCGTCACGATCAAGGCCAACACGCGCGAAACCCTTGGCCAGAGCTACGCGACCGGCGACATCACGATCAGCGTCGGCGACGGTGGCGGCCCGATCAACGCGATCGCAAACGTCGGCGGCAAGGCGGCGGGGATGGGCGAGGGCGTGATCGTCAACGTCCTCATCCATTACGTCGTCGGCAACCATGACCATCACCTGGTGTCCCTGGCGCGCGACGAGCGGCGCCTGCGGGAGGTGCTCGGCGAGGCAGCGCCGGCGGCGAGCGGTGTCGCGGCGGCCACGCAGCTGCTGCGTTCGTTGTGTCCACCGATGTCGTCACGGCGTACCCGACGTGCGAGCTCGACGGGACGCTGTTCATGCACGGCCATTACATCGCGGCCCACGGCGGGTCGGCGGATCACTGGTTGATGGATGGGCTGGCGGCGCGGCTGACCGGCGCCGCACGCCCGGAGCGTCTGACCAGTGAGGACTACGAAGCATTGATTACGCCGCTGTATGAGCTCATGTACGAGGTGGCGAACCTGCCGGCGGGCCGGCAGGCGCAGCGGCGCGTCGAGCGCTGGCTGACGGGCGCCGCCGCGATCGCCGTCGGGCCGCGACATACCTCGCGCCGACTCGCCGCACTCATCCACCCGGTGTCGCAGGATCACGCTGAAGGGTAGATCGCCGGGACGGTAGTGGGGAGCAACGTCGTCGCCGCGATGCAGGCGGTCTGCGAGGACCTCGACATCCGGGCGGGTACGGTCGTCTTCGGCCACACGCACGTGCCCTTGGACGGCGTCGCGACGCCGGACGGGCGCTATCGCCTCTTCAACTCCGGCTCGTGGGTGTGGGACGGCCGCCGGCGCGACGACGAGAGCCACGGCAGCGGGCGTCGCCGGCCGGGCACGGTCCTGCGCGCGACCGGTGGTGCGCTTGAGCTGCGCGGATTGCTCGACGACTGCGAGGAGCGCCAGCTCGACGAGCTCGTAGGTAAGAACGATGGCGGGGGCGTCGCTCACGGCCGCATGGACACGTTCACGAAGACGCACGCTGCGCGCACGGCGGGCGCGGCCGAAAGACGGATGACATGAGGCCGGCCGGCGTGGCGAGCGTGAGCGAACTGCACGTCGACGGACTGCTCGAGCCCCCCGCGCAGGCGGCGCTGAGCCGGGCTCGCGCTGAGCGGGCGGTCCGCGATCTGCTCCTCGCGCTGGGGCGCGATGTCGGCGAGGAGGGCCTGCGCGAGACGCCGCGGCGGGTTGCCGCGGCGTTCGCGGAGATGCTGACGCACGAGCCGGTGTCGCTGACGACGTTCCCCAACGAGGCGGGCTACGACGAGCTCGTCGTCGTCAAGGCGATCCCGTTTCACTCGCTGTGCATGCATCACCTGCTGCCCTTTCACGGGGTGGCGCACGTCGCCTACCTGCCGGGCGAACGGATCGTCGGGCTCTCGAAGCTCGCGCGCGTGGTGGAGGCGTTCGCACGCGACCTGCAGCTGCAGGAGCGCCTGACGATGCAGATCGCCGACTGCCTGGAGGACCACCTGAGACCCAAGGGTGTCGGCGTCGTGCTCGAGGCCGAACACATGTGCATGTCGCTGCGCGGGGTCCAGAAGGCGGGCGCGCGAACGACGACCTCCGCGCTGCGAGGCCTGCTGCGCGACGACGCGCGCACTCGCAGCGAGTTCCTGTCGCTCGTGGGCAGCTGAGAACTCGCGTTCCCCCGGGGCCTGCGGCAGACGGCGATCCCGTGCCCACGCTGTGCGAATCGAAGGCCGCGAGGTAAGAACCGATCCCTACGGTGACGCTCATCTCGTGATGAGGCCGACGCGCACACAACCGACGGGTCCGCGAGACGCGGTGGGCGAATGGCGGCGGAGGCGCCTGATCGCCGCCGGCTTCGACGACGCTCTCGCGGCGCGGCTCGCCGACGGCGATGCCGGGGTCGATCTGCACGAGCTGCTCGTGCTGATCGACCGCGGGTGTCCGCCCGCGCTGGCCGCGCGGATCCTCGCACCACTCTCGACCAACCGCAGCCATGACACCACGTCAGGCCACTGATACCGTCGGCCGCATGGCGACGGGAGACACACTGCCACATCCCGGCAACGCGCTGCCGCACTCTGGCGACAAGGCGCACCCGAGGTCGCGCGACGGGCTGGATGAGGAGTCGCGGCGCTGGCTGCAGGATCTCGCGGGCGGCGGGCACGCGCACGACGACGCCGTCCGCCGCTTACACGAGCTCCTGCTGCGGGCGGCCCGCTTCGAGGTCTCCCGGCGCCGGAACACCCTCGCGTATCTGCGTGGCGGCGATCACGACGACCTGGCCCAGCAGTCCGCCGACGACGCGCTAGTCGCGGTGCTGGCCAAGCTCGGGTCGTTTCGCGGCGACAGCCGCTTTACGACCTGGGCGTACAAGTTCGCGCTGTATGAGGCGGCGGTGAAGCTGCGCCGCCGCGCCTGGCAGGATCGCGAGCTGCCGCTGGAGCCCGACGCTTGGCCGACGTTCGCGTCGCAAGCACTGTCGCCGGGCGAGCATCTCGCCGAGACCGAGCTGCTGCGCGCGTTGCGCGTCGCGATCGTCGAGCGCCTCAGCGCCCATCAGCGCGAGGTGCTCGTGGCGGTCACGCTCAACGGGATCCCGATCGACGTTCTCGCCGAGCGGCTCAACACGACGCGTGGTGCCCTGTACAAAACCCTGCACGACGCGCGCAGGAAGCTGCGCGGTCAGCTGGCCGCGGACGGCTTCGACATCGCCGACGGCGAGCGGGAGCACCACAGATGACCGGTGACCTCACTCCTGATCGCCGGCGGCTGATCGCGGCGCTGCTGGGTCCCGGCGAGCCCGAGCTGACGTGCGATCAGTGTTTCGAGGAGCTCGACCGCTACGTCGACGCGGCGGTCGCGGGGGCCGACCCCGATCTGGCGGTGCCCGGGATGCGCGCGCACCTCGCCGGCTGCCCCGCCTGTGCCGAGGACTACGACAGCCTGCTGGAGTACGTGCGGCACGCAGACGAGCGTTCATCGCCGTCCGCCTGAGCATGCGGGTCAGCTGACGCGCGCGACTCGCCCTGCCTCATCCAATCCGACGGCCGCCTGCAGCACGCGGGCGCATCGGCGAGCGCCCAGCCGGAGAAGGTGGTCAGCGCGCCGCGCGGCGTAAGACGGCGCCGCGTCGGGCCACTAACCAGACATGGTCGAACTGACGCTGTACATCGTGTTTCACCGCCTGATGAACTGGGACCTGGCTCCGCTCATCGCCACCCGCACGGTCGCCGCCGACGCCGCCGCGGTGAGCGACCTGCTCTCCGACCCGGCCAACCAGCTGCGCCTGATTGGCAGAGCGCCCCGCGAGGTCGAACTGCACGTGCAGTCCAGAGCATCCGGGCACGTGCTCTCCGTCGACGTCGCGCGTCGCGGGCGCCCGGTGCTGGGGCTGACGTGGATCCTGTCCGCCGGCCGCGGCAGCACCGAGGTCGATCTCGCCGTGCAGTTCGAGACGCGCGGTCTTGTCACGCGGCTCGCGCTCGTGCTCGGCGGTCGGCGTTGGCTGGCCCGCCGGCTTGACGAGGCGCTCGCTCGCCTCGCGCGACACTGCGCAGACATGGCCGAGAACGTCGCTCCCGCTCCGGCAACGGCTTGTGCCGGGCGTGTACGCCAGCCCTCGATCGTGCGCGCAAAGCGTGCCTCAGGCCGTCCCCGATGATCAGGCGAGGCGGCACGGGCACACCGAAGACGATCGTCATCGTCGGCGCCGGGCTGGCCGGCGCGAAGGCCGCCCAGGCGCTGCGCGAGGAGGGATTCGATGGTCGCGTCGTGCTGCTTGGTGCCGAGCGCGAGCGCCCGTATGAGCGCCCGCCGCTGTCGAAGGAGTACCTGCGCGGAGAGGTCGGACACGAGAAGGTCTTCGTCCACGACGAGGACTTCTACGACGAGCACGCGATCGAGCTGCGCACGGGCGAGACCGTCCTTGCGATCGAACGCGCCGCTGGCGCGGTCGTGCTCGGCGAACGCGAGCGGCTCAGCTACGACCGCCTCCTGCTGGCGACCGGGGCGCGGCCACGCCGCCTGACGGTCACCGGCGCCGAACTCGACGGCGTCTACGAGCTGCGCACGCTGGCCAGCAGCGACGCGCTGCGCGAGCGCCTGCAGCGTGGTGGGCGTGTGGCGATCGTCGGCGGTGGCTGGATCGGCTGCGAGGTGGCCGCATCGGCGCGCGGGATGGGCCTCGACGTGACGCTCATCGAGCCGCTTGAGCTGCCCCTGCAGCGCGCCCTCGGGCCGGTCCTCGGGGCGTTCTACCGTGATCTGCACGCAGCCAACGGGGTGCGGATGCTGCTCGGCAGCGGCGTCGCGGCCTTCGAGGGCAGGTTCGGTGGCGCGATCAACGCCGTGCGCACCGCCGACGGCACCCGCGTGGCGTGCGACTTCGCGGTCGTCGGCGTCGGGGTGATGGCCCGCGACGAGATCGCCGACCGGTCCGGGATCGACACCGCCGACGGGATCCTCGTCGATGAGTACCTGCAGACGAGCGCGCCCGGCGTCTTCGCCGCGGGCGACGTCGCGCGCGCCTACCACCCGCTGCTCGGGCGCAGCCTGCGAGTCGAGCACTGGGCCAACGCGCTGAACCAGGGCCCGGCCGCGGCGCGCAACATGCTCGGCGCCGACGAGCCCTACGAACGCCTGCCGTACTTCTTCTCCGATCAGTACGACATCGGCATGGAGTACACCGGTCACGCCGCCGAATGGGATGACGTGATCATCCGCGGCGACCTCGCCGGCCGCGAGTTCATCGCATTCTGGCTGCGCGAGGGACGCGTGATGGCGGGGATGAACGTCAACGTCTGGGATGTGACCGCCGACATCCAGACGCTCATCCGCGGCGGTGCCGTCGTCGACCGAGAGCGCCTCGCCGACCCGGCGGTCGCGCTCGCCGATCTGCTGCCGGCGGGCCGCGAGGCGTGACGACTTGGGGTAGCGCCATCATCGACGCGAAATCCAACGCTTAGTGTTTGTCGCCAGAGAACCGCGCGGGCGGCGTCCTGATGTGGGCGTTGTTGTGGTGCCCAACGGCTCGTTCCCCGTCGACGAGGGGGGTGAAGCGTTTCCTCGTCGCTGCGACGTCTGCTGCAGGAGCCGCCTGAACCGCTGGGCACATCCCGTCGGAAATCGCTGTCAGGACTTCGCCGTGGGCCGTCGGAGTAATCGGGAGACGGCAGCGCTCACGGCCAGGGGTGCGCGGAACCCTAGCCGAGCATTCCGTCACGCAGTCCAGTTCACCGACGTTCCGCCTGCGGGGCCTTGATGGCCCCCGCGCCTCCAGGGCCCGAGCTTGGGCAGCCATCCCGAGGTGCAAGGTAGCGACGTCCGCGGGCAGCGGCGTGGGTCTGGTGTCGTTGCCGTCTGCGTCGAACACTTCAGTCAATCGTGCGGAGGGCGGCGGCCCGCCGACGCGGTGTTCAGCTGGCCGCGCGCGGAGGCGATCGGGCCGGCCAGGCTGCACATGGTGGGCGTGAACGTGCGCCGTTGGGCGGGCGCGCTAACCCGGATCGTGCATGAACCAGTAGCGGCCCCGGGGTTCGGGGCCGCTTGACTGTCCGCCCTTGCAGGGATTCTTCGGGTTGCTGAAGCACGAAGGACCGACTCGGGAGGATCACCTTGAAGGTGACACGCGATGGGCGCCGTTTGACGGTAGATGTCAGCTCGGACGGAGACGGGTTGGTGTCGCATGCGGGTAGCGCGTTGCTGGCCCAGGTCGCTGACAAGAGCGGCCTGACGCGGGCGCTGTCGCGCGAGCTTGGCGGGTTGCGTCAGCGCCGCGGCAAGCACGATCCGGGCCGCGTGATCCGGGATCTGGCGGTGATGCTCGCCGACGGCGGCGACTGCCTCTCAGACCTGCGCGCCGTCGCTGATCAGGCCGCGCTGTTCGGGCCGGTCGCGTCGACCTCGACGGCTCTCAGGGTCATCGATCAGATCGCCAGCACTCCGGGCCTGCTGGACGCGCTGCGTGACGCGCACGCCCGCGCCAGGGAGCGTGTCTGGATGCTGGCCGGTGCCCCGGCGAACTTGACGATCGATCTGGATGCGACGCTGATCGGGTCGCATTCGGAGAAGGAAGGCGCGGCCGGCACGTTCAGGGGCGGCTACGGCTTTCATCCGATGCTCGCCTACGCCGATCAGACCGGCGAAGCCTTCAGCGCCGAACTGCGCCCGGGCAACGCAGGCTCCAACACGGCCGCCGACCAGATCGCGGTCGCGCAGGCCGCGGTCGAGCAGATCCCCGCCGAGCATGTCCCCGACATCGAGCTGCTGCTCCGAGTCGATTCCGCGGGGGCCTGCCACGAGCTGTTGGATTGGTGTCGGGAGGGCCAGATCCGCTTCTCGGTCGGCTATGACCTGACCGAGACAATCCGCTCGGCGATCCTCGAGATCCCCGAAAGGGCATGGGCCGCGGCGCTTGACCAGGACGGCACCCAGCGCGACAACGGGCAGGTCTGCGAGATCACTGAGGGACTGGACCTCACCAGTTGGCCGGCCGGCTCGCGGGTCCTCGTTCGCCGCGAGCGCGCACACCCCGGCGCGCAGCTTTCGTTCACCGATCACGACGGGCATCGCTTTCAGGCGATCCTCACCGACCAGCCCGGCGAGATCGCCGACATTGAACGCGAGCATCGCGGCCGCGCACGCGTCGAGGACCACATCCGCAACGACAAGGACACCGGCCTACGGAACCTGCCCTTCCGCGACTTCGAGCACAACAAGGTGTGGCTTCAGCTCGTGCTGCTCGCCCACGACCTGATCGCCTGGACCCAACGCCTTCTGCTCACCGGCGAGCTCGCCAAAGCTGAGCCCAAACGCCTGCGCTACCGGCTGCTGCACGTCGCCGGCCGACTCGCCTTTCACGCCCGCACCGCGCGCCTGCGCCTCCAGCGCTCCTGGCCCTGGGCCACCGAGCTTGCCACCGCATTCGCGCGCCTCGAAGCGCTGCCCGCCCCGGCCGGCTGACCCAGCCGCCGATCCGCACGACCACCGCTCTGCCCCGGCGCCCGGCGCCCGCCTCGGCCTGCCCGCACACCGGCCCCGACCAGCGACAACGGAGCCCCGAACCCCAGCTCGCGTCCTCCACGGCCACCGCGCGACAAACTCACACCTCGATCGCGGCCGCACGCCGCGCACACTCACATCACGCCGGCTGATGCACAATCCGGGCTAATGTGCTCTGGGTCTAATGGATAGGTGCGGGGCTCGTCGAGACTCCTTGCCTAGCCGTGTGGAGGCCCATTGTGGCCGGCCGACGTCAGGCGATCACCCCCGTGAGCTCGACGAACGGGAAGATCGAGGGACAACAGGAGCCGATCGCCCCGCCGCGGTGTGAGGACGAGCAGTCGTTGCGTGACGGCGAGCAGACGCTCGCTGACAGCGACCAGACGTTGTCAGATGCTGATCAGACGAGCTCTGATAGCGATCAGACAAGCGCTGACTGCGATCAGTTGGCCGCCGATCGCGATCAGGCGGCCAGTGATCGCGACGGCGAGGCGGGCGTCGAAGCGCAGACGCACAAGGTCACGCAGGGTATTCGGGAGCGCTCCGCGCGCCGGCGTGATCAGACCGCCAAGGCGCGCCTGGTTGCCGGCGAGCAACGCGACGCGGTCGCAAGCTCGCGCGATCGTGCGGCGCTGGCGCGCGATGAGATCGCCGACGCGCGCGACCGCGCGATGTTCCAACACGAGGTGGCCGACGAGCGCAACGGCGGCGGACGCGCACCTACCGCTGCCGAGACGATGACTCGCGACGCCGAGCGTCGCAAGCGCGCGGCGCAGCATTACGCACAAGCCGCTGAGTATCGGGCGCGGGCCGCCGAGGACCGGCAGGCGGCCGGAGATGACCGCGAGCGCGCAGCCGATGACCGGGCACGCATCGCGACCGACCCCCGTGAGCCGTTCCCGGCGGCTGGCGTGCACGACCGTCCGCCTGCGCCCGTGGACGACACCGTATGACCCCAACGCGCTTCGCTGCCCCGCCGGCCGTCGCGCTGGTCCGTCCTTCGCACGAGGGCGGCGAAGACCCGACCCGCGGTCACCCCTTGAGGTCACCCCCGTCTCATGGCTCAGGGCGACTGCGGGCCCCGCTGTCCCGCGAGAGACGCTTCTGTGTTCCGTCGCAGTGCACGGCTCACAAGGCAGCAAACGAGGCCGACGAAGCCTCACGGCCAGTCACGTCAACGATCAATAGGACACCGACGCCGAAGACATCAAGAGCGGCGACGAGCCACGCACCCCGTGCGCGCCCCGACCATCCCTGAAGACGAGGGCAAGGTCGGCGGCGCACCGACGAGGGCAACGCCGGACCTACCAGCGGCACGTCGGGCCCCGGCGGCTCCTAACCGGGGCCCGTCCCGCGGGCGCGCATGACAGGGCGATGCCGAGACGTACTGTACGACTCGGCCCGCTTGAGTGAGCGCCGCGAAGACCGCCCCGCGGTCCACCCTGAGCCGGCCCTGCGGCCTGGCTCAGGCTGACCGCGAGGCCACCATGACGTGCTGAGAGCGGGCAAGGAACGGGCTAGGGTTCGCTCATGGAGTTCGACCACAGCTTCTCCGGCGCGGCACCGATCGACGCGGCCTGGGCGGCGATGACCGACATCGAGCGCATCGTGCCGTGCGTACCCAACGTGCGCGTGACCGGACGAGCTGGCGCGGATGGTTACGACGTCGAGGTCACGTTCGCGTCGGCCCGCTGGAGACCACGGCGGAATGCAGGATCACGCTCGCCGAGCGCGACGACGCCACCCGCCGCGAGGTGCTGACGGTCCTCGCCACGGATTCCGGCGGCGACATGCCGGCCGACGCCTCAATCACGGTCGTGCTCACGCAGGCGACGGACCGCACGGACGCTGCGATGCACTCCTGCGTGGAGGTCAGCGGCGTCGCCGCGCTGATCGGGGCCGACACGCTCGCCGGTTTCGCGGCGGACACGATCGCGACATTCGCGGCAAACCTCGAGGCGCTGCTGGCGCGGGTGCCGCGGGTGCCGCGGGTGCCGCG
>Ga0136633_1001577_pt1 | contig 16705 bp, 18 predicted proteins | sample AntDrymeUQ832206_2_FD_105494 | JGI IMG/M metagenome (GOLD analysis project Ga0136633, IMG submission 105494) | Polar desert sand microbial communities from Dry Valleys, Antarctica - metaG UQ83 (22.06) | ecosystem: Environmental > Terrestrial > Soil > Desert | place: Antarctica: Dry Valley...
CCGTCGCGGCGGACTGGCCCGGTCTCGAACGCGGCGGCAAGACGGAGGACGAGGCGGTCCAGAAGCTCGCCCGCTACGTGCAGCGATACCTCCCGGTCGCGAAGCGCGCCCGGCTGGGCTCGGTGCTCGCGACCCAGACCGCCCTTGACATCATCGGAAGGTACCCGGGGGTGGGCTCGACCGACTTCTGGGGCATCTCGTTCGCGCCCTCACCGCTGGACCGCGAGCCGTTCGACGCGCCGGCCTTCGACCGCCAGGTGCGGCTGCTGCGCGCGGCGTGGGCCGAGTTCGACGAGACGGCCGCCCGCGTCACGGCGGAGCTCAGGCCAGGTGTCCGGGGCGGCGGCCGATCCCGCGACCAGATCGTTCGGCATGTTCTGGCGACCGAGGGTGGCGACTTCTCGAAGCGCGTGAAGACGAGGTCCGAGCTGGAGGATCTGCTCACGCCGGCTGGGCTCGCCCTTCACCGCGACCGCTATGTCGAGGCGATGCGCGCTTGGTACGCGGAAGGTAAGCCGCTCGGCAACTGGACGGTCCCCTACCTGCTGCGCCATACGGCATACCACGTGCTGGATCACACCTGGGAAATGCAGGACCGCGATCTGACGGACGATGCCTCCGCCGGATGACGGCTACAGCGACAGTCGCCGCCGTTAACGAAAAAGGCCCTAGGCTCCTGAGCGAGGGACGGAACGAACCTGAATGCAAGTGCTCAGTCGGAGCCAGCCGGACCAGTTCGGCGATTCCGGTATGCGGTACCAGGTCTCATCTTCAGGCCCGATCTGAGCTCAGATCGGGCCCTCCGTCTGCCTCGCCGACGGCCGGGAGCCCTTATTGGAGCCCTTTGGCGGCCGGCGCGTGCCGCGCCATTCGGAGGTACGGCACCATGCCTCGTCGCGGGCCACATTGCATTCCACGCCTCAACGCCACCCTAGGCATCCGGACCGCCGCCCGGACCAGAGGCCACCTACCTGGGCCTGACGGCCACGGTCTATCACCTCGTCGGTCTCTATGGCGGAGTCATTTTGGTGCTCCTCAGCGCCTTCGGCCCTGAGCGCTGGTTCCAGAGCTCACGCCCCGGCGAGATCGGTCATGCAGGTGGAGCCATGCGCGAACCGCGGGACGGAGGCCGGTCGCGCCGACATGGAGGTTTAGCGCCGATACGGTCCAGACGTGATCTCGTAGAGGTTCCCATCGGGCGCGCGGAAGTGTTGCCACGTGTAGTCCTCGGACACCTCCGGGCCCCCGACCAGCTCGATCCCCGCGGCTGCCAGCTCGGCGCTTGCGGCCGGCACATCATCGACCAAGAACCCGACGACCGGCCGCCCTTCGTGATGCTCGGCATAGGGTGAATCAGGGGCGAACACCTCCACGAGGGAGGAGTCGGGCAGCTGAAAGGCCACGAAGCCCGGCTCGTCGACCACCGACGGCAGGCCGAGCACCTCGCGGAAGAAGCGCGTAGTGGCGTCGAACTCCGCGGTCGCGGTGCCGAGCCAGACCAGTCCTCGAACCTGCATCAATCCTCCTCGGAAACTCGCTCGATTCGCGCAAGATTAGCGATCGATGTCCCAGACCTCACCGCCACACTTCGCCGTGTACGCTCCGAACTTCGGGCTGTTCGGTGATGTGGAACGCACCGTTGAGCTGGCCCGAATGGCCGAGGAGGCGGGGTGGGACGGATGGTTCACCTGGGACAACCTGCTGTGGGAGACCGACGAGCCGCTGGCCGAGCCGTGGGTGACGCTGGCGGCCATCGCCGCCACGACGCAACGCATCCGCCTGGGGCCGCTCGTCACGCCGCTGCCGCGTCATCGCCCGTGGCTGATCGCCCGCGCGGCGGTGACGCTCGACCACTTGTCGCGGGGCAGGCTCATCCTCGGTGCCGGCCTGGGTGGCGACTGGTACCGAGAGCTGTCGGCCTTTGGGGAGCAGCAGGAGCAACGTGCGCTGGGTGCCATGACCGACGAAGGCCTCGAGCTCATCACGCAGCTCTGGACCGGCAAGCCCGTCGACTTCATCGGCGCGACGTACCGGGCGGCCGATGTGCGATTCCTGCCACGGCCGCTGCAGCGGCCACGCATCCCGATCTGGGTCGCGGCCGTGTGGCCCAGCCGGCGTCCGCTCGCGCGCGCCGCCCGCTGGGACGGCGTCGTCCCGATTGCCGTCGAGGGGCTGCTCCACGCCGAGCAGGTGCGGGACGTCGTGACCACGATTCGCACAGAGCAGGTGGCGCTGAGCGGCGAGCGGCGATTCGACGTGGCGGTGATGGGTCGGTTCAGAGGGCTCGATGAGGAGGGGCGAGCGCGAGCCGTCGCCGCAATGGTCGATGTCGGGATGACCTGGTGGCTCGAGTCGTTTGGGCCGGCCGATGACGCCGAAAAGGTGGAGCGGGTCATTCGCCAGGGGCCGCCGACCGTCCGCTGAGCAGCGCCGCGGCCGCCTCGTCGAGCGACAGCCATGGCCGCCGCGGCTGGCCGAGGCGGGCTGCGAGCTGGGCCACCTGCGGCGGCTCGAGGCTGGCGCGCCCAAGCGTGTCTGCATCGGTGAAGATCTGACGCGGCGAACCATCGAAGATGAGCTCGCCATCGGAGAGTGCCAGGCACCGGTCGGCGAACTCGCCGGCCAAATCCATCTCATGGGTCACGAGCAGGATCGTTCGCCCGGTGGCGTGAATCGACTGGACGAGGTCCATTACGGCACGCCGTTCGGCGGCGTCGAGAGCAGTTGTCGGTTCGTCGAGGACCAGAACGAGCGGCTCGAGCGCGACGAGCGAGGCCAGCGCGACCAGCTGCTTCTGGGCCAGCGTCAGCAGGAGCGGGTGCTCGTCGAGCAGCGCCTCGAGCCCGAGGAGCCCGCTGGCACGCAGCATCCGGGCTTCGACCTCCGCGGCCGGCAGTCGGCGGGCCCTGGGGCCCACCTCGATCTCGCCGCGGACCGTGGCGCTGACGAGCTGGTGGTTCGGGTTCTGGAACAGGTAGCCCACGCGCAAGGCAAGCTCGGCGACGGTGCGCTCCCGGGTATCGATGCCGTCCACCAAGACGCGTCCTGCAGTCGGGTGCAGCAGCCCGTTGAGCAGACGGGACAGGGTCGTCTTGCCGGACCCGTTCGGGCCCAGCAGCGCCACGAACTCACCCCGCCCGATGGCCAGCGAGACGCCTCGCAGCGCAACGGTGCCGTCCGCATAGGTGAAATCCACCCCTTCAAGCCAAACCTCGCCGTCAGTCATGGGTCAGTCGCCCTCCACCCAACCAGGACGCAGGCGATGCCCAAAAACCTCCGCCGCCCGCTCCACGGTGATCGGATAGGGCGCCGCCAAGTCCAATCGGTGAGCGAGCTGCGCGACCTGCGGCATGCGCAGCACCCCTGCGGCCGACTCCGCCGGCCGGCCGAGGACCTCCTCCGGCGGGCCGATGGCGGCCACGCGGCCGTCCTCGAGCCAGCAGACGCGGTCGGCGTGACGTGCCAGCCGCTCGATATCGTGTTCCACGATGACCACCGTCACGCCGCTGCGGGCGAGGGTGGTCAGGAGTTCGTAGAGCCCCGACTTGCCGCGCGGGTCAAGGGCCGAGGTCGGCTCGTCCAAGACGAGGATACGAGGTTGGAGCGCCAGGACGCCCGCGATCACGACGCGCTGCTTCTGGCCGCCCGAGAGGGCGTACGGCGACTTCTCCAGGACGTCGTGCAGCCGGGTCACGTCCAGCGCCCATGCGACGCGCTCGCGGATCTCCTCGGGTGGAAGGCATCGGTTCTCGAGTCCCAGTACGAGCTCCTCCTCGACGGTGAGCCCGTACAGTTGCGCCTCCGGGTCCTGGTAGACCATACCCACAATCTCGGCCAGATCCGCCGAGCGCCACCCCCGCGTCGTCCGCCCGAAGAGCAGCGTCTCCCCGCCGAAGGCTCCCTCCACGAAGGCCGGGATCTGGCCACTCATTACGAGGGCCAGCGTTGACTTGCCCGCACCCGACGGGCCAACGATCCCCAGCAGCTCGCCCTGCTGCACGGCCAGGCTGACGCCATCGAGCGCCAGCTCCTCGGCCCCGCGGTAGCGGAATCGGATGTCGGTGAGGCGGATCGCCTCAGTGCCCGGCGGGATCGGCTCGTTCATGACAGCAGCTGACGACCGGCCGCCGTGAGGCTGAAGGCGAAGATCCCGAGCAGCGCCGCGATGCTGCCGAGCATCAGCATCCAGTCGAGGCGTGAAGGCCGCGGTCGGCGGTAGAAGGTGCGGCATGGTCGCCTGGCGGTGACGCCACGACTCTCGATCACCCGGCTCATCACCTCCAGCCGGCCGATCGAGACGGTCATCAGCGGCAGCACCACCGAGGCGAGGCCGCGCAGCCGGACGCGAATCCCGCCGCGGTCCAGCTCAACGCCTCGCGAGCGCTGCGCGTCGCGGATGAGGGTGACGTCCCGCTCGAGCGTCGGGATGGTCCGCAGCGAAAGGGCGATGATAAAGCAGATGACGTACGGCAGGTGCAGCCAGCGCAGGGCGGCGACGAGGTCCTGCTGCGGCATGGCGGCCAGGATGAGCGGCACTGCCAGGACGATGGCGGTGAAGCGCAGGTCGGTGGCGATGGCGCGGTACAACCCGCCACTGGTGATGTCGACCGGACCGATGCTCAGCAGTACCTCGCCTGAACGGAAGAAGATGGTCCAGCCGATGGTGATGACCGGGATCAACGTGCGCAGCACCGAGGCGAACGTCCGCACCACCGAGCGCGGGATGGCCGCCAACCAGAGCAGCACCGCAACGAGCCCGACCAGCGCCAGGTTCAGCATCGGCTGGCCGATCAGGAAGGCGGCCGTCATGACCGCGAGCGGGATCATCAGCTTCGTCGGCGCGCTCAGGCGCCGGTAGCGCGAATCGCGGGGGACGTAGAAGGAGGCGATCGTCACGTGGGGCGATCATGAAGCGCCGGGACGGTGACGTCCCGGCGCTTCGGTCACGCGGCAGCCCGAATGGTCACGCAGCTTCCAGCTGCTCGTAGCCGGCTCGGGCAAAGAAATGCTGGTGGTACAGGCCGGTGCGCTGAACGAACGGCGTCAGGAAGCGCAGCAGCGGAATTCCCAGCACAAGGGCGGCGACGAAGTCCGCCAGCCACCAGGGCCAGATACCGGCGACCACGGCATCGAGCGGATAGACCCCCCACAGCACGTAGTTCAGGTTGCCTAGCAGCGCGTTGGCGCCGGTGCCGATGGCAGCCAGGACGACATAGATGGCAAGCGTCGAGACGTTGGGGAGATCCCGACGCAACGCCCAGATGAAGAACGGCGCCGCCACGATCATGCCCTCAATCATGTCGTGTACGCCGCCGGTGATTCCCACCTGGAGCGCGGTGCCCCACGCGAAGTTCCCGATGATGGTCCCGAAGTAAGCACCGAGCGCGCCCCAGAACCCGAACCACATGGTCATGACGATCGCGATGGCGGTTGCCGGGAAGATAAGCGAGGCGCCCGGCACGACCTGAAAGGCCGCCGAGAACCAGTTGAGGACCGCGTACAGCGCGGTCGACAGCGCAATGATCGCGATTTGACGTGCTCCGAACTCGAACCGCATCCTGCCCTCCTCCGTGCTACCCCCGTCCCATCCGCGAGTACCCTACCACTTGTACGGATGACCGAACAAGGGCAGAATGAGCCCTATGGTGACCTCCAGCACACCCAGGCTGGCACGCGACACAGGCATCCCGCTCTACCTCCAGGTGCGAGATGGTGTCCGCGAGCTGATCGCGGCGCAGGGACTCCAGCCGGGGGACCCGCTGCCCGGCGAGTTCGAGCTCCAGGAGCGGTTCGGGGTGAGTCGCGCCACGGTGCGGCAGGCGCTGTCAGAGCTGAACCGCGAGGGACGGATTGAGCGCCACCAGGGTCGCGGCACGTTCGTCGCGATCCCGCGCCTGGCACGTTCGCTTCCCGATCTCACGTCGTTCAGCGAGCACCTGGCACAGCAGGGCCTGCGCTCGGCGAGCCGCCTGCTGGCGTTCGACCGGCTGGCGCCGGACGAGTGGAGCGTCCCGGCGGTGGCTCAGGATGAGCACGGCATGGGCCGGTTCTTCGGGGCCATCCCGCTGGTGCGCTTCGTCCGGCTGCGGCTCGCGAACGGCACGCCCATCGGCCTGCATGTGACCGCGACGCCGGCTGCGGTGGCGGACGAGATCGGCCTGACGCCCGACGCGCTCGGCACGGAGGGGTTCGCGTTCTATGGCGCGCTCGAGTCGCACGGCCATCGGCTCTCGTGGGCCGAGGAGCATCTCGTGGCGCGCGCCGCCAGCCGTCGCGAGGCCGCGCTGCTGGAGGTACCGGATCGGACACCGGTGATGAGCGTCCTGCGCCTGAGCAGGGACGAGGCCGGGACGCTGGTCGAGGCAGTCCGGGCGGTGTACCTGGGCGACAAGTACGACTACGTGGTTCAGCTGGAGCGCCGTCCCGCGGCGGCCATGTCGGAATGAGAAGGAGCTAGCAACCCATGCCACGCATCAGGATCCTTGGGACACTCGGAGCCGGGGTCGTGCTGCTCGCCGCCTGCGCCGGAGGCACATCCAGCCCGTCTCCGGAGGCGAGCGGCACGCAGCCGCCAGCATCCGCGGCGGAGTCGGAATCAGCGGCGCCGGCAGACTTCCAGGTCGCGATGGTCATCGCCCAGGGCGGCCTCGGCGACCAGAGCTACAACGACCTCGCGAACGAGGGGCTCACCCGCGCCGAGGCCGACTTCGGCATCGAGGCGCAGCGCATTGAGTCACCGGACATCGTCAGCCAGGGTGAGGCGGTGCTGCGCCAGGCCGGCCAGGCCGCCTTCGGCCTCGTCATCGATCTCGAGTTCAGCACGGCGGAGCCACTGGCCGCGGTGGCGCCCGAGTTCCCGGACACCGCCTGGGCCTTCATGAATCTGCCGGTCGAGGGCGACAACGTCACCAGCTTCGTCTTCGCCGAGCACGAGGGCTCGTACCTGGCCGGCGCGCTGGCGGCACTCGTGACCGGGGACACCTCGATCGAAGGCATCAACGAAGATCTCGTCATCGGCGTCGTGGGCGGCACGAAATCGACCGGCATTGACAAGTTCATCGTCGGGTTCATCCAGGGCGCGACCGACGTCAACCCCGACGTGCAGGTGCTCACCAGCTACACCAACGACTTCGGCGACGCCGCCAAGGGTCGGGCCGCTGCCGAGGCGATGTTCGAGCAGGGTGCCGACATCGTGTACCAGATCGCCGGCGGCGCGGGGCTCGGCGTCATCCAGGCGGCTCAGGACGCGGGCGTGTACGCCATCGGCGTCGACACCGACCAGAGCCCGATTGCGCCGGAGGCGGTCCTGACCAGCATGGTCAAGCGCACCGATACCGCTGTCTATGAATCGGTGAAGGGCGTGGTGGAAGGAACGCTGGAGGGCGGCGCCACGGTGAACCTCGACCTCGAGGCCGGCGGAGTGGAGCTCGGACCGATCAACGAGGCCGTCCCCCAGGACTACATCGACCAGGTCGAGGAATTGGAGGTCAAGATCGTCAGCGGTGAGATCGAGGTCTGGAACGTGATCGAGCAGGGCTACCCGGACTTCTTCTCCGAGTAGCCGGTCCGATCTCAACCATCCGATGCGGCAAGAGGCCTCCCTCAAGGTCGACGGCGTCAACAAGCGCTTCGAGACGGTTGTCGCCAACGACGCCGTCGACCTGGAGGTGCCGGCCGGAACCATCCACGCCATCGTGGGCGAGAACGGGGCTGGCAAGACGACCCTGATGCGGATCGTGGCGGGGCTCGAGCGAGCCGACAGCGGTTCGGTGTCGCTCGGCGGCGTGGCGCTGCTGCCCGGCAGCGCAGCCGCCGCGATCGAGCAGGGGATCGGCATGGTGCAGCAGCACTTCCAGCTGATCGAGGCGTTGAGCGCCCTGGAGAACCTGGTCCTGGGCGCGGAGCCGAGCCGCGGCCCGGTCCTCGATCGCCGCGCCGCCCGGCAGCGGGGAGCGCAGCTCGCCGCGCGACTGCGGACGAAGGTCGACTGGGACGAGCCAGTGCGTCGCCTCTCGGTCGGCGAGCGGCAGCGCCTGGAGATCATGCGGCTCCTGTACCGCGACGCGCGGCTGCTCATCTTCGACGAGCCGACCACCGTGCTGACGCCCGGCGAGGTGGACGATCTCTTCGGCGTGCTCCGGGAACTGGCCGCTGAGGGCCGCACGATCCTCTTCATCAGCCACAAGCTGCGCGAGGTGCTGAACATTGCGGACCGAGTGACGGTGATGCGCCGCGGTCGGGTGGTGGCCAGCCTGCCGGTCAGGGAAACCGATGCCCATCGGCTTGCCGGCCTGATGGTCGGAGAGGCGGAACTCACACGCGTGACCGAGGACGAGGCGGCGGTAGAGCGCTCCCCGGTGCCCGACGATGCGTCGCTGGCGCTGGCGCTGCGCGGCGTGACGCTGCGCGGGCCGGCCGGCCGGCCGCTGTTGAACGATGTGAGCCTCGGGGTGCGCCGCGGCGAGATCGTGGGCATCGCGGGCGTGGAGGGCAACGGGCAGCGAGAGCTGATCGACGTCGTCCTGGGGCTGCGGCGTCCAGCAGCGGGACGAATCGAGCTCGCCAAGCGCGACGCCACCGCGCTCAGTGTTGCGCGACGCCGCCGACTGGGGCTGGCCTACGTCGCGGAAGACCGACGCAGCGAGGGATGTGACCTGAATGGACCGCTCACCCGCAGCGCGGTGGCGCTCCGCATCGACGAGAGGCCGCTCTCCAGGTACGGAGTCACTTCGCCGGCGGCAATGCGGAGTTACGCACGCTCACTCATCGATCGCTACCGGGTGATCGCCGGCGGGGTGAGCGCGCCGATGCGATCGCTGTCCGGCGGCAACGCCCAGCGGCTGGTCGTGGGACGTGAGCTCGACAGGGCGCGGGTGGCGCTGCTGTGCGCCCACCCGTCGCGTGGCGTGGACGTGCGCGGCACCGCCTTCCTACACGAGCAGCTGCTCGAGCTGCGCCAGCGCGGCGTAGGGATCCTCCTCATCTCCGAGGAGCTGAGCGAGCTCCTGCGGCTGGCGGACCGCATCGCCGTCCTGTACGAGGGGCGCCTGGTCGGCGAGTTCGCGCGACAGCAGGTGGACGTGGAGCGGCTCGGTCGCCTGATGACCGGGGCTGAGACGGCCGCGTGAACATCCGCCTGGCCCGTGGCGGCCTGCTCCTCGCCCCGTTCGCGGCGGCGCTCCTCGTGGGAGCAGTGGTGCTGCTCCTCACCGGGCGGAACCCGATCGACACCTATGGGTTGCTCTTGGCCCAGTCCTGGGGGAGCGGGTCCGGCATTGCGAACTCGCTCTCGCAGGCCACTCCGATCCTGCTCACCGGTCTGGCGACCGCGTTCGCCTTCCGCGCCGGAGTCTTCACCATCGGCGTCGAAGGCTCGCTCTACTTCGGCGCCTTTGCCGGCGCCTGGGTCGGCTTCACGTTCGGCGGGTTGCCCGGATTCGCGCTCATCGGTCTCGCGTTCCTGGCGGCGCTGCTGGCAGGCGGAGTGTGGGGCCTGCTGCCAGGGATCCTCCGGGCGCGCTGGCGGGTCGACGAGGTCGTGACCACGCTCATGCTCAACTTCGTCGCCATCAGCCTGACGTCATACCTAGTCAACGGCCCCTTCCTGGCGATCGGGACGGCGAACTCGATGAGTCCCGTCGTGGCACCCGAGGCCCGCCTCGGCTCGCTGGCGCCACCGAGCCAGTTGAGCGCCGGGTTCCTCATCGCGCTTCTGCTGGCCGGCCTCTTCTGGTTCGTCATGAGCCGCACGACCTTCGGATATCGGCTCGACCTGGCGGGTTCGAGCCCGCGCTTCGCGGCGGCCAGTGGCATCGACCTGCGGCGCGTCATCCTCATCGCCATGGTCGTCGCCGGCTGCATCGGTGGCCTGGCGGGCGCGATCCAGGTGCTGGGCGTGAACGGCCGGTTCATCGACCGCTTCTCGCCCGGGTTTGGCTTCACAGGCATCGCGGTCGCGCTCCTGGGCCGGAACACCGCCATCGGCTGCGTGCTCGCCGCGCTCTTCTTCGGGGGCCTCAACAATGGGGCGGCGATGATGCAACTCTTCAGTGACATTCCCCTCGACCTCGTCAACGTGCTCTCGGGGACAGTCATGATCTTCGCCGTGCTCGACTTCACGCGGATCCGCCTGCTACGCCACGCCGGCGTGACGCCGGCCGTGAGCATCGCACCGGCAGAGGCGCCGAGTGCCGAGGCTGGGCCGGGGCCATGACGGAGATCCTCTACAACTCCCTCGTGGCGGCAGCCACGGTCAGTACGCCGATCCTCCTCGCCGCCCTCGGCGGCGCCATCAACCGCCAGGGCGGGATCGTCAACATCGGTCTGGAGGGGAAGATGCTGGCGGGCGCCTTCGCGGCCGTGGTCGTCAGCTGGCAGACCGGCAGCGTCGTGCTGGCGGTCCTGGCCGCCATGCTCGCCGGGGCACTGGTGGCTCTGCCCTTCACCCTGCTCGTGACGCGTCTCGGCGCGAACGAGATCATCGTTGGGTTCGGGCTCAATATCGTCGTCGCCGGGCTCCTCGGCTACCTCCTGCCGGTCGTCTTCGACGTCTTCGGGACATTGGCACCGGCCGATCTGGCGCGTCTTCCGCGCATCACCATCCCCGTCGTGGAGGGGATCCCCATCATCGGTCGTGTGCTCTCCGGGCGTGACCCGGTGACGTACCTCGCCTGGCTCACCATCCCGTTGACGGCCTGGTTCCTATATCGCACCCGCTGGGGGCTTCGGCTGCGGGCATCCGGGGCCGATCGAGAGGCGGCCGAGGCGGCCGGAATCCGGACGATGCGCTGGCGCGATGCGAGCAGCGTCGTCGCCGGCATCTTCGCCGGCCTGGCCGGGGCGCAGCTGGCGATCGGAGTCGTCGCCCTCTTCAGCACCACGATGACGGGCGGCCGAGGCTTCATCGCGCTGGCGGCGTTCTACTTCGGAGCCGCGCGGCCATGGCCGACCGCCGCCGCCGCGTTCCTGTTCGGTTTCTTCGACGCGGCGCAGGTCCGGCTCCAGGGCTTCGGCGTGCCCGTCCAGCTGGTTCAGACGCTGCCCTATGTCGTGGTGGTGATCGTGCTGACCGCGGTGGCCATCGCGCGTCAGCGACAAGAGATGGAGGCTGTGCCGGCATGACGACCACATCGGTGACCAACCGGCAGTTCGGTGAGGCGCGGCCGGCCCACCGCCTGGCCCTGCTCCTGGTGGACGTCAACAACTCCTTCTTCGACCCGCGCGGCGAGTTCCACTATCCCGAAGCGCTGGCCATCGTCCCCGCCCTGCGTGAGCTGCTGGATGCGGCACGGGCAGGCGGGCGGCTCGTGGTTCACGCGCGCGAGAGCCATTGGCCGGGGCTGGCTGACCACGAGGGCCGCAAGCTTCCGGGCCACAGCTATACCGGATCGTTCGATGCGGCGCCCTATCCAGGGTTCGAGGGGCTCGAAGGAGAGCCGGAGATCCGCAAGCGCCGGTACAGCGCCTTCTTCGGCACCGAGCTCGCGCTGCTGCTCGCCGAGCAGGACGTTCGCGAGGTGGTGATTGCCGGCGTCAAGACCAACGTCTGCATCCGCGCCACGGCCCAGGACGCCTTCGCCAACGGCATCCGACCGATCCTGGCTCGCGGAGCGGTCAACTCGAATCGGCCGCACCTGCACGATGCCTCGCTCGAGGACGTGGAGCGCTATCTCGGCGAGGTGATCGAGGTCGATGAGGCCGTGCGGCGGCTGCGCGACGAGCCGGAGGCAAGGTCGTGAGCCGGTCGCCGTTGGACGTCATGGTGTCGGGCTACGCCAGCCTCGACCGGTCGTACCGCACAAGCCGGATCGCCGGCGCCGCGCAGACCGGGCTCATCGCCGGCACCGCCGACCCGCCCCTGAGGGACGGCGGCTGCGGACCGAACGTCGCACGTGGGCTGGCGCGGCTGGGCTTCCGCGCCGGGCTGGTCACGTGGCTGGGCGACGACCCGGAGGGTCTGGCTTACCGCGATCGGCTGCTCGCCGACGGGGTCGATCCGCTGGGGACCGACGTCGGCAGCGGCGAGACGCCGCGCAGCCTCCTCCTCTACGACCCGGCGGGCGAAGCCGCCTGCTACTTCCACCCCAGCGCCGCCGCGTCGCAGCGCATCGGTCCAGAGCTCGCGGCCCAGGTTTTCGACGCGCACTGGCTGGCGATCAGCGTCGGCCCCGCGGCGGTCACGCGACAGCTGCTCGATGCGCGAGGGAGCGCCGGGCCGTTGGCCTGGAGCGTCAAGGCCGACGCGGAAGCTTTCTCCCCAGTCCTTTGCGCGGAGCTGGTTCGGGCGGAGCTGGTGTGCCTCAACGCCGCGGAGCTGGCGTTCGTCGCGACCCAGCTCGACATGGACGCGGCACGCGGAGCGTCGGCACTGCGCGAGCGTGGCGCGGGATGGGTGGCGATCACCGGCGGCCGCGCGGGCTGGCGCATCGTCAGCGACGCGGGAGAGGTTTCCGGGGCCATCGAGCCCGCGGAGGTCGCCGATCCCACCGGCGCCGGGGACGCCTTCTTCGCTGGCCTGCTGGCCGCTCGCCTTCGCGACCTGCCGCCGGCAGAGGCCGGCGCGTACGCCGCCGGCGTCGCACGCCAGACGCTCCTGGCGGCCGCGGCCGCAGCGGGAGGCCGGGAGGCATGACCCGTCGCGCGTGGTACCTGAACGTGACGGCCGACGAGGTTGCCGACCGCGCGATCCTGGTCGGCGATCCGGGGCGGGTCGATCTCTTTGCCGACGCGCTCGATGGGTCGCGCCTGCTGGGTGCCGACCGCGCGCTGCGCACCGTGACCGGGTCGTATCGGGGCGTGCGCATTACGGTCTGCTCCTTCGGCATGGGGGCTCCGATCGCGGCGGTCGTACTCGAGGAGCTCGCCTGGCTCGGCGTGCGCTCGGTGCTGCGTGCCGGAACGGTCATGTCGCTGGGCGAGATCCCGATCGGCATGCTCGTCCTGGCCGAGGACGCACTGAGTTTCGAATCGACCTCCACGCTGTACGGCGGTGATGAGCGGGTACGCCCCGACGAGGCGCTGCTCTCCCATACGCGGACCGTCCTCGACGGCCGCAGTGAGCCGCACCGCATCGGGCGGGTGGCCTCCCTCGACGGCTTCTACACCGATCTCGTGGCGCTCCGCCCGGAGGTCGCCTCCCGCGTGGAGTCGCGCGCCGCATCGCTGCGTGAGCGCGGAGTGATCGCGACCGACATGGAAACCTCGGCAGTCCTCGCCGTGGGCAGCGCACTCGGGATGCGTGCCGGATCGCTGTGCCTGTGCAGCGTCGACGGCCCCACCAAACGACGGATGCCGCTCGAGCGACGACGAGCCGCTGAGAAACGGCTCGTATCCGCCAGTCTCGACATTCTCGCAACCTTCATGCAGGAGGAATCGTGACCGCAGTTGCTTTCTTCAATCGCGCCAGAGAGCTGCTCGACCAGGTTGAGCGGACCCAGCTCCCGGCGATCCGCCAGGCCGCGGAGGCGTGCGCCAGCAGCATCGGGGACGGCAAGCTCGTCCACCTGTTCGGCACCGGGCACGGCGCCATCCCGGCGCTCGAGGCTTTCCCGCGCAGCGGCAGTCTCGTCGGCTTCCACGCCATCGTCGAGCTGCCGATCACCCTGCTGCACCACGTGTGGGGCGACATGGGCGTGGCGCAGTACCGATTCCTGCACCGCCAGGAGGGCTACGGGCAGGCGATCCTCGAGGCCCACCGGCTCGATCCGGCCGACACCCTGATTCTCTTCAGCCACTCCGGCATCAACGCGGTCATCCTCGATATGGCGCACACCGCGAAGGCGCAGGGCCTGACCGTGGTGGGTGTCACCTCGCGCCCCCATTCCTCGGCGGTGCAGCCGCGGCACTCATCGGGCAGGCGGCTGTACGAGGTCGCCGACGTGGTCATCGACACCGGCGCGCCGCTGGGCGACGCCTGCGTCGAGGTGCCCGGCCTCGACGATCCGGTGGCGGCGGTCTCGACCGTGTTGGTGACCGCAATCGTCGACGCGCTGATCGCCGAGACGGCGGCGGTGATGGTCGAGCGCGGCCAGCGCCCGCACGTCGAGGTCAACCTCAACCTGCCACGCGAGCAGTCGGCCCGGGAACACAACAACGCCGGGTACGCCGAGCTGTGGCGCCGCGTGGCGGAGCGCACCGGCTAGATGGCCGAGCGGCATGCCGACCTGCTGATCGGCGGCGACTGGCGCGCCGCGGCCGGTGGCGCGGTGGTGACGATCTCGGATCCCGCCACCGGCGAGCCAGTCGGCACCGCGGCGCTGGGCAGCGAGGAGGATGCGCGGGCCGCCCTCGCCGCGGCGCGCGATGCCGGACCGTCGTGGGCCGCCACCCCCGCGCACGAGCGCGCCGCGATCCTGCGTGCCGGGGCCGCTCTCGCGCGGGCGAGGATGGAGGAGATGGCACGAACCCTGACCCTCGAGCAGGGCAAGCCGCTCGCCGACGCCCGCAAGGAGATCGCCTTCAGCTGCGACGTGATCGACTACTACGCCGATCTCGCGCCACAGGTCGGCGGTGAGTGGCGGCCGACGCGCCAGCCTGGCATCCGCAGCCTGGTGCTGCGCCAGCCGGTGGGGGTGGTCGTCGCCATCGTTCCGTGGAACTACCCAATCGACCTCCTCAGTTGGAAGATCGGGCCGGCCCTGGCCGCCGGCTGCACGGTCGTCGCCAAGCCTCCCACCGAGACGCCGCTCGCGGCGGCCCAGTTCGTCGCCTGCTTCCGCGACGCCGGACTTCCGGCCGGGGTCCTGAACTACGTCGTGGGCCGCGGCGCATCGGTGGGTGACGAGCTGGTGCGCAACCCGATCAGCCGCCTGATCACGATCACCGGCTCGACGGAGACCGGACGCCGCGTCATGCGCCTGGCGGCGGAGCACATCAAGCGCCTCTCGCTCGAGCTCGGCGGCCAGTCGCCGTTGCTGGTGCTCGACGACGCCGACCTCGAATCCGTCGTGCCGGCCGCCGTGCGCCGCTCGTATTCCAACGCCGGCCAGATCTGCATCGCCGTCAACCGCATCTTCGTGGCCGATGCGCTCGCGGATGACTTCACCGATGCCTTCGCCGAGCGGGCGTCGCACCTTCGAATGGGGCATGGCCTCGAGGATGGCGTCGAGCTGGGACCGCTGCTCAACGAGGAAACGCGGCAGCGATCGGTCGCGCACGTGACCGATGCGCGGCGCGGCGGTGCGGTGGTCGTCACCGGCGGCGCGGCGCCCGACGGCGAGCCGTTCCGCCGCGGCTTCTTCTATGAGCCCACGGTGCTGACCGAGGTTCGCCCCGAGATGCAGGTGATGCGGGAGGAGACGTTCGGCCCGGTCGCCGCGATCAGCCGCTTCACCGACCTCGACGATGCCATCGCCCTGGCGAACGCCACGCCGTACGGTCTGGCGGCGTACGTGTTCGGTCGCGATCTCGAGCGCTGCCTGCACGTCGCCGAGCGGCTCGAGGCCGGCGGCGTCGGCGTCAACGTGAACGATGTGACGGAGCTCGCGGCACCCTTTGGCGGCTGGAAGGAGTCAGGGTTTGGTCGCGAGCTGGGGCCCGAAGGCCTCGAGCACTGCTACGAGCTTAAGCACATCCGGATGCGCGTGGGTGACTGAACCGATGGCGCGGCTCAGCTATTTCACCCACCGCTACCCGGTCCGCGGCGGGGCGTTCGTCATCCAGCTGCTTCCAGGACATGGTGCACCGCTACTTCGACCGCGCGGCCGAGAAGATCAAGACGCCGACCACCAGCCCGGCCGTGCCAGATGGATACGTCGATGCGGACATGGAGCAGACACGGCGCCACGAGCTCTCCAAGCGGCTGCGTCGTGCGGCCAACGACTCGGCTGAGGCCATCCGCGTCGAGGCGGACGACCCTGATGGCGCCCAAGAGATCTGGTATCGGCTCTTCGGCGATCCCTTTCCCAAGCCGGACGCCACGGCGCGCGCCGCCGAGGTCGCATCCTTGCTCCGCAACACCGGTGCCGCCGGCATCGCCGGCGGCACCGTGACGATCTCACCCGCCGGTCGCAGCACCGTGCCCGGCCGCGCGTATGGCGAAAAGTAAGCCTCGCAGGGGCAAGCAGCCGCGCGTGCCGCGCAGCTTTTGGGCCGGCGGCCGGAGCCGCACCTTCGCGGACCGCACTCCGTGGCTGCGGATGGCCTTCCGCGGCAGCTTCGAAGACGACGCTCTCGACCGGTATGACGTGCGCGTCATCAAGCGCACGCCGATGCTTGGCCGCTACGAAGCACGCGTTCCCGTCCGCGTTCCGGTCTACGGAGACCGCTGCGTGCTGCAGATCGAGATCGACAAGGGGGACGCGAGGGTGACGGTCGAGGGCTTCCCGAACGAGCTGCATCACACCTACGGCGACAACCGCTTGTGCATGTGGGACCCGAGTGATCCGCCCGAACGCCGCTGGACGCCCGACAAGGGACTGTTGGCGTTAATTGAAACCGCTCTCGTTCATCTCTTTCAAGAGCGGCATGTAGCCGTCACAGGCGAGGCGTGGCCCGGCGAGGAAGCGGCCCACCCGCCGGACGAGCCGAAGCGCGAGGCCCCTCCAATCAACGAGGCGAGCGGGCCAGCACCATCCGCTCCCGTTCGGGCGCCGACGCGCCTCGAGAAGGCGGCTTAGCCCGAATCCACCGATGCTGAGCGGCTGAGCGCCTGCGGCGAACGCGGAACAGGTGCCCGTCTGAGCTGAGAAACTGGCGGTGTTAGAAG
>Ga0136633_1001578_pt1 | contig 16704 bp, 17 predicted proteins | sample AntDrymeUQ832206_2_FD_105494 | JGI IMG/M metagenome (GOLD analysis project Ga0136633, IMG submission 105494) | Polar desert sand microbial communities from Dry Valleys, Antarctica - metaG UQ83 (22.06) | ecosystem: Environmental > Terrestrial > Soil > Desert | place: Antarctica: Dry Valley...
ACGTCGGCGATCGTCACCAGGCAGGTCGACAACTCCCAGCCGTCGGTCTCGCTCACCGACCCCGGGGCGTTCCTGCGGGGGACCGTCGCGCTGCAGGCAAGCGCCTTCACGGGCAGCGGGGTGACGAACGTCTCGATCCAGCGCGCGGCCGCGAACTCGAGCACGTTCACGACGATCTGCACCGACGCCTCGAGCCCCTACGGCTGCGACTGGGCGACGACCGTCGTCGTCGATGGCCTGTACGACCTGCGCGCGGTGATGACGTATGCGAGTGGCCAGACGCTCACGTCGGCGCTCATCGAGGACCGTCGCGTCGACAACTCGGCCGTCACCGGCTACGACGTGCAGGCCGAGAACCGCAGCGGCGGCTCGGCGGGCAGGCTCGAAGCCGGCGACGCGCTCGTGCTGACCTGGTCGAGGAAGATGAACATCGCGACGCTGATCCCCGGCTGGAGCGGCGCGGCGGCGGCGAACATGGTCGTGCGGCTCGTCGACGGCGACGTCAGCGGCGTCGGCACCGGTGGCGGGGCCGACCAGCTGCAGCTGCTCGACGCCGCCGGCAGTGCGACGGGCCTGGGCAGCGTCAACCTCAAGGCCAATATGATCAAGGCGAAGAAGACGGCCGCCTTCGTCGCGACCGTCACCCAGAGCACCGTGTCGATCGGCGGCGTCGAGCGCACGGTCGTGCGGATCACGCTCGGCGCGGTCACGAGCGGTGGGGTCAACGTCCGCACCACCAGCGCGACGCCGGTCACGGCCTGGACGCCGAGCGCGACCGCTCGCGACACGCTCGGCGGCAACTGTTCGGTCGCGCCGGTCAACGAGCTCGGAACCGTCGATCGTGACTTCTAGTCCGGGCTTGTCCGTGCTGCGACGCGGGCGGGCGCGGATCGCCGTGGTCGTGGCGGCGGCCGTCGGGCTCGCCGTCACGGGCGCCCTCTCGGCCCCGTCGCACCGCGACACGCTCGAGGCCGCGCCCGTGCAGCAGTCGTTCGCGACGGGCGCGCTGACGATGTCCAACTCGCGTGACGGCCGCTCGATCTTCAGCGCCTCGCAGCTCGCGCCCGGCGGGTCGGCGACCGGCACGGTGACGATCCGCAACAGCGGCTCGGTGGCGGGCTCGCTGGTGCTCTCGCCGGGGGTCGCCGACAGCTCCGGCCCGCGCGGGCGGGCGCTGCTCGGCGCGCTTCGGCTGCGCATCGATGACGTCACGACCGCCGTGGAGAGCGCCGTCTACAGCGGCGGCCTCGAAGAGCTGCCGGCGCTCGCGCTGGACACGCTGGGCCCGGGCGGTGAGCGCAGCTATCGCTTCTCGCTCTGCTGCCTGACGGCGGTGTGAGCGCCGACGGCGCCGGCGACAACTTCCTGCAGCGCGCGACGATGAGCGTCGCGTATGTCTGGACCCTGACACAGGCGGCCGCGACGCCGCCCCCTCCGCCTCCTCCGCCCGCGTCGCCGGCGTCGCCGCCTGAGGCACCGCCGCCCGCGGCCCCGCCGGGGGGCGCGCCGCCCGCGGCCGCACCCCTGGCGGGCAGCGTCGGCCGGACGCCGCCGCGGCCGTGTCGCAGGCGCCAGATCGGCAACGCGCGCAACAACCGGCTCGTCGGCGGCCATGGCGGCGACCTGATCTACGGCAAGGGCGGGGCGGACAGCATCAGCGGCCTCGGAGGCGCCGACTGCCTCTGGGGCGGGACGGGCAAGGACCGCATCAGCGGCGGCGCCGGCGACGATCGCCTGCATGGCAGCACCGGCGGCGACGTCCTGCGCGGAGGTCCGGGACGCGATCGCATCGACGGCGGCTTCGGCTCGGACGTGATCTATGCGCGCGACGGCCGCAACGACGTCATCGACTGCGGGCCAGGACGCGATCGCGCCGTCGTCGATCGCGGCGATCAGCTGCGTCGCTGCGAGCGGGTCCAGCGTTCCGCCCGTCGCCGGTAGCGCGGCGGCTACTCGTCGGCGCTCGGCCGCCGGCGCTCGCGCTTGCGTTGCGCGCCGCGGCCCTTGGACTCCAGGCGCCGGATCCGCGACGCCCTCGTCGGCTTCGTCGGCCGCCGCGCGCGCGGGACCTCGAGCGCGCGGGCGATCCGTCCGGCCAGGCGCTCCAGGGCGAGCGCGCGGTTGCGCGCCTGGCTGCGCGCGTCCTGCGCCACCGCCCGCACGACCGGGCCGCAGCGCGCGGCGATCCTCGCTTTCTGCGCCTCGCTGAGCGTGGCCGAAGCCGCCACGTCGAAGCTCGCCTCGATCCGCGACGACGTGACGTTCGCGTGCTGGCCGCCGGGCCCGGACGAGCGGCTGGCGCGCACGACGATCTCGTCGAGCGGCAGCGACAGGTGACGGTTGACCGGCAGCAGATCGGGCATGGTGCCAATAGGGTCTCATCTATGTCAGCCAACCTCGCACTGAACCTCACGCGCACGGCCGCCGAGCATCCCGACGCGATCGCCGTCAAGCTCGACGACGCCGCCTTCAACTACGGCCTGCTCGACAACGCCAGCCAGCGCGTCGCGACGATGCTCAAGAGCAAGGGCATCGGCCCGGGCGACAGCGTCGGGATCATGCTGCCCAACGTCCCGTACTTCCCGGCGGTCTACTACGGCGTGCTGCGCGCCGGTGGCGTCGTGGTGCCGATGAACGTGCTGCTCAAGGGGCGCGAGGTCGCCTACTACCTGTCGGACTCGAGGGCGAAGCTGCTGTTCGCCTGGCACGGCTTCATGGAAGCGGCGCAGACCGGAGCTGACGAGGCCGGCGATGTCGCGGTCGTCGAGGTCAAGCCGGGTGAGATCGAGGGCCTGATCTTCGCCCACGAGCCCGACGAGGCAGTCGCCGAAGTCGACGGCGACGACACCGCCGTGATCCTCTACACGTCGGGCACGACCGGCAAGCCGAAGGGCGCCGAGCTCACGCACGACAACCTGCGCAGCAACGTCGCGGTCGCGGTGGGCCTCTTCGACATGGGCGTCGGCGACGTCATCTTCGGCGGCCTGCCGTTGTTTCACTCCTTCGGCCAGACGTGCACGATGAACGCCGCGATCGCCTGCGGAGCCTGCGTCACGCTGCTGCCGCGCTTCGACCCCGGCAAGGCGCTGGAGATCATCGAGCGCGACCGGTGCACGGTCTTCGAAGGCGTGCCGACGATGTACGGCGCGCTGCTGCACCACCCCGACCGCGAGAAGTGCGACGTCTCGACCCTCCGCGTCTGCGCCTCGGGCGGCGCCTCGCTGCCCGTCGAGGTGCTGCGCGGCTTCGAGGAGTGCTTCGGCTGCAAGGTGCTCGAGGGCTACGGCCTCAGCGAGACGTCGCCGGTCGCGTCGTTCAACCATCCTGACCGCGACCGCAAGCCCGGCTCGATCGGGACGCCGATCAAGGGGTGCGAGATGAAGGTCGTCGACGACGACCGCAACGAGGTCGCGCAGGGCGAGATCGGCGAGATCCTCATCAAGGGCGACAACGTCATGAAGGGCTACTGGCGCCAACCCGAAGCGACGGCGGAGTCGATCAAGGACGGCTGGTTCGCGACCGGCGACATGGCGAAGGTCGACGAGGACGGCTACTTCTTCATCGTCGACCGTAAGAAGGAGCTCATCATCCGCGGCGGCTACAACGTCTACCCGCGCGAGGTCGAGGAGGTGCTCTACGAGCACCCCGCCGTGCGTGAGGCCGCCGTCGTCGGCGTGCCGCACGACGAGCTCGGCGAGGAGATCGGCGCGGCGATCGCGCTGAAGGAGGGCGAGTCCGTCGAGGCCGACGAGCTGCGCGACCATGTCAAGGAGCAGCTCGCGGCCTACAAGTATCCGCGCAGGATCTGGTTCGTCGACGAGCTGCCCAAGGGGCCGACGGGCAAGATCCTCAAGCGCGAGATCTCCCCGCCGGAGTAGCCCCCGCCCGTCCTCCCGCCCGCCCCGACCGCCCGCCCGCCGGGCCGAGCTCGGCGAGCGTTGTCCCGTCCGCATCGAGCAGGCGGGTCGGTTCCTCGCTACCCCCCGGGGGTATTTGACCGGGCGGGCTGGCGATGCTACGGTGGCATATACCCCCCAGGGGTAGCCTGCACAGCGAAGGAGGAACCATGCAGACGGCCATCGCCACCGACCAGCCCGGACGCCACGATCACCACCACGAGATGCCGGAGTCCGGCAGCGCCCTGACGCGCGTCGCGCTGAGCGCCACGCTGCACTGCCTCACCGGTTGTGCGATCGGCGAGGTGCTCGGCATGGTCATCGGGACGGCGCTCGGGTTCTCCGCGCTGGGCACCGTCGCGCTCGCCGTCGGGCTGGCGTTCCTGTTCGGCTACACGCTGACGACCCTGCCGCTGCTGCGTGCAGGCATGACCGTGACCGCGGTCATCCCGATCGCGCTCGCGGCGGACACGCTGAGCATCGCCATCATGGAGATCGTCAACAACGGGATCATCCTCGCCATCCCCGGCGCGATGGATGGTGTCGGCAGCATCCTGTTCTGGGGCAGCCTCTCGTTCGCGCTCGTCGTCGCCGGCGTCTTCGCCGTGCCGGTCAACCGCTGGCTGATCGCTCGCGGCAGGGGCCACGCCGTCGTGCACGAGACCGGCATCCACGGCGGGCCGTCGCCGCGCGCGGTCGGCATCGCGGCGGCTGTCGCGTTCGTGTTCGGCGCCTCGGTGCTGACCGTCGAGCTCGTCGACGGCTCAGAGAGCGGCGGTCACGGATCGATGGCCGCACGGTCTGCCCCCAGCGGCCTCTCGCATCTGCAGGTCCATTCGCCGCAGCCCGCCGCGGTCGGGCGTGAACGTGTTAGGTTCGCCACCGAGTCCGCGACAGCCGGCCCCCACCGGCTGTTCCTGCAGTTCAAGCACGAAGGCCGCGTTCGCACCGCGCCCTTCACCGTGACGGCGGCGCGCTGAGCGACTACGACCTCCTCATCATCGGCATGGGCTCGGCCGGCATGGTGGCCGCCGAGTTCGCGTCGACGCTGGGCGTGAAGGTGGCCGTCGCCGAGCGCGACCGCCCCGGCGGCGACTGCCTCTGGACGGGGTGCGTGCCGTCCAAGGCGCTGCTGGCGTCGGCGAAGGCCGCGTTCACCATCCGCCACGCCGACGCGTACGGTCTGGAGGCCGTCGGCCCGATCGGCGACACGAGCCGCGTCTGGGCGCGGATCAAGGCGATCCAGGCGCAGATCGCCGCAACCGACGACAACCCGGAGCGCTTCACGGCGCTGGGCGTGGACGTCCTCAGCGGCGCCGCCCGTCTCATCTCGCCGACGACCGTGCGGGTCGGGGAGTCGCACACGACGCGCTTCGTGCTGGTCGCCACGGGCAGCCGGCCGACGCTGCCGCCGATCGACGGGCTCGCGGACGCTGCGCCATTGACGAGCGAGACGATCTTCACGCTCGACCGCGCCCCGAGGAGCGTCGTGATGATCGGCGGCGGCCCGATCTGCGTCGAGCTCGCCCAGGGTCTCACGCGCCTGGGCGGGCGCGTGACGCTGCTGGAGCGCGGGCCGGGCCTGCTGTCGCGCGAGGAGCCCGAGCTGGCCGAGCGGCTGACCGCCGTGCTGCGCGCCGAGCGCGTCGAGGTCGTCACCGAGGTCGAGGCCGACCGCGTCTCGGTCGACGAGGCGACCGGGCTGAAGACCGTGCACGCGGGCGAACGCTCCTGGCAGGCGGAGGCGATCTTCGTCGGTGCCGGGCGCACGGCGAACGTGGATGGGCTCGGGCTGGAGGAGGCAGGGGTGAAGGTCGGCGCGCAGGGCATCGAGGTCGACGCGTCGCTGCGCACGAACGTCAAGTCGATCTACGCCGCCGGCGACGTCGCCGGACGCCATCACTTCACCCATGCCGCGGGCTACGAGGCGGCGCGGGCCGTGCGCAACATGTTCTTCCCCGGCCGGGCGCGGGGCGAGTACCTCGTGCCCTGGTGCACGTTCACCGATCCCGAGCTCGCGCACGCGGGGCTGACCGAGGCGCAGGCTCGCGCCAAGCACGGCGACGGGGCGGTGCAGGTCTGGCGCCAGGACCTCGCGCACTCCGACCGCGCCCGCACGGAGTCCGCGGCCGACGGCGAGCTGCGGATCGTCACGGCGAAGGGCCGGATCGTCGGCGCCCACGTGCTGGCTCCGAGCGCCGGCGAGCTGATCGGCGAGCTGACGCTGGCGATCGATCGCGAGCTCCAGCTCAGCGACCTGGCGAGCGTGGTGCACGTCTATCCGACGATCGCCCTGGCGATCCAGCAGCTGGCCAGCGAGGCGTCCATCGCGGCGGCGCAGCGCTACCGCTGGCTCGTGCGCTCGCGGGCGTAGGACGTTGGGGCGGGCGGCTACAGGCCCGGCGGGTGGCGGGCGACGAAGCCGCCGGTCGGCCGCATCTGCTGCGTCCAGCGGGTGCCGCCGCGCAGCGCCGACGTGTCGAAGCGCCAGCCGCCGACGACCATGAACATGTGCCCCGGGTTCGCGTAGATCGTGATCCACTTGCCCGGCCCGGCCTCGCCCCAGCTCATGAACGGGCCCGACGCCATCGGCGATGTCACCAGGCCGGCGGCGGCGAGCGCGTAGCTGATCGAGCCCGAGCAGTCGTAGGCCGTGTCCTTGAAGCCGCCGTGGCCGCCGCCGTAGAGGTAGGGGAGGCCGGCGATCGCGTTGCCCGCGGCCATCACGAGGCCGACCGCGTTGGGCGCGCCGGCCGGCGGCTGGGCCTGCCCGCCGGCGTTCGTCGCGATGCCCGCGCGCGCGGTGCGCGCGAGCTTCTCGCGCAGCGACGCGAGCGCGCTCTGGACCTCGCGCAGCTCGGCGCGGCGGAAGTTCGAACGCGCGAGGCGCTTCTCGCGCTCGCGCAGCAGCGCCGTCTCGACGGTCTGGGCGGACTCGCGCTTGCGATTCAGGCGCCGCGCGATCGCGATCTCGCGACTCTGCATGTCCGCCAGGCGCTCGGTCTGGCGCTTGACCCGCCCGCGTGAGGCCCGGGCGACGCCCATGATCGTCGCGTTGCGCTTGGCGATGCGCTTGAGGAACTCGGTCTTCTCGAGCAGGTCGGTGAAGCCCTTGGCGGTGATGACCACGGACACGATGTCCGGCTCGCCGTTGCGGTAGGCGGCCTGCAGGTTCGCGCGTAGTGCCGCGGTCGACCTGCGCTGGAGGTTGACCAGGCGCGTGAGGCGGTCGCGCGCGCGGGCGAACTGCTCGTGCAGCGCCTGCAGCTCGGCGCGCTGCGCCGCAGCGTCGGCCTGCAGCTTGCGCAGACGCCGCTGCGCCCGCGCGAGGCCGGCGCTCGAGGCGCGGATCTTGGCCGTCTCGGCGGCGACGACGGAGCGCAGGTACTCGGCCCGGTCGGCCTTGGAGTCGACCCGGCCCGTCAGGCTCTGCCCGCCCGCTCCGGCCGTCCCGAGAACGGTCCCAGCGACCGCGGCGCACGCGGCGAGAGCACAGATGAGAGCGAGGCGTCGGAAGGTCATTCGCGGGCGGACCGCGACGCTAGCAACGACCTCGCGATCGGCGTCTAAACCCCTGCAAACTGCAAGCGAACTTGCAGCGCTGGCGGGCGCCGATCAGGAGCGGGCGCGAAACAGCGTCATGAGCAGCAGGCCGAGGCCGTAGACCACGGCCAGGAAGCCGATCAGGCCGCCGGCGATCGGGATCAGCGTGAGCAGCCCGAGGATCACGAGGCCGGCGAGGAAGGCGAGGATCCGCGCGCCCTTGAGGATCCGCCGGCCGAGCGCGAACGCCGCGGTGACGTAGGAGATCGCGTACAGCGGGATGACCAGCAGCAGCAGGATGAGGCCGAGCGGGATGCCGACCACCGTGAACAGGGCGGCGACGGCGACGATCGGGATGAGGAAGAACGCCAGCAGGCCGACCCCGAACGAGACCAGCGACTTCGCCTTGGCCGTGCGCGCGACGGCGTCGCCGGCTCGCGGTGCGAGCAGCAGCAGGAGCAGCCCGAGCAGGAACATCGAGATCGTGATCGCGATGAACGCCCCGATCGCGCCGAGGATCCCTGCCTCCCCGATGTCGAACTTCTCGACGTCCCCGCCCACCTGCGAGCCGGGGGTCTGGACCGGCTCCTCGTCGGCGTAGACGAGGTCGCCCTGGACCCGGCCCGCCCGTCCGAGCGTCGCCAGGCCGGCGACCGTGTAAACGTCGCCTTCGACGGTGCCGCGGATGGTCACGTCGCCGTCGACGACGACCACGTCGCCGGTCACCGTGCCGCGCACCGTCACGTCGCCGTCGAGGACGAACACGTCGCCGGCGGTCTCGTCGCGGTCGACGAGGACCGAGCCCACGAGGATGATGCGGTCGTCGCCGTCAGACGTGGCGTCCGCCGAGGCGGTGGCCGCCGGAACGAGGCAGCAGATGGCGAGCAGGGCGGCAAGGAGCGATTGGCGCATGATCTGGCGGAGCGTATCCGGGCGAGGGGGCGCCGAGGGGATTCTTTGGGGCGTGCCGCGGCCGGGGCTTGAGCAACCTTAGTTGACAACGGTAGAGATGTCAACTAAGGTTGACATATGGCATTCGTCCCCACCGAAGAAGAGGCGATCCCGCGCGATCCGGCCGAGGGGTTCGCCGCAGTCCTGGCCCTGCGCCAGCTCGCCGACCGGCTCGAGGCCGGCCAGGTCGAACGGGCGGTCCGCGAGGGCTGGTCGTACAGCGAGATCGCGGCGGCGCTCGGCGTCAGCCGCCAGGCCGTTCACAAGAAGCACGCCAAGCGCCTGCGCGCGCTCGGCATGAGGACAGGGAGAGGCAATGTTTGAGCGGTTCACCCGTGAGGCGAAGCACGTCGTCGTCGCTGCCATGGGGGCGACGCAGCGGCTGGGCGCCGAGCAGGTCGAGCCCGAGCACTTCCTGCTGGCCCTCGCCGAGGGCAGCTCCCCGGCCGCCCACGCGATCGCCGAGGCGGGCATGGACAGCGAGGCGATCACCGCGGCGATCGAGGCCGACCTCGTCGCGATGCTCGAGGTCGTCGGTGTGCCCGCGTCGGTCGTCGACGCCACCCCGGCAGCGCCGCGCGTCGACCGGCCGGACTTCGGGATCCACGCCAAGCGCGCGCTCGAGCAGGCGATGCGTGAGGCGGTCGACCGCAAGGAGAAGCGCCTGGGACCGGAGCACGTGCTGCTCGGCGCCCTGCACGCGCCGAGCCCGACGCTGGCGCGGGTGCTGGCGCGGCTGGACGTGGAGCCCGCGCGACTCGGCGCGCTCGTCGACGTCGAGGTGGCCGCCGCCCGCCGCTGAACCTCAGCGGGGCGGAGCGGGCGGGCGGAGCGGTCACCGGGCGCTGATAGCTTGGCGCCGGGATGCCGTACGACGCACCGGGACGAGCCGATGCCCTGACCGACGAGCTGCGCGCGCGCTGGAACGAGACGGTGGCGCGCGCCCCAAGCGCGTCGAGGTGACGACCGAGTTTCGCGAGTTCTGGACCGTAGACTACGTGCCGGTTGGCGGGCCTGCACGATCTCGCCGGCACGAGCGCCGGTCAGGGCAGAGGCTTGAGGCCGCGGCCGATCGCGGCCTCGCTGCGGTACTCGAAGCGCTCGCAGCTGATGAACGTCCAGTTCCTCCTGCGCTTGCGGGGCAGATGGACGATGTCCCGCCCGGGGCCGCAGTCAACGGTGCCTTTTCCGTACCGCGCCTTGATGGCGTCGTTGCCGAGCCCCCCCTTGATCGTGTTGCGGCCGCGGGCCGAGTAGATGAAGTCGTTGCCGGCACCGCCGTACATCCGGTCGCGCTGCGTCGCGGGCTGCCCGGTACCGACGTGGTCAGCCCACAAGACGTCAGCCTTGTCCCCGCCGAAGAGAGTGTCCGAGCCGTGCCACCCCAACAGCTCGTCGCTGTTGCCCGGCTTGCCGCGCAGCAGCCCGCCTCCGAACTGGGGCGTCTTCTGAAGGTCGTCGAGCGTCATCTTCGGCCAGAACTCGTGGCCGGCGCAGGCGCTGGCCACCCGGCAGGGGCTGCCATCGATGTGGCCGGCCTGGGAGTCCGATGCCGAGCCGATGATGGCGATGACGGCCAGCGGAAGCACGCACGCCGAGCGCGAGAGAGAGCGAAACACGGCCGGACGCATCACGGGATGCCCGCTACCGTGACCGGGGTGCTGCTCAGGGCGTGGCTGCCGTCGCCGAGCTGCCCCGAGCCGTTATCGCCCCAGCAGCTGGCGTATCCGCTCGCGCGGGCCGCCGAACAGCCGGTCGGGGCCCGTCCAGCCAAGCAGGGTGTCAGCCAACTCGCTGCTCGTGGCGCCGGGTCGGTCCTCAACGGCTCGGAGCATCGCCGCGCGGTTGGCGCCGCGCGGCGCGCGCTTGCGCGGCTTCGTTGGCAACGCGGCCTTCTGAGCGCGCGGCCGCGTCGGTGCGGGAGGGCTTGGCACCTCGCCAAGCGCCTGGAGAGCTAGCTCCGTCGGCCGTCGCAGACGTTTCACTGGACCCACGGGAACAGCAGGAGACCCGGAAGTCGTAGGTCGCCGCCGTCGGCTGACGAACCGAGCAGCGGGCAGTCGTTGGGTCAACCCGACCCTCGACTCGCTGGGCGACCTATCCTCACCGGGTGCCCGCCGCCGAAGACGAGTCGCCGACGCTGCAGGCGCGGCTGGAGGGCGCCGACGGTGAGACCGTCGAGGCCGTCCTCGCCGGTGCCCCGACGATCGCCGACCCTGCCGCGCTGCTGCGTCACCTCGACGTGGGCGGGCACTTCCATCGCGACAGCCGTGCAGGGCGCCTGTATCACCCGGGCATGGTGTCGCTGCGCGAGGACGTGCCCACCGACAGCCTGCACGTGTCGGTCGACGACAACCGCGTCATGGCCCACGTGGACGAGGCCTCGCCGCTGGCGGTCGGGCGCGACGGCGGCTCGCGCTACTCCGTGCCGCGCGCGCTGTTGCATAACCTCGCGGGGATGGCCAGCGACGTCCAGTCGGCCGTGCGCGGCCGTCAGGGCGACCACGCCTGCGAGCTCGACTGCGAGTGGGCCTCGCCCGAGGCGGGCGCCACGCCGCGCGTCGTGGCGGTGCTGGACCCGAGGACGTCGGCGTGGGGGGTGCAGCTCGACGCGCGGGTCGCCGGCTCGCTCGACGAGGCGCGCCTGCGCAGCGCGCTGGACACGCTCGTCGGGGTGCCGGGCGCGGGCGCAAGCTGCCTGACCGTCGTCGACTGCGACGACCCCGAGGCGCTCGACGCCGCCCGCCGTCGGTTGCACGCCGACGGGCCCCCGCTCACGGTGCTGCCGCCGCTCCGCGTCCTCCTCGCGCATCACCCGGGCGGCGACGTGCTCATGCTCAACCTCAACCACGCGGCCGTCGACGGCTTCGGCGCGCTGCGGGTGCTCGATCGCCTGGCTCGCGTCTACGCCGGGAGCGCCGGGCCGCAGGACGCGCTGGACTTCCTGGCCTGCGCCGATCTGCCCGTCCAGCCGGCGGCGCCGTCCTCGGCGCGGGTCGTGCGCCTGAGCCGCAGGGCGCTCGAGCGGCTGCGCGACGCGTTGTCCAAGCCCCCGCGCCTGGCCGACGAGGAGGCCGGCGACCGGCCGGGCTACGGCTTTCACCTCCACGGCCTCTCGGCACAGGGGACACGCGCCGTGACCGGCGGTGGCGGCGCAAACGGCGACGCCCTCATCGCCGCGTTGCACCTGACCATCGCCCGCTGGAACAGCCGGCACGCGATGCCGGACCGGCGGATCGGCGTGCTCGTGCCGGTCGACCTGCGTCCGCCCGAGCTGCCCGAGCACATCGTCGCGAACCTGTCGGTCAACACCCGCCTGTCGACCACGCCGCGCGAGCGTGCCACGCCGGCGTCGGCGCTGCGGGCGATCCAGTGGCACGGCGAGCGCGACCGGGCGGCGCGCACGGGCATCGCGCTCATCGCCGCGCTGGCGCGAGCCGGCATGCTGGCGCTGTGGGCCAAGCAGTCGAGCATCGTGCTGCAGCCGCTCGTCGACAACGACCGCGCCGACGCCGCGATGATCTGCGACCTCGGGTCGTTTCCGGTCGCCCCTCGCTTCGACGGGGACGCAGGCGAGGTGCGCGAGCTGTGGTTCTCCCCGCCGAGCCGCTCGCCGCGCTGCCTGTGCGTGGGAACGGTGACGCTGGAGGGGCGGCTGTATCTGACGTTCCGCTACCCCCACGCGCTCTTCGGCGCCAATGCGGTCCGTCGCTTCGCCGACCTGTACCTGTCTCAGCTGGAGCGCGTGACGGTCAGCAGCTCCTGAAGGCGCAGGTTCTCCAGCGGGTCAAGGACGGCGTGCTGGGCGCAGGCGGGCACGAGCGTGCCGGACTCGGGATGCGCCATCGCGTAGGAGCAGGCCTGGAGGCGCTCCTGCGTCGCGCGGATCCTCGGGTCGTCGGCGATCTCGCCGCGCTGCATGAGCTCCCAGGCGGGCGTGACGTCGCGGGCGTCCATGAAGGCGTGCATGACGTACGTGACCGCTCGCGGCGGGGACCGGCGAATCGCGCGGACGCCGCCGACGCGGCGCAGCAGGCGCAGCGCCCAGGGTGCGCCGCTGCGCAGGACGGCGGGGTGGTGGGCGATCGCGCGGGCAGTGCGGGCCGTGCGCAGGGCGCGCGTCCCGGCCTCGAAGTCCATGCCGCCGAAGGCCGCGATGAAGTGGTGCAGGGCGCGGGCGTCGCGCGGGTCGTCCTCGTCGAGCAGGGTGGCGTAGCCGTCGCCGACGTTCAGGCCGTGAGCGGTGCGGTTGCAGCGAACGTCGCCGACCTGCTCGGCGTTGAAGTGCAGGCGTGCGCCGGCGCCCTGCTCGATGCGTCGCCAGACCTCGTCGGTGTCGAAGGCGCGGTAGTCGTCCTTCCAGCGGGCCTCGTTGCCGATGTACGCCGCCGGCTGGAAGGAGAACATGCGAAAGCCCATGTCGCGCGCGGCGGCGAGCACGGCCGGGATCTCGTCGATGTTGCGCGGCGTGACGGTCATGTTGTGGGCGAGGTAGCTCGTCACGCCGTGCTCGTCGCGCAGGCGGGCGAACATCTCGCAGAAGCGCCGGCGGTAGGAGTCGAGGTCGGCCTCGCAGCGGGGCGCCTTGAGGCCGCGGCGGCCGAACATGAGCGAGTCGAAGTGGCCGGCGAAGGCGAGGTGCGAAAAGCGCGGGTTGCCGGTGTCGGGGTCGAGCGCGAGCCGCTCGAGGTAGTCGTAGTCGAAGTCGCCGTGCGTCATCGACATCGGCTTGCGCCCGTGGCGCAGCATCGCCTGCAACGCGCGGGCGTGGTCCTCGGCGCCGAGCAGCGTCACCTCGCCGCCGATGAGCTGGGCGTGCTGCCCCGGGCCGCGCAACGTGCGCAGCAGCGCCATCTGGCGATCGACCTCGCGCTCGGTGTGGTCGCCGTCGGTCGGCACGCGGTTGGCCTGCTTGGCGTGGTAGCAGGGGGTGCAGGCGAGGTTGCACCGCGGAAAGACGCCGTGCGTTCCCTCGCAGCCGGTCATGCGCCTGCCCAGCATCTGGTTGGGCTGCTTGACGTGCGCGGGCAGCTCGGCCCAGCGGGCGGCGAGCGCGGCGGTCAGGTCGGGATGCTCGGGGCGCGTGGCGACCTCGAGCGCGCGCAGGCGCGTGGTGAGCCGGCCCATCGGCGCCACGCTAACGCACCGCCCGGTACAGCCGGGCAAGCCGGTCGGGCGAGACGCCGGCGACGTAGAGCCGGCGGATCACGACCCACGCGAGCACGGTGCGCGGGATGCCGGCGGCCCGCCAGCGCCGCGACGATGTCGTCGCGGGGCCCGGCAGGCAGCACGTCGCCCCGCTGTGCTCGAGGCGCCGTACGAAGTCGTAGTCATCCATGATCGGGATCTCGCGGAAGCCCGCGAGGGCGGCGAACGCCTCGCGGCGCACCCAGACCGAGGAGTCGCCGTAGTAGTAGCCGTGACGGCGCTGGAGGCGATAGACGGCGCCGAGAATCCGCTCGAACGTGGCGCGGTCGTCGTCTCCGAAGCGCAGCGCGAAGTTGCCGCCCGCGACGTCCGGGGTGCTGCGCCAGGCGTCGGCCAGCGAGGCGTGGGCGTCGGCGGGCAACCGGCTGTCGGCGTGCAGGAACAGGAGGATGTCGCCGGTCGCGACCTTCGCCGCGGCGTTGAGCTGAGCCGCGCGCCCGCCGGCCTGCACGACGACGCGCGGCCTGGACGGGTGGCCCTGCGCGATCTGCAGCGTCGCGTCGCACGAGCCGCCGTCGGCGACGATCGTCTCCCAGTCGCCGGGCAGCGCGGCGAGGTGGTCGAGCAGGTCCGGCAGCTCGCGCGCCTCGTCGAGGGTGGGAATGAGGATGGAGACGAGGGGGGTGTGGCGGATCGTTCGCGCGGGCGGCGATTCATTCGCCACACCAGCGGCGCCCATCTCGCAGAGCGCGCCCCGTTCCTCCCGCTCAACACCGGGATCGCTCACACGGCGCACCGAAACGCGGCCGGCGTGCCGCCGTCGTCCTCGTGCAGCGAGCGGTAGCGCTCGATGATCAGCCGCTTGGCGTCGGCGAGGGCGACGTCGGCCCCGCGGGCGACGAGAAAGTCGGGGCTGGCGTCGATGTCGCCGCCGACCGGATGCCAGTGCGCGCCGTCGGCGGTGATCGTCAGCTCGGGCGCCATGACGGCATCGCAGACCTTGATCGCCCCGGCCGCCGCCGCCCCGTTGGGCAGGTCGGCCGCGAACCCCCGCGCGACGAGCGGCCGTACCGCGAAGTCCTCGGCGGCGACCCCGAGCTCCCCGAGCGCCTCGCGCAGCTCGTCGACCTCGCCGGCGTTGTCGGGCGTCTGGGTGAGCGCCACCCGCAGGGGCAGGCCGAGCTCTGCGGCATAGCGCAGCCCGGACATGGCGCGATCCCACGAGCCTGCGCCGCGCCACCGATCGTGGGTCGCGGCGCACGCACCGTCGATCGAGGACTGCAGCACGAGCCCCGGGCGGCCGGCGAGACGAGCGAGTCCGGCGCGGCGGCGGCCGGTGAACAGCATCGCGTTGGTGAGGACGACGGTTGGCAGGCGATCGGCCGCGTACTCGATCAGCGAGAAGATCTCCGGATGGACGAAGGGCTCGCCGCCCGTGATGTAGATCTCCGCGAACTCCTCGCTCACGGCCTCGTCGACGAGCGCACGGAAGCGCGGGCCCGAAAGCTCGCGCGGCCGCGCGCGCGGGGAGCTCGCCACCACGCAGTAGTCGCACGCGAGGTTGCAGTGGAAGTTCGTATAGATCCACAACCGGGCGGGAAACCGCGGGGTGCCGAAGATCGAAGGCACCGGAGCGCGCATGTCGTGAGTATCGTGCGTTCGTGAGGCTGGTGGAGATCAACGCGGACGCCGATCTGCCCGCCCTCACCGCCGGCGAGCGCTGGGCGCGCGAGCAGCTCGCGCTGCTGCGCGACGCCGGCTACATGCCGCGCGCGACCGCCCGCTTCCTCGCCGCCAGCCAGCGGCGGGCCAACGAGCAGCGCGCGGCGCGGCCCGCCACCGCGCGCCGGATGCGCGCATGGATCGCCGCAGGTGCGGCCGCTTGGGTGGCGCTCGCGCTGGCTCGCCGGGAGCCGTTCGCCGGCGCCACCCGCTCGTTCGTCGTCTGGTGGGCGCTGACGTGGCTCATGCTCGACTGGCACATCGGCATGCTCGAGACCGAGGCCGGCGAGCCGCGCAACCTCGGCCCGGCCGACGCCTGCACGCTGCTGCGCGTCTGGCTCGTGCCGGCGGCGGCCGCGCGCCCGCAGCCGTGGATCTGCGCGGCCGCGCTCGCCAGCGACGGCCTCGACGGCGTCCTCGCCCGGCGGGGCGCGCCGACGCGGGCGGGCCGCGACCTCGAAGGCCTCGCCGACGCGACCTTCGCGGCGGCCGCCCTGCGCGGCGCGGTTCGCAACGGCTGGCTCGGCCGAGGCGCCGCGCGCGCCGAGCTCGGCCGGATCGCGCTCGGCGTCGGCTACAGCGCCGCGATCTGGTTCGGCCGGGCACGGGCGCCGGAGGCGCACGTCCTGCACGCCGCCCGCGCGGCGACGCCACTGCGCGCGGCCGGGCTCGTGGCGGCGGGCCTCGAGCGACGACGGGTCGCCGACGCGCTCGTCATCGGCGGTGCGCTGTGCAGCGCCCTGGCTACGGCTGCAGCAGTGCGGCCGCCCGCTCGAAGTCGGCGAGCTCGCAGCCGTTCGTGCGCGTGAAACGGCGATCGACCTTCTCCCCGTCGATCGTCCCGGTGACGCGCGCCGTCTGCGGGCCGCCGTAGATCTGCGTGCACATGCGGCCCTTGGCGGGCTGTGTGGTGAGCAGCTCGCTGAGCGAGCGCGCCTGCGCGCACAGCTCGCTCACCGGCGCCTTGCCGTTGAGGAAACCTCCGGCCCGCTGCACGTTCGCGCGGCAGGTCAGGATCGCGGTCTCGCGCCGGCCGTCGCCGTCGTCGTAGCGGATCGACAGCTCGACCCCGCCCGCCGGGGTCGAGGTCGACTGCGGCGCGGCTGCCCCCGGCTCGTCCTCGTCCTCGCCGCAGCCCGCGAGCGCGGCGAGGGCCAGCAGGACGAGCAGCCCGGCCCACAGTCCGCCACCTCGGGCGTGGCGCATGTCAGCCGGTCTCCTCGGAGGGCAGGAGGTGGCCGTCGTTCTCGACGTAGCCCTCCTTGCCGCCGACCGCGACGTAGATGAGGTCGTCGTCGCCGACGTTGCGGATCCGGCGCACGGTGGCGGCGTCGATGCGCGCGATCCCGCCGGGCCCGAGCCGGTGCACCGAGCCGTCGCCGAACTCGAGCTCGGCATGGCCCTGGTGGATGAAGTACGTCTCCTCCTGCTCGTAGTGGTAGTG
>Ga0136633_1001579_pt1 | contig 16703 bp, 15 predicted proteins | sample AntDrymeUQ832206_2_FD_105494 | JGI IMG/M metagenome (GOLD analysis project Ga0136633, IMG submission 105494) | Polar desert sand microbial communities from Dry Valleys, Antarctica - metaG UQ83 (22.06) | ecosystem: Environmental > Terrestrial > Soil > Desert | place: Antarctica: Dry Valley...
CGTCGATGATGGGCCACGCCTATCCAGGTCCCGGAGCCTGCATCACTCCGGCCATGGCTTTCGGCCACGTGGCTGCGCAGGCCATGGCGGACGCCGGAGTTCGAGCCTGAACGGCTCGGTCGTCCTCGTCACGGGCGGCAGCCGCGGTCTGGGTCGGGGGATTGCCGCCGCCTTCGCCGACGCCGGCGCGGAGGTCGTCATCTGCGGACGCAAGGCGCCCGACGCCTCGCCCTACCGGTTCGTGACGTGCGACGTACGCGATGCCGACCAGGCTGCGGCGATGGTTCGCGAGCTCGCTGTCGCATCGGGTCGGCTGGACGTGGTCGTGAACAACGCCGGCGGGAGCCCGTACGCCGACGCGGCGACCATGAGCCCACGGCTGGCGGAGCGGGTGATTGCTCTCAACCTGCTGGCGCCCTTCTACGTCGCGCAGGCAGCCAACGCCGTCATGCAGGAGCAGCCCGACGGCGGCCTGATCCTCAACATCGGCAGCGTCGCTGCCCGTCGACCGGCTCCAGGCACCTCGGCCTACAACGCCGCGAAAGCCGGCCTCGCTGTCCTCACTCGCAGCCTGGCTCTGGAGTGGGCGCCGAAGGTCAGGGTCAACCAGGTCTCACCCGGCCTCGTGCAGACCGAGGCAGACGTGTACGCCGCCGGCGTCGAGGTGACGATCCCGATGGGTCGGCTCGCCGTGCCCGCGGATGTCGCCGCGATCTGCCTCATGCTCGCGTCACCAACGGCCGCTTTCGTGACCGGTGCTGACGTGTACGTCGACGGCGGGGGAGAGACCCCTGCCTTCCTGACCGTGGGGGCGCCTGATGCCTGAGGCCTATCTGGTTGAGGCGGTGCGGTCGCCAGTGACCCGTCGCGGCGGCGGTCTGTCGGGAGTGCATCCGGCTGACCTCGGCGCGCATGTGCTGACCGCACTGATGCAACGGTCCGGCGTCGATCCCGCCGCGGTCGATGACGTCATCTTTGGCTGCGTCGACACGATCGGGCCGCAGGCCGGCGACATCGCGCGTACCTGCTGGCTGGCCGCTGGCCTGCCCGAGGAGGTGCCCGGTGTGACGGTGGACCGTCAGTGCGGGTCGTCGCAGCAGGCGGTGCACTTCGCGGCGCAGGCGGTGATGAGCGGCACAGCCGACCTCGTCGTCGCCGGCGGCGTGCAGAACATGAGCGCCATCCCCATCTCCTCGGCGATGACGGCGGGGGAGCCCTATGGCTTCGCCGAGCCGTTCACCGGCTCGAAGGGATGGGTGGCGCGGTACGGGTCCGAGCCCCTGTCGCAGTTCGCCTCCGCGGACGCGATCGCCACGCGCTGGGACATCTCGCGGGAGGACATGGAGGCGTACGCGCTGGCGAGCCACCGCCGGGCCCTGGCCGCCATTGACGAGGGGCGCTTCACCAAGGAGATCGCTCCGTACGACGATGTCGTCGAGGATTTGGGGCCGCGCCGGGACACCACCGCCGAGAAGATGGCGTCGCTCAAGCCACTCCTTGAAGGCGGCCGGGTGACCGCAGCGATGGCATCGCAGATCACCGATGGCGCGGCAGCTCTGCTCGTCGCGTCGGAGGCGGCGGTCCGCGAGCACGGGCTGACGCCTCGGGCGCGGGTGCACCACCTATCCGTACGCGGTGACGATCCGGTGCTGATGCTGACGGCGCCCATCCCGGCAACGGCGCACGCGCTCAAGAAGACGGGTCTGTCGCTCGAGGACATCGACCTCGTGGAGATCAACGAGGCGTTTGCCTCTGTCGTCCTGGCCTGGCAGAAGGAGACCGGTGCAGACCTGTCTCGGGTCAACGTCAACGGTGGCGGGATCGCCCTGGGACACCCGCTCGGCGCGACTGGCGCGCGCCTCATGACCACACTCCTGCATGAGCTGGAGCGGACCGGAGGTCGTTACGGGCTGCAGACGATGTGCGAGGGCGGCGGCCAGGCCAACGTCACGATCCTCGAGCGCCTCTGACTAGGGCAGTCGGCTGAGGATCGAGCCACCGCTGGTCTCCTCGGCCAGGGTTCGAGCGGACACGACGGCCGAGGCAGCACGCTCTGCGTCGCCCTCGGCCCCGCGCATCGTCAGCAGTCGCGCCATCTCGGCGTACGACAGGCCGAGGAAGAACCTGGCGCCGAGGTCCTCGTGGGCAGCGATCGCCTGCTCGAGGTGTGCGATGCCCTCGTCGACTCGACCGAGCGCGCCGGCAGCGACGCCGAGGTGGTGCTCGGCGCTGCCGTAGAACGCGACGCCGCCGTGCACCATGAGGTGCCGGAAGGGAAGCAGTCGGGCGTAGAGCAGCGCGACGACGGCTCGGTCTGCCAGCTTGCCCCCGAGGTCGGCGAGCGCAGCGATGCAGAAGATCCAGAGGACATCCTCCGGCAGCCGCACGTCGCCAGCCTCCACGTCGACCAGCTGCCGGACGATGCCGTGCGCCTCCTCCTCGCGGCCGGCCTCGAACAGGGCCTGCGCCAGCACCACGTGCCATGCCGGGAGGCCGGGGTTGGCCGCGACCTCCTGCTCGATGGCCGCGGTCAGCTCCTGCAGCCGGCCCATTTCGCGGTAGAGCGTCGCAAGCTGTCCCGAGTACCAGGTCCACGCATCGGGCTGACCCGTTGCCTGCCCGAGGACGAGTGCGCGCTCCGCCAGGTCCAGTGCCTCGGAGATGCGGCCCTGCGTCTGCGCCTGAACGGCCTGCCAGAACAGCGTGAGCCAGCGCACCGTGGGTTGGCCGAGCTCCTGCCCGATCCGGTCGGCGGCTGCCAGCGACGCGATGCCCGGAGCGGGGTCTCGCGCCGCGAAGACGGACACGATGTACATCCACAGGTGCGAGACGGCGAGCCGGTAGGGGTCGTTCAGGGTCGGTGTCAGGTCCAGCAGTTCGAGCAGGGCGCTCTCGCCGAGGTGGATGGTCCACGGCGTGTAGTTGGCCGGCCCCGCCTCCGCCAGCACGTCGGCAAGCGCGAGCGGATCGCCCACGCGACGCGCCACCGCCACTGCCTCCGCCGAGTGCCGCTCGCGCTCGAGGCGGGCGCCCGTGAACATCATCTCGCTGCCGAGTCGGGCCAAGAGTCTGGCTCGGTCCGGGCTGTCCGCCGGACCGAGCCGCCGGAGCGCCTCCTGGAGGACCTCCATGCGCTCGTGGTCGACCTCGCCGGCCATGCTCCAAAAGCCCCGGCCGTTGGCGAGCGCCGCGCGGACAAGCCGCTCGGTGTCCTCGGAGTCGCGCGCAGCCCGTGCCGCCGTGAGCAGCGTCTGCCGGAACTCCGGGTCGCCGCTGCGTCGCTGCGCCTCGCCGAGGGACAGCAGCATCTCGGTGCGGGTTGCGGGAGGAATGTCGGACGCATCGCCGAGCAGCTCGAGGGCCTGCGCGTAGTAGACGACCGCTTGGTCGTGCGCGAGCTGGGCCATGGCGGCGTCGCCGGCGCGGGAGCTGTACGCCGCGGCCTTGTGCAAATCCCCCGCGACGGTCGCAGCGGCGTAGTGGTGTGCAAGCGCCACCACGTCGTCCGGCGCGGCCTGCTCCAGCTCCGTGGCAACCCGCGCGTGCATGCGCGCCCGCTTCGTGACGCTCAGCTCCTCGTACAGCGTCGACCGCACCAGCGCGTGCGAGAACCGGTAGCAGCCGACCCCGGTCTCCTCGATCAGCCGGGCGCGTGTCGCCTCGTCGAGTCCGTTGACCACGACATCCTCCGCGACGCCGGCGGCCCGGGACAGCACGTCAAGGGTGAAGTCGCGGCCGATGATCGCGGCGACGGGCAGCACGGCGTTGGCGTCGGGCGAAAGGTGGTCCAGGCGGCGTCCGACGACCTCGCGAATGCCCTCTGGAATGCCGAGTTGCGCCACCGTCAGGTTGGAGACCCAGCGGCCGTCCTCGAGGTAGATCGCACGGGACTCACGCAGGTGGCGCAGCACCTCGCCGATGAAGAACGGGTTGCCCTCGGTCTCTGCGTGCACGGCGGCAGCCAGCGCCTGGCCTGCGTCGTCGAGCTCGTGCCCCGCGGCCTCGGTGACCATGCTGACTACGCCGGGCAGGTCGAGTCCGGTGAGCGCGATACGGGTGACGTCGGGTGCCCGCCGCAGGTCGGCGAGCAGGGCGCTGAGCGGGTGCGTACGGCTCAGGTCGGTGTCGCGGTAGGTGCCGATGAGCAGCAGCCGGGCGCCTGCCGTCGCGTGCAGCACGTGCTGCAGGAGCGTCAGGGTCGGGCGCGCCGCCCAGTGCAGGTCGTCGAGCACCACGACAAGGCCGCGCTCCGCCGCAGCGGCGCATAGCCAGGAGGCGATGGCCTCGAACAGTCGGTACCGCTCGGTCTCGGCATCGGAGGTCAGCGGCGGGGCCAGGTCGGGGAGCAGACTCGTCAGCGCCGGCACGAGCCGCGTGAGCTCCTCGGGGTAGCGGCCGAGGTGCTGACGCAGATCGGCCGCGGCCACGGACGTCAGAAGCTGGTCGAGAGCTTCCGCGAACGGCTGGTACGGCGCGCCGAGGTTTTCCTCGCACCGGCCGTACAGCACGGTGGCACCCTGCGCATGCGCGAGCACCGACACCTCACCGGCGAGCCGCGTCTTGCCGATACCGGGCTCGCCGGCCAGCAGCAGCGCCTGGCGCTCGCCGTTCAGCGCTGTCTTCCAGATCTGCACAGCCGCCGTGACCTGCTCGTCGCGTCCCGTGAAGCCGAGCACCCCGCCGCGGGCCAGTAGCTCGGGGAGCTCCGGCTGGCCCGACACCACCGGCATCGACGGCACCGGTTCCCAGAGGAGCTCGTGCGTTTCAAGCGGTACGTCCAGACCTTTCAGCGCTTTCGGCCCGCACGCGCGGAAGCCCTTGCCGTCGTTCGACCGGGCGAGCAAGCGGACGACGTCGGACACCAGGATCTGACCGGCGCCAGCCTCGGCACACAGGCGAGCCGCCTCGACGACTGGCCGGCCGAAGCAGTCTTCGCCCTCCCACAGGACGTCGCCTGCGCTCAGCCCGATGCGCAGCGCCATCCGCTCCCCGGCGCTGCGCCGGTTGTGCACGTCGATGCCCTGCTGCACCGCGATCGCTGTCGCCACCGCCTCGGCCGCGGACGCGAAGGTCGCCATCCCTCCGTCTCCCAGCCCCTTGACCAGCCGCCCGCCGTGGGTGTCTACAGCTGTGCGCAGCACGGCGTCGTGCGCGCGGCGGATGGTGTCGGCTGCCTCGTCGCCCAGCCGGGAACGGAGCGCGGTGGAGTCGACGAGGTCGGTGAACATCACCGTCGCCGTTCCCGTGGTCGCCACGCCGCCCCCCTAGAGCCGGGACGATCGTTGCGTATCACCGCACATCCGTCGACTCCCTGAGTGGCGCCTCGGGCCACGGATCGGCCGATGTGCTGCGACGCCCCTACGGACGCGCGCTGTCCCGCATGGATCTCGCGTTCTGTCCGGCCAGGGAGTCCTGACCGGTTTCGGCGTTGTGCGCGTGTGCGAGGTGGTGCAACCCGAAGACGCTGTCCATGCCGTCGCGCAGACCCATCTGGTCCTCGCACTGGTTGATGGCCTTCTTGGTCAGGGCCAGGCCGAACGCCGGCATCGCGGCGATCTTCTCGGCCACCGACATGACCTCGGCCTCAAGCGCATCGCGTGACACGACCCGGTTGACCATGCCGAGCTCCCGAGCGCGCTCTGCGCCAACCCGCTCGCCGAGGAACAGGAACTCCTTGGCGAAGCGAGGGCCCATCTGCCACGGATGCGCGAAGTACTCGACTCCCGGGATGCCCATCCGTACGACGGGATCGGCGAAGAAGGCGTCGTCGGAGGCAATGACGAGGTCGCACGACCAGGCCAGCATCAGCCCGCCGGCGATGCAGGCGCCCTGCACCATCGCGATCGTCGGCTTGGGGATCTCGCGCCATCGGCGGCACATGCCGACGTACACCTCGGACTCGCGCGCGAACCGGGAGGCGCCACCTTCCTTTCCCACGTGGTCCCACCACAGGGTGGCCTTGCGCTCGAAGCTCTCGTCGATGTCGCGGCCGGGCGAGCCGATGTCGTGCCCTGCAGAGAAGTGCTTGCCGGCACCAGCCAGCACGATGACCTTTACCTCGTCGTCGTCGACGGCGCGGTAGAAGGCCGCGTCGAGGGCGTACGTCATCTTGCTGTTCTGCGCGTTGCTGTACTCCGGCCGATCCATCGTCACGACGGCGATGTCACCGCGCCGCTCGTACCGGACGGGTGCTTCGGGTGTGCTCATCGAGCTGTCCTCTCCTCGTCCAGAAGGGTGCGCGCCACGGTGTCGCGGTGCTCGGCGGCAGTGCCCCAGTCGGCGGCCATCGCCCAGGCGCGCTTGGCGAACAGATGCAGGTCGTACTCAACCGTGTAACCCATCGCGCCGTGCGCCTGCAGCGTTGTGCGCCCGATCGTCCAGGCCGCGTCGGAGGCGAGCGCCTTGGCCATGGCGACGTGCAGACCTGCGTCCGGGTCGCGGTCGACGAGGGACTGCGCGGCGCGGTGAACGGCGGGTACGGCGAACTCCCACCCGACGAGGGCATCGGCGAGCGGGTGCTTGACGGCCTGGAACGTTCCTACGGGTACGCCGAACTGCTGCCGACCGCTTACATACTGGACAGTCATATCCAGCATTCTCCGAGCAAGCCCGAGGAGAAAGGCTGCGCTACCGAGGGCTCCGCGGAGCGAGGCCAGCTCGACCTGCTCGGGCGCGACGTCGAGCAGGACACCCGTGCCGACGACGCGGCCAGCTGCCCGCGACCCATCGACGGTCGCCATCGGATCGGGCTTCCAGTCCTCGAGCAAGTGCGCCCTGCCGTCCGAGATCTGCAGGACTAGGTCGGCGTGCGCGGCGTACGGCACGACCTGGTGACGCTGGACGGCCACCAGCGCCGTACCTTGCAGCAGACCCCGCGGCAGAGCACCGGCCGCGGCGAGCAGCGGCGCGGCGACGTACGCCGTCTCGACAAGCGGTCCGGGCACACCGGCGTACCCAGCTTCCTGCAGCACAGCCACGGCGACCACGTCGTCCAGGCCCATACCGTCAGGTTCGGAGACCAGCAATCCAAGCAAGCCCAGCTCACCCAGGGAACGCCACAGGTCGACCGGCCGCTCGGTCCAGCCGGCCCGGACCTGGGCCGGCGTGCAGGCGGCGCGCAGGACATCGCGCACGCCGGCCTGCAGGTCCGACGCCTGCGTCGGCAGCCCAAAGAACATCAGGTCCGTCCTGCGCGGGGGAGTCCGAGCAGGCGCTCGCCGACGATGTTGCGCTGCACCTCGTTGGTGCCCGCGTAGATGGGGCCGGACAGCGAGAACAAGAAGCCCTTGGACCACGGTCCGTCCAGCTCCGCCTCCGGCCCGAGAAGGTCGAGGGCAACCTCGTGCAGCCGGATGTCCAGCTCGCTCCAGAACAGCTTGTTCAGACTGGACTCGCCCTGCCGCTCTCGGCCGTTGGTCGTAGCGGTGACCTGTTGCAGCGTGAAGAGCCGATATGCCTCAGCGTCCATCCAGGCCTGCGCGATCCGTGCGCGCAAGGATCCGTCGGCGCCGCGCTCTCGTGCCAGCTGCACCAAGCGGTCAACCGTGGCGGTGAACCGGCCGGGGGAGCGCAGGGTCAGTCCGCGCTCGGAACCCGTCGTGGCCATCGCCACCCGCCAGCCCTCGCCGACGCCCCCGAGTACGGCGTCATCAGCGACGAAGACGTCATCCAGCCAGACCTCGGCGAAGCCCTCATCACCGTCGAGCCGAGCAAACCCGCGCACCGTGACACCGTCGGCGTTCAGCGGCACGAGGAAGTAGGTCAGGCCGTGGTGACGCGTCGACTCGCCATCGCTGCGGAACAGCCCGAACAGGTGTGTGCAGAACGCGCCGCGGGTCGTCCAGGTCTTCTGACCGGACAGCCGCCAGCCGCCCGCCTGCTCGTCGCGCACCGCCCGGCTGGTAAGGGACGCCAGGTCGCTGCCTGCCCCCGGCTCGGACCAGCCCTGGCACCACAGGTCCTGAGCGGCGGACATGCGCGGAAGCAGGCGGTCCTGCTGCTCCGGCGTGCCGAAGGCGAACAGCGTCGGCGCGAGCAGGAAGATGCCGTTCTGCGTGACGCGCTGCGGTGCGCCGGCCCGGTAGTACTCCTCCTCGAACGCGAGCCACTCCCAGACCGAGGCGTCCCGCCCGCCATAGGCAGCGGGCCACGAGACCACCGACCACCGGGCGGCATGCAGAGTGCGCTCCCACTGCAGGTGCTGCTCGAACCCTTCGCGGGTGTCCCCGGACGGCAGTGGATTCTGCGGCACGTTCTGCGCGAGCCACTCTCGAGCTTCCGCGCGAAACGAGGCCTCCGCGGGGCTCTCGGTCAGGTCCACGCGCCGACCCGGCTGGACAGGCCGTCCAGGAACAGCCGCCAGTAGTCCGCAGCCAGCTCGGCATGGCCGTACGCCTTGGTGGGCCTGAACCACCGGGCGGTGAGCCACAGTCCGTCGCGCAACAGGGGGTAGAGCACCTTCACGGGTACGTCGTCGCGGAAGGCGCCGCTGCGGATGCCTTCCTCGAGGACACCGACCCACGCTGCTCGGACCGCTTTCGCGGACTCCTCGACATAGGCGTAGCCGTTGGCCGCGCGAAGGCGATGCGCGTCGTTCTGGTAGATCTCGGTCGCCCGGGGATGTTCGGACACGGTCTCGAGACTGACCTGCACCAGACCGCGCAGTCGGTCGGCCGGATCCCCGCCGGCGTCCAGCACGTCGTCGTACCGGCGACGAAGCTCCTGCAGGAAGGTGGACAGGACCGCGTCCACGATCTCGTCCTTGGACGCGAAGTGGTGGTAGAGGCTGCCGGACAGGATCCCGGCCGCGTCGGCGATCTCCCGCACCGTTGTCGCGGTCACGCCCTGGCGGGCGAACAGCTCGGCTGCTTCCCGGAGGATCACCTCGCGCCGGTCCTGCGGGGCGGCCACGGCCTGCTCCTCTGCGCGTTGACGGCGATTCGAGGCCGATCATACTGTCCAACCAAGCGCTTGCTACATCGACGAGAGGTGGCCAGGGGTGGCGGCCCGTACCCTGCCCGGCCTGCTTGCCGAAGCCGCCGCAGACAGCCCGAACTCCGAAGCCCTGGTGTTCGGCGAAAGGCGGCTCACCTTCGCAGCGCTGCACGCAGAAGTACGTCAGTTCGCGGCGGCGGCACTGGCTGTCGGAGTGCAACCGGGTGACCGGGCTGCGGTGTGGGCTCCCAACAGCGACCGCTGGGTGGTCGCTGCACTGGGACTGACATCGGTGGGCGCGATCCTCGTACCGGTCAACACCCGGTTCAAGGGCGAAGAGGCCCAGCACGTGCTGGCGAACACGCGCGCCAGCGTGCTCGTCGTTGACAACGCGTTCCTCGGCGTGGACCGGGCTGGCCAGCTCGCCGCCGAGCAGCCGCTGCCGTCGCTGCAACACGTCGTGGCCATGGATGACGCGAGCTGGTCGGCCTTTCTGGCCGAAGGGGCTGATGTATCGAGCGAGCAGGTTGCTGCTGTCGCCGCATCGGTCGCGCCGTCGGACATCAGCGACATCATCTTCACGTCGGGGACCACGGGCCGCCCGAAGGGGGCGATGGTCACGCACGAGCAGAGCGTCCGCGTCTTTCAGTGCTGGGCCGAGACGGTCGGGCTCACCTCGTCGGACCGGATGCTCGTGGTCAGTCCGTTCTTCCACACGTTCGGCTACAAGGCCGGCCTGCTGGCCTGCCTGCTTCAGCGGGCGACCCTGCTTCCGGTGCAGGTCTTCGATGTCGAGGCCACGTTGGCGCTGGTCGAGGCTGAGCGCGCTTCCGTGATCCCCGGTGCGCCGACGCTCTACGCATCACTGCTCGAGCATCCCCGCCGTACGTCGTACGACCTGTCCTCCGTGCGGCTCGCGGTGACGGGAGCCTCGGTCGTGCCGACCGAGCTGATCCGGCGGATGCGTGAGGAACTCGGGTTCGACAGCGTGCTGACGGCGTACGGCCTCACCGAGTCCTGCGGCTACGCGACGGGTTGCCATACCGGTGACGCGGACGAGGTGGTGTCGCTCACGAGTGGCCGCGCCATCGCTGACGTGGAGGTGATCGTCGTTGACAGTGAGGGGACACCCGTCGCGTGCGGTGAGCCCGGCGAGGTGCTCGTCCGTGGTTACAACGTGATGGTCGGGTACTGGGAGGACCCGGCGGCGACGCAAGCTGCCATCGACAAGGACGGCTGGCTGCACACCGGTGACGTCGGCGTTCTCGATGAGGCCGGCAACCTGCGCATCACCGATCGCCTCAAGGACATGTTCGTCGTCGGCGGCTTCAACGCCTACCCGGCCGAGGTTGAGCAAGTCCTTGTCCGGCACCCAGCCGTGGCCGAGGCCGCCGTCATCGGCGTGGCCGACGATCGCCTTGGCGAGGTCGGCAAGGCGTTCGTCGTCGCACGCACCGGAACCATGCCAGAGCCCGAGGCACTCATCGAGTGGTGCAGGGAGCGCCTGGCCGGCTACAAGGTGCCGCGCACCGTGGAGCTGGTCCAGGCACTCCCGCGCAACGCCACGGGCAAGGTCGACAAGAAGCTGTTGCGCGGCTGACTACTCCTTGGTCAGGCGCTCCGGCACGACCTCGGGGACGCGGGTCTTGCGGGGGCGGATCGCCTTGTCGAGGAAAGCACCGAGGTTGGCGTCCTGCACCGACGTCCGCAGGCTGTCGAGCACGAGCAGTCGCTTGGCCTGCTCGTCTCTGACGTCATTGAGCTGGCCGACCAGTACGTCGATCTGCTCGCTCAGGGTGCTGACCGCACGGATCTCGCTCTCCATGGAGGTCAGCACGTTGCGCAGCGAGCCGGCGAGGTCGGTGCTGCCGGCGGGCGCTGCGCTGACCCGCGCCGCGGGAGTCGAAGCAGACGCTGCGGGCGCCGCAGACTTCAGCGGCGCGCGGCGCACGTAGGCCCGCTTGGCTTTGGTCGGCGTCGCCGCGCGAGTCGCCTTACGTGCGGGGGCGGCTGCCTTGCGGGCAGTGGACTTCTTGGCCGGAACCCGTGCCATGTGCACTCCTCAAAGGAACAACGCTGCGGAGACGCTCCGCAGCTTCTGCGCAGGACTTTACGGCTACGCAGCACTGTCGTGTTGTTTCAGTCCTTGCCAAACGACTCGCGCACCTTGTCAGCGACCCCTGAGAGGTTGAGCTCGAACGTGAATCCCTGCTCGAATCGATAGCTGCGATGCACATCCATCGGGTCGATTCCGTTGAGCGATTCCTTCGCCGCCCGGATGACCGTCGGGTCTTTCGCGGCGATCTGCGCAGCCACCTCCAGCGCGGCATCACGCAGCTGCTCCTTCGGCACGACGCGCAGGACGGATCCGAATTCGTGCAACTCTGCAGCGGTTGCGGTCGCCGAGGTGTAGACCATTGCGCGCATTCGATGCTGCGGCACCAGTCGCGACAGGTGAGTGGCTGCGCCGAGTGCGCCGCGATCGACCTCGGGCAGGCCGAAGGTCGCGTCATCACTGGCGACCACGATGTCGCTGTTGCCTGCCAGCCCCACGCCGCCGCCGAGACAGAAGCCCTGCACCGCGGTGACCACCGGCACGGGGCAGTCATAGACGGCTGCGAACGCGGCGTAGCAACCCCGGTTGGCGCCGATGAGCGCGGTGAAGCCGTCGTCCCGCTGGAACTCCTTGATGTCCACCCCAGCGTTGAAGCCGCGCCCCTCCGCGCGCAGGACCACGACCCGGGTCGTGCTGTCGTGCCCAGCCGAGGTGATCGCCTCCGCCAGGGCAAACCAGCCGGCCACCGGTAACGCGTTGACCGGCGGGTGGTCGACGACGACCTCGACAACTCCGTCCTCGTGCACGGTCGATGACACCGATGTCACGTTGGCTCCTCAAGGGCGAAGGTGGCCCAGGCGCTGGCGACGACGGCGCCTGCCTGAGTGGTGCAGGTGAGCTCGACGTCCACCTCGGTACGTCGTTCCTCGACGATCGATCCCGTGCACGTCAAGGTGTCGCCCGGAAACGCCCGTTCCGCGAAGCGGACCTTGAAGCGGCGTACGGCGTCCGCCCCCAGCCACTGCGCGGACCAGGTCCCGAGCAGTCCCGCATGCAGCATGCCCAGGGACAGCGGCTTGTCGTAGCCGGCCGAGCGGGCAAAGGGCTCGTCGTGGTGCACGGGTTGCATGTCGCCGGACGCACCTTGGTAGCGAACCAGGTCGGTCCGGGTGAGCGGGCCGACGACCAGGGGCGCAGGCGGGGTGGGGATCACTCGGTCTCCACCCCGGTCAACGTGGACTCGGCGACAAGCCGACCCGACTCGTCGCGGAACTCCGTCACCATCACCACGAAGGTGAGCGTCCCACCGCTGCGCCGTTGCTTGTCGTAGATGTCAGCAATCCGCGAGGTGCCGATCAGTCGATCGCCTGCCTTCGGGGGCGCGCCGTGGAACACGAACTCCTGTTCGGCGTGCAGGCCCCGGGCGGGGTCCATGCGCACCTGCTCCCACGGGTCGCTGTCCGCGTGCTGCCAGTGGAAGGCCGTGGTGAGGAAGGTCGGTGGGGCGGTGCCGTCCGCGGAGACTGTCCCGAAGGTTGCGGCAGCGAACTCGCGCAGCTTGCCGTTTTCCACGTCGAGCACGAAAGGCGCACCGGTCGCGCCGAGCGCGCTGCGGTCGACCATCAGGGGTGCTGACTGCTCACGGACACGACCTCGCCGGTCATGTACGACGAGTAGTCGCTGGCCAGGAACACGATCACGTTCGCCACCTCCCACGGCTCTGCCGCCCGCCCGAACGCTTCCTTCGCGGAGAGCTCGGCAAGCAGCTCGTCAGTGGTCACCTTGGCGAGGAACGGGTGCATCGCCAGGCTGGGCGCGACCGCGTTGACCCGCACCCCTGCCTTGGCACCTTCGACGCCCGCGACGCGGGTCAATGCCATCACGCCGGCCTTGGCAGCGGCGTAGTGCGCCTGCCCTTCCTGCGCGCGCCAGCCGATCACGCTGGCGTTGTTGACGATCACCCCCGAACCACGAGCCGTCATGTGCCGAAGGGCCGCGCGGGTACAACGAAACGTGCCGTTGAGCGTCACGTCGAGCACGGTGCTCCACTGCTCGTCGGTCATGTCCACCAGCGGGGCCGTGCCGCCCAACCCCGCGTTGTTGACCAGGACGTCAAGGTGTCCGTGCTCGGCCAGCGTCGCGGCAAAGAGCGCCTGGACCTGGTCCTCGACGGTGACATCGCAGGGAACGGCGAGCGGTCGTGCCCCCAGCTCGGCGAGCGCGTCAGCAGCCTCGCCGAGCCGACGCTCATGCCGGTCGGAGATGACGACCGTGGCGCCTTCTTCGGCGCAGCGCTTCGCCGTGGCGAAGCCGATGCCCGTGCCGGCAGCGGCAGTGACCAGCACGATCTTGCCGGCCAGCAGCTGGTGCGACTCAGGCATGAGGACTCCCGAGCCGGCTCAGCGTCTGCGTTGCCTCGCGCATGATCCGGTCGAGCAGCTCGGCACAGGACGGCAGGTCGTCCAGCACGCCCACGACCTGTCCCGAAGCCATGACGCCGAGGTCGGGACGGCCGTCCACCATCGCGGCCTTCAGCAACATCGGGGTGTTGGCCGCCATCACCACCTGGCTCCAAGACATCTCGGCGTTCTTCTTCATCGCCAGTCCCTCGGTCACGATGTCACGCCACGGTGTCCCGGACAGCTTCTGGAACGCCAGTGCGTTGCGGGCCGAGCGGGCCAGCCGGCTCACCGGCTTGCTCTTCTCCAGCTGGTCGACGAGGTCGGTGCGCAGCACCCGGTGCGGCATCCCGTCCACTTCGCGCGTCACGACCGTGTCCGTCACGCCCTTGCCCAAGTAGACCTTCTTCACCGCGGCGCTCACGGCGCTGTCGCTTGTCAGGAGGAAGCGCGTGCCCATGGCAATTGCGTCAGCGCCATAGGCCAGCGCTGCCACCAGCCCGCGGCCGTCGAAGAAGCCGCCGGCGGCAACAACGGGGATGTCCACCGCATCGACGACCTGGGGCAGCAGCACGGTCGTCGGGACCTGGCCGGTGTGGCCGCCACCTTCACCGCCTTGGACAATGACCGCGTCGGCGCCCCAGTCGGCGACCTTCTCCGCGTGCCGGCGCGCGCCGATCGAGGGCACGACGACCAGACCCGCGTCCTTGCAGCGCGCGATCAGCTCCTTCTTGGGGGCCAGGGCGAAGGAGGCGACGCGCACTCCATGCTCAGCCAGCAGGTCGATGCGCTGGGCCGCATCCGGTGCGTCGGCACGGAGGTTGACGCCGAACGGCTCGGTCGTGCGCGCCTTCGTCTCGCGGATCGCGGCGGCCAGCTCGTCGTACGTCATGGTGGCCGAGGCGAGGATGCCCAGACCACCGGCGTTGGCGGTCGCCGAGGTGAGCCGCGCTCCCGAGACCCAGCCCATGCCGGTCTGCACCACCGGGTAGCGCACGCCGAACAGCTCGCAGGCGCGCGTGCGCAGCACCGGGTGCGCCGCCGCGGTCACGCCGGCACCTCCCTGTCACGAAGCGATCTCGGGTCCAGCACGTCGCGGATGAGGCGCAGCTCGTCGTCGGTGGGGAGTCGGGTCGTCGGCACGTCGGTGTCCATGACTAACGGAAAGCCGGTCGCCGCCTGGACGTCGTCGACGGTGACCCCAGGGTGCACCGAAGCCAGGCGCATGGCGCCGTCGGGTGTGCCGAAGTCCAGCACGCACAGGTTGGTGACGACCCGACGGATCTCGTGGAAGCGGCGCGCCTCGGCCTGCTCGACATGGTCGTAGCCGACGCCGGACACCATGTCGACGCGCTCGACGAAGACCCGGGTGGAGTGCTTGGGCACCCAGTAGCTGGTCGGGTGGTTGACGGTGTTCCCCGGTGCGCCGCGCACCCCCAGCAGCTGGTTGGTGGGCCGGGCGAAGTCGCCGATACAGGAGATGTTCTGGTTGCCGTAGCGGTCGATCTGGCTGGCGCCCATCATGACGTGACGACGTCCACTCCAGACCAGGTCGAAGACAGCCCGGTAGGGGATCCAGGCTTCGACCGCATCCGGTGCCGGGGCACCAAGGGCCCAGGGACCATCGACGTACGACGCCTCGCCGTCGGACAGCAGCAGGTCCGGTTCGAAGGTCTCCCGAGCCAGCCGCGCACCGAGGCTGGGTACGAGCGCCATCGGGCTGGCCAGGATCTCGCCGTCTCCGCGCCACACCTCGGCACACGCCACGGCGCAGACCTCTGCCCGGGTGGCGGTCATGCCGCGGCCCGCTTGGCCACGGCTGCCTGGTAGGCGGCCTCGTCGGCGACGTCCAGGTAGGTGGACCGGAAAGCGGCCCACAGCGCCGGGTCCTTCGCGGCCGTCGCGTACTCCTTCTGGAACTGCTCATCCCGGTCGTAGTCGGGGACGCAAGAGGTGAAGTGCGCCCCGTTGGGGGCCTCGATGACGCCGGCCACCATCCACCGCGCGATCCGGGTGCGGGTCAGCTCGCCCAGCTGGCCGGTCGGAACAATCCGCTCGCACGAAAGGTAGGCCTTCGTCGCGGCAGCGCAGAACAAGTCGTCGAAGTACAGGTCGGGGCCGAGGAAGGCGGCGTTGCCGCGGGCATCAGCGCGGTTGAGGTGCACCAGGGCAGCGTCCAGGTGCAGGGCCGGCACCGCCAGCAGTTCCTCGCCGTCGTACGGCGATGTCACGGTCTTGAGCTCAGGATTGACGCGCTGCACATCGGAGCCGAGCCCGGCCCGGGTCGGCAGGAAGGGGAGCCTGGCCGCAGCGGCGTACAGGCCCCACTGGACCATGCCCTCGTCGTACTCGGTGACCTCGATGCTGCCGGCCTTGCGGGCCGCCTGGAAGTGCGGTTCGAGCGGGATCGAGTCCAGCGAGACGAAGCCGTAGACCAGCCGCCGGACCTTCCCGGCAGCACACAGGAGTCCGACATCGGGGCCGCCGTAGGACACGATGGTCAGGTCGTCGAGGTCCGATCGCAGGATCGCCCGGACGAGGGACATGGGCTTGCGACGCGAGCCCCACCCGCCGATGCCGATCGTCATCCCGGAACGCAGCTCGGCGACGACCTGCTCCTCGGTCATCCGCTTGTCGGCCACGGTGTCCTCCACAAAAACAAGCAAGCGCTTGGTCGAGTCAACGTTACAGCGATCACGGGTTGGCGCGTTGGTAGGCAAGCCGGCGCAAGCTGCGCGAATCGCCGGACAGAAGGGCCGTAGACCAGGCCCGCTTGAAGAACAGGTGGGCGTCGTGCTCCCAGGTGAAGCCGATGCCGCCGTGCAGCTGGATGCACTCCCCGGCCGCATGCGTGAAGGCGTCTGCCGCTGTCGCCTTCGCCAGCGGTGCGAGGACGGGGAGGTCCGGGGCGCCGCCGGCCGCGGCCGTCGCGGCGTACCAGGACATCGATGCAGCGGCCTCGACCGCGACAGTCAGGTCGGCCACCCGGTGTCGAAGGGCCTGGAAGGAGCCGAGCGGCCGGCCGAACTGCTCGCGCATCTTGAGGTGGTCGACCGACATCTCGATGCACCGCCGGGCCGCACCGACCGATTCTGCTGCGAGGGCGAGATGCAGCAGGTCGCGAGCCGTTGAGGCGCTGCCGATCTGCCGGGCGGCGGCCCCGGCCACCTCCACCTGCGCCTGGGGTCGGCTGGCGTCCAGCGTCGGGAGCGGTGTGGTCGCGAAGTCGTGCACGGCGTACAAGTCCTCGCCGACGCCGACGAGCAGCAGGCTTGCGTCACCGGCGTCGACCACCTGCGGCATGACCCCTGACA
>Ga0136633_1001580_pt1 | contig 16684 bp, 14 predicted proteins | sample AntDrymeUQ832206_2_FD_105494 | JGI IMG/M metagenome (GOLD analysis project Ga0136633, IMG submission 105494) | Polar desert sand microbial communities from Dry Valleys, Antarctica - metaG UQ83 (22.06) | ecosystem: Environmental > Terrestrial > Soil > Desert | place: Antarctica: Dry Valley...
GCGCACGCCTGATCCTTGCATTGCATCACCCAATTCTCATCGCTTTGAGACAAGCGGATGATCTCGTCATTCGAATACGCTGTTGACGCCGTCACGGATAGAGCCGCGGCGGTCACGATAGTGGCAAGATTTTTGGCTGTGATTGTTTGAGACATTGTGACTTGTTCTCCTAGCGCTTCGTACCGCTGAGACAGTTAGCGTGTGGGAAAGAGCGGTTCGTCCCTGAACCTAAGGTCATGAAAGCGTCGCTGGGCCAAGGCCCTTCGACACGCCGTCATGTTATGAGGCGGCTCCGGCCCGCCGCAATGGGACTACCTCACCAATCGATCCCTGTATTATCATTTCCTGCGGCGGGGACTTTCCCCGGAAATCGGGATATCGGAGGTGTTCGAATGGCGATAAGCTGCGTATGAGATCCACCATTACGATCCTCTTGGTCGATGACCATGCCATCGTACGGCAGGGATGCCGCCTGCTGTTGCAGCAGGCTGGGTTCGAGATCGCGGGCGAGGCCTCCTCGGGAGAAGATGCCTACGCGTCCTGCCTCAAGGACCCGCCGCGCGTCGTGATCGTGGACCTGGCCATGCCAGGCACGGGGGGACTCGAGACCATTCGGCGCATCCGCGCCCGCTTCACCAACACGGCGGTGGTCGTTTTCACGATGTATGACGACCCCATGATCGCGACCCGGGCCCTCAAGGCAGGTGCCACCGCCTTCGTGACCAAGACGAGCGCGCCGCGCGATCTAGTCGAGGCCGTCCGGCGCGCCGGTCAAGGGGAGTGCTATCTGAGCCAGGACATCGCGCAGGCCATCGCGCTCTGCAGCCTGGATACGCAGAAAAGCGCGCTCACCGCGCTGACGGCGCGAGAGTTCGAGATCTTCCGCCTGCTCGCCGAGGGCAAGGCATGCGCGCAGATCGCGGAGTCCCTGTCCTTGTCTCCCAAGTCGGTGTCCAACTATTCCCTGCGCATCAAACAGAAGCTCGGCGCCTCCAGTCTGGCCGACCTCATCAGGCTCGCCATCACGGAAGGCATCGCGAAGCAGAACACGCCCGAGCGCTCGACCGCAATAGCTACGCCGCGCTAAGCGAGGGGCGCACCGACTGCACCCGAGGTTTGACCCTCCTCTCGAAGCAGAAATTCGAGCAGTGCGCGCCTTTGAGCGAAGGGATCCAACGGGTGTTTCGTAGGTTGACTCATCAGAGCCTATCCTCCTTCGACGAACTCGTAGCCTGGAGCATCAGCTCTACCTCGGCGTGCGACAGCCGCTCCAGCTCCAGCACCAGCTGGGCAGCTCTTTCGAGGTTCGCGCGCCCGGCCGGGTCGTGGAGGATCTGTGCCGCCAGTTGCGTCACCGTTGGGGCCTCAAACAGGTTGCGCAGCGGCACCTCGATGTGCAGACGGTTGCGCATGTGCGAGGTGACTTGCGTGGCTAGCAGCGAGTTCCCGCCCATCTCGAAGAAGTTGTCGTGGGCGCCCACTCGCTCGACCCGGAGCACCTCGGCCCAGATCCCCGCCAGCACCGCCTCCACCGGTGTGCGCGGCGCCACATACTGATTCCCCAGCTCCGGCCGGCCCTCGTCCGGCTGAGGCAGCGCCCGCCGATCCACCTTCCCGCTCGGCGTCAGCGGCAACCGATCCAACCGCACAAACTGCGACGGTATCATATAATCTGGTAGAATCTCCGATAGAGACTGTCGTAGTACGGTACGACTCGGTCCGGATCGTTTATCCCATGAATAATACATTATGAGGCGGCTTCCGTAATCGTCATCCTCAGCCGCGATAACAACGGCCTCCTTTATTCCCTCGATCTTGAGTGTTGCTATTTCAATCTCTCTCAAATCGAGCCGGTTTCCTCTAATCTTAACCTGGAAGTCCTCTCGTCCTACGTACCGGAGACGACCATCGGGGTCCTGGCAACCCATATCGCCTGTTCGGTAAGTCCTATCGTCCGGCCCCAATGGACCAACTGTGAATCTCTCGCACGTTAGTTCCGGCCGTCGCCAATACTCTAGAGCAACATAGCGGCTCCGCACGGCAATTTCACCAGTGGGTGTTTTCGATTGCGCTTCGCCCTCCTGACCGATAAGAAAAACCTCCATCTCAGGGACTGCATACCCACCCGAGACGATCTCATCCGTAAAGTATGTCTCTTTGTCGATGAAATCGTGTACGATAATCCCGGCCTCCGTGGAACCGAATCCACAGTATAGAATACAATCCGAGGCAAAATAGGTGCGATAAAGTTCGACATCCCGCTTCAAAATTGTATCGCCGCCCAAGTGAATGACTCGGAGCTTAGGGAATTGCTGCTCTCCGTTCAGACTCTCGGCAAAGCGGCGAAAGAGTGATGGGGTTGGATGAAAGATAGTAATCCCCTGTTGAATCAGCCAGTCACGCAGGTCGAAGATCCCTCGTCCTCTAAAATCGAAAGGCAAAAGGGCAGCGCCGTTTAGCAAGGCTCTCAGAATATCCACTACGCCGGCAATATGACTGAATGATGCGAGAAGCGCTAGTCGATCATGTGCACAAATTTGAAGGGCGTTGGTATGCCGCATAGTTAGATGTAATAAACTACGGTGGCTGTGAACGACCCCTTTCGGCTGACCTGAAGTGCCGGATGTATATATGATACAAGCAAGAGCACTCGGACGTATTTCGAGATGGACACCTGTGCCGGAGAAGTGCATCTCAGTCTCATCGATATTTATGATAGGACAGGCGCCCCCAACAAGCTCGGCTGCCAATGCAGAGTTTTTGTTATCTGTCAAGACAAGGGCGGCTTGAGAATCACTTACGATATATGCGTTTCTCGCCGGGGGATGCGATGGATCGAGCGAGACCCATATTTTCCCTACGTTCAAGATAGCAAGCATCGACGCTACAGCCATTGCGCCTGGCTCGATCAAGGTTATAACTGGCTCTTTGACTGTACCACCCGATGCGAGAATAACGTGTGCGAGGCGATTGGCCACGTTATTCACCGCGCCGTACGTGAATTCATCGCTATGAGTTTTTACTGCCAAGCGTTGAGAACGTTTGCGCACTTGTTCTAGGAATCGCTCAGGAATTGATCGTTCAACATCGCTCTTCTCGAATTGGGAGAAAGCGTTGCCGCAACCGGGGCAACTCGGGCGATTGGCGCGCCTTGGTGAACTTTGGAGTGCGAAGCGACGTTCTTGCATGTTGGCCTCGAATAGGTGTTTCTACGGCCGCAGCCTGAAGGGGGCTAAACTGAGTTTACAGCGGAAATGTATCAGATTCGAGCACCCCAGGTTGCAAAGGCGAAAGATGCGAGAGTTGCTGCGGGGGCCTTTCGGCTTTGTCGGCGACGTCTGGACCCGCTCGCGCTGCGACACGCGACGAAGATGCGATCACGCAGTGGCGTACGGACGCCTGGCGCACGCTACTCATGTGAACGTCACAGCATTCGGGTGCATAATCGCGGCGGCCGCAGTCATCAGTCCCGCCCGGCCAGTGATTAAGCGCCTTCGTACTTCGCATTTCCCAGCGGCTCGCTCAGCTCTTGACCCTCCAACACCGCGTCAACGCGGCAGCGCAGGCGCCCTCGGGCCAGGCGCGTGTCGATCCGGCAACCGGGCGCGACCCGTGCAGCGTCGCGAACGATCTCACCTCCGGGCAGCAGGGTGACAATGGCATAACCACGTTCGAGGGTCGCGAGCGGGCTCATGGCTTGTAGGGCACGGCGTAAATTTACGAGTTGCCCGGTTGTCTTTGCCAGCGACTGATCGATCCCGTGCCGCAGTCGCCTCACATAGTGGTCACACTCGGTCAGGTGCAGCGCGATTAACGCGGACGGCGCCAGGCTCCAAAGCCTGGCCGATAGGGTTTCGATCCGCGTGTGCTTGACCCCGATCCCGCTGCGTGCGGCGCGCTCCAGACGCAGTGATAGCTCATCGGTGCGCTGGGCGAGATCCAGCACGCGCCGGCCAGGATGGACCAGCCGTTTTCGCAGGTGGTCCAGTAGCATCTGCACGCGTGCAAACGATCCGCGGAATAGATGCGCTAGCCGCCGTTCCAGAATCGCGAGCTGCTCGTCGATTTGGCGCCGGTCTGGACTCACAAGCTCGGCGCTCGCCGAGGGCGTCGAGGCGCGGCGGTCGGCGACGAGATCGGCGATGGTAAAATCGATCTCGTGGCCGACCCCGGTTACGACCGGAAGCTTACACGCGTAGATGGCCCGCGCGACCACCTCTTCGTTAAACGCCCAGAGGTCCTCCAAGGATCCGCCGCCGCGCGCCACGATCAGCACGTCGCACTCGGCACGCCCATCGGCAAGCGCGATCATCCGGCCGATCGCCTCGGCGGCGCCCGCTCCCTGCACCGGTACCGGATAGATCACGATCGGAATGGATGGGAAGCGCCGCCCCAAGACGCTCAGAATGTCGCGGATCGCGGCCCCGGTGGGTGAAGTGATAACACCGATCATGCTCGGCAGGGCTGGGATCGGTGCCTTATGCACCTCGCTGAACAGCCCCTCGGCCGCGAGCCTTTGTTTAAGCACCTCGAACGCCAAGCGCAAGCGGCCTTCGCCCGCGGGCTCAAGGTGCTCGACGATAAGCTGGAACTCCCCCCGCCCCTCATAGAGGCTCACCTGAGCGTAGGCGATGACCTGCATTCCGTTGTGCGGATTGAAATTGACGCATAAATTCCGCGACCGGAACATGGCGCAGCGGACCTGACACTGCGCATCCTTCAGCGAGAAATACAGGTGCCCCGAGGCCGGGCGGGCGAGGTTCGACACCTCGCCTTCGATCCATAGCGGTGGAAAATGTCCCTCGAGAAGAGTACGCGCCTCGCGATTTAGGCGCGTGATGCTATAAATGTCTTCCGCGGTCGATGCGGCGGGGACAGGTTCTGATATCATCGGACCGGCGGCGATGGTTGGACTAGGCGTTTACCCACGGTGCACCGCCCCTTTATAATGCAAGATCCGAATCATTACTACGGCCATGATCATGCGTCTTGCCGATGAAGCCCTGACTTTCGATGACGTTTTGCTGGTCCCAGCCTATTCCCAGGTTGTACCTCGGAACGTCAGCGTGGAGACCCGGCTTACCCGCGAGATCCGCCTCAGCATACCGATCGTTTCGGCGGCCATGGACACGGTCACCGATGCGCGGCTCGCAATCGCGTTGGCCCAGCAGGGGGGCATCGGTGTTATTCATAAAAACCTCAGCGCCGAGCGGCAAGCGGGCGAGGTGCGGGTGGTCAAGAAATATGAAAGCGGGGTCGTCAAGGATCCGATTACGGTGTCGCCGGAAACCAGTATCCGTGAGGTATTGAGCTTGACCCGCGCTCACAAGATCTCCGGCGTGCCGGTCGTCGATGGGGAAGCGCTGGTCGGGATCGTGACGAGCCGTGATCTGCGCTTCGAAACCCGCTTCGAAAACCCGGTGCGAAGCATTATGACCCCGAGGGACCGGCTGGTGACGGCGGAGGAAGGGGCTACGCGTGAGGATGTCATCGCCCTGCTACACCAACATCGTATCGAAAAAGTGTTGGTCGTTAACGATCGGTATCAATTGCGGGGCCTGATCACCGTCAAGGATATTCAGAAATCGCAAGAGTTTCCGAACGCCTGCAAGGACCAACACCAGCGCCTGCGTGTCGGGGCGGCCGTGGGCACGGGCCCCGGCGCCTATGAGCGAGTCGAAGCCTTGGTGCATGCGGGCGTCGATGTGATCGTGGTCGACACCGCCCACGGCCATTCCCGCGGGGTCCTGGAGACGGTACGGTGGGTGAAGAAAAACTACGCCGCGACCCAGGTCATCGCGGGCAACATTGCGACCGGGGAAGCCGCCAAGGCATTGGTTGAGGCCGGTGTCGATGCGGTCAAGGTCGGGATCGGCCCCGGATCGATCTGTACCACCCGGATCGTGACGGGCGTCGGCGTACCGCAAATCACTGCGGTGTCGGAGGTGACCGCCGCGATCGAGAATTCCGGCGTACCGATCATATCCGATGGGGGGGTCCGTTACTCCGGTGACATCGCGAAGGCGATCGCGGCCGGTGCCCATGCGGTGATGATCGGGGGGCTCTTCGCCGGCACCGAGGAGGCGCCCGGGGAGGTTGAGCTGTATCAAGGGCGTTCCTATAAAACCTATCGCGGCATGGGATCGCTGGGCGCCATGGCGCAGCCACATGGCTCCTCGGATCGTTATTTTCAAGAAGCCGATGACATCGAGAAAATGGTGCCCGAGGGGATCGAAGGCCGCGTACCGTATAAAGGGAGCGTCACCGCGATCGTCTTCCAACTGCTCGGGGGTATTCGCGCGGCCATGGGTTATACCGGTTGCGCGACCGTGGACGAACTGCGCACCCAATCGAAGTTCGTGCGCGTCACCTACGCTGGGATACGGGAGAGTCATGTACACGACGTGGCGATCACCAAAGAAGCACCGAATTACCGCATCGAATAGAGCCCGCGTAGTTTTCATATTGGACCTTCCCGGACGACGGGCGCCATGGCAGATATCTATCGCGATCGCATCCTCATCCTCGATTTCGGCTCTCAATATACCCAGCTCATCGCCCGGCGCATACGCGACGCCGGGGTCTATTGTGAGATCCATCCCTACGATCTCGCCGACGAGCGGATCCGGAGCTTTGAGCCGCGCGGCATCGTGCTCTCGGGCGGTCCGGAATCCGTCACCCTGGCGCCTAGGGCCGCGGCGCCCGCGCCAGTATTTGCGCTCGGTGTGCCGGTCCTCGGAATCTGTTATGGGATGCAGACGCTGGCGGCGCAGCTCGGCGGCGCGGTCGAATCCGCGCGCGTTCGGGAGTTCGGGTTCGCCCAGGTCTCGGTGTTCGGCCATTCCCTCCTGCTCAAGGATATCGAGGATCATCTGAGCCCGGATGGCCACGGGGTGCTGGATGTGTGGATGAGCCACGGCGATCGCGTTACCGAGTTACCGCCCGGATTTCTCCGCATCGCCGCAAGCGAGGGGGCACCGATCGCCGGCATGGCCGACGAGGCACGCCGGTATTATGGCCTGCAGTTCCATCCTGAGGTCACTCACACGCGCCAAGGGCAGCGCATCCTCGCTCGGTTTATCCATGAGATCTGCGGCTGCGGCAGCTCCTGGACCACGGCGAGCATCATCGCGGACAGCATGGCGCGCCTGCGCGAGCGGGTCGGGCGGGATCGGGTCCTGCTGGCGCTTTCAGGTGGCGTCGATTCCTCGGTGGTCGCCGTGCTCTTGCGGCGTGAGATCGGTGATCAATTGACCTGCGTCTTCGTCGATAACGGCTTGCTGAGACTGAACGAGGCCGATCAAGTCATGGCGACATTCACGCGCCACCTTGGTGTCCAAGTGCTGCGCGTGAACGCCGCCGATCGCTTCCTCAATGCCTTGGCGGGCTTGCACGATCCCGAAGAGAAACGTAAGGCTGTCGGCCGGGAATTCATCCAGGTATTCGAGGAAGCGGCGCGGACACTTCCCAACGTAGCCTGGCTGGCTCAGGGCACTATTTATCCCGATGTCATCGAATCGGCCCATGCGGCGACCGGCAAGGCCCACGTCATCAAATCCCACCATAACGTGGGTGGCCTGCCAGAACGCATGCGGCTGAAGCTGCTCGAACCCTTGCGGGAGCTATTCAAGGACGAGGTCCGCAAGATCGGTGTCGATCTCGGTCTGCCTTACGACATGGTCTACCGCCACCCTTTCCCCGGCCCGGGGCTCGCGGTCAGGATTTTAGGGGAAGTCACCGCGGCGCGCGCCGAGACCTTGCGCCGGGCGGATATAATTTTTATCGACGAGCTTCGCCGGCAGGAGCTGTACGAGAAGGTCAGCCAGGCCTTCGCGGTGTTGCTGCCGGTCAACTCGGTGGGCGTCACCGGCGATGCGCGCCACTACGCGCCGGTCGTCGCCTTGCGAGCCGTCGAGACCTTGGATTTCATGACCGCCCGTTGGGCACCGCTCGCGCACGAATTCCTGGATCACGTGGCGCGGCGAATTCTCAACGAGGTTCCCGGCGTCTCAAGGGTGGTGTATGACATCTCCGGCAAACCGCCGGCGACCATCGAGTGGGAATGAACGGCGAAGAATCGGCGTTGCGGGCACGGTACCTAACGGAAGCCAATGATGAGCGCTGGATGCGCCAGGCGCTCGCTCTCGGCCGCCGTGCCGAAGAACATGGCGAAGTCCCCGTCGGCGCCGTCGTGGTGCTGAATGATGAGATCATTGGGGAAGGCTGGAACCAACCGATCCACCGGAACGATCCCACCGCCCATGCCGAGATCGTCGCCCTGCGGCGTGCGGCGGAGCGGATTGGAAATTACCGCTTGGCCGGTTGCTCTTTGATCGTGACCTTGGAACCTTGCGTCATGTGCGCGGGCGCCAGCGTGCATGCCCGGATCGCGCGGGTGCTCTACGGTGCGCGTGATCCGCAGGCGGGGGCCGCGGGCAGCGCCTTCGAGATCCTAGGCAGCGGCCGCTTTAATCACTACGTGGAAGTACGGAGCGGGATCCTCGAAGCCGAATGTTGTAGTTTACTTAAACGATTCTTTGAGCGGCGCCGCGCCGAAGAGAGTTTGGCCGCGACGGTGTCCCGGTGCGGCGGCTAGCGCGAGATCTCGGGCGGCGTTTGCAGCATCGGGGGTACCGGCTCGCCACTGCCGAGTCCTGCACCGGCGGTTATGTCGCCCAGGTGGTGACCTCGATCGCGGGCAGTTCCGCGTGGTTCGAGCGCGGTTTCGTGACCTATTCGAATGCCGCCAAGCAGGAGATGTTGGGCATCAAAGCCGAGACGCTCGAACGCTTCGGCGCTGTGAGCGCGGAGGCCGCCATCGAGATGGCCAAAGGCGCGCTCATGCATAGCCGAAGTCAGATAAGCGTTGCCATTACCGGGATCGCGGGGCCGGAGGGCGGCTCCGAGGACAAACCCGTCGGGACCGTATGGTTTGCCTGGGCCGGCGGCGGCCGTCCGCCGGTCGCGGTGTGCGAGCATTTCGAGGGCCACCGGGGCAGCGTGCGCCGCCAGGCCGTCGAGACGGCGTTGCGCGGTCTCATCGAGCGTCTGCAGTGAATGCCGAAGGAGAGAAATCGCGCCTTCCTCGGGTTGAGGCGCCCACCCAACGCTTGTTCTTTGCCTTGTGGCCGAGCGAGGAGGTGCGTTCGGGCCTAGCCGAGGTGATGGCCTCGTTACACGTAGGCCGCGCCAAACCCGTGCTTGCGGAAAACCTCCATATCACGCTCCTTTTTTTAGGCTCCGTCACGGCGCAAACACGGATCTGTGCCGAGACGGTAGCCGAGGGGATCGCGGGACACCCGTTCGAGCTCCGACTCGATCAAATCGGCTTGTGGCCAAAATCCGGGATCCTTTGGGTCGGTGCGCGCGAAGTGCCGGAGAGTCTCGCTGCTTTGGTTCGGGATCTACACCTGGGGATCGCCGGCTGTGGCATCGATCTCGATGCGCGGCCGTTTAAACCCCATGTGACGTTGATGCGCAAGGCGCTGGTGGTCCGGCGCGAACGGCCGCTCGTTGCCGTCGCCTGGCGCGTCGATGACTTTGCCTTGGTCGAGTCCAAAACCACTCCCGACGGCGCGCATTATCAGGTGCTTACGAGTTGGCGGCTCGGCGCTGATTCACGTGGAGTGCAAGGGAGTCTTGGAGCATCGTCCCCATACCCTTAAGCCCAGCAAGCGCGCCAAGCCTAGTGCGATGTGGTAAGCTTTTTTCCTGATAATCCTTAGTTAGCCGCAGCAACAGAACAATAAGGAGGAGCCACTCCATGACCGATTACACATCTGTACTGACAGAAATCGCTAATGCGGTTAAGATTATTGCGGGAGCACCCAACTATTGGTGGATTGCGCCTATAGCAGTTCTAGTAAGCGCGGGTATAGGTTACTGGGCATCACAAAGAACTATAGCGAAACAGATTGAGAAGCAACGTACTATCGATGAAGAAAAGAAGAAATTAGTATTTTATCTGCTACACGACGAGATAACAAAGCGCTGGAAAGGTCGGATTAGGCCGTACCTTCTCAGTCTTCTAGATATGAAACCTATCGAAGGCCTCGATCATTTGGTAAAAACAGCAATTCGCCCTGAAGATCTCTTGGTCTTTAAATTGGTGAGTGAGTCGTTTTCGGAGCACTATTACATCGGAGACCACAGACTAATTTCCGAAATAGTACATGGCCACATCCTTATGGGTGACCTAATCGATGTAAAAAACCAGGTTGCTCTAGTCATAAATGATCGTAGGAGAATGAGTGAAGATCTCCGGTCCTTATCTGCGGAGGAGGTCAACAACAAGCTTAATGAAACCTTTTCGAGACCGATTGAGAGATGGTGGAAAGATTTCTCAGAGATACTTAAGGAAATCGATGAAAGGTTTGACGATTTACTCCCCGGGAATGTAACCAGCACGGCTAATCGGGTGGGTGTTTAGCCCGCGCAGGTGTGCTGAGGAACGAAGCGCATCGGTCGAGTGATGTCCCGCGACTGATGCGCCTCCTTACGTCGGCACATCCTACGATTGTTTACATGGGAGATAACCGTCGGTCCAACGTTTCATTCAACTCGGACTGGCGCGATAAAGCCGCGCCAGCCGGTTAATTCTTACGATTATCTTACGCGCGCGGGAGGACGGAAAATCAATGGATGAGAATCGAAAAAAGGCACTGGGAATGGCCTTGAGCCAGATTGAGAAGCAGTTCGGAAAGGGATCGGTCATGCGCATGGGTGATGTGCAAGCGGTCCGCGACGTGGAGACTGTCTCTTCGGGATCGCTTGGGCTCGATATCGCGCTCGGTATCGGGGGTCTCCCGCGCGGCCGGGTCATGGAAATCTACGGTCCGGAATCCTCGGGCAAGACCACCTTGGCCTTGCACGCCGTGGCCGAGATACAGCGGTGCGGGGGCACCGCCGCCTTTGTGGATGCCGAGCATGCCTTGGACCCGAGCTACGCGGGAAAAGTCGGGGTCAAGGTCGATGATCTGCTGGTCTCGCAACCGGACACCGGCGAGCAGGCGCTCGAGATCACGGACATGCTAGTGCGTTCGGGCGCGGTCGATTGCATCGTGATCGACTCGGTCGCGGCGCTGACGCCGAAGGCCGAGATCGAGGGTGAGATGGGCGATACGCACGTGGGCCTGCAAGCGCGCCTCATGTCGCAAGCCTTGCGCAAACTGACCGGCAACATCAAGCGTGCCAATGGCTTGGTAATTTTCATCAACCAGATCCGCATGAAAATCGGCGTCATGTTCGGCAACCCCGAGACCACGACCGGAGGCAACGCCCTCAAGTTCTACGCCTCGGTTCGGCTGGACATCCGCCGCATCGGTTCCATCAAACGCGATGAGGAGATCGTCGGCAACGAGACCCGCGTCAAGGTCGTGAAGAACAAGTTGGCGCCCCCCTTCAAAGAGGCGATCTTCGATATTCTGTACGGCGAGGGTGTCTCGCGCGCCGGAGAGGTGGTGGACCTCGGGGTCGCGGGCGGGATCATCGAGAAGACCGGCGCCTGGTACAGCTACGGGGGCGAGCGCATCGGGCAGGGAAAGGAAAATGCCCGGACCTTTCTCAAGGAACATCCCGATAAAGCGGCCGGGATCGAGCAGGCAATCCGCGCGAAGTTCCTGCCCGGTAATGCGGAACGTAGCCCGGCGGCTGAGGAGGCGCGGGCCTGAACGACGCGGCGCGCCGGTATGCTCTTAGTCTTCTCGCGCGACGCGAATACAGCCGCAAAGAGCTCGCGGCGCGGCTTACGCGGCGCGGCAGCCCGGAGGATCTCGCGCAGCAGGTTTTGCGCGAGCTCGCGGCCGCGGGCTGGCAGAGCGATGAACGCTTTGCGGGCGCCTTTGCCGCGTCGAAAACCGAACGCGGATACGGTCCCTTGCGGATCATTGCCGAGCTGAAGGAATGCGGCATCGACGCGGAGACCATTGCGGTATCAATCCGTACCGGGGACCCGTGCTGGGAAGAACGTATGCTTCAAGCCAGGGTCAGACACTTTGGCACGCGGGTACCTGCGGATAGGAAGGAACGGGCGCGTCAAGCACGCTACTTGGTAAACCGAGGATTCATTCCGGAGCGGGTCCGGCGCGCGTTAGATACAGACGATTGAATCCTATGTCGATAAAAAGCAGCTCCGAGGTCCGGCGGGCATTCCTGGATTTCTTTAGCGCGCGCGAGCATACGATTGTTCCCAGCTCACCGCTGGTGCCGGCCAACGATCCGACGCTATTGTTTACCAATGCCGGGATGGTGCAATTCAAGAATGTCTTCTTAGGGCGCGAGCAGCACCCCTTTCAGCGCGCCGTCTCCTGCCAGGCATGCGTGCGCGCCGGCGGCAAGCACAACGATCTCGAGAACGTCGGATACACCACACGCCACCATACCTTTTTCGAGATGCTTGGAAACTTTAGCTTCGGTGATTATTTCAAACGTGAGGCGATTCACTACGCCTGGGAGTTTTTAACCGAGTCCCTGGGCATCGACCCCGCAAGGCTCTGGATCACGGTGTTCCAGGACGACGACGAGGCGGCCTCGGTCTGGCTCGATGAGATTCGCGTCGATAAGCGCCGCCTTTCGCGCTGCGGAGAACAAGACAACTTTTGGACCATGGGCGCGACGGGCCCCTGTGGTCCCTGTTCGGAGATTTTTTTCGACCACGGCGCGGCGATCGCGGGCGGGCCGCCCGGGAGCCCGGAGCAGAACGGGGATCGCTATGTGGAGATTTGGAACCTGGTATTTACCCAGTATAACCGCGATGACAGCGGCCGCTTGCACCCGATTCCGCATCCCTCGGTCGATACCGGGATGGGCTTGGAGCGCATCGCCGCCGTCATGCAAGGGGTCCACAGTAACTACGACATCGATGTGTTCCGCGCCCTGACGGGCGCGGTCACCGCTTTGGTTAGCGACAAAGACGGCGTCCATCGGACCTCGGTTCAGGCGATTGCCGATCACATCCGTTCCTGCGCTTTCATCGCCGCGGAGGGCGTGGTCCCCTCCAATGATGGCCGGGGTTACGTGCTCCGGCGCATCATCCGCCGGGCCATTCGGCACGGGCATCGGCTCGGGTTTGGGGAACCTTTCTTTCACCGGCTGGTAGCGGTGCTCGCAACCGAGATGGGTACGGTTTATCCGGGATTGCTGGAGCGGCGAGCTGCCATCGAGCGGGTTTTGAAACAAGAAGAGGAGCGCTTTGCCGAGACGCTTGATCTCGGGCTCAAGCTTCTGGAGCGTTCGATTGCTGATCTGTCTGGGAGCGTGATCCCGGGCCGCGACGTGTTTCAACTCTACGATACCTACGGGTTTCCGGTCGATCTCACCGCCGACATCGCGCGTGAGCGCGGCTTGACGCTGGACATGGCGGGATTCGAGCGGGAAATGGAGCAACAGCGCGAACGGGCGCGAGCGGCCAGCCAGTTCGGGCAGCCGGGAGCAATGGAGGCGCTATTGCCCGCACTTGCGGCCGATGATCCCCTGCGCGTCTCGGGCAGCGAGTTCACCGGTTATGCGGGGGTAAAGTGTGAGTCGCGGGTCGTGGCGCTGTATCGGCAGGGGGAGCGGGTTCCCGCGCTGCAAGCCGGAGAGCAGGGGGTCGTGGTGCTCGATAGAACACCGTTTTACGCCGAAGCCGGCGGACAAGTGGGTGATATTGGGGATGTATGCGCACGCGAGGGCCTGTTTCGCGTCTCGGATACCCAGAGACTCGGCGGCGCCACGCTGCATCTCGGATGGCTTAAGACGGGAGCCCTAAAAGAAGGGGAGTCCGTCTACGCGCAGGTCGATCCGGCCTTGCGCCGCGCCACGGCGCTTAATCATTCCGCGACGCATCTGTTGCACGCGGCCTTGCGTCAAGTTCTGGGCACGCATGTCATACAAAAGGGCTCTTTAGTGACGCCCGAGCGTTTGCGCTTCGATTTCTCACACACGGGGCCACTCGAGTCCGATGAGTTGCGTGAGGTGGAGCGCTTGGTCAACGGCGAGATCCGCGCCAATCGCGAGGTCGAGACCGAGATCATGCCCGTGGGCCAGGCGCTTGAGAGCGGTGCCCTGGCGCTTTTCGGGGAGAAATACGATGAGCAGGTGCGGGTGCTCAAGATAGGGAGTTTCTCGGTCGAGCTATGCGGCGGTACGCATGTGCGGCATAGCGGCGACATCGGTTTATTTAAGATCGTGTCGGAGACCGGGGTTGCGGCCGGAGTTCGCCGAATCGAGGCCCAGACGGGGGAGGGGGCGCTCGCCTGGGTGAACCAGAGCGACCAGCAACTACGGCAGATCGCGGATCTCTTGAAAGCGCCGCGCGAGCAGCTCGGCGAACGAATAGAGCAGTTATTGCAGAAGCTCAAGCAGGAAGAAAAACAGAATCAGCAGCTTCGCGCCCGGATCAGCACCGGACGCGATCTTGCCGAGGCCGCGGTGGATATCGCTGGCGTCAAGGTGCTTGCGGAGAGCATAGAGGAGGCCGACTCCGCCTCCTTACGCGCGGCCATGGATCGCTTGAAGGATAAGCTCGCGCACGCGGTCATCGTGCTTGGGAGCGTGCAGTTGGGAAAGGTGGTCCTGGTGGCCGGCGTGACCAAGGATTTGATAGGCCATGTGAAGGCCGGCGATCTGGTGAATTTCGTCGCCCAACAGGTCGGCGGCAAGGGCGGGGGGCGGCCTGACTTTGCTCAGGCCGGCGGTAGCGAACCGGGCAAATTAAAAGCCGCGCTTGCCACGGTGAGCGATTGGGTTCGGGGCCAAATCGCGCCGTGAGGCTAGCCTCTGTTCTCGTTCCTTCGCTCTTCGGTTAAAGTGGCCGGCCTTTGCGGCGACGTTGGCCATGGCTTTAATCGTCCAAAAGTTCGGGGGAACCTCCGTCGGTAGCGTTGAACGCATCCGCGCCGTCGCGGATAAGGCTAGCGTGGCGCACCGGACGGGTGCTCAGGTGGTCGTGGTCGTCTCGGCAATGAGCGGCGAGACGGATCGGCTCATCGCGCTGGCGAAAAATATCACCCCGCGACCGAACCCGAGGGAGCTCGACGTGTTGCTGGCGACGGGCGAGCAAGTGACGATTGCGCTCCTGTGCATGGCCTTGGAAGCGTCCGGGCAGCGCGCCCGCTCCTACACCGGTGCGCAAGTGCATATCCTGACGGACAGCGCTCATAACAAGGCCCGAATTCTCGACATCAACGGCCAGCGCGTGCGGCAGGATCTCGACACCGGTATGATCGTGGTGGTGGCGGGATTTCAGGGGGTGGATGAAAAGGGAAATATCACCACCCTGGGCCGCGGGGGGTCCGATACCACGGCGGTGGCGTTGGCAGCCGCCCTCAAGGCGGACGAATGTCAAATCTTTACCGATGTGGACGGGGTCTATACCACCGACCCGCGCATCGTGCCCGAGGCGCGCCGCCTCGATCGCCTTACCTATGAGGAAATGCTGGAGATGGCGAGCCTCGGCGCCAAGGTCCTGCAAATCCGCTCGGTGGAGTTCGCAAGTAAATACAACGTGCCGCTGCGCGTGCTCTCCTCGTTCGCGGAGGGCGGCGGAACGCTCATCGCTCCTGAGGATGCGTCTATGGAACAACCCCTACTGTCTGGAATTACCGTCAATCGTGACGAGGCGAAACTCACGGTCCTCGGTGTGCCCGATAAGCCGGGGATCGCCGCGCATATCCTGGGTCCGATCGCCGATGCGAATATCGAAGTCGATATGATCATTCAAAACGTCGGAGCGGATGGGACCACGGATTTCACCTTTACGGTGCATCGCAACGACTATGACAGGGCATTGGAGTCACTTGAAAAAGTCGCCCGCGATCTGGCGGCACGCGGAGTCGAGGGGGATAACAAGATCGTGAAGATCTCGGTGGTAGGCGTGGGCATGCGTTCCCACGCCGGGATTGCGTCCAAGATGTTTCGGGCCTTGGCCGAGGAGGGCATCAACATTCGCATGATTTCAACCTCCGAAATCAAGATTTCCGTCGTTGTTGATGAGAAATATCTAGAGCTTGGGGTTCGGACCTTGCACAGTGCGTTCAGCCTGGAAAAAAGTTCCACCTAAGCAGTTAATAGCTCAGCAATTCATCCATCTCGCATTTAGCGTTTGCACAGGTTAAACTGATCAATGTAGGGCAGGAGTCCTTTGCTTAAAGGCGGGGAACAAAGCGCAATTTCTCAGGCGTCAAGTACGCTAGTGATAATGGAGGCAGGAGATGCTGATACTGACTAGGAGAGTCGGCGAGTCATTGATGATTGCCGACAACGTCACTGTAACGGTGCTCGGAGTGAAGGGGAACCAAGTACGTATAGGCGTGAACGCACCGAAGGAAATCGCCGTGCATAGAGAGGAGATCTACCAGCGGATCCAACAGGAACAGGCGGGGGGGATAGGCAAGGCCAGCGTCGCCGTGGAGCCGGAGTTAGAAAAAGAAGGTGTACAACAACGATAAACCTTAACTTTAGACTGGGCGCGTTTGCGATAACTTAGACAAAGCGCAGGTGTTTAAAGCGTGGAGAGATGGCCGAGCGGCTGAAGGCACTCCCCTGCTAAGGGAGTATGGGGCTAAAAACTCCATCGAGGGTTCGAATCCCTCTCTCTCCGCCATCCTCGCGTTTACAACCCACGGACGATCGGGGATCCTCGACTGCGCCCGTAGCTCAGTTGGATAGAGTACCTGGCTACGAACCAGGGGGTCGGGAGTTCGAA
>Ga0136633_1001581_pt1 | contig 16683 bp, 16 predicted proteins | sample AntDrymeUQ832206_2_FD_105494 | JGI IMG/M metagenome (GOLD analysis project Ga0136633, IMG submission 105494) | Polar desert sand microbial communities from Dry Valleys, Antarctica - metaG UQ83 (22.06) | ecosystem: Environmental > Terrestrial > Soil > Desert | place: Antarctica: Dry Valley...
CACCACGGCCGCCAGCGATGGATCGCCCGCCAACGCCACGCCGGCGCCGATGACGATGAGGTCGCCGGGCACCGGAATCGGCACGCCGGCCTCCTTGACGAGCAGGATTGCCACGATGCCACCAATGGCGAGGGCGTCCATCGATCAGTCCGTTCGCACCACTACGAGGCGGTCGGCAGCAGATTCGACTCCCCACACCTAGCCTGGCCGCCCCAGTAGCTGACGTACGTCGGCGGGCTGGCTCTCCGCAGGGAATGACATGAACGTCCCCGAATCGGGATCGAATCGGACGATCGCATTCGCGGCGAAGTCGGTGAGCCAGACGGCATCGGTCTCGTCGACGTACACCGCATACGCCTGTGGGGCGTCTCCCGGCAGGGGCCATTCGCGCCAGGCATCCGTCTGGGGGTCGTAGACGCCGACCTGTCCTGCGAACCACTCGCTGACCCAGATCCGCCCCTGCGAATCGGCCCACGCGCGCCGGAGTCCTGCGCCGGCGGTCGGTGGATCGAGCTCCCGTACGTCGCCGCTGGTCCGATCGACGGCGCCCAGGTAGCTGCCGGCCAACGAGCTGAAGTAGATCGCGCCGTCCGGTGTTGCTGTGATGCCGTACGGGCCCTGTCCGCGGGGAGCCGGAAACGTGCGCATCTCGGCGGTCGACGGATCGAGCCTGCCGTAGAAGCCCGCCTGGCCCGTGAACCAGAGCAGACCGTCGCCGTCGAAGGCGGCCGTGTTGAGGTTAGCCGCCGGCGCCGTGGGCGGCAGGGGGTATGCCGTCACCTCCAGGGACTCCGGATCGACGCGCATGATGGCATTGAGACCGCCGTCGGTGACCCACGGCGCGCCGTCCGGCCCGACGATCACACCGTGCGGCCGTGACCCCGCTCCGAGTGCGACCTCGCGCACCTCGCCTGAGCCGGGATCGAGCCAGCCAAGCTCGCCACTTCCCTGGGCGGTGTACCAGATGCCGCCGTCCACGGCCGGGGCAACGTCGTGCGGCGCGGAGCCGGGCGGGACGGCGAATGTCTCCACGCTGAAGGCCGGCTCGGGAGCGATCGAGCGTGGCGTGGACGCCGATGGCGCAGGGCTCGGTTCGGGCATGGCGGCCGTGGATGGGTCCGACGAGGGTTCACCGCTCGATGGCCCGCCGGGAGCCGATGACGGCGGTCCCGTGGTGGCGCAGGCAGTCAGCAGCGCGATTGCCAGGAAAAGGCCCGAGGATCGCGACGGGAACATCCGCCTCATCGACAGAGGATACGGCGGCAGGTCACAGGCGATGAACGGCGAGGGCAGACCGCCGCTTCGTGGCGGCCTGCCTCCGCCGCCTTCCCCCCGACTCAAATGGCCTCGAGGCGAGCCGAAAGGTGCGTTGATAATACTTGATTAGCGAGGCCGATTGCCCGGTACCATCGGCTGCCTCCGGGTGGCCACCGCGGCTGGCGAGCGGGAAGGGAACCCCGCAATGCATCGGTTCCGCTCGCCGATGATCTCGCTGGCTCTCTCCGTCATCCTCACGTTGCTGACCGCGGCAGCAGCTCTGGCCGATGGCCAGCCGCCGATTCCGCGCTGAACCGCCACTGACGCCTCTGTAGAAACAAGCCGGTAGTGCTCGCCGGCCGTGCCCACCCGTCGGGCGTCAGTGCCGGACGGTGACTCCGGTGCCCCGCCCCAGCGCGGCGGCGTACAGCTCGTTGGCGCCGGCGAGATCGCCTACCTCGGTCCGGAAGTCGGCCCATTCCGCGAGAACGTCACGCGTCCGCGTATGAGCGCGATGCTCACGGAGGAGGGTGGTGGCGTTGTCGTACTCGGCCTCGGCGACCCCACGCTCCCCATGCCGGCGGCCGATCCGGGCCAGCGTGACATGCGCGCCAACCGCCGCGAGGTACGAGCCACCCTGCGCCGCAGCATCGAGCGCCGCGGCCGCGCGGTCGCGCGCCAGCTGCTCATCACCGCGCGCAAACGCGAGCTGGGCCTCGGCCTCCGCCACGTCGGAGTCGATGCGCCGGTCCTCGAAACGCGCCGCGATCTCGCGTGCACGGCCCAGGTGGGCGCCGGCACGTTCCAGGTTGCCGAGCGGGATGAAGGTCAGGGCCAGGTTGATCTCGAGCGCCCCTTCCTCGCGCTCGGCATCGGCCGCCTGGTACAGGGCCAGGCTCTCGTGACCCACGCGGATCGACCGCTCGAGGTCGCCAGCGTGCCGGTACTGCAGCGCCATGGCCGAGAGGAAGGCGGCGCGCTGACGAAGCGTGATGTCGCCGGAAAGCGCCCGCGCCTCCTCCAGGTAGCTCAGCCCGCGTTCCGTCTCGCCATCCCAGGCCTCGACGTTGCCGAGCGCGGCGAGAAGCCGGAATCGGAAGTCCGGAGCCACGGCGAGGCCGGCGCGATCGGCCGCCAGCAGCTCCTGGAGGATGCCGCGCGCCTCGGCGGGGTTGTCCTCCTGGTAGTGCGCACCTGCCAACCAGTAGCGCGCCATCGCCGCATCCGCTGGCGCCGCAAGCCCAGCGAACAGCAGGGCCGACTCGCTGGCCGGCCCGATTGCCTCGTGGCCTTTTCCGAGGCGACACAGCGCCTCGGCCCGGCCCCGCAGGAGCTCCGCGCGGTTTCGCCGGTCATCGCCCGCCGTACTGAGCAGGTCGTCGTAGCGGTCCAGCGCCTCCTGCGCCGTCCCCGCTGCCATCAGCAGGTCGGCCTCGAGCCGTCCGGCGGCCGGGCGCTCCTCGGCGACGAGATCGGGCACCGAGACGCCGAGGCGTTCGGACAGGAAGGTGAGCGCCGCCATCGACGGCTTCGCGAGCCCGCGCTCGAGCGCACTGATGTAGGCCGCGGTGTAGCGGCCCTCGGCCAGCTGGCGTTGCGTCAGCCCCATCCGCGTGCGTGCCTGCCGGATCCGCTCCCCCACCCGCCGGGCCACGTGACTGTTGTCGACGACGATGACCTTGCGCGTGCGCACGCTCGATGTGCTCATGTCTCGACTATACGGCACTCAACCATTGCGCGAGATGACCCGAGAAGTATTCGTACGGCGCGGCCCGGCAACCATCCTGACTGGCCAGGCTGCTGCCGAGTACGGCGCTGGGAGGCCGCTGCTGCGCGGCGACGCCGGCGGCCGAGCTGCGGGCGCGGATCGCCGTCCTTCTGCCCGCGCTCGCCCACGGCGCGCCCGTCGGTATCGGACGCTAGGATCGGGCGGTGTCCCCACGGCTGCCCCGTCTCCATCCGCGCGCCCTGTTCTCCGCATTCGGTGGAGGGCTGCCGGCGAACTTCTGGCGGCTCTGGATCTCTTCAGTGTCGGCGAACCTTGCCGACGGCATCGTCGCAGTTGCCATCCCGCTGATCGCGGTGAGCCTGACAAGGTCGCCGGCCGAGATCGCTGCCGTGACGATCGCGTCGAGGATCCCGAACATCGCCGTGGGCCTCCTCGCCGGCGGGCTTGCCGACCGCCTCGACCGGCGATGGACGATGCTCGCCGTGCAGCTGCTGCGCTTCACGGTGATCACCGTCCTGGCGGCGATCGCGGTGGCCGGCGCACTCAGCATGCCCGTTCTCTACGCCACGGCCCTCGTCATCGGGACTGGGGAGGCATTCTTCGATACGAATGCCCAGGCGATCATTCCGGCACTCGTCGGCCGTGATCGGCTGGTGACGGCCAACGGGCGACTGTTCGCGGCCGAGACGATGATGAACGCATTCGTCGGCCCACCGCTGGGCGGGCTTCTCATCGCAGTGTCCGTCCCGCTGGCCCTGAGCGCCGGCGCACTGGGCTTCCTGCTCGCCGCGGTCGGCCTGCTCCTGATTGCGGGCGGCTTCCGAAGCGAGCGCACCGGCCCACGGCGGCGCCTGCATGCCGACATCGCCGAGGGGATCGGGTTCCTTGCCCGGCATCCATTGTTGCGGACGCTGAGCGGGATGGTCGCGATGGGCCGCCTCGGCTCAGCCGGGTTCTTCGCCCTGCTGGCGCTCTATGCCGTGGCCCCGGGACCAATGGGTCTCAGCGAGCCCCAGTACGGCCTGCTCTTCGTCACCTTCGGCATCGGCAGCCTGATCGGGTCGTTCGTCGCGACGCAGACGGTTTCCATCCTCGGCCGTCCGAACGTCCTGACCGGCGCTCAGCTGCTGTTCGGCCTCGTCATCCTGGTGCCGGCGCTGACCGCGAACGCGCTCGTCATCGGGGCCGGCTTCTTCGCGGGAGGCATCGCGATCATGGCGTGGAACATCACCAACGTGTCGCTTCGCCAGTCCCTGCTGCCGTCGAGCCTGATGGGGCGGGTGCATGCCACGCACCGAACGCTCGCGAACCTCGCGGAGGTCATCGGCGCCTTCGCCGCCGGCCTCATCGCGGAGGCCTTCGGGCTGCGGGTGGCCTTCGCCGTCGGGGCAGCGGTGATCATCGTCTCGGTCGCCGGCCGCCTGATCGTCACCGACGACCGCATTCGCGCGGCGGAAGCGACGGCCGAGGCGACCTGACGCCCGGCCGCGGCGCGTACGATCGTGGCATGAGGATCTTTGTCGCGGGCGCAGCCGGTGCCATCGGCCGCCACCTCGTTCCGATGCTGGTCGAGGCGGGTCATGCCGTGGCCGGACGACGCGGTCCGACGACCGAGCCCGCTGGCTGGAGGGCCTCGGCGCAGCGCCCGTGATCGTCGATGCGTACGACGCCGATGCAATGCGGACAGCCGTGCTGGGAACACGACCCGAGATCGTGATCCACGAGCTGACCGACCTGGCGCACGGGTTCGGTCCCGAGGACGTGGCGAGGACGGGGCGCCTTCGCGAGATCGGAACGCGGAACCTGGTCGAGGCAGCGCTCGCTGCCCGGACGCGCCGGCTGATCGCGCAGAGCGGCGCCTGGCTCTACGCCGACGGCCCACTGCCGCACGATGAGAGCCACCCGCTGCGAACGCCCACGTCGGACCCTGCCGACGCCTCGCTGCGCGGAATCGTCGAGCTCGAGCGGCTTGTGACGCGGACGCCCGGCCTCGATGGCGTCGTGCTCCGCTACGGCTTCTTCTACGGACCGAGCACCGCCTGGGAGACCGAAACCGCCCCGTCGCCGCGAGTTTCCGTGCGCGCGGCCGCACGCGCCACCCTCCTCGCCGTCGACCACGGTGCGGCCGGCGTCTACAACGTGGTGGACGACGACGCCGCCGTCAGTAACCGCCGGGCGCGTGAGCTCCTGGGCTGGCGGCCCTCGCCATAAGGGTGGCGACCTGACCTGGATCTACCCGAGGTCGCCACCGGCATCACCGCCGCCGAAGCCATCACCGCCGTCACCCTCGGACGAGTCATCGCTCGCACCCGCATCGGTGCCCGGATTGTCGAAGAATGCGTCGGCGATGGCGGACCCGACGAACGCACCCGCCAGGGTCGAGAGGAACATCCCGCCCAGGCCGGGTCCCTGCATCCCGCCGAACGTGCGCTCCATGGTTCCGGGTTGGCGCATCTCCGCACGCGTCGCCATGCGCGCCAACGAGCGTGGATCGTCGGAGGCAGCGGCCTCCGACCCGGGCACCTCCTTCGCGAGCGCCTTGAGCACGACGCCGCGCTGCTCCGGCGTCAGCTGCTCGAAGGCCTCCTCGTGTGCGCGCTCGATGTCCTCCGGCGGCGCGGTTCGCAGCATGTACCGGTACCGCTCGATCGCCTGCTGATCGTCCATTCGAATGCACCTCCGAGTGTCGTAGAGCAGTATCCGGGCCGATCGCACATTGAGCGGTCCGGGCCGGGCTTCGTGGGCAGCGTTGGCAAGATCGGCCACTGCTTGGCAAGGGGTCGCGGCCGGCAGGTGGGAGAATCGGAGACGACGTGACATCTTCGCCTGGGCTCCGCCCGTTTCGCTTCGGGCTCATTCTCGACTCGAGGACGGCGACCCGCGACGGGGTCGTGGGGCTTGCCCGCCGGGCCGAGGCCGCCGGCATCGGCGTCCTGCTCGGGACCGACCACCTTGGCCGATGGGCCGCCCTGCCCCTGCTCCAGTCAGCCGCGGAGGCGACCCGCCTCCGCATCGGCACCTTCGTCCTGAACAATGACCTGCGCCATCCGGCGGTGCTGGCGCAGGAGCTGACGACGATCGACGCGATAACGGGCGGCCGGCTGGAGATCGGCATCGGCGCCGGCTGGAACCGGGTGGAGTACGACGCGGCGGGGCTGAGCTTCGATCCGCCGGCGGTGCGGGTGGCGCGTATGCAGGCGTCCCTCCGCATGCTGAAGCAGGCCATGGGCGAGGGGCGGATCGACCATCCCGGCGACGATGCCTACCCCGCCATGCACCAGCGCGATCTGCCGACCTCGGTCCAGCGGCCGCACCCGCCGTTCATGGTCGGCGGCGGCGGTCCGCGAGTCCTGCGTCTCGCCGCCCGGGAGGCCGATATCGTGGGGCTCGACCCCAGGTCGTTGCCCGGCGGTGGCGCCGACCCGACCGATGTCACCGAGGCGGCGATCGATCGCAAGGTGGGCTGGATCCGGGCCGCGGCCGGCGAGCGATTGGCCGAGCTCGAGCTCAACATCGCACTGTTCGAGCTGGATCGAGACTTCCGGCAGCGGAGAGGCCCTCCTCCGCAACGGGCCCACGGCATCAGCGAGGACGAGCTGCCTCGCAGCCCGCACTTCCTCGTCGGCGACACCGAGGAGATGGCCGATACGCTCGTCGCCCGCCGCGAGCGCTGGGGCATCAGCTACCTCGCCCTGCGTCCCGATCACCTTGCGGTCATGTCGCCCGTGATCGAGCGCCTGGCAGGGACCTGATTCGGACCCTCAGACGGTCGCGTCCATCGCGAGGGCGATGCGCCTGAAGTCGTCCTCTCCGATCTCGAACATGCCCCGACGAAAGACGAACCCCCATCGCGGCTTGTCGCGGATGAAGACAAGATCCTTGATCAACGGCTTGATGGGCGCCTCCGCGGCCTCGATCGGTTCAACCGTCCGCCGCCAGGGACGGAAGTCGGGCCACATCTCGGCCTGGTGCGGCTCGTCGTCCGTTACGCGGGCGATCGCGGTGAACCGCTGCAGCGGCTCACCATCCGGATAGCTGGTGCGGGGCGAATAGAACGCGATGAGGTCGCCCTTCTTCAGCCGGCGCAGGGCGTGAGGCCGGCCATGGTTCGCCTGTGTGAAGCCGCCCTGCATGCCGGCCACCACGTGGTCACGCGAGATGGTGTTGATCCAGTACGTCATGCGCGGCCCCTGACCGGAGGGACGACGGCGGCATCGGCCTTGCTTACACGGCGACAGATCACCCACACCGATGGAGGAGCAATGGGCCGCATCCTGCTCGGCGTCGTCATCGGCGTCATTCTCGTCATCTGGCTGCTCGTGTCCTGCGTGGGTGCAATCTTCTAGCATCGAAGGCGTCGCCAGTAGCCTTGCGCCGCCGGCCCGCGTTGACGCCAAGGTAGCCAGGGACTAGATTCACCGGGCCTCGCCGCCCGCCGTGCCAGGGCCGCTACTCAGTCGGGGGATTGTGCGCAAGATGTGCCCGCGCCACCTCAATCATTCGCCCGACGTTGCGCATGCCCGAAGCGCCTCCGTACGGGAAATCGCGCCGTGAACGGCCCTCGTGCCACAGGCCACATCTTCTGCGAGCGCTGCGGCGTGTCGACGGCGCTCACCGGGAGTGGAGGAGCGTCGTTCTGCCTCGCGTGCCGCTCCTACCTGTGCGCCGCCTGCGGCCTCGAGGGTGCCCTGCGGTGCGCCGCCTGCCGGGAGCTGCGAACCCAGCGGCCCAAGGCCGGCATCCGGGCGGCGCGGGATGCGCTGGGAGTGCTCGAGGAGGTGGAGTGGGACCTTCGCGCGCTGGCTGACGGGGGCGCGGCTGGCGGCCTCTCGACCTTCGGCGACGCACTCCTCGAGCTCGAGGTCAAACGCCGGGCGGCGGAGGCGGCCGCCGAACATGCCCTCGCTGCGTCACGAGCGCGTGACCGAGGAGCGGTGGAGGAGCTCCGGGGCCAGCTGGCAGGAACCCTGGGCAGCATCGAGCTCGCCGTCGAAGAGCTGCGCCGGGCCGACGACGCGGCTCCGCCGACGTGGCCGCTCCCGACGGTGCGACGGCCTGTCCGGGCGGCGCGCACCGCATTCGACTGGAGAAAGCGCGCTCGGGCCGTGGGTGTGGGGATCGCCGGGGTCGCGGCCGTCGTGGTCGTGATCGCGGCGCTGGCCCTGTGGCCGCGGGGAGTACCCCTGCCGCCGGCGGACGGGGTGGCGATCGAGACTCCACCCACGACCGGCGCGGTCGCCGGTTCCACGGGAACGCCCGTACCCAGCCCGCCGTCCTCGACCGCCGTGCCGGCCGTGGAGAGCTGGACCTTCGATGACATTGAGATGGGCAGCGGCGCGCCCGCCGGCTTCAGGCTGGCAGGCCCGGATGATGCGCTCTCGGTCGCCGCGGTCCCGACGGCCGTCGACCGGAGCCTCCGCCTCTCGGGGAGTGCTTCGCCGTCGAGCGTGTGCCATGCCCTCTCGGCGGCTCCGACGCGGGTCGCCGTCAGGCTCCGCCTGCAGGGAGCGCTCCTCGGCGGCTCCGAGCTCGTCGAGCTCGTCGGGCCGGACGGAGAGGCGATCGTCGCCGTGGCGCTGAGCAATTCCGGAGCGGTGGAGCTGCTCGGCTCGAGCCACGCGCTCGTCGTCCCCACATCCCGCTTCGGGCAATGGTACGAGGTGATCGTCGGGCTGGCGCCGGACGGGACGGCCACGGTCGTGGCGACGGGGGAGGACGGCACGGTGCTCGGGCGCGCGGCCGTCTCCGCGAACGACCCGATCGACGGAGCACAGGAGATCTGTTTCGGACTCCCGGCGGGCAGCCCCGCCGCGGAGCTCTACATCAATGACGTGGAGATCACGTACTAGGCCATGTGGCCGGAAGGGAACCTGCCGTGACCGCGACTCAAGGGCGCCTGACACGAGCGATGGTCGTGGCGGCCGTCGTGCTCGGCCTGACCGCCAGCACAGCCTCACCCGTGGCAGGCGTCACGGTGCTCGACCTGCCAGCCTCGCAGCTTCGGATCACCCTCGGCCGGGCGCTCGCCGAGCACGCCTTCCTGACCATCGAAGCGATGCGGACCGGACTCGAGGAGGGAGAGGCGTTCGGCGCGGCGGGAGAGGCGCTCGAGGCCAACACGGTCGACGTCGTCGGGCTGATCGAAACGGTGTACGGGGAGGACGCGGGCTCGGCGTTCGGCGAACTGTGGCGGGCGCATATCGCCTACGTCGTCGACTACACGCGCGGCCTCGCCGAAGGCGACGAAGCCGCCACCGCTCGGGCGGTCGATCGGCTTCAGCAGTACACCGGCGATCTCGCCGACCTTCTCTCGGGCGCGAACCCGAACCTGTCCCGCCAGGCAGTCGTCGACCTCCTGGAGGACCACGTCGCGCAGCTCGAGCATGTTGCCTCGTTCGCGGAGGACGACTACGCCACCGCGTACACCGCCATCCGCGAGACGTACGCGCACATGTTCGTCATCGCCGACGGGCTGGCACAGGCAATCGTGCAGCAGTTCCCGGACCGCTTCCCGGGACAACCGGTGGCCTTCGGGCCAACCGTCGACCTGGCGCTCGCCCTCGATCGAATGCTGGGCGAGCATGCGCTGCTGGCGATCATGTCGACCCGCGCTGGCCTGCGCGAGGCCCCGGACCTCGAGGCCGCTGCCGCGGCACTCGAGGCGAACTCCGCAGAGCTGACCGGAGCGATCGCCGGAATCTACGGCGAGCCGGCGGGCGACCAATTCGGCGACCTGTGGCGCCTGCACACCGGCCTCTACCTGGATTACGTGACCGCCACCCGGGAAGATGACCTCCCCGGGCGCCAGGCGGCCGCGGATGGGCTGGACGACTACCGGGCCGATTTCGCCGCGTTCCTGTCATCGGCGAACGCGGAGCTCTCTGCACCCGCCCTGGAGGACGTGCTCGAGCTGCATACCGGTCACCTGCTCGACCAGGTCGACGCCTTCGCCGATGAGGACTTCAGCGGCGGCTACCAGATCACACGTGATGCCTACGAGCACATGGCCGTCATCGGAGGCGCGCTCGCCACGGCGATCGCGAAGCAGTTCCCGAACCTCTTCCCGGACACCGCGACGCTGGCGGAGCCCTCCGGCGCCCTCGGCGAGTGGGGCGGCCTCACCATCCTGGGCGTCGGCCTGCTGCTGATCGCCGTGCTGTGGACGACGCTCACCCCGATGCGGCGCGTTCGGGCTGACCCGATGCACCGGCGCCGATGAGCTCCGTGCGCAGCTCATGGCTCTCGTCCGGCAGTCGGGCCTCGTACCAGATTCGGTAGCCGCCCGGGAGCGGTAGCACGTCGAGATAGCGGACGTCACGCACGGCGCCGTCGCCGGCCTGCTCGAGCTCGCCCGGCCGCGAGCCGGTCAGGCGGGCGAGGCCGGTGCGCTCGAACCAGTTCTCCTCCTTCGAGGCTCGACCGTCGTAGGCGGCGCGGCCGTCGGCAAGGACGGCGGTGAGCCGCGCACCGCGCTGGTCCCAGGTCCCGGGCCGAGGCGCGAGCACGGTGCCATGCCACTCCCATTCGATGCCGTCGGCGCTCGTGGCGTAGGCGGTCGTCATGCGGTCCTCCTCGCCCGGCTCGTCCAGTGGATGGCAGCAGATCCACGCCTGCCATCCCCCCGCCGGCGTGCGCTGGACGAGCGGGTCCTTGACCGCGGTGTGCTCGTCGCCGGGGAAGATGGTTCGCGCCTCGGCGGCGGAGAATCCGGCGGGATCATCGGCCTCGAGCAGATCGATCCACCAGAGCTTGCTCGGCGGCTTGCTGGCGGAGCAGACGTAGAGGCGCCAGCGGCCGTCGTCGGTCCGGACGAGCGCCGGGCGCTCCATGGATGCCGCGTCGAATCGCCCCTGGTCGAGCGTCGCCACCGTGGTGAAGCGCTCGCCGTCCTCGGATCGTGCGACCACGGTCGAGCCGCGCCCCGCGTGCCCGGTACGCACCCGGTAGGCGATCACGAACGTGCCGTCGTCGTCCAGCGCCGCACTGGAGGAGCCCGCCCACCAGCCCTCTCCGGTGCCCGGTGCGGCCACCGCCACGACGGCCGAGCCCATGCCGGGCAATGGAAACTCGCTCATGCCCCGATGGTAAATCGGCCGGGATACGGGTGCGTCGGTGAGGACGGATCACGTACGCTACGTCGCCTGATCCCGTGTTCCTTCCCGAGCCGTTCCGCAGGAGGTTTCCGTCATGGGCGTTCGACGCACGCAGTCCATCTCCCACCACAGGCCGCTGCGCGCCTCGCTGGTCCTCGCCCTCAGCGTCCTGCTGCTGCTCACCGCATGCGGAGGAACGGCGGCGCCCTCGACCGGGGCTGACGACACGGTCACGGTCTTTGGCGCCTACGCCACCCAGATCGAGGAGCCGTGGGATGGCGTGATCCACTCCGCCCTGCTTGCCGAGCAGGAGGCAGGGAGGATCGAGTACACCTTCACCGACGACATCGGCTACGCGGGCGACATGGAGCGCGTGCTGCGCGAGACCGCCGAGACCGCGCCCGACATCATCTTCGGCGACGCCTTCGGCAACGAGGAGGCGGCGCGCGCGGTCGCGGCGGACTACCAGGAGGTCGCGTTCGTCTTCGGCTCGGGGGGCGGTCCCGCAGAGCCGAACTTCAGCGTCTTCGACAACTGGATCCACGAGCCGGCCTACCTGGCCGGCATGATCGCCGGCGGCGTCACCGCGTCGAACGTGGTCGGCGTCGTGGGCGGCTTCCCGGTTCCGGAGGTCAACCGCATCGTCAACGCCTTCATCGCCGGCGCGCAGGAGACGAACGAGGACGTCGAGGTCCAGGTCAGTTTCCTCAACAGCTGGTTCGACCCCGCCGCCGCCAAGGAGGCGGCGCTGGCACAGGTCGGCTCCGGTGCGGACGTGCTGTTCGCGGAGCGCTTCGGCGTCATCGAGGCCGCCCAGGAGAACGACCTGGTCGCGATCGGCAACATGAGTGACCAGCAGCAGCTCGCGCCCGGCCACGTCGCCACCAGCGTGACCTGGAACATGGCGCCGACGGTGGAGTACGTCATCGACCAGGTCATCGCCGGCTCGTACACGGCGCAGGACCTCAAGGACTTCTCGATGGTCGGCAAGGGCGGCGCTGCGCTGGCGCCGATCAACGCCGACGTGCCAGGCGGCATCCCCGATGACCTGGCCGCGCTGGTCGAGGAGCGGGAGGCGCAGATCAGGGCGGGCACGTTCCGGGTCGACATCAACGAGGCAACGCCGCCGGGCTCGACGATCCCCGACGCGTAGCCGGCGCGGGCGCGTGACCGACATCGCGCCGGCCCTGGAGCTGCGCGGGATCTCCAAGCGATTCGGCGACCTCGTCGCAAATGACGGCGTTGACTTCGACGTCCGTCGCGGCGAGGTCCACGCGCTCCTCGGCGAGAACGGGGCGGGCAAGACCACCGTCATGCGCATCGCCTACGGGCTGACGCAGGCGAGTGCGGGCGAGATCCTGGTCGACGGGCAGCCGCGCGCCATCCGGTCGCCGCGCGACGCGATCGACGCGGGGATCGGCATGGTGACCCAGCACTTCGCGCTCGTTCGACCGATGACGGTCGCCGAGAACCTGGCCCTCGGCCGATCGCGGGGCATGGGCCTCGACCTGGCCGAGGCTCGCCGGCGCGCCGCAGACGCGTCGGACCGCTTCGGGATCCGCGTCGATCCGGCGGCTCGCGTCGAGGACCTGTCGGTTGGACAGCAGCAGCGTGTCGAGATCCTGAAGGCGCTGTCACGCGACTGCCGGATCCTCATCCTGGACGAGCCGACGGCCGTCCTGGTCCCCGACGAGGTGGATGCGCTGTTCGCCACCCTTCGCTCCCTCGTGGCAGATGGGCTGTCGGTGGTGTTCATCAGCCACAAGCTGGCGGAGGTGCGCGCCATCAGCGACCGGGTCAGCGTCCTCCGCCGCGGAAAGCTGGTCGGCACCGTCCCCGGCACGACCGACGATCGCGAGCTGGCCAGCATGATGGTCGGCCGTCCCACGTTCGGCGTCCAGCGCCCGACCGACGCCCCGGCCCCTTCCGCCGCCCCGACGCTCCGCATCCGCGAGCTGCACGCCACCGGAGCGAACGATCTGCCGGCGCTGTCCGACGTTTCGCTCACCGTCGGCGCCGGCGAGATCCTGGGGGTGGCCGGCGTCTCGGGCAACGGCCAGACCGAGCTGGTCGAGGTGCTCTCCGGCATGCGGCGCCCGACGCGTGGGTCGGTCACCGTCGATGACGTCGAGCTGGCCGGGGCAGATCCTGCGCGCATGATGCGCGCGCGCGTCGGCCGGATCCCGGAGGACCGGCACGCCAGCCTGATCGGTGACCTGTCCGTCGCATACAACCTGGCGCTCGAACGCCTCGACGACTTCCGCCGCGGCGGGCGCATCGACGAGGGAAGCATTCGGAGGCATGCCGAGGAGCTGATTCAGCGTTTCGACATTCGGGCGGGGCCGGACGATCCGGTCGCGACGCTGTCCGGAGGCAACATCCAGAAGGTGCTGCTTGCGCGGGTCCTCTCGCGCGATCCGCGGGTCGTCATCGTGTCGCAGCCCACGCGCGGGCTGGACGTCGGCGCGACGGAGTACGTCCGTTCGCAGCTGTTGGAGCGCCGAGCCGATGGGGCCGCCCTCCTGCTGGTGTCCGAGGACCTCGAGGAGCTGCTCGCACTGTCCGATCGGCTGGTCGTGGTGTACGAAGGCCGCATCGTGGGCGAGACGACGACAGCCGCTGCGGACGTCGGAGAGCTCGGCATGCTGATGGCCGGCCGCGGAAAGGCCGCCTGATGCGGATCTCGGCGTGGTCGACGCCCGTGCTGGTCGTGGCGGCCATCCTGATCACATTCGCCATCACGGCCGGCCCGATCATCGTGGCGGGCGCGAACCCGATCGAGGCCTACGCCGCCTTCGTGGTGGTGCCGCTGACCTCGCAGTTCACCCTGCTCGAGGTGCTCGTCAGCGCCACCCCGATCATGCTCACCGGGGCGGCGGTGGCGATCGCGTTCCGCGCCGGCTACTGGAACATCGGCGCGGAGGGCCAGCTCCTGCTCGGCGCGATTGCGGCGGCCGGCATCGGGACGCTCGTCGGAGGCTTGCCGCCGATCCTGGCGCTGCCGATCATGATCGGCGGCGGCGCGCTGGGCGGCGCCGCCTGGGCGCTACTGCCGGCGCTGCTGCGGGTTCGGTTCGGGATCGACGAGGTCGTCACCACCCTGCTCCTCAACCCGGTCGCGCTCCTGCTGGTCAACGGCCTGCTCCACGGACCGTGGCGCGATCCGGTCAGCGGATTCCCCGAGTCGCCGCGAATCGCCGGGTCCGCCGAGTTCCCGGCCCTCATCGAGCGGTCGCGCCTGCACCTGGGCTTCGTGCTGGCGCTCGTGATCATCGCCGTTGCCTGGTACCTGCTGGCCCGCACGCCGGCCGGCCTGCGGTTGCGGGCGGCCGGCCTGAGCCCGCATGGCGCCCGCTTCGCGGGCATCAACGTCTCGCGCACGCTGCTCGGCGCGGCCCTCGTGAGCGGCGCCATCGCCGGCATCGCCGGCGTGAGCGAGGTGGCCGGCATCCAGAACCGGCTGACCGGCGGCCTCTCCCCCGGCTACGGCTACACCGGCATCGTGGTCGCGACGCTGGGGACACTGACCATGCCGGGCGTCGCGATCGCCGCGATCTTCCTGGGCGACCTCACGATCGGCGCAAGCTCGGCGGCGCGCTCGCTGGGCATCCCGTCACAGCTGGGTGCCGTGGTCCAGGGCGTCCTGCTGCTCACCACCGTCGCCCTGCTCGCCGTCCGGCGCCATCGCTCCACGCGTTCGGACTCGGGCGACGCGGGCTCGGTCACCGGTGACGTCGCGGCCGAGGCCCAGCCCGGATGACGTTCCTCGTCGATCTGCTGGCGGCCACCCTGCGCAACGCCACCCCGCTGGTGTACGGCACCGTCGGCGAGACGTACGCCGAGCGCAGCGGGGTCCTGAACCTGGGCATCGAGGGCACCATGTATGCCGGCGCCTTCGCCGGCTTCGCCACCGCCTGGGCCACCGGCTCGCCGCATCTCGGGCTCGCGGCGGCGATCGTCGTCGGAATCGGCGCCGGGGCGGTGATGGCGCTCATGACCGTCACCTTCGGTGCCAACCAGCACGTGTCCGGCATCGGCCTCACGATCGGGCTGATCGGCCTCAGTGAATTCGCGAACCGGCTCATCTTCGCGGGCGGCGAGCTCCAGCGCGTCGAGCCGATGCCGATCGTCAACCCGTTCGGTGGCCTCGGCGAGGTCGGCGCCATCTTCGACCAATACGCGCTGACATGGGTCGCCTTCCTGGTGGTCGTGCCGGCGGCCTGGTGGCTCCTTCAGCGCTCCAGCTTCGGGCTCGAGATCCGCGCCGTCGGCGAGAATCCGGAGGCGGCCGATGCTGCAGGCGTGAACGTGGCACGAACCCGATACCTGGCGCTGATGATCGGCGGCGCGCTGATGGCCATCGGCGGCGCCTTCATCACGCTGGCACTGCTCGGCAGCTTCACGCTCGACATCATTGCCGGCCGCGGCTGGGTATGCGTTGCACTCGTCATCTTCGGCCGGTGGCGGATCGGGCGCGGCGTCATCGGCGCCCTGCTCTTCTCGCTGGTCTTCTCGCTCCAGTTCCGTCTGCGGATCCTGCCCGGCTTCGGCGACCTGCCCTTCGAGCTGCTGCTGGCGCTTCCCTACCTCGTCGTCATCGGCGCCCTTGCCGTGTCTGGACGCAACGTCGCCTACCCGGGCGCCTACCTCAAGCCATATCGCCGCACCTGACCAAACAGGAGGACCGATGGAGATCCATGAGCGCGACCGCGTCAGGCTGCAGCACGCCATCGAACAGGCGCGGATCGGGCGCGACGAGGGCGGCGTGCCGATCGGCGGCGCGCTGATCGCCGACGACGGGACCGTCCTCGCGGTCGGCCACAACCGACGCGTGCAGCAGAACAGTGCGATCCGCCACGGCGAGACCGATGCGCTCGAGAACGGTGGCCGCCTGCCGGCCTCCGTGTACCGGCGGTCGACAATGTACACCACGCTCTCGCCGTGCGACATGTGCACCGGCGCCATCCTGCTGTACGGGATCCCGCGCGTGGTGATGGGCGAGAACCGCACGTTCGTGGGCGGCGAGGACTACCTGCGCGCGCGCGGGGTCGAGGTCGTCAACCTGGACTCGGAGGAGTGCGTCCAGCTCATGAACGAGTTCATCGCCGCGCATCCGGAGATCTGGAACGAGGACATCGGCGAGGAGTAGGTATACCCGCGACGGGCATAATGGGGCGATGGCCTCCTACACCGTCAACAAGCGCGCCGTGGCACGCGCGGAGCAACTGATCGATGCCGGGCAGTACGTCCTCGACAGCGACTGGGGCGAGTCCCAGCCCAGCGCCGAGGATGAGAATGCGTACCTGGAGTCGCATTCGTGGGACGAATACGCCGAGTGGCACCTCGGCCTCACGGAAGGGGCGACCGACGAGACCAAGGCGCGATACGGGTTCGTCTACGGCGACTTCCGGCGCATCCATCGGACGGGCATCATCGCCTGCCAGTATCGAGCGGCCGAATGGCGCCACAAGGAGATCGAGCTTGCGGCTCATGCCCTCCTCCAGCGTCTCGACAAGAAGTCGGCCTGAGACGGCCTCGCCGAGCTGATGGCTGATGCCTCGCGCTCAGGGTTCGAGGCGGAGGAACGAGCGGCCATCGACTGGC
>Ga0136633_1001582_pt1 | contig 16675 bp, 10 predicted proteins | sample AntDrymeUQ832206_2_FD_105494 | JGI IMG/M metagenome (GOLD analysis project Ga0136633, IMG submission 105494) | Polar desert sand microbial communities from Dry Valleys, Antarctica - metaG UQ83 (22.06) | ecosystem: Environmental > Terrestrial > Soil > Desert | place: Antarctica: Dry Valley...
CGTCGATGCCGACGTCTATGTCATGGCCGACGGCGATTTGACCTACGATCCCAAGGCGGCGCCGGCGATGGTCGCGATGCTGATCGACGAACAGCTCGACATGATCGTCGGCACTCGCCAGCATGGAGCGGTCGAGGCCTATCGCGGCGGTCATGTGCTCGGCAACCGGCTGTTTACCGGGATTTTGGCGGGACTGTTCGGGCGCAGCTTCACCGACATCTTTTCGGGCTACCGCGTGTTCTCGAGGCGTTTCGTCAAGAGCTTCCCCGCGCTGTCGGCCGGGTTCGAGATCGAGACCGAGATCAGCGTCCATGCGCTCGAGCTGAAGATGCCGGTGGGCGAAGTCGCAACCGCCTACGGCGCGCGGCCCGACGGGTCTCAGTCGAAGCTGTCGACCTATCGCGACGGCTGGCGAATCCTCAAGACGATCGCGACTCTCTACCGGGTCGAAAAACCGGCATTATTCTATGGTGCGATCGGCGCGCTGCTGCTGGTCGCCGCGCTGCTGCTCGCGCTGCCGCTGGTGATAACCTATCTCGATACCGGGCTGGTGCCGCGCCTGCCGACCGCGATCCTGGTCACCGGGATCGTGATCGTCGCAATGCTGTGCTTCTTCGCCGGGCTGATCCTCGACACGGTCACTCGCGGTCGCCGCGAAATGCGCCGGCTTGCCTATTTGGCCCAGCCCGCTCCGGGCAGCCTGTAGCAAATCCGTCACAGCGCCTGCGCAAAAGCCTCGGGCGACCGGCTTCGCTCGTGCCTAAACCGCTTCGGAAATGTAGTTGATCCCAATCAGCGGGGCGTGGCCGCACTGCGTGGATCAAATTGGGGAAATAAAGATGAGCAAAAACCGAGTCTTGCTGACCGCAAGCAGTGCCGTCATCGCGCTTGCGCTGGCCTTCACCGCTTCGCCGGCGATGGCGCAGAGCACGCTTCCCCCCGCGGACCCCGCCGCGAGCCCGGCCACAGCGGGTGAGAATCCCGCCGCCGGCGAGGAAATCATCGTCACCGGATCGCGGATCCGCCGTGATCCGCTGAGCCAGGATTCTCCGGTGGTGTTCGTCGATGCCGAAGACATCGCCAGGACCGGATTGAACTCGGTCAACGAGGTTCTCCAGCGGCTGCCCAGTTCGGGCGGCGGGCTCAACGGCAAGTTCAACAATAGCGGCAATTTCGGCAATCCGCCCGACGGCGGCGGAGTCGGCGCGGGAGCGGCCGAAATCGACCTGCGCTACCTCGGCTCGAAGCGGACGCTCGTGCTGGTCGACGGAATGCGGTTCGTCAACGCGGCCTCGGCCTCGGGCGTGCCGGGATCGGTCGATCTCAACTCGATCCCCGAAAGCATGATCGAGCGCATCGAAGTGCTCCAGGACGGTGCCTCGGCGATCTATGGCTCGGACGCCATCGCGGGCGTGGTCAACATCATCACCAAGAAGCGCCAGAAGGGCTTCGTGGCGAGCGCCCAGCTTGGCGGTTACGGCCAGGGCGACGGCTTTTCGCAAAATTACCAATTGAGTTGGGGCAATGGCACCGACGGGCCAACCTCGATCGTGGTCGGCGGCAATTTCGTCAAGCAGGACCCGATCAGTTCGGGCGACCGCGACATCTCGCTGTTTCCGACCCCTGGCGCGGATTCTTGCCTGGCCGGCGGGTGCAGTTCGGGCACCCCGCTTGGACGATTCATCCTGCTTGGACAGAATCTGACATTGCGCGGCCCAGTGATCGGCCGCCCGGTGATCTTCAATCCCGCCAACCCGACCGACCCGGCGAGCGATTTCAAGCAGTTCACGACTGCCGACCGGTTCAATTTCGCTCCGTTCAACTTCATCCTCACCCCGCTCGAGCGGTTCGGCGGGTTCGTCACCGTCAGGCAGGAACTCGGCGCCAACACCAACCTCAGCGCGAAGATCATCCGCAATCGCCGCAATTCGAAGAACCAGGCGGCGCCGCTGCCGCTGTTCGTCGGCCCCGACGCGGGCAACGGCAACCTGCTCGACACGATCACGATCGACGCGACCAACCCGTTCAACCCGTTCGGACAAACCCTCGACTCGACCAACCTCGCATTCATCGGCCGGCGAGTGATCGAAGGCGGGCCGCGGCGCTATAACCAGCGCGTCGACACCACCTATGGAACGGTTACGCTCGACGGCAAGGTCGGCCTGATGGGCCGCGACTTCTTCTGGGACATCAACGGCATCTACGGCAGGAACAAGGCCAAGCAGACCGTGTTCGGCAATATCAACGCGGCCAATCTGCAGCAGGCGCTCGGCCCCGTCGCCTCCTGCACCGGGGCCTGTGTTCCGTTCAACATCTTCGGCGGCGTTGGCTCGATCACTCCGGCGCAATATGATTTTGTCGCCTTCGTCCAGGACGACCGCAGCGAGCAGAAATTGTGGGGCGCGAGCGCCAACCTCGCGGGCAGCCTGTTCGAGCTTCCCGGCGGCCCGCTCGGAATTGCGATCGGGCTCGAGCATCGCGATTACAAGGGCAGCTTCGACCCCGACGAGATCGTCGCCGCGGGGCTCGGCTCGGACATTCCGGCCTTGCCATCGAAGGGTGGTTACAACGTCGATGAGGCCTATGCCGAAATCAGCGCGCCCTTGCTTTCGGGCCGACCATTCTTCCAGTTGCTCGAGCTCAACGGCGCGGTCCGCTTTTCGGACTATTCGACCTCCGGTTCGACCACCACCTTCAAGGGCGGGGTCAATTGGAAGCCGATCGCCGACCTCAGGCTTCGCGGATCCTTTTCCGAAGGCTTCCGAGCGCCGACCATCGGCGAATCCTTCGGGACTCCGTCGCGCTTCGACCAGGAACTGGTCGATCCGTGCTCGGGAACTCCGACCGGGACCATCCTTGCCAATTGCCGAGCGCAGGGCGTTCCCGCCGGCTATACCCAGAACAATAGCCAGATTTCGGTTATCACCGGCGGCAATCGCGATCTGAAGCCGGAAACCTCGAAGGGTTATAACCTCGGCGCGGTCTATAGCCCCGGCTTCATCCCGCGGCTTTCGCTCGAGGCCAATTACTACAAGATCAAGATCAAGGGGGCGATCCAGTCGGTCAATGCCAACACGACGCTCCAGCAGTGCGTGATCAGCAACGACGCCGCCGCCTGCGCGCTGGTCAACCGCACCGCATCGGGAGCAATCACCAACATCGAAGGATTGCTCCAGAATATCGCGGCGATCGAAACCAAGGGGCTGGATGTCAACTTCGCCTACCGCACCCCCAGGATGTCGTGGGGAACAGTCGGGCTGACCTTCAACAACACGTTCCTGTTCGATTACGACGTGATCGTCCCGACTGCGACCGGATCGCAGACCATCAGCCGCGAAGGGACCGAACAGGGCAGCCCCGACCAGGCCTTCCCCAAGCACAAGGCAATTGCGATCCTCGACTGGAACGGCACCGCGGTCGGCGGCTCGCTTACCGGGCGCTACATCAAGAGCGTCCGCGAAACCGAAGCCGACGACAACAAGCTCGACAGCCGCTTCTACACCGACGCCCAGCTGCGCTTCTTCGCGCCGAGCTTCGCCGACAATTTCGGCTTTGCGCTTGGCGTCAACAATCTGTTCGACAAGGATCCGCCGGGCTGCATCAGCTGTGGCCTCAACAATTTCGATCCCGGCACCTATGACGTCCCGGGGCGCTATTTCTACGCGCGCGCAACCATCCGGATGTAGCCGCGATGATCCACTCGAAGCCTGGGCGGCGGGGTATTGCCCCGCCGCTCTTGGTCGAGGCGGGAGTCGCGCGGCTTGAACCTTGCGCCAATCCGCCCGATGTAGGCGACCGACCCCAACGCAAGGATTCATCCATTCCATGGACCATCTCGACATCGTCTCCGGCCTCGTTCCGATCGTCATCGAACAATCGAACCGGGGCGAGCGCAGCTTCGACATTTACTCGCGGCTGCTGCGCGAGCGGATCATCTTCGTGACCGGCGGGGTCGAGGATCACATGGCCGCGGTGATCACCGCCCAATTGCTCTTCCTCGAGTCCGAGAACCCGAAGAAGGACATCTTCATGTACATCAATTCGCCCGGCGGCGTGGTCACCGCGGGGCTCGCGATCCATGACACGATGCAATATATCCGTCCCAAGGTCGGCACGGTGTGCATCGGCCAGGCAGCATCGATGGGCAGCTTCCTCCTCGCCGCGGGCGAGCCCGGGATGCGTGTTGCGCTGACCAACAGCCGGATCATGGTCCACCAGCCGTCGGGCGGCGCCCAGGGCATGGCCGCCGACATCGAGATCCAGGCGCGCGAAATCCTGCGCATGCGCGCCGCGCTCAACGCGCTTTACGCCAAATATACCGGCCAGCCGCTCGAGGCGATCGAGAAGGCGATGGACCGCGACAAGTTCCTCGAAGCCGAGGAGGCCAAGGAGTTCGGAATCATAGACGAAGTGTTCGGCCGCCGCCCCGACGCGGGCGAGGGCGACACTACCGGCGCCGCGGACATCACCCCGGCGTAACGACCGTAACAAAACGGTCATTTTACTTGCCGCGTAGATGACCGCGCATTAGGCCTGTCGCGACACCGCGGCGGGCCTCTTTCTCCGTTGCTCGGACATCGGGAAAGACGCTAAATCCGCCAGATCGCCGCCTTGCCCTACCGCAACGTCGGCCGCGCGCTCAACGCGCCGGTACACATCTTGCTGGTGACGTCGCGCGGAACCGGCCGCTGGGTCGTTCCCAAGGGTAATTTCGGCCCGGGGATTGCTCCGCACGCCGCCGCCGCGCTCGAGGCGGAAGAGGAAGCGGGGGTGCGCGGGTCGGTCTGCCCCACGCCGCTCGGCACCTATCGTTATCGCAAGCTCAAGGGCAGTGGCGCGGCGCTGATGGCCGATGTCGAGCTTTTCCCCTTGGCGGTCATCGAAGAGCTTGGCGAGTGGAAAGAGAAGTCCCAGCGCGAACGCCGTTGGTTCACGCTGGCCGACGCCGCCATGGCGGTCGACGAGCCCGACCTGCGCGATCTCATCCGCACGTTCGGCACGTCCGAATTCAACAAGGCAGCGCGGCGCACGGGCGTCCTCTCGATGGTTGCCGGCAAATCGAAAGTGGGTCCCATGTTCGCCTGGTTTCAACGCCTCCTGCCCAAGACCGGCGGATTCTTCGAACTGTTCGAAGCGCATGCGGTGGCGCTGGTCGCCGCCGCCGACGCGACCGGCCGGCTGGTCCAGGGAGGGTCGGCGATGCGCGATAATGCGCGCGAAATATATGAGCGCGAGGACGACGGCGACCAGGTTATCCGCGAAGTGCTGCGGACCGTTCGGGAAACCTTCCTGACCCCGTTCGACCGAAGCGCGATCACCGCTTTGATCAGCGCGATGGACAATGCGCTCGACGAGATGCAGGCCGCCGCCTCCGCGATCGAGCTCTACGAATTGAAGGAATTCGGCCAGGAAATGCGCGACATGGCGGCGATCATCGTCGATGGGGCGCGCCTCGCCGCCGAGGCGATGCCGCTGCTGCGCGATGTCGGCCGAAATGGCAAACGGTTGCACGAACTCACTGAGCGCCTGGTTCGGATGGAAGGCCATGCCGACGAGATTCACTCGGCGGGCCTCAAAAAGGCTTTCCAGGCGCACCGTGACGGCGACGCCATCCAGTTCGTCGTTCAACGCGAGATATTCAAACATCTCGAGCGGATCGTCGATGCTTTCGAGGATGTCGCCAACGTCATCGACGGCATCGTCATCGATCACAGCTAGGCAAGGCGAATGAACGAACTTGCCTTGCCGTTACTCGTCGCGTTGATCGCTCTGGCGCTGGCCTTCGACTTTCTCAACGGGCTTCACGACGCGGCCAATTCGATCGCGACGGTCGTCGCCACCAAGCTGCTCGGACCGGTCCATGCAGTGATGTTCGCCGCGTTTTTCAACTTTGCCGCTTACTTCCTGATGCTGTTGTTTCCCGCGCTCCACAAGGTCGCCGACACCATCGGCAAGGGGTTGATCGACAAGGACATGGTAACGCCTGCGGTGGTGTTCGGAGCACTCGTCGGCGCGATGTTCTGGAACGTCGTCACCTGGCTCAAAGGCATCCCGTCCTCGTCGTCCCACGCGCTTGTCGGCGGGATCGTCGGTGCGGGTGTCGCCAAGGCCGGGCTGGACGGAGTGCAATGGAGCGGGCTCAACAAAACCTTGCTGTTCATTCCGCTTGCCCCGCTGATCGGAATGATCGTGGCGATGCTGGTGATGCTGGCGAGCAGCTGGCTCGCCGCCCGCGCAAGCGCGCGCGGGGCCGAGCGCAGCTTCCGAGCGCTCCACCTCATCTCGGCCGCTGGCTACTCCGTCGGCCACGGCCTCAACGACGCCCAGAAGACCATGGGGATCATTACCGTTCTCCTCTATTCCACGGGCCGTTTGTCGGGGGATTTCGAAGTCCCGCACTGGGTCGCGATCAGCTGCTACGTCGCGATTGGGCTAGGCACGTTGACCGGCGGCTGGAAAATCATCGAGACGATGGGCAGCCGCATCACCAAACTTTCGCAGCATCAGGGCTTTTCGGCGTCGCTTGGCGGATCGATCATGCTGTTCGGCGCCAGCGCCTATGGAATTCCAGTGTCGACCACGCATACCATCACCGGCGCCGTGATCGGCGCCGGCGTCGCTCGGCGCGAGTCGGCGGTGCGGTGGGGCGTCGCGCGCAATGTGGTCACGGCGTGGGTCATCACCATTCCCGCCTCCGGCGCCGTTGCAGCCCTCTTCTATTGGCTGACGACCTTTTTCTAAGGCCAAGCGACTAATCGAGGGCCGTCACCGCTTCGGCGTCGACCGGGCCGTCGAAGGCGATGAACAAGGTGCACGGCTGTGCCGATTTGCACGATCCTTCATGCGCCAGGCCGGCGGGGCCGTAAGCGTAATTGCCGGCCGCGAGCGTCGCGGCGGGATGACCCTGGTAGCGCACGCCCAATTCCCCGCTGACCAGAATCATCCGCTCGGCCGAGGTATGGCGATGCGCCGGGATCGCATAGCCGCCGGGGATGCGGAGCAGGACGTCGGCGCCCGGCTTGGCCGGATCGCCATGAAGCACCGCGATCTCGCAGCCGGGCCTGGTGAATACCGGCGGGCACGGACCCCATTTCACGGACGGGTCGCTCGCGGCGAGCGCGAGCGGCGGGCCGCCATCGGCGGGCGTGGCGAGCGGGGTGGCGGCGGGTGTGACCGCGTCATTGGCCGCTTCCGACTGGTCCAATTGTGAGCAGGCGCAGGTTGCGGCAAGCAGCGCCGCGACACGGATGATCCGTCGCATATCCAATTCCCCCTGGTGTAGCAGCCCAACGCCACGCGCCGCGCGGCCGCTATAGCCGATCGCGAGCGATGCGGCAAAGCTGGCATCCGGATCCGGGGCAAGGGTGAGGCCTCACCCTTGCGGCGGCCGCCGCGCCGCTCCATATCCGAATAGGAAAACCGGGGCGGCGGAACGCGTTAACGCATCCCACAGTTTGATTGTGCGATAAACCGGTCTAGCATGGCCGGCGGGCGGCCCTGGCGGTCCGAGGCAAGACAAGGGACTTTATGACCAAGCTTTCCGGCGGCGGCGACAGCAAGAGCACGCTTTACTGCTCGTTCTGCGGCAAATCGCAGCACGAGGTGAGGAAGCTCATCGCCGGACCGACGGTATTCATCTGCGATGAGTGCGTCGAACTGTGCAACGACATCATCCGCGAGGAAACCAAGTCCGCGCTGGTCAAGACTCGCGACGGGGTCCCCACCCCGGGCGAAATCTACAAGGTGCTCGACGATTATGTGATCGGCCAGAACCGCGCCAAGCGCGTGCTGTCGGTCGCGGTCCATAACCATTACAAGCGGCTCAACCACGGCTCCAAGACGGGCAATGACGTCGAGCTTGCCAAGTCGAACATCCTGCTGATCGGCCCGACCGGCTGTGGCAAGACGCTGCTCGCCCAGACCATGGCGCGAATCCTCGACGTGCCGTTCACCATGGCCGACGCGACCACGCTGACCGAAGCCGGCTATGTCGGCGAGGATGTCGAGAACATCATCCTCAAATTGCTTCAGGCCTCGGATTACAACGTCGAGAAAGCGCAGCGCGGGATCGTCTATATCGACGAAATCGACAAGATCAGCCGCAAGTCGGACAATCCCTCGATCACCCGCGACGTGTCGGGCGAAGGAGTCCAGCAGGCGCTGCTCAAGCTGATGGAAGGAACCACCGCGAGCGTTCCGCCGCAGGGCGGGCGCAAGCATCCGCAACAGGAATTCCTCCAGGTCGACACGACCAACATATTGTTCATCTGCGGCGGCGCCTTTGCCGGGCTCGACAAGATCATCGGCGATCGCCTCCAGGGCAAGTCGATCGGCTTCGGCGCGCACGTCGCCGCGCCCGAGGATCGCCGCCAAGGCGAGACCCTGAAATCGACCGAGCCCGAGGATCTGCTCAAGTTCGGGCTGATCCCCGAGTTCATCGGCCGCCTGCCGGTGATCGCGACGCTCGAGGACCTCGACGAGGAAGCGCTGGTCAAGATCCTGATCGAGCCCAAGAATGCGCTGGTGAAGCAGTATCAAAAGCTGTTCGACATGGAAGAAGTCCAGCTCGCCTTCTCCGACGATGCGCTTTCATCGATCGCCAAGCGCGCGATCGAGCGCAAGACCGGCGCGCGCGGGCTTCGCTCGATCCTCGAGGGGATATTGCTCGACACGATGTTCGATCTGCCTTCGATGGAGGGGATCGACGAGGTCCATGTCGACAAGGACGTCGTCGACGGCCGCAAGGACCCGGTCCGGGTCTATGGCAAGAAGGACAAGATCGCCGCTTCGCGCGGCGATGCCGCCTAAATTTCCTCGATGACCGCGCCGCCGATGTTCGAGAGCGGGCCGCTGCGCCTGCTGCCAAGGGCGTTGCGCGAACCGCGGCGGGCGTGGCTCGCGATCCTGCTTGGCTGGCTGCTCAGCCTAAGCGGAAGCGTGCTGCTGTCGCTCGCCGCGCAAGGTCTCGCTCCCGATCTCGAGAAACCCGAATTCGCCTTGAGCGGGCCGCTGATGTTCTTCCTGCTTACCGTGTTCGCGCCGGTGACCGAGACATTGGTCATGGCGCTGGTCCTGACCGTGCTGGCACGGTTCATCCCGCCGACCGCGGCAGTGCTTGCCAGCGCCCTGCTGTGGGGCATCGCGCATTCGCTCCAGGCGCCGGCGTGGGGCCTGATCATCTGGTGGCCGTTCCTGATCTTCTCGACGCTGTTCCTAGTCTGGCGGCAGCGCGGGATTTGGGCCGGGCTGGCGGTTGCCGCGGCCGCGCACGCGCTCCAGAACCTCGGACCGGCGCTGATCGTCTCGAAGCTGGTCTAGCTTTTCGTTGCGCAGGGCCGGTCGGCTGCCCATATAGAGATCATGGCTTCTCCCACCCGTACGCTCCCCGTCCTTCCGCTCCGCGACATCGTCGTTTTCCCGCACCGCATCGTGCCGTTGTTCGTCGGCCGCGAGAAGTCGGTCGCAGCGCTCGAGGCGGCGATGGCGGCCGACAAGGAATTGTTCCTCGTCGCGCAGCTCGACCCGAGCGAGGACGATCCCGACCGCGACGCGCTTTACGACCTCGGCGTGATCGCGACCGCGATGCAATTGCTCAAGCTTCCCGACGGCACGGTCCGGGTGCTGGTCGAGGGGGTTCATCGAGCGCGCCTGGTCAAGCTGGTCGATGCCGATGGCTACCAGTCGGCCGAGATCGAGCTGGTCGACGAGGTTGATGCCGACGATACCGAGGCGCAGGCGCTGATGCGCTCGGTGATCGACCAGTTCGAAAATTACGCCAAGCTCAACAAGAGGCTTCCGGCCGAGACATCGATGCAATTGAGCGAGATCGACGATCCGTCGGTGCTCGCCGACGCGGTCGCGTCCAATCTGTCGGTCAAGGTCGCCGACAAGCAGGCGCTGCTCGGCGAATTGCACCCGTCGCGGCGGCTCGAAATGGTGTTCGCGTTCATGGAGGGCGAGCTTGGCGTGCTCCAGGTCGAGAAGAAGATCCGCAGCCGGGTCAAGCGCCAGATGGAGAAGACCCAGCGCGAATATTATCTCAACGAGCAGTTGAAGGCGATCCAGCGCGAGCTTGGCAATGAGGGCGAGGACGGCGGCGATGAGCTGGTCGAGCTTGCCCAGAAGATCCGCAAGACCCGGCTTTCGAAGGAAGCGCGTTCGCGCGCCAATTCGGAACTCAAGAAATTGAAGGCAATGGCGCCGATGAGCGCCGAGGCGACCGTCGCGCGCAACTATCTCGATGTGTTGCTCGGCCTGCCGTGGGGCAAGAAGTCACGAGTCAAGCGCGACATCGCCGAGGCGCAGGCGGTGCTCGACGAGGACCATTACGGGCTCGAGAAGGTCAAGGACCGGATCGTCGAATATCTTGCGGTCCAGGCGCGCACCAACCGCCTCAAGGGACCGATCCTGTGCCTGGTCGGCCCGCCCGGGGTCGGCAAGACCTCCTTGGGCCGCTCGATCGCCAAGGCGACCGGTCGCGAATTTGCGCGCCAATCGTTGGGCGGAGTGCGCGACGAGGCCGAAATTCGCGGTCATCGGCGCACCTATATCGGCTCGCTCCCCGGAAAAATCCTCTCGAACCTCAAGAAAGCGGGGACGTCGAACCCCTTGTTCCTGCTCGACGAAATCGACAAGCTCGGCCAGGATTTCCGCGGCGATCCGGCTTCGGCGCTGCTCGAGGTGCTCGACCCCGAACAGAATGCGCGGTTCCAGGATCATTATCTCGAGCTCGATTACGACTTGTCGGACGTGATGTTCGTGACCACCGCCAATTCGCTCGACATGCCCCAGGCGCTGCTCGACCGGATGGAGATCATCCGGCTCGAAGGCTATACCGAGGATGAAAAGGTCGAGATCGCTCGCCGCCACCTCATTTCCAAGCAGATGGAGGCGCATGGCCTCAAGCCCGAGGAAATGATCTTTTCGGACGAGGGCCTTCGCTCGATGATCCGCCATTATACCCGCGAGGCCGGCGTGCGCACGCTCGAGCGCGAGCTTGCCAAGGTCGCGCGCAAATCGCTCCGCCAGATCCTCGAGGGCAAGGTCGAGGCGGTCGAGCTGACCGGCGACAACATCAACGACTTCCTCGGGGTCAAGCGCTACCGCTACGGCGTCGGCGAGGAGGAGGACCAGATCGGCGCCGTGACCGGGCTCGCCTGGACCGAGGTCGGCGGCGAATTGCTCACGATCGAGGCGGTGACCGTGGTCGGCAAGGGCAATATCAAGACAACCGGCAAGCTGGGCGAGGTGATGACCGAGTCGATCTCGACCGCGATGAGCTTCGTCAAGGCGCGGTCGCCGAGCTACGGGGTCAAGCCGTCGATCTTCGCTCGCAAGGACATTCATATCCATCTGCCCGAAGGCGCGGTGCCCAAGGACGGCCCGTCGGCGGGAATCGGGATGGTGATCGCGATGATCTCCACCTTGACCGCGATCCCGGTGCGGCGCGACGTCGCGATGACTGGCGAGGTCACGCTTCGCGGACGCGTGCTTCCGATCGGCGGGCTCAAGGAGAAATTGCTCGCGGCGTTGCGCGGCGGCATCCGCACCGTGTTCATTCCGGCCGAAAATGAAAAGGATCTGGTCGAGATTCCCGCCTCGGTTCGCGACGCGCTCGAGATCATCCCGGTTGCGCACGTCGACGAGGTGCTTGCACGCGCGCTCAGCCAGCCATTGACCCCGATAGAATGGACCGATGCGGACGAACAGGCGACCGAACCGGTAGTTCACCCACCGATTGGCGGAGACGGGGCGACAGTTCGACATTGAAGGCTTTGACTCAGCCCCGGATTATCGTCTTTAAACATTTGCACCTTCTCGACCGCGAGTCCCGCGGTTCCGATCCGGGAGTGTTGAGCATATGAACAAGCAGGAACTCATCGGCCATGTCGCCGACCGCGCCGGCCTGTCGCGCAACGACGCAGCGCGCGCGGTGGAGACCATGCTCGAAGTCGTCACATCGACGCTGAAGCGCGGCGACGAGGTCCGGCTGGTCGGGTTCGGCAATTTTTCGGTAACTAGGCGCAAGGCCTCGACCGGCCGCAATCCGCGCACCGGCGAACCGATGCAGATCAAGGCGAGTTCGCAGCCCAAGTTCCGTCCGGGCAAGGTGCTCAAGGACGCCGTGCAGTAAGCGCCGGCGGGGACAAGGATAGGGCGGGGCGACCAGGTCGCTCCGCCCTTTTTCGTGAGTGGCGGGGCGGCCGCGAAGCCGCCCCGACGCTTTATCCTAGAAGCGGAAGCCCGCGCGCACGCCCAGTCCGCGGACGTCGCCGAGATCGACCCAGCCCGAGGCGAGGATGCGGCCGCCGAGGCCCGCCTCGATCCGGCCCCAGGTCCCGCGTCCGCGGCCCTCGATCGAGTCGCTGAACGATCCACTGGCAATGCCGACGTCGCTGTCGCCATTGAACTCATGGAAGACCTTGCCGTCGACGAACGGGGCGAGGTCCCCGGCCCAGGCAAGGCGGGCGCCAAGGCGGCCGCGCAGGCTCCGGGTCGATTCATTGTCGAACGCGATATTGCCGGTGGTGAAGTCGTCGAGCCGGGTACGGACGCTGGTCAGCCCGGCGTTGATGTCCACCGTCGCTCCGAAGCCCGGAGTGCGATAGCCGACTTCGCCGTCGATCGTCGTGCTTCGGCCGTCGGGGCGAACCATCGGAATGGTCGAGCCATTCCCGAAGCGGATGTCGAAATTGTCGCGCTTGATCAGCGCCCCGGCATAGAGCCCGGCAGCGGTGCCGAACTGGCCGTAGATGCCGTAATTATGTCCCTCGGCGACGATCTCGGTACCCGAGGACAATTTGGTCTTGGCGCGTCCATAACCAGCGGTCACGCCGACTTCGAAGCTTCCTCCGGCACCGAAGCCGAGTTCGACCTGGGCACCGCGGCGATAGGTTTTCATGCGGTCGCTGAAGGACTGCTCGAACCCGAACGCCTCGCCATCATTGTCGCGATCGCCGGTGCGGTCATTGCTCGCGTAGAGTTGCGCGCAGAACCCGATCGGGGTCGTCCGCGTCTTGCCGAAGTCGATCCGCCGCGATGCCGAACAGGCGTTGTGCGCGTCGAGCGACTGGTAGGCGAGCTCCTGAGTGAAGATGCCCAGCGTGGCGACATCGAAGATCGCCTCGTCCGGAGTCGCGACCAGGAAAGTATCCCCGCCATTCTGGACCAGGCCGAGGTCGATCAGGCCGAAGTCGGTCACCCCGCCAAGGGTGAACGGCGTTCCCGCAGCGGTTGCGGCATCGACGACCAGGACTCCGTCGACGTCGATCGTCGGTGCTCCGGCAAGCAGATTGAGGTTGATCACGGTGCTGCCGCTCGCGCTTCCGCCGACCACGAGCCGGTCGGCGATCAGGCCGCCGGCAGTGGTGCCGACGTCGAGGCCGAGGTTGGCGGCTCCCGACCCGACATAATTGCCGCACAGGGTGAGGGTGTCGTTCGCAGCGCCGTCGATCAGGGTGATCGTGCCGCTGTTGTTGAACGTCTCGCAGCCGGCGAGGACGCCGGTCCCGCTGGTGCCGTTGACGATGCCGCCGGCGAGGTTGTTGAACACGTCGGTGCCGGCCCCGAAGGTGCTGGTGCCGATTACGGTGAACAGCCCGCGGTTGTTGACCGTGTCGTTCGCGTCGGTGAGGTCGATCCGGCCGATGATCGATCCGCCGGCGTTGACATTGATCAGCGCCGCCGCTCCATCGACGTCGATCGCCGGTCCGACCGTCGCGCGGATCGAATCATTGAGCGTGATGGTGGTGCCGGTACCCGACGTCGCGTCGATACCAGCGACTGCTCCGACCACCGACGCCCCTGGCTGGGTCGTGATGTTGACCGCGCACAAGGTCGAGGCGAGGATCGCGATGCCCTGCGTGCTGACGATGTCGTTGGTGGCATTGATGTTGATGTCCGCGCAGGCGGTTGCGGTCGCTTCGATCGCGTTCGAACCGGGACCGCCGACGGTGACCGTGCCGGTGGTGATGACCTGGGCGCCGGTGGTCGTGCTGACATCGATTCCGGGGCTGTTCCCACCGACGGTGAGAACCGGCCCGGTGGTCACGGTGACCGTGCCGGCGCCGCCGTCGACGTTGATCCCGTCGCTGTTTACCCCGCCAGTCGTCACCGACAAGCAGTTGACGTTGATCGTGCCGTTGCCGCTGACATCGACTCCTGGTGAATTGGGCCCGGTGGTGACGACGTGGCCGCACACCAGCGCCACTGGTCCGGCGCCGCCATCGATGACGACCCCGGTCGAGCCGTCGCCGCCGGTGTTGACCGGCCCGACGGTGACCGCAATCGGCCCGGCGCCGGTCACATCGACACCGACCGAACCGGGTCCGGTCGTGATCGTCGTCCCGATGACCGCGACGATCGGCGCGGTGCCGCCAACGATCACGGTTCCGGGACTGTTGCTGCCGCCGGTGGAAACCCTCGCGCACCTGATGTCGATCGAGCCGGTCGCGGTGGCGTCGACGCCGATCGAGTTGGTCCCGGTGGTGGTGACGTTCCCGCAGACCGCAACGAGGGTGTCCGAAGTGAGGACCAGGCCGCCCGAATCGTTCTGAAGCGTGGTGACGTTGTCGGCGGTGATGTCGAGGTTGCCGGTCGCCGTCGCGACGATCGCGTCGGAGCCGATGCCGTCGGTAGTGACGGTGCCAAGGTCGGCAGTGATGTCATTGCCAACCAGGACCACGCCATCGCTCGCGTCGCCGCTGGTCCGGACCGTCGCGCAGGTAAGGTCGAGCGTTCCGTTTGCGGTCGCGTCGATGCCGATCGAATTGTTCGCGGCGGTGGTCACCGTTCCGCAAATCGCGGTGATGTTCTCGGCGCTCAGCGTAAGCCCGTTCGAATCGTCCTGGAGAGTCGCCACGGTATCGCTGGTGATGTCGAGGTTGCCGGTGGCGGTCGCAATGATCGCGTCGGACCCGATGCCGTCGGTGGTGACGGTGCCAAGGTCGGCGGTGATGTCGTTGCCCGCCAGGACAACGCCGTCGCTCGCGTCGCCACTCGTCCGGACCGTCGCGCAGGTAAGGTCGAGCGTTCCGTTTGCGGTCGCGTCGATGCCGATCGAATTGTTGGCGGCGGTGGTCACGATCCCGCAGATCGCGGTGATGTTCTCGGCGCTCAGCGTAAGCCCGTTCGAATCGTCCTGGAGAGTCGCCACGGTATCGCTGGTGATGTCGAGGTTGCCGGTGGCGGTCGCAATGATCGCGTCGGAGCCGATACCGTCGGTGGTGACGGTGCCGAGGTCGGCGACGATGTCGGTGCCCGACAGCACGACACCGTTACTCGCGTCGCCGGTCGTGCGAACCGTGGTGCAGGTAAGGTCGAGCGTGCCGTTCGCGGTGGCGTCGATGCCGATCGAATTGTTGGCGGCGGTGGTTACGACCCCGCAAATCGCGGTGATATTGTCCGCGGTCAGGACCAGCCCGCCCGAATCGTCCTGGAGAGTCGCCACGGTATCGCTAGTGATGTCGAGGTTGCCGGTGGCGGTCGCGATGATCGCGTCGGAGCCGATACCGTCGGTGGTGACGGTGCCGAGGTCGGCGACGATGTCGGTGCCCGACAGCACGACACCGTCACTCGCGTCGCCGGTCGTGCGAACCGTGGTGCAGGCGAGATCGAGCGTCCCGGTAGCGGTGGCGTCGACGCCGATCGAATTATTGCCCGCGGTCGTCACCGTCCCGCAGATCGCGGTGATGCTCTCGGCGGTCAGGACCAGTCCGCCCGAATCGTTCCCAAGCGTCGCGACCGTATCGCTGACGATGTTGAGGTTTCCGGTCGCGGTCGCGACGATCGCGTCGGAGCCGATTTCGGCAGTCGAGACGCTTTCGATCTCGGTGGTGATGTCCTCGCCCGCCGCAAGGATCACCCCCTGCGAGTTGCTGCCGAGCGTGGCCACGCTTCCATCGAGGGTGAAGATCAGGTCGTCGGCGGTGGTCAGAAACAGACCGGGTTGATTATTCCCAGTAGTCGTCAGGTCGCCGACCAGATTGATGGTCATGTCACCCGGCGAAGTGACGTTGAGTCCGGCTCCGGGAACGACGGTCCCTCCGGTAACGGTCCCGGTCACGGTAAGGAGCGGGTCGGTACAGTTCAGCGACCCGAGGATGGGGGCTACGCAAACCGTCTGGGCCTGCGCCGGAGACATGAGTGCGAAGAAAGATGTTGCAAGTGCGAACGAGGCAACTGCCAGTTCCGGACGGCGGGGATGATTGGTGAACATGTTACGCGCTCCTCATCGATCTTTGGACATGACGTTGTCCGGACCCAACTTGAACCGTATTGAACGTAACGCGTTCCTTATCTTGAGTCTATTTACTTTTTCACAGTTCCAATAAGGTCACAGCTTCACGATTATTGGGTCTTTATTGAAACCGACTTTATGGTTAACGTCGATGCTGGAAAGTAATGATCGCGTCAGGCGGCGACGGGACCAGGGTGCCGCCGTCCGAAAAGGATCACGCAAGGCGCCGGCGGGATGCGAGGATGGACAGGCTTCGCGGCGTTGTTTATGCGGCCGGGCGATCGGGCATGGGCGCGTAGCTCAGTGGTAGAGCACACCCTTCACACGGGTGGGGTCGCAGGTTCAATCCCTGCCGCGCCCACCATGCCCGCGCCCGATTTCCCTGCTCGCCTCGCGCCGCTGGTTGGAACAATCTCGAGCGCCGGTCCTTTTCGTGTC
>Ga0136633_1001583_pt1 | contig 16674 bp, 20 predicted proteins | sample AntDrymeUQ832206_2_FD_105494 | JGI IMG/M metagenome (GOLD analysis project Ga0136633, IMG submission 105494) | Polar desert sand microbial communities from Dry Valleys, Antarctica - metaG UQ83 (22.06) | ecosystem: Environmental > Terrestrial > Soil > Desert | place: Antarctica: Dry Valley...
GAGCTAGCTGTTAGCCGGCGCGGGCGGTCAGCTGCTTGCGCTCCAGTTCGTTCAACCCGCCCCAGATGCCGTGGGGCTCCCGAATGGCGAGCGCGTAGTCGAGGCACGGCCGCCGCACCGGGCACAGGCCACAGATCTCCTTGGCCCGGGACTCCCGGGCTTCCCGCTCGTCCTTCCGCTCCACTTGGGACGGCGGAAAAAAGACCGCGGACTGGGGACCCTTGCAGGCCGCTCGCTGCTGCCACAGCTCTTCGACGCGTTGGCTACTCAACGGCGTTCCCCTTTCCTCCCCGGCCGAAACCGTACGCCGCCGCCAAGCGCCCGACAAGGGGTCCGTTTACACATAGTGGCTGGTCGGGAAGGGAAAAAGGTTGGACAACGGCAAAGAACGGACGTTCCTGAGTCGTTCGACAGGGCCAGGGCGATGTCAAACGACCCTGGTTGCTAGTGCTAGTGCTAGTGCCAGTGCTAATGCCCGGCGTCCTTGGCCCCGCCGGTCTCGGGTTCGACCTCGAGGAGGAGGCCGTCGATGGAGACGACCCGGACCCGCTCGCCGGCCGGGATGGGCGTCGCCCGGTTGGTGCGGGCCCGCCACGTGCCGCCCTTGAGGTCGACCATGCCCTCGGGATCGATGCCAGTGGTGGCCTCGCCCATCTGGCCGATCATCGACTCCCGACCGATCGTGGGGGTGGAAAACCGGGCACGGAGCATGGCCGTCATGCCCGAGAGCATGAAAAGGGCCACGGCGGCCGACATGAGGACGATGACCAGCAACGGGACGGCCAGGTCGTCCGGGAACAGAAGCCACGAGCCGATGAACAGGCTGACCGCGCCGATGCCGGTCCAGGCGCGGGGCGCCCCGGCCTGCACGTCGACGGAGTACCCGAACACGCCGAGAAGGATCAGCGCCAGCCCAAGTGGGTTCATCGGCAGCACGGCGAGGCCGTAGGTGGAGAGGATCAGCGAGACCGCCCCGGTGACCCCGGCCACGCCCACGCCGGCGGTGAAGAACTCGAACACGATCAGTACGAGCCCGATCATGAGGAGCAGGTAGGCCACGGAGGGGTCAGCGGTGAGGTGCAGGAGGCGCTCGGTCAGGCCTAGCTTGGCGAAGCGGACCTGTCCGGCCTGCTGGCGACGGATGAGGTCGCCCTCGGGCACCTCCCGGGCCGTGTCCAGCACCTTGCCGCCCACGTCCACCCCGTCGAGACCCACGACGAACTCGCCGAGGGTCGGGGCGGTGCTGGACACCAACCCCCTGGCCTGCGCCTCTTCGGGGCCCAACCCTGCGACCTTGGTGCCCGGGGCCATGCCGGCGATGCCGGCCGACGCCAGCAGCCTGGCGGTGGCGCCCGATGCGGTCGCCCCTGTCGGCCCCACCCACACCGCCACCGGCACGGCGGACACCCGCACCCGCTCGGCCAGCACGTCGAAGTCCGACCGGCTGAGCAGCACGCCCGGGGAGTCGAGCTGGATCACCAGGACCTCGCTCCTGCCCTCGGCCGCCCGATCGATGGCCCGGCGGAGAAAGTCGCTCACGATGGGGTCGATACGGCCGTTGATCTCCACCACATCGACGATCGCCGGCGCCTCCTGGGCCCCCGCCGGCGGGGCGGACAGCACCACGGTGGCCAGTGCCAGCACGGAAAGCAGCAGTTTGCGGATGGTCCACGGTAATCGGACGGGACGAACCGCCCGGAGGCGGGGTAGAGACGGGTCGATGGACACCGAGCAGACGGACACCCGGGAAGACCTGGGACGGGCGGTCGGGGATCTGGCCGCAGGCAGGACCGACGGCAACACCCTCGCTCAGGTGGCGAAGCTGGCCCGGACGTCGATGAAGGCGGCCGGGGCACGGTCGCTGGCCACCGGCAGGTGGCTGGCCGAGATGGTGGTCGAGATAGTCCCCAACATCCCCGTGCGGGAGGCGGCCACGCTGAGCGCCCACCACGCCGGGCTCACAGGCGACCGCCTGGCCGAGGAGGTGATCCGTAGCGCCAGCCGGACGACGGCCGGCCTCGGCGCGGTGGCCGGCGCCCTGGCCGGCGCCCAGGAGCTGGTGCCACCGACATGGGTGGCCATCCCGGCCGAGCTGCTGGTGGAGACTCTGGCCGTGGTGGCGGTGGAGCTGAAGCTGGTGGCCGAGCTGCAGGAGGTGTATGGGATGCCGGTCACCGGCACGCCCACGGAGCGCAGCGTGGCCATCATCCGGGCGTGGGCGGAGAGCCGGGGCGTGCGGGCCCGCGATCTGCTCCGGCCGGGCGGGCTCGGCCAGGTCTTCGGGCGGGGCAGCCGCCAGGAGCTCGTCCGGATGCTGCAGCGCCGTCTCCTCCTGCGGGCCATGCGCAACATGTCGGCCCTGGCCCCGCTCATGGCCGGGGCGGTCGCAGGGGCCGAACTGAACCGGCGGGCCACCCGTTCCCTGGGCGAGAAGGTCACCCGGGACCTATCGTCGCGGCCGGGGGAGGTACGGCGATGACGATGTGCCCACGGATCAAGGTCCTCCAGCCGCAGCCGTTCGACATCGTCGACCAGCGGGTGAGCGCCCCCGACCTCATCGTCCCCGGCCAGCAGCTCCGGGTGCCGCTGGGCAACCAGATCTGATTTCGTAGGCTCGCCCCCGTGGATCCCCGGACGTTCTGCGCGCAGTCGCGCCTGATCGTCGTGGCCGGGAAGGGGGGCGTGGGCAAGACCACCGTCACGGCGGCATTGGCCCGCATGGCCGCCGACCTCGGACTTTCCGTGCTGATCGTCGAGGTGGAGGGCAAGACCGGTCTGGCCGCGGCCTTCGGCGCCGAGGACCTCGAGTACGACGAGCGGGAGCTGGCCCCCGGCATCCGCGCCCGATCGCTTACCCCCGACATCGCCCTGGTCGAGTACCTCGAGGAGCATGGCCTGCGCCGCATCTCCAGGCGGCTGGTCAAGGCCGGCCTTGTGGAGGTGGTCTCCACCGCCGCCCCGGGCATCAAGGACATCCTGATCCTCGGCAAGGTGAAGCAGCTGGAGCGGGCGGCCGTGGCCGACCTCATCCTCCTCGACGCCCCCGCCGCCGGCCATGCGGTCAGCTTCCTCATGAGCCCGAGGGGCCTGCGGGAGATCGTGCGCGCCGGGCCACTGCAGGGCCAGGCCGAGGACGTGCTGTCGATGCTCACCGACCCGACCCGCGCTCGGGTGATGCTCGTCACCCTGGCCGAGGAGACACCGGTGAACGAGGTGGTGGAGACGGCGTTCGCCCTGGAGGACAAGGTGGGTGTCGACCTCGGCCCCGTGGTGGTCAACGGCCTGTACCCGGTGCTCGAGGGGCTCGACGTCGATCTTGCCGAGGCGGGCTCGGATGCGACAACGCTGGCGGCGGCGGCCGACTTCCGGGCCCGTCGCCAGGAGCTGCAGCAGGCCCAGATCGCCCGGCTGGCCGCCGAGCTGCCGCTGCCCCAGCTCCACCTCCCGACCCTGTTCACCGTCGACCTCGCCCCGTCCGACATCGACGTGCTGGCCGCGGCGCTATCGAGGGCCATCGAGGCCCTGCCCGCCCGAACGGGGGTGTCCTGAGTTGGACGAGCTGGTCGCCGACCGGGAGATCGTCGTCTGCTGCGGCCCCGGCGGGGTGGGCAAGACCACGGTGGCGGCCGCGCTGGCGGTGGAGGGCGCCCGCCGAGGCCGGCGGACGGTTGTCGTCACCATCGACCCGGCCAAGCGCCTCGCCGACGCCCTCGGCCTCGACGACCTCACGAATACGCCCCGGCGTATCGAGGGCGACTGGCCCGGGGAGCTGTGGGCCGTGATGCTCGACCCCCGCGCCACCTTCGACGGCCTGGTCGTGAAGTACGCACCGGAGCCGGGCCAGGCCGAGACCATCCTGGCCAACCGCTTCTACCGCAACATCGCCGGGGCGCTTTCGGGCACCCAGGAGTACATGGCGATGGAGAAGCTGTTCGAGCTCCACAGCGACGAGCGGTTCGACCTGGTCGTGGTCGACACCCCGCCCACCCGCAACGCCCTCGACTTCGTCGACGCCCCCCGCCGCCTGACCCGGCTGCTCGACAACCGCCTGTTCCGCCTCCTTATGATCCCGGCCCGGTCCGGGCTGCGGGCGGTCAACTTCGCCACCCAGGCCTTCCTGCGCACGATCGGCAAGGTGGTCGGATCCGAGGTGGTGTCCGACGCCGTCACGTTCTTCCAGGCGTTCGAGGGCATGGAGGACGGTTTCCGCCAGAGGGCCCAGGCCGTGCTCGAGCTCCTGGCCGACCCGTGCACTGCGTTCGTACTGGTGACGTCGCCCCGCCGGGACGCGGCCCGCGAGACCGAGTTCTTCGCCGAGAAGCTTGGGGAGGCGGGAATCGACGTCGATGCCCTGGTGGTCAACCGCATGCACCCGCGGTTTCCTGTCGTCGGTCCTGCGGCCGGCGCGCCGCCGCTTGCGCTCGTGGCGCTGTATCGCAACGCGTCCGACCTGGCCCGCCTCGCCGAGGGTGAGGAAGCCCACGTCGCCGCCCTGTCGGAGCGGGTGGGCGCGGCAGCGGTATGCGTGCCGGAGTTCGAGACCGACGTCCACGACCTGCCGGGGCTGGCCCGGGTGGCCGCCCATGTTTTCGGCCCTTAGCTGGAGCCTGCCCTCTCAGCCGAGGCGCCGTCAGTGCTGGTCAGCGACTGCGCCGCTTCGGCCACGGTGTCGGTGACGGTCACGATCCGGTCGAACCCGGTTGTGTGGAGGAGGCGCACCAGGGTGGGACGATTGCAGCACACGGCCACGTCGCCCCCCGCCTCGCGGGCCCTGCGGATGCCACCGATGAGCGCGCCCAGGCCGGCTGAGTCCACGAACGGGACCTCCGACATGTCGATGAGGAGCTTGGGTTCAGACGCCAACTCGCCGAGGGCCTCACGGAACTGGCCCACGGTGTAGGCGTCCAGCTCCCCAACAGGACGGCAAATGGTGTAGTCCTCACGCTTTTCAAGCTCAATGTGAAGCACGGCAGGATGCTACCCATGGGCGAGGCGCACTACCCTCCGGGCATGCCCGAGGTGCTCGTGGTCAGTGACTCGTCCAACGTGCGTGAGGCGGTCGTGGCTTCCCTGCCCGACACCGGCATCACGGTGCGGCAGCTCAACCACGGGGTGGACGTGCGGCCGGCGGTGAAAGTGAAGAAGCCGGATCTGGTCGTCCTCGACCAGCAGATCGGCAATATGGGCGGCATGGCCACCTGCCTCGACCTGCATCTCGAGCAGGGTGCCGGCCGCCTTCCCCACGTGCCGGTGCTGATGTTGCTCGATCGCCGGGCCGACGTCTTCCTCGCCCGCCGGTCCGACGCCGAGGGCTGGGTGGTGAAGCCGCTCGACCACATGCGCCTCGGTCGGGCCATCGTCGCCCTCCTCGCCGGGGGCACCTACGAGGACAGCGCCTACCGACCGGTCACGGTGCCGCTGCACTGAAGTAAGCTGGGTGTTTCCGGGAAGTGGCGCAGCTTGGTAGCGCGCAGCGTTCGGGACGCTGAGGCCGGGGGTTCAAGTCCCCCCTTCCCGACGGGGAACGTGCTGGTCAGGGCGTTGTAGCCCTGGCCGGCCGGCGGTTCAGGAAGCGCCCAGGCCGCGGGAAGTTCATGGCGTCCCGAGCTGCTCGGCGGCGGCGGTGTCTGCGCGGTATTGACGTCGATCCCGTCGAGCACCGTGCCAGTGGAGTCGGCCCGTCGGGGGTCGTGGAACTCCACGCCGTCGAGCCCAGCGGCGACCGTGGCCGGGTCCCAGACTCGCCGGCGGAAGTGCGAATCGTCGAGGTTGCCGCCGTACGGGGGGTAATGGACACCCACTCGTCAACATCGGCGCCCGTCAGTCCGTGCTCGGCCAGATGGTCGGCGAGGAGGGCCATGAGGGCGGCGGGAACAGCCATCGGCGGCGTGCCGCCTCGGACTTCGGGCAGCGTCGAGCGCAGGAAGTCGAGCCGACCCACCCGCAGGCCGGCGCACTCGCCCCATCGCAGGCCGGGTGTGGACGGCACCGACGTATGCCATTGGGCCGCAGGCCGCGTTCACCCTTTCATCCCGACGCCACCGGTCCCTCGCAGCCGTAACCGCGGTCGCATCGTAGGAGCGGACCTTCGTCGCGCTCCGGGTCAGGGTCGCAGGGGTTGGCTCGTCATGGAAGGTCAAGGATGGCGGCAATTGCCTCGCGTAACTGGGCGAGGGCGGCTGGGCCAACGTTGCCGCGGGTGGCGACGATCCTGCTGGTCGAGACCGCACGAAGGTGTTGGCACTGCGCCGCAGAGGGCGCCGCGAGGCCGTTGGCCTGATCGGGTTCGATGACGACCTCGGAGTGAAATCGTCGAATCGTCGTCGTGAGGGGTCACGTGGACGACGGACGGCCTCGCGTTCAGGATGCGCTGAGCGGTGACCAGGACTGCCGGGTGACGGAAGCGCGCCTCGCGCCCTTCGGGAGCGCCGAGATCGAGGTCGACCACGTCACCCGAGGTTGGCATCGAGCCAGGAGACCTCGTCCTCGCGGAGCGGCGTGGTCAGCTCGGCGCCGACGAGATCCTGCCGAAGTGCCCGTACCGCGAGCGTCACAGCGTTGCCGACCGTGGTGTGCAACTCGGCGGCAATGCGCTTGAGCTCGTCGTGCGTGGAGACGTCGATTCGGACGCTCGTGCTGTGCATGCAAATCAGCATACACTGGCGTCCGGTCGAGGGTTCGACCCGCAGGGTCGGCTGGCGACGGCCTCAGGGGCCCTCGTGGTGAGGCCCTCATGATCGGAGCGAAGCGCCCGCTCCAGACGTACCCTCGCAGGTGTGGGCCGCCTCGCGGACGCGCAGCTCGTCGACCTGTGCGTGATGGTGTCAGGCACGGTGATCTCACTCCCCTCAGTGGCAGTGCTACCCGGTTTGCACGCCGACCCCGGCGACGCCTGGGCGCGTCCATTGGGGCACCGGTCGACCGCCGTGCTCTGGGCCCCATCGGCTCGCCGTGCTCCTCGGTGCGCATGAAGGAGTGGGTCGGGAACTGCGGCCACCTCTCGGGCGAGTCCTCCCAATCTTCCCGCCGCCCGTAGGCGGTCATGTCGAGCAGCCCGAACACGGGGCTGATCACCTCGTCGCCCCGGCCGGTCTTCCAGTACGTCCGGTAGATCTTTTCCTCCCGACGCAGGTAGCAGGAGATCCGGCCGGCGACGCCCACGGTGGGGTCGTCGAGGTGGGCGTTGGAGTACCACAGCACTGCGTAGCGCATGAAGTCGCAGAATGCGCAATCTCCTCGTACGGCCCGGCAGGTCGGCCAGCCGGCGGCGCTGAGCCCCAACCAAGCCGGCCAGCCCTCGGCGGCCGCGTCGCCATCGAGCGACGTGGTGAGGTCGATGAGGAACTCCGGCATCGTCCCACACCCGCTTGCCCGAAGCGACGCCCCGACTGCCCTGCAGCGAGCACGGGTCGCGCACGCAGCCCCCGCCTTGCGCCAATGGCGCTACTGCAAGATCCTCACCACACATCGAGGACCTGGGGCTCGCGCGAGTCGAGTGTCGCCAGTCAGGAGTTCGCAGCCCAAAACCTCGGCGAGCGCGATGTACGCTGCGTCGTAGACCATGACATTGGCCCGAAGCTCGTAGCTTCGCCTCATCAAGGGAAGCGTTGGGTAGCGCTCGAGTTCGATGGCTTCGAGGTCGTCGATGGCCTCGACGAATCGATTGTCGGAGATGGTGCCGGCCATCCATCGCTTGCGGAGAACGGCCACCGTCTCGACGTCCACCAGATCTGGCGCGGCAAGCTCCCCGGCGGTTCGGATCTCACTCCGGGTCCGCTGACCGTCGGCACCGTCGTCGCCGATGACGTTGGCCAAGATCGACGCGTCGACCACGATCAACGGCGAGACCGTTCTTCGGCGATGTCGTCGACGGCCTGCAGGATCCCGACCTCACCGCCACGACGTTGCTCGATGCGCGCCAGTACGTCCTGGAGTGTCGGCTTTGCGGCCAAGCGCTTCAGCTCGGCAGTCAGGTACTGCTGGAGTGACTGGCCTCGCTGCTCGGCGCGTCGCTGGAGCTCGGCATGGACGTCCTCCGGAAGGTCTCGCACCAGGACATTCGGCATGCTTTCAGTATGAAAGCAGGACGGCCCGGCGGCAAGAGGTACATCGGGAGCACGTGACTACCCGGCGGGCTCATCCCCTCTTGCGTTGTCCGGGTGGAGCCGTCGCGCCGCGGAGATCGTCTCGACTGCGGGGTCGACGGACGCGGCCTTGACTGCGCTCGGCGACGCCTCGGCGGTGAAGAGCAAATCGTCGATCCGGGTACGAACGTCGAAGCCGTCCGGTACATAGCCGGTCTCGCGCACCTTGACGATGACCCGCTGGACCTTGGCCGACGGGGCAGACGAGCCTTGGCCCGCCGCTCGAGTCACCTGGAATTCGAGCGATCCACCGTCGTCGCCCTCGTCATCGGCGCTGTGCAGGCGGAACTCCAGCTCGTCCGGCATGCGCCGAGCCTAGATCCCGTGCTCCAGAAGCGATGCTGCCGACAGCCGGCCGTTCCCGAAGCGGCTGTCCCAGGCGCTCGCCGGTGGACTGAGCCGGGCGCTCTTGATGACCGCCGCCCGGATCTCGTCCGCTGACAGCGTGCGGTTGTGGGCCCGAGCGGTCGCGAGCAGAAGAGCGATCGCCCCTGTCACCGCCGGTGCGGCCATGCTCGTACCCGACTTGCGAGCCGTACCCGTTCCCGTTCGAGAAGCGGCCGCCAGGACGTCGTGGCCGGGCGCGGAGATCTCCGGCTTCTCGCGGCCGTCGCGTGTCGGCCCTGCGCTGGAGAAGTGGGATATCGGCTTGCCCGGCTTATGGGCGTCGTATGACCCGACCACGACGGTCTTCCGTCCGCAGGAGATCGAGCCGATGGTGTGCATGCCGTCGAGGGGCTCGACGAAGGTCGACTGGCCGAGGTCATCTCGTTCGATCCAGGCGTGGAACGGCGTTGCCTCGGCGCCGGCTCCCTTCAGGCGGAGCTTCCAGATGCCGGTCGGCGCCGCCGGGCTCATGAACACCCCGATCATGTTGTCGCCGTTGCCGGGGTCGTTCAGCCGGTTGGAGGCGAAGAGGACCACCTGGCCGGCGGACGTCACCGTGGCGCTTCTCCCGGGAGGGATGGTGCCGACCGCCTGGCCGCTCGGCGCCACGATCTCGAGCGACAGCCTTGCGCTCCCGGGGCACCAGAGCTCGAATTCGTTGTCGGTGTTGTCGGTGGCGAAGACCTTCCATCCGAGCTCCAGCGCGCCCGTCTTGGGCACCGTCCCGGCCACGTGGATGCCGTGGGTGAAGGAGTTCGACGCAGCGATCACCACGGCCCGGTTCGGCGCCTGGTCGAGAAGTCGATCGATGCCCTGCTCGACCAGCGTCGACCCGTCGTGCGGCCCTCCGTTGGTGCCCAGGCTGACGTTCACGACGCAAGGTTTGGTGCCGGCCGTATCGAAGATGAACGAGAGCGCCTCGAGCAGCTGAATCGAGTCGCCGAAGCTCTTGCCCACCGCCTCGCTCCCACCCCAAGGCACGTCGCTGGCGGCCAGTTGCACGAACACGACATCAGCCGACGGAGCCACGCCCGGGACGGTCGAGCCCAGCCCGTTCCCGGCGGCGATGTCCATGACGTGGGTTCCATGCGCCGGCTTCGCAGGATCGGGGCCATAGCCCAGAGCCACGTAGGGATCGGCTGCGGACAGGGCTTTGTTTATCTCCTTCGGCGCGAAAACGCTGCCGTAGTCGAAGCCCGCTTGCCCGACACCGCCCCCCGCCTGGTCCCAGAGTTTCAGCAGTCTCGTCTTGCCCGCCGACGTCCGGAAGTTCTTGTGGGCGAAGTCGCAGCCGAAGTCCACGATGCCGACCACGACACCCTTGCCGCCCTTGGACCCGTTGCCGGCCGGGAGGTCCTTGGGTCGGGCCGCCATCTCCTCGGTCGTGGCGGAAAGAGCGGGTGTCAGCCGCTGGCCACCCTTCAGGCTGACGACGAACGGCTGGGCCCGGACGAACTCCAGACGGTCGATCGGAAGCCTGGCGGTGACCACGGTCGTGCCGTCCTCGGCGGTGTCACCGATCCGCCGGCCCGGGTGAACTTCGCTCAGCGCCTCCCACGCGTCCACGTCGGTGACCTTGGCGACCACGGCCACCTCGTCGGCCGTCGTCGACGACGTCGCGGTGCCCTGAATCCCATGCTGGCGAAGCGCGACCAGCCGCTGGAGACGCGGATCCATCGCCGGGATAGGCGCATCGTTGCCGAACCCCGTCAGCGTCGTCAGCTCATAGCTTCCGACCGCGCCCTCCGCCATTGCCACCCCCTCCGCTCGCTCGAAACCGCAGACTATCGACGGCCCGGCGCGTCCGCTCTCGGCGTCATCTCATCCCGCCATCTTGAGGTCGAAGGTGGCCGACACTGCGGTGCCCAGGGCGGCCTTGCGCGACCCCACGAAGGTGCCCGTCCCCTTCGCGCTCACGTACCGGCCCGTGCCGCCCACCACGCCCAGGGTGGCGGTGAAGGCGGTGTCGGTGCCTCCCGCCGACGCTTGGGCGGCGCCGGCCATGGTCACCCCGAGCGTCGACCCGTCGGCGAAGGAGAAGGTGATGAACCCGGAGATGGGACCGCTGCCGTTCATGTAGTTCACCTGGCCGAGCATGTCCACGCCGACGGGCTGGCCGTCGAGCGCGGTGGTATCGCCCAGGCGGTTCCAGCCGTAGACCACCGAGTTGTTGGTGCCGGAGGTGTACAGCGTTCGGGCCTGGGACTCGAGGTCGGCGGTCAGGTGGAGGGCGGACCCGATGGCTCCGGACCCGACGGTGGTGGCGAGGGGAGCAGCCTGGTCGAGGAGGGCCGCCAGCTCGATCACCACCGGTTCGGAGGCATCGTTGGCGCCGAAGTGCACGAGGCCACGCGTCTCGGTGACCGTCTCGCCGGCAACCAGCCGCACCTCCCGGGGGCCCGACGCCTCTTCGGTCCGGCCGTCCCCGCGGGTGATGGTGGCCGTGCCGGACACGATGTTGTAGGTGAGCACGCCGCTGACCACCCGCGCGACCTGGGTGCCCTGGTGAAAGTGCTCGGCCAGCTTCGATCCCGGGGCGATCGTCACCTGCTCGAGGTACAGCATCTGACCGGGGGCGCTGGCCGGGCTGGCCTGACCGAGCCGCACCCGGGCCACGCCGCCCATCGGCGCTTCTGCCTCCGGCGCCTCCCCGCCGCTGTTGCGGGCGGCGAGCACGACGATCGCACTTAGGAGAAGAGTGAGGACAAGGCCGGTGGCGATAGCCGCCGGCCGCTTCGTTCGGACGGCCATCCCGTGCCTCCAGTGCTTGCGGCCGTTCCGGCCGTTGCTCCCAGGGTGCCAGAGCCCGCCACGCTCGGCGGCCCACGCCGGCTTGGGTGCGGCAGGCTGGAGACGGACCGGCCACGACGGCTCCGACCCGTGGTCCCTGTGCTCTGGCGGTGGCGGCAGCGTCGAGCCGCGTAATCGGGCCAGCAACTGCTGCCGGCCACGCTCGTCGCTGGGTCGACGCCACCAGGCGACGGCCAGAGACTGCGGATGACCCGCATCCCGGACGAGTTGGTTGATGCGTCAAGAAGGCGCCCCAGGCGTGAGTCAGGAATCGGGGCTGTCGGGAAGTCCCTCATTGAAGACGCGGTACGTCTCGTAGATGTCCTTGCAGGCCGCGCACATCGGCAGCCGGGTCGGATCGCGTTGGGGGACGAACACCATGCCGCAGAGCGCCTCGAGTGGGGTGCCGTAGATCCTCGCCTCGACCACCTTCGCCGCCGCATCGCCGTCGGTCTTGACGATGTGGGCGACCTTGGGCTCGCCGGTGATCGTCTCGTCGTCCGGTCGGGTGATGACGTCGACTTTCACACCGGTGCTCAACGGGGTCGACATGCCACGAGGCTACCCATGCGGGCGGATTGCAGACGTGCGTGCAAGAGGCGTGACATACCCAGGATCACCAGGGTGCGAGGCGCTGATCCGCTCTGCTGTGAGGGTGACCGTCCCGATCAGCAGGCCCGAGCGCCGCGGCCCACTGGACCTAGGCGCCGGCCCAGCGGGACCCAGTGGGACGCTGGTGACCTTCGCCCGGCGCCGCCTATGCCTCGGACGGAACGCCACGCCGAGGTGAAGGCCCGTCCGAGGCCCGACTTGCTCGAATCGCCGCCGCGCCCGGTGTTCGCGCTCTGGTGGGACGTCAGCGGCGGTCCATCGAGAACTCCATCACCTGGGTGAGGCGGACGTTGTTGCCCGATGGGTCGCGGAATGACGTGTCGATGCCGTACGGCTGCGCCGTCGGCGGGTCGTTGAACACGACACCGCGCGCCGACAGCTCGTCGTACGCCGCCTGGCAGTCGTCGGTTTCCAGGAACAGTGTGCCGCCGACACCCTTGGCCACCAGCTCCGCCAGGTGAGCACTGCTTTCGGCGTCGAGCATGGGTGGCGTCGGCACAGGCATGAGGACGAGCCCCACGTTGTCCTGGCCGACCGGCCCGACGACCAGCCAGCGGAACTTCCACTCGTCCATGGTCACGTCGGACCGGACCTCCCAGCCGAGCGTCCGGGTGTAAAAGGCGAGTGCCTCGTCCTGGTCGTGCACCCAGAACTGCGTGTTGGCGATGTTGATCATCGGTCCTCCTGTGTCGGTGTCCCCAAACGCTACGGACGGAGCGGCGGCCCGGCTTCTCGAAACGTGCGGTTCTGCGGACGGCCGTAGGCGAGGGCGACGCAGTGAGGGATCCGAATATGGCGCCGGGCGGATGGGAAGGTCGCCCGGTACGCCAGCGGTGATGCTCCGTAGACCCGCCGGAAGCTGGTGATGAACGAGCCGACGCTGCCGAGCCCCACGTCGAAGCAGATCTCGGTGACGGTGCGGTCGGTGTTCCGCAGCAATGCTGCGGCTCGCTCGAGCCGGCGGGTCAACAGGTACCGGTGCGGCGCCTCGCCGAACGTGCGCCGGAACTCCCGGCTGAAATGAGCTGGGGACAACCCGGCGGCGCGCGCCAGGTCGGCCACGGTGAGCGGCTCGAAGTACCGGGCATCGGCGAGATCCTTGGCCCGCAACAGATGACGGGCGGGCGGCACCATGGGCCCGAGTATCGCGAATTCGCCGTTGCCTCTACGGCTGGCGATCTAGTACAGCCGTAGACATGAACGGCCTCCTTCTCTAAACTGCCCGCACCTACCCGGCGGGGGACGGCTGCACAGCGCGCTGGAGGGCACGGTTGGGGACGAGTGACATGGCGCGCGGATGGCGCCGGCAAGCAGCGGCGCTGGGCGCCGGCGTGTGCCTGTTCGTCGCCGTCGTCATCACGCCAACCGGTGGCGACTTCCTGCAGGTGTCGAGCGAGGCTCTCGCCGTTGCCAGCCAACCCGTCACGACCACGTCCACGCCCGCCCCGACGTCCACATCGACCTCGACATCCACGTCGATGGTGACCACCACCACGGCCCAGCCGCTCGTCGCGCCCACCGCCCGACCCAGTGGTTTGCCCCGTCCGGGCGGAATGGGGGGACCGAGGGCCTGGCCGCCTTCCTCGCCGAGCTGGCCATCCGCGACAACGCCCCGCTCTACAACAGCGAGCCCACGCCACGGCCCTCGGGGTCCAACCTGTCCGACCACCACGTGAGCCGGACCGACTCGTGGGCCGCAGACCTCGCCGTGCGGGGCATCCAGGTGCCCACCTCCACCACCGAGACGGCGGCCCGCAGGATCGCCGCGGCTCTCGGCCAGCCGAACTGGACCGGTGGCGACCTCAGCGTCACGGTCAACCGCTACCGCTTCCAGGTGCTCTGGAAGGTGGCCGGCCACTTCAACCACGTCCACGTGGGGGTGCGCAAGATCTGAGGTGCCCCGATCACTGAATGCTCAGACTCAGGGGTCAATTCGCATCGCCAGCACGCTGCGACATGACCCAGGAACGGCGGACCCCCGTCCAAGGGGGAGGTCGAGGACGGTAGCGTGGGGCCCGACTGACCCAGCTGGGTGGTCGGGGTCGATGGATGGGAGTCCGAAACATGGTGCGTTCGCGACGGCTCGCCCGTCTCCTGGCTGCCGGCCCGATCGCTGCGGTGGTGGGCGCCGGCCTGAGCGTCATTCCGGCGACGACGGTTCAGGCCCAGGTCGTTCACCACACCCGGGCGGCAGAGGTGGCCGGACCGCTGGACGGTGCCGCAGTGCGCGAGTTGCCGTTCCCCACCCGCCACGCCGCCCTCTACTGGGCCGGAAACCCTGACGCCGAGGTCACCGTCGCCTTCAGCCTCGACGGCGTGAGGTTCGGACAGGCGCTCCCGGTCGAGCACGACGAGGTGGGCATGCAGCGGCGGAACGGCGAAACCTACGGCGCCCTCCTCCCGGCCGGCGGGGCGACGATCGCACGGGTCACGAGCGACAGGCCGCTGGGCCGGCTCACCATCCTCGCCATCACCGACGGTGGGACATCGGTCGAGAGGACCGTGGTGCCGAAGGGCCAGGCGGGAGCGCAGACGGTGCAGGACGACATCGTCTCCCGTGCGAATTGGGGAGCCGACGAGAAGCTGCGCTTCGACCGCCGGGGCAAGGAGCTGTGGCCCCCGGAGTTCCACACCGTGCAGAAGCTGGTCGTCCACCACACGGCGGGCGCCAACGGCGAGTCGGGCGACACCGCCAAGGGCACGATCCGGGCGATGTACTACTACCACGCAGTCACCCAGGGCTGGGGTGACATCGGCTACAACTTCCTCGTCGACGCCGCCGGGGTCGTCTACAAGGGCAGGCACTCCCACGAGCCCGGCAGCACGGTCGACACCCCGACCGGTGAGAACGCCAGGGCCCAGGGCGTCACCGCCGGGCATGCGTTCGGCTACAACTCCGGATCGGTCGGCGTCGCCATGCTGGGCACCTACTCGTCGGCTGACGCCCCGACCCTGATGAAGACGGCCCTGAAGAACGTCCTCGTCTGGAAGGCCAAGGCGCACGGGCTCGACACCGCCAAAATGGGTCTCTTCACCAGCCCGGTCAACGGGACTCAGGCCACGTTCGAGAATGTGCCCGGTCACCGCGAGGTGCCCGACAACGCCACCGACTGCCCTGGCGGCTACTTCCAGGACGCGGTCCTGCGCTTCATGCGCAGCGAGATTCGGACTCTGGCCGGACCGCAGGACATCACCCCGCCGACCGACCCCTCCACCGTCAACGCCACGTTGAACAGGCGAGCGGCGGTCCTGAGCTGGCCCGCATCGGTGGGCGACACCGGCACCGATGGCGGTGGAGTAAGCGGCATCGCCGGGTACGACGTGTGGAGGTCGACGCCGGGCGGTACGGCGTCAAGGATCGCCAGCACGACCGCCCTCACCTTCACCGACGGCGCAAGGGTGCAGGGCGCCACCTACGACTACACCGTGAAGACCTACGACGGCGCCGGCAACCGCGGCCCTGGTCGCAAGGCGCCCAAGACCCTCTGACGCCGCCGCTCAGTTCTTGCCGTAGGTGCGACCGTGGATGTCGCGCTCGATGGCGAACAGATGGGGCGCCTGCTGCTCGGCGTGAGGCGAGAAAATGTCGTGGGCCACGAATCGGTCCACGATGGCGTCGACCGTGGCCGGCTCGGCGTGGTGGCGGGCGTTGAAGAAGCGCTCCTGATGGATGAGGGTCCGGTCGATGCCCATGTCGGACAGGGCCATCTCCATCTCCTCGGCCATGGCCCCGTTGCCGCTCAGGTAGTAGCGCTTGCCGCCGAGCGTCTCGAGGAGCGGGGGCACCGATTCCGTGAGCCGGCCCCGAAGCCCGGTCCAGGCGTCGGGTGGCTGGGACAGCGAGACGGCGTAGGAGAAGTTCCGATGGCGGCGGGCCAGGGCGTCGAGCTCGTCGGTCATGCAGATGTCCTCCGCGAGCCGCAGCCCCCAGAAGAGGCGTATCCGGCGGGGGTCGCCCGATCGCAACACGTCGAGCAGCAGCGCGTGGAACGGGCTGATCCCCACTCCGGTGGCGAGCAGGACGAGCTCGGAGTCATCGTCGTCCTTGGGCAGCATGGACCGGCCGGACGGGCCGCGGAAGGCGAGCGGGGCGCCAGGCTCCATCGAGGCCAGGAAGTGCGACAGCGGCCCCTCCGGAAACACCCGGATGAGCATCTCGAAGGTGCGGTCGGGTGCCGCAGGCACGAACATGCAGTACGGGCTGTGCTCGATGCCCACGCCCGGAACGTCGGCCTGCACGGCCAGGAACTGCCCGGGCTTGAAGTCGAACGGCCGGTCGTCGGTGACGCGACCCCGGATGTGCACCGTGCCGGTGACCGTCAGCCGTTCGACGGACACCACCTCGGCCCGCCGGCTGAAGCGGGACTCCTCCTCCCACATGCGGTCGCCGCTGGACCGGGGGTCGTCGGTGGCCATGACCTTCCCCCCTTCCGTCTTCTCGGCCTCCGATCCTACGCAGCGAGAAGCACAGGGGAACATTTCACGTAGAATGCACGCGACGGACATGTCAATGGGACCTTCCGGACGAAGAGAAGAGATCAGCGTGGCAACAGGTACCGTGAAGTTTTTCAACGCCGAGAAGGGCTATGGCTTCATCTCGCGCGAGCAGGGCGAGGATGTTTTCGTGCACTACTCCAACATCGAAGGCCGTGGCTACCGCTCCCTCGAGGAGGGCCAGAAGGTCGAGTTCGACGTCGCTCCCGGTCGAAAGGGTGAGGAAGCCCAGAACGTCCGGGCCATC
>Ga0136633_1001584_pt1 | contig 16663 bp, 14 predicted proteins | sample AntDrymeUQ832206_2_FD_105494 | JGI IMG/M metagenome (GOLD analysis project Ga0136633, IMG submission 105494) | Polar desert sand microbial communities from Dry Valleys, Antarctica - metaG UQ83 (22.06) | ecosystem: Environmental > Terrestrial > Soil > Desert | place: Antarctica: Dry Valley...
CGGGTCCGACGTGGCCGGCCTGTCCACCAAGGCCGTCCGCGACGGCGACGAGTGGGTCGTGAACGGCCAGAAGGTGTGGACCACGCTGGCCCACCTCTCCAGGTGGGGCATGCTCGTGGCCCGCTCCGACCCGAACCAACCCAAGCACAAGGGGATGACCTACTTCGTGGTCGACATGCACGCCCCCGGTGTCGAGGTGAAGCCTCTGCGCCAGATGACCGGCGAGGCCGAGTTCAACGAGGTCTACTTCACCGACGTGCGCATCCCTGACAGCGAGCGTCTCGGGGACGTGGGCGAGGGCTGGCGTGTTTCGCTGACCACGCTCATGAACGAGAGGGTCTCCATCGGTGGCACCGTCGTGCCCCGCGGCGCCGGGCTCATCGGTGAGGCCGTGAAGCTCTTCAAGGAGCGCTGCACGGCGGCTGACGGCGTCCGTCGTGAGCGTCTCATGCAGCTGTGGTGCCAGGCCGAGGTGCTCCGGCTCACCAACCTGCGCGCCGGTGGCGCACGCAAGCGCGGCACCCCCGGCCCCGAGGGCTCCATCGGCAAGGTCGCGTCGGCCGAGCTCAACAAGTCGATCCTCGAGCTCTGCGTGGACCTGCTCGGCCCCGAGGGGATGCTCTACGGCGACTACACCATGACCCGTCCCGACACCGCCGGCTTCTCGACCGACCTACGCAAGGCCTTCTTGCGGGCCCGCGCCAACTCGATCGAGGGCGGTACGACCGAGGTCATGAAGAACATCCTCGGCGAGCGCGTCCTCGGCCTCCCCGGCGACGTCCGCACCGACAAGGACCGACCCTGGATCGAAGTCCCCCGCAGCTGACCGCCCGAACCTGCGCCGGCATGTCGCAAGGCCTACGACCCGACGGCGCAAGTCCAAGGGCCCCCAGTCAGCCCTGCACCGATCTGTGCACGGCGTCACGGAGGGCGGCTTCCAGGTCGACGCCTGTCCCGGAGAGCTCCTTGACCAACGCAAGGAGGCGATCGCCTACGGCTTCGAGCGACGCCGGGTCGGCCGGCGGCACCTGGCCCAGGCGCTTGAGAGCCTTGGGGGCCAAGACCAGTGCGGGAAGGCCGGCCGGCAGGCCGTCCAGGGGACCCGTGCGCTCGGGCTTCTCCGTGGCCTTGATGGCCTGCCAGTTGGCCACCACCTCGCCGACGTCTGCCACCTCGACGTCACCGAACACATGCGGGTGCCGGCGCACCATCTTCTCGTTGACCGTCGAGGCCACGTCGGCCAGCGTGAACCAGGCCGCCTGCTCCGCGATCCTCGTGTGCAGGAACACCTGCAGGAGAAGGTCGCCCAGCTCATCCCTGAGGGCATCGACAGCCTCGGCCGAGACATCGCCTTCCTCGTCGCGCGACGCAGCCAGCGCGCTGATGGAGTCGACCAGCTCGTAGGCCTCCTCCACCACGTAGCGGGTGAGGCTCTCGTGGGTCTGTACCCGGTCCCACGGGCACTCGTCGCGGAGCCGCCGCACGGTCTCGCTGAAACGTTGCAGCTCACCGGCCACCGGACTCCTCAGCTCGGGGATCCACAGGCTCGTGAGGTGATCCGCGGCGGTGAAGTGGTCGAGCACCTCCCAGGCGATCGTCATGACCTGCTCGTCGGGGAGGCCCAGGTGGTGGAGGAGCGTCACGGGCAAGACGGGCTCCTCCTCGACCGCGAGCTTCACGTCCGAGAGAACGAGGGCGGAGTCCAGCTGAGCCACGAGCAGGGGCCCTCGCTCCCCCGCCGCCTCCACAGCGAAGCGATGCCCGTCGACGAGTCGCACGCCCCGGGCGAGTGGATCGATGCCAAGCCGGGCCCAGCACAGGTCGAGGAACGACATGGCGGGGACGACCTCAAGCGCTATGTCGTTGCGCTGGCGCAGCAGCTCGACGGTGCGCTCGGCCACGAGGGGCGATCCGGGCACGGCGTACACGACCCGCCCGTGCCTGGACGCGGCAGCTGCGAGGCGGTCGACGATGGCCGGGTAGACCGACGCCAAGTCGGACGCGCTCTCGTATAGCTGGTCGAACGACGCCGCCCCCTCCACCGCGGCCGCGGCAGGGTGAACCCTGGTGCGCAGAAAGCGGGCTGCGCGAGGGACGGACGCCAGCGCGTTCCCGGTGGCCGGCGCAAGCAGGTCGGCACCGCCCGGCCCCAGCCCCACGACCACCACGGTGGGCCGAGCCGCTGCGGGCCCGGTCATTTGGGCGCGCCGACCGGCTCCGGGGGCACGAGCTCGGTCAGGAGGTCCACGAGCCAGGCCGCCACCTCGTCCCCCTTGATCTTGGGCGGGACCGGGAGGACGACCTGACCGTCGGCCTTGTGCACCGACTTCGGCTGGAGTCGCTGAAGCCGCAGCTGTTGACTGGTCTTGAGCTCAAGGGGCCCGAGCCGCACCGTGCGGGCATCGAAACCGGCCAGCCCTCCCTTGGCCACGACGATGTCGCGCAGGCCGAGCCTGCTCGCTTCAGCCCGGAGGTGGCCAACTGCGATGAGGCCCTCAGCCGGAGGCGGAAGGGGTCCGAAGCGGTCCTCCCACTCGGCCCGGATGTCATCGACCTCAGCATGGGTGACGACACCGGCCAGCCGTCGGTACGCCTCGAGCCGAGTGTCGTCCCGGGCCACATAGGTGACGGGAAGGTTGGCCTCCACAGGCACGTCGATCTTCACCTCCGCGGGCGCCTTGACCGCCTCTCCCTTCAGGTCGGCCACCGCCTCGGAGACCATCTGCACGTAGAGGTCGTAGCCCACGGCCGCGATGTGCCCGCTCTGGTTGCCCCCGAGGAGGTTCCCGGCGCCACGGATCTCGAGGTCGCGCATGGCGATCTTGAAGCCGCTGCCGAGCTCGGTGTGCTCGCCGATCGTCTTCAACCGCTCGTAGGCCTCCTCCGAAAGAACTCGGTCGCGGGGGTGGAACAGGTAGGCGTAGGCACGCTGGCCCGAGCGCCCCACGCGCCCACGGAGCTGGTGGAGCTGACCCAGGCCGAGCAGGTCGGCGCGGTCGACCACCAGGGTGTTGACCGTCGGCATGTCGATGCCGGACTCGATGATCGTGGTGCACACGAGGACGTCGAACTTCCCCTCCCAGAAGTCGTAGACGACCTGCTCCAGCGTGCCCTCGTCCATCTGGCCGTGAGCGACCGCGATGCGGGCCTCTGGCACCACCTCGGACAACCGTGCCGCGATCTGCTCGATGTCCTGGACGCGGTTGTGGACGAAGAAGACCTGACCCTCGCGCAGCAGCTCGCGCCGGATGGCCTCGGTGTAGGCCCGCTCGTCGTGCTCGCCCACGTAGGTGAGGATGGGCTGGCGCTCCGCGGGCGGGGTGTTCAGGATGGACAGATCCCGGATGCCGGTGAGGCTCAGCTCGAGCGTCCGGGGGATGGGCGTGGCCGACAGCGTAAGCACGTCGACGTTGGCCCGCAGCTGCTTGATCTGCTCCTTGTGCGTCACGCCGAAGCGCTGCTCTTCGTCGACGACGAGGAGGCCGAGGTCCTTGAACGAGAGGTCCTTGGCCAGCAGCTTGTGCGTGCCGATGACTATGTCGACCGTCCCGTCCGCCAAACCCTTCGTGACCACTCTGGCCTGGGCTGAGGTGAGGAACCGGGAGAGGACCTCGACCCGCACCGGGAACCCGGCGAAGCGGTCGGAGAAGGTCTGGTGGTGCTGGCTGGCCAGGAGGGTGGTGGGCACGAGCACGGCCACCTGCTTGCCGTCCTGGACCGCCTTCATGGCCGCCCTGATGGCGATCTCGGTCTTGCCGAAGCCCACGTCTCCGCACACGAGCCGGTCCATCGGGCGGTCGGCCTCCATGTCGGCCTTCACCTCCTCGATGGCCCGCCGCTGATCAGGGGTCTCGACGTAGGGGAAGGCCTGCTCGAGCTCGCCCTGCCATGGCGTGTCGAGGGCGAAGGCATGGCCTGGGGTCTGGAGCCGCTTCTGGTAGAGCACGACCAGCTCCTGGGCGATCTCGGCCACGGCCGACCGCACCCGCGCCTTGGTCTTGGCCCACTCCACCCCGCCCATCCGGTTCAGGGAAGGGGTCTCGCCGCCGGTGTACGGCCGGATGAGGTCGATCTGGTCGGACGGGAGGTTGAGCGAGCCGTCTCGGTACTCGATGAGCAGGTAGTCGCGCTCAGGGCCGCCCATGAGCGCCCGACGGACCATGCCCTTGTAGCGCCCGACGCCGTGGTGGTGGTGCACGACGTGGTCGCCCGGCTGCAGGGTGTCGAAGAAGCCGGCGCTGCTGCGGGGCCGGGCCCGGGCCGCTCGGTGGGCCCGGCGGCGGCCCGTGAGGTCGCCCTCGGCGATCAGTGCCAGCGTGATCCCGGGCAGGACGAAGCCTCGCTCGATCGATTGCACTACGACGCTGACGCCAGGCCGGAGGAGGGCCGGGTCCGCGAGATCCCGGATCGGGGCCAGTATGCCGGCGTCGGCCAGGCTCCCGGCGAGACGCGTGGCACTGCCGGCCCCGTCCGCGCAGATGATGATCCGGAACCCGTCGGCTCGCAGACGGTCGATGCGGGTGACGAGGCCGGCGGCGTCGGCACCGGCCCGGGACCAGCCCGACGCCTCGATGGTGATGACGTCGGCTGACTCGGGGATGCTGCTGAGCGTCCACACCGTGGCGTCGGTGTGCGCCAGCAGCCGTTCGAACGGGAGGTGCAGCCTGGGCAGGTCCCCGCCGGCGACGCCCCAGGTGGTGGCCAGGCTGGAGGCGAGGGCGGCCTCCTCGTCCAGGATCTCCGCAGCCCGGTCGCGGAGCCGGCGGGGGTCGACGAGCACGACCAGGGCCCCGTCAGGGAGGAGATCGGGGAGAAGGTGCTCCCCTTCGGTGACCCAGGGCAGCCACGATTCCATGCCCTCGAACGTCTGACTCTCGACCAGCCGCTCCCACTGCTCGCGTCCCCACGGCTCTGCACCGACGAGCACCTCGGCCCGGGCTCGCACCTCGTCTGTGGGCAGGAGCTCGCGGCACGGATAGATCTCCACCGTGTCGAGAGAGCCCTTCGAGCGCTGGTCGGCCACCTCGAAGGCCGCCAGCCGATCGACCTCGTCACCCCACAGGTCGATGCGGACGGGACCGTCGGCCGTGGACGCGAACACGTCGACGATGGACCCGCGCACGGCGATCTCACCCCGGTGCTCGACCTGGTGCTCGCGGCGGTAGCCCAACCCCACGAGTCGGGCCACGAGCTCGGTGGGATCCACCACGTCGCCCGGTCGGATCACTATGGGCTCTACGTCCTCCACGTGGGGCCCGAGGCGCTGGACGAGCGCTCTCGCCGTGGTGACCAGCACCCGGGGCGGGTCGTGGCGCAGCCGCCACATGGCCCTGAGGCGCCGCCCCATGGTCTCGACGTTGGGGCTCACCCGCTCGAAGGGCAGCGTCTCCCACGCTCCGAAGGTGTCCGCTGCGCCCTCACCGAGGAAAGCCGTCAGATCGTGGCAGAGGTGGTCGGCGTCGGATTGCGTGGGCACGACGACGACCAGCGGAGTAGCTCCGAGGGTGGCGGCCAGCCCGGCGAGCACGAAGGCCCTGGCCGGCTCTGACACCGACAGGAGCGCAGCCGTCGAAGGGTCGAGGCCGTCGAGCGCGCAAAGCCCGCGGATCAGCACCGGCAACCGCTCGAGTGACATGGGTAGGGAGAGGCTAGAGGCTGTCCAGCCGTGTCGCTGCGGCCTATCCGGCGGGCACGATCGGCGCCGGGGTGGGCGCGGGCGGGGGTGGCGGGGTGGGTAGCGCGGGCGCCACTGAAGGGGTGCCGACGGCCCCGACCTTGTCGGGGGTCACGAAGACATAGCCGAGGGCTCGGGCCTGGTCGATGATCGGGCCGATGGCGGCGACGGTCTGGGTCCGGTCACCGCCGCCGTCGTGGAGGAGGATGATCGCGCCGGGCCGAAGGCCTCCGATCACCCGGGTCACGATCTCGGCGGCCGGGGGCTTGCGGTAGTCGGCGGGGTCGACGGTCCACATGATGACGGTCTGGCCCTGGCCCTTGGCGGTGGCGATCACGGCAGGGCTGAGGCTGCCTCCCGGTGGCCGGTAGAACGTCGGCTTCGGTGTGCCGACCCTGTCTGTCAGGAGGTCGTTGCCACCGAGGATCTCCGCCTCGATGACGGACTGCGGCTTCTGAGGGAGCTGCTCGTCGTGGTGAACGGTGTGGTTGCACACCGAGTGGCCCTCGGCCACGACCTGCTTGGCGTGGGCGACTCCTTCCGGGTTCAGGGTGTATCCCACAATGCAGAACATGGCGTGGACCTGCTTCTCCTTCAGCACCGCCAGAACGGCGGGGGTGGTCGACCAGGGCCCGTCGTCGAAGGTGAGGGCGATCTCCCTATCGACCATGCGCGCTGGCGGCACCGGCGGCACCACCGTTCTACGGGTCACCTCCTCCCCCGACCGCAGCCCCTTGGCCACCGTGCCCTGGCCTGGCACCCCGGGCCGCCACAGCTCGTTGATGACGTCTGGGAGCGGCGGCGGGGGCACGTCCCCGCTGACCTCGATTGTGCCCTCCACCTCATCGGGGGCCTCCACAAGGCGGACCGTCGCCCCCTGTTGCACCGCCGTCGCCATCTCCACCAGCTCTGCGCCCATCCACAACTGGGGACGGGCGTTCCCCTCGTCGAGGACGCGGCCCGAGCGGATGCTGAGGAGGCGTCCCGTCTTCGGGACGACATCGACTGTGGCGAGGATGCTTGCCACAGTGGCGGGCGGCTCGACGAAGACGGTCTCCGGCCTCCCGTCCCGCACGAGGGTCACCGTGATCCTCCGTGACCCAGCGGTCGAGCCCGAGGCGAGCACCACGCCGGCGCTGAGCGCGACGGCTGCCGCCGTCGATGCGAAGGTGCGTCGCACCGTCCGATGCGGGTGCCGGCGCGACATCACATGCCGTTGTAGCGGTTCATAGCCACGGCCGCACCATCGGCGAGGATGCAGGCGACGATGTCGGCTCCCTCGGTCACTGCAACGTCGAGCTCGTTGCGCTCCGCCTTCCCGGGACGCCGCAGCACATAGTCGGCACCGGCCATGCGGCCCGGAGGGCGGCCGATCCCCAGCCGGACACGTATGAAGGCGTCGGTGTGGAGGTGGCTCTTCAGGCTCTTCAGGCCGTTGTGGCCAGCCAGACCGCCACCGACCTTGACCCTGACCGTGCCCACCGGCAGGTCGAGCTCGTCGTGCAGGACCACAAGTCGCGCCGGGGTCACGCCGAAGCGGCGCACGAGGGGCGCCGCGGCCTGGCCCGAGTCGTTCATGTAGGTCTGCGGCACCGCGAGTGCGAGCCTGCGGCCATCCAGGCGGATCTCCGCCACGAGCGCCCGCTCCTTGGCCTTGCGCAGCCGCTCGCCGCCGCGACGGACGAGCTCCGCCACCACCTCGACGCCGATGTTGTGACGGGTCCCGTCGTACTCGGGGCCGGGGTTGCCCAGCCCGATGGCCAGAAGATCGGCAGGGGTGCCCGTGCGTGCGGGGACCTCGGGCAGCGCTTAGCCCTCTTCGGCGGGGGCCTCGGCGTCGCCGGAGGCCTCGTCGCCCTCACCGTCGGGCTCTGCCGCGTCGGCGTCGCTCTCGGTGTCGACCTCGGCCACGGACACCTTGACGACCGTCTCCTCCGGGTCGAGCGAGGTCTCGACGCCCTCGGGCAGGGGCAGGTCCTTGACGAGGACCTGTGTACCGACCACGAAGTCGGTCTGGTCGATCTCGATGGAGGCGGGGATGGACTCGGGCTTGGCCGAGATGGCCAGCGTGGTGAGCTCCAGCGCCACCATCACGTCGTCACCGAGCTCGTGCTCGCCGATGAGCACGATGGGCACGTCGGCACTGACCATCACGTTGCGGTCGACCACGAGGAAGTCGATGTGGGTGACCGTGCCCCGCACGGTGTCGCGCTGCAGCTCTCGGGCCAGGGCCAGGTGCTCAGTGCCGTCGACCACAACCGTGAGGGCCACGTTCTGGCCCATCTCACCGTGCATCGCAGCCCGGAAGGCCCGGGCGTCGACGGCGATGGCGGTGGCTTCGACACCCTTGCCGTAGAGGACGCCCGGGATCTTGCCCTCAGAGCGGAGCCGCCCTGTGGAACGGGTGCCGATCGTTCGACCGGTCTCGGCAGTGAGCAACGTGGACATGACGGGCAGGACTCCTCGAGCGGTGCGGGTGGCTCAGCGGGGACGAGAAACCCCGGCCTCCCTTGGACGGACCGGAGAGAGGGTAGCCGTTGGGCCGCACGACCAGCCAGCCGGCTCAGGACTGGTTGGCGCCGCCGAAGATCTGACTGACGCTGCGGTCCTCGAACACGGCGTCGATCGTGGCCGCCAGCACTCCGGCGACGGTGACGACCTCGAGCTTGTCGATCTGCTTCTCACTGCCGATCGGAAGTGTGTCGGTGACGACCACACGGCTGAGGGCCGAGTTCTTGAGCCGGTCGACGGCGGGACCCGAGAGCACGCCGTGCGTGGCCATGGCCCAGACCTCGGCGGCTCCCTTCTTCAAGAGCACCTCGGCGGCGGCGCAGATGGTGCCAGCGGTGTCGATCATGTCGTCGATGAGCACACAGAGCTTCCCGGCGATGACGTCCTCACCCATTACTCCGCGGGCCTCGACCTCGGAGATCTTGTCCTTCGAGCGCCTCTTGTAGATGGCGGCCACATCGACCTGCAGGGCGTTCGCGGCCTGCTCGGCCACCTTCGTCCGGCCTGTGTCGGGGGCCACGATCACGTAGTCGCCCCGGGCGTTCTCCCCGAGGTAGTCGAGGAGCACGGGCATCGCGGTGAGGTGGTCGAGCGGTCCGTTGAAGAAGCCCTGGATCTGCCCGGAGTGGAGGTCCACGGACATCAGCCGGTCGACCCCTGCGGCGGTGAAGAGGTCGGCCACAAGCTTGGCGGTTATGGGCTCACGGCCCTTGCTCTTGCGGTCCTGGCGGGCGTAGCCGTAGTACGGCATGACGGCGGTGATGCGCTTGGCCGAGGCCCGCTTGGCCGCGTCGATCATGATCAGCTGCTCCATGATCACGTCGTTGACGGACTGCGTCTCCGACATGGCGTGGGTCTGGATGATGAAGACGTCGGCGCCGCGCACGTTCTCACCGAGCCGGCAGCGCACCTCACCGCTCGGGAAGTCCACCAGGTTCGGCTCACCGAGCGTGATCCCGAGCCGCTCGGCGATCCGCTCCGCGAGCGGCAGGTGGGCCCGGCCTGAGTAGAGCTGCAGCGTGCGCTTGGCTGCGATCTCGATGGCCACCGGGTAGCACCTCCGAAGGTGTCGGTTCAGGTCTCGGGCGAGAGGTCCAAGTGTGACCCGGTGACGGTGTCGGGCGCCACCGAGCTTCCCGGGTGAAGGACGACGAACGGTCCGACGGTCGCACCGGCGCCGATGGTGGCCTGGCGACCCACCACGTGGTCCGCCGTGGCGTGGGCCCCGACGTGGCAGTCCACGAGCCTGGTGTCAGGACCGACCTCGGCCCCGTCCTCCACGACCGTCCGCCCCTGCAGGACTGTGCCCGGGAACAGGGTGACGTCGACGCCGAGCTGGACGGTGGTGTCGAGGTAGGTGCGCTCGGGGTCGAGCATGGTGACGCCTCGACGCATCCAGCGCTCGTTGATGCGGTCACGGAGCTCGGCCTCGGCCGCCGCGAGCTGAGCCCGGTCGTTGATGCCCGCCGCCTCCATGGGGTCGTCCATGACCATGGTGCCGACCTTGTGGCCAGCTGCGGCCAGCACCTCGACGGTGTCGGTGAGGTAGTACTCGCCCTGGGCGTTCGCGGGAGAGAGGCGGCGCAGGGCCGGCGCCAGGAGGCTGCGTCGGAAGACGAAGATGCCCACGTTGATCTCGTCGATGGCCAGCTCGTCGTCGGACGCGTCCTTGTGCTCCACGATCCGCTCGACTCGGGCGTCGCGGCCCCGCACGATCCGGCCGTAGCCGCTCGGGTCGGGCAGCTGCGCGGTGAGAACGGTGGCCGTGTTGTGCTCGGACCGGTGGCGGCGCACGAGGGCGGCGAGCGTCGGCGAGCGCAGCAGCGGCGTGTCACCAGGCAGGACGATGATGTCGGCCTCGTCGTCGTCGTCGAGCATGTCGTCATCACCCGCGAAGGCCGTCATGGCCACGCTCACGGCGTCACCGGTGCCGGCCTGAACGTGCTGCTCCACGAACTCGATGGACAGGCCGGCCGGCGCCTGCTCGCCGAGCGCCTTGGTGACGCGCTCGGCCGCGTGCCCGACCACGACCACCGCCCGGTCGACGTCGAGCTCGGCGATGGCGTCGAGCACGTGCAGCACCATGGGCCGCCCGCAAAGCCGGTGCAGCGGCTTGGGCCGCTGGGACCGCATGCGGGTCCCCTCCCCCGCAGCAAGGACGACAGCCGACAGAGGACGCATGCCCCAGTGTCTACCAACCCATCCCCCAACTCGCGCATGCAGCTCGGCCGGGAGGGCTCGAACCCCCATTCTCTGGACCAAAACCAGATGTCCTGCCATTGGACGACGGCCGAAGGCCCTCAGGACGCTACCGCTTTGGACCGGTGGCACGGGTACCGCTAGCCTCGCGGGCCTCATGGGATCGCTGATCAAGAAGCGCCGCAAGCGCATGCGTAAGAAGAAGCACAAGAAGATGCTGAAGAAGACCCGCTGGCAGCGGCGGGCCGCCGGCAAGTAACCGGCAACCCCGCGCCGTCTGGCTTCGAGGGCCGCCTGCGAGGGCGGCCCTCAGCGCGTCCGGACGACTACGCGGCCGTCGCCGGGGAACGCACCCTGGACGAACCAGGTGCCGCCTGAGCCCGCGAGGACAGGCGTCCGACCGCTGGCCTCGGCCAGACGGGCCCGCCAGGTCGCCAGCTCGGGCTCCACGGCCAGGGCCGCGGGCTCGAGGTCGTTGGGACCCTCTGAACGAGGGCCGCCCATCTCGTCCCAGGCCCGGTAGACCAGAGGAGTCGACACGTGAAAGGGCGGCGTCAGCAGGGTCCACACCCCAGCGACCGGCGGCAACGGCTCGACGATGTCGCCGATGCCCCGCACCCGGGCCCGACCGCCGATCAGACAGAAGGGCACGTCGGCGCCGAGCGCGGCGGCCACGTCAAGGTCGTTGCAGCCGGCCCAACGCAGGATGCAGGCCGCGTCGGCCGACCCACCGCCGAGCCCGGCCCCGCTCGGGATGCGCTTGGTGAGCCTCACCGACGCCGTGCGCCCCACCGCGGCGAGAGCTCTCGTCACCAGGTTGTCGGGACCGGTCATGACATCCGGGCCGCCACCGACGATCGTCAGCTCGCGTCCGCCGTCGTCGATCTCCAGTGTGTCGGCCAGGTCCAGGCTCACCATCTCAGCGTCGAGCAGGTGAAAGCCGTCAGGCCGCGTCCCGGTGATGCGCAGAGAGAGCGTGAGCTTGGCCCGCGCTTGGAGCGTCACGGGGCCGGCCACGCCGCCAGCCTCCCCCACTCCTCTACGTCGAGCTCCTCGGCCCGGGCTGTCGGCTTCACACCGGCCTCCTCGAACGCCTCCGGGGCCACGGTTCCCGACAGCGCCCCCCGTAGCATCTTGCGCCGGTGGGCGAACCCCGCCCGCACGACGGCGAAGAGGCGTTCCGGTCCGACGACGGACGCCGGGACCAGAGGTCCGCCGGGCCTTCGTGTGATGCGCACGAGCGCCGACTCGACGTTCGGCTTTGGCACGAACACGGTGGCCGGAACCCGGCCCACCACGGCCGCGGTGGCCCAGTAGCGAACCTTGACCGAGACGGCCCCGTAAGCCCCCGAGCCGGGCCCGGCAGCGAGGCGCTCGGCCACCTCCCGCTGCACGAGGACGAGCAGGTCCGTGATCGCCGGCACCCCGTCAAGGAGATCCGCTACCAGCGGGGTGGCCAGGTTGTAGGGCAGGTTGGCCACCAGCTTCCACGGCCCCTCACCGAGGAGGCCGGACCAGTCAAGCGCCATGGCATCGCCCTCGACCACGGTGACCCCGTGGGGTTCCACGATCTTGCGGAGGACAGGCAGGAGGTGACGGTCGATCTCCACCGCGGTGACATCGCCTCCGGCGTCCGCCAGAGCGAGCGTGAGGCTCCCCAGGCCTGCGCCGATCTCGACGACCCGCTCGCCGGGAGACACTCCGGCCAGTCGGACGATGCGGCGAGAGGTGTTGGCGTCGACCATGAAGTTCTGGCCGAGCGACCGGCTCGGTCGCAGCCCGTGGGAGGCGAGCAGCGCTTGTAGCTCCGAGCGTCCATGGGTCACCGGAGGGACAGCATGACCGCCCCAGCACTCACCAGGTGATGCGGGCGGGGAAGACCCCTTCGGACACCACTGCGACCTGGGCGAACACGCCGCGCTCGAGGTCGATGATCCGACCGCTAACGAAGGGCCCCCGGTCGGCCACGCGGCACGTCGTGCGCTTGCCGTTAGCGGTGTTCGTGACGGTGACGATGGTGCCGAACGGAATGGTCTTGTGGGCGCAGGTGCCGGCGGTCGTGTCGTACCAGCTGGCCTCGCCCTGCTCACTCGACCGAGGGGCCGTCGTGGTCGTGGCTCTCGGCTTGGTCGTCGTCGTGGCCTTCGGCCGGGTCGTGGAGGTGGTCGGTGAGCTCTTGGGCCGAGCCGTCGTCGTGGTCGAACGGGGCGGGTCGGTGGTCACAGCCGCAGCGGACGCTCTCCGCCTGGTCGTCACCGTGGTCGGCGGCGCGGTCCCGAGCGCCCGGTCAACTTCCGTGGTCGTCGGCTCGCTCTCCGTGTCAGTGGTCGGAGCGGACTGTTCGTCCGTGGGGTCCGCGACGGGAACCGCGTCCTCCTCGATGACCTCGGAGGGACCGGCGGCCACTCCGACCTCCTGCGGTCCGCTGGGCGGACGCGAGCTGAGGGCGATCGCAGGGACGAGGAGCATTGCGCCGCACATGGCGACAGCGAGGGTGACCTGGCGCGGCGACATCGACACGGGTTTGGATGACAGGGTCTCAGGCCTCCTAAGAGCGGACAGGTCCTCGCCCCCCTGGCAGACCGTACGGCCCGGCCGGAAGGCGGAAGGTAAGACGCTAGCGAGGTTCTGTCCAACCTGGCAAGCGGAAGAGGCGGAGAGCGTTGGCTCTGGTGGTGTCGGCGACCTCCTCGACCGACACGCCGCGGGCGGCCGCGACAGCCGCTCCCACCACAGGAACGTAGGCGGGGGTATTGGCCCGGCCCCGGTGCGGGACGGGCGCCAGGTACGGCGCATCCGTCTCCACGACAAGGCGGTCCGAGGGGCACAGAGCGGCCGCCTGGCGCACCTCAGGCGCGCCAGGGAACGTGATGATGCCGCTGAAGGAGAGGCTGGTCCCGAGTACCAGGCAACGCTCCGCCTCGGCGGGTCCGCCCGTGAAGCAGTGGAGCACGGTCCGCTCGGGCACGCCAACCTCGGTGAGGATGGCCCAGGTGTCATCCCATGCGTCCCGAGAGTGGATGATCAGGGCGAGATCACGGTCGAGGGCCCATTGGACCTGCTCGGCGAAGGCCGTCTGCTGGATGCCCCGGGGCGAGTGCTCGTAGTGGTAGTCGAGCCCGCACTCACCGACGGCCACCACCCTGGGCTCGTCGAAGAGATCGGCCACCGTCGCCGTCCCCTTGACCGCGTCGTGAGGGTGCAGCCCAGCGCTCGCCCACACGTCATCGTGGCGTGCGGCCACGGCGATGCCGGCAAGCGACTGCTCCCGGTCGGTGCCGACGGTGATGAACCCGCTCACCCCCGCCTCCCTGGCGCCGGCGAGCGCATCCTCGGCCAGATGGAAACGGCCCTCGTCGTAGGGGACGTGGCAGTGGCTGTCGATCCACTGCGTCATGAGGGGCCCAGCCCGAGACGCTGCCACTCCTCCTCGACGACCTCAGGACCGAGCTTGGCGAAGAGGGGCGTGGGCGCCTGCAGAGGCGTGCCGGGGACCACCGGCACGCGTGCCCACGTGGCGAGGGCGGACGCGTGGTCGCCCATGAGGACGGGGTAGGGCGAGCCGCCCTCTTCGTCGACCTCGACGATCTCCGGCATGGAAGACCATGTGCCCTGTCCGCCAAGCATCTCGAACACCTTCTGCGACGAGTGCGGCAGGAAGGGCGTGAGCAGCGTCTTGGCGTCGTCGATCACCTGCAGCGCCACGTGGAGCACCGTCGCCATCCTCTCGGGGTCGGCCTTCAGCTTCCACGGCTCGTGCTCGGAGAGGTAGCGGTTGGCCGAGAACACCACCTCCATCGCTTTGCCGATGGCTGCCTTCTGCCTGCTCTGGGCCAGGAGGCCGCCCACCTCCTCGAAGGCCGCCTCGGACGCATCGAGGACGGCCCGGTCCCCATCCGTGAGGTCGCCGGGTTCAGGGATGGCACCGAGGTTCTTCGAGGCCATCGACACGGTGCGGTTCACCAGGTTGCCCCAGGCGGCCACCAGCTCCTCGTTGTTGCGGCGCACGAACTCGGGCCAGGTGAAGTCGGTGTCCTGGTTCTCGGGCCCGGCGATGGAGAGGAAGTAGCGCAGGGGGTCGGGCCCGTAGCGCGTCAGCACGTCACGCACGTAGATCACGACGTTGCGGGAAGACGAGAGCTTCCTCCCCTCCATGGTGAGGAACTCCGACGACACGACCTCGTGCGGCAAGGCCAGCGGGCCGAGGTCGCTTCCCGAGCCGCCGCGCTCCCCCCGGCCGTTGGCACCGAGCATGATGCTCGGCCAGATCACGGTGTGGAACACGACGTTGTCCTTGCCCATGAAGTAGTAGGACGCCGCGCTGTCGTCATCGGCCTCCCACCAGGCGCGCCAGGCCTGCGGATCACCCGTCCGCCGGGCCCACTCGATCGAGGCCGACAGGTAGCCGATCACCGCGTCGAACCACACGTAGAGGCGCTTGTCGGGACGGTCGCGCCACCCGTCGAGAGGGATGGCAACGCCCCAGTCGATGTCACGGCTGATGGGCCTGGGCTTCAGTTCGGGCACCAGGTTGAGCGTGAAGTTCAAGACGTTGGGGCGCCAGTCCACCCTGGTCTCGAGCCACTCCCCGAGCGCGCCCGCGAAGGCGGGGAGGTCAAGGAAGAAGTGGTCGGTCTCGATGAACTCGGGCACCTCCCCGTTGATGCGCGACCGCGGGTTGATGAGGTCGACGGGGTCGAGCTGGTTGCCGCAGCTGTCGCACTGGTCGCCGCGGGCGCCATCGGAGCCGCAGATGGGACATGTCCCCTCGATGTAGCGGTCGGGGAGAGTCCGGCCCGTGGAAGGGGATATGGCGCCTCGCGTCGCCCGCTGCACCACGTAGCCGTTGCGGTAGAGGTCGAGAAAGAGCTGCTGCACCACAGCGTGGTGGTTCCGGGTTGACGTGCGCGTGAACAGGTCGTACGTGAGACCGAGGCCCTGGAGGTCCTCGACGATCACCCGGTTGTAGCGGTCGGCCAGCTCCTGTGCCGTCACGCCTTCCTCGTCGGCCGCGACCAGGATCGGCGTGCCGTGCTCGTCGGTGCCCGACACCATCAGCACGTCGTTGCCGACCATGCGGTGATAGCGGCTGAACACGTCCGCCGGCACGCCGAACCCGGCGACGTGACCGATGTGGCGGGGCCCGTTCGCGTAGGGCCAGGCCACGGCGGTGAGGATGTGCCGGGATGAGGGCATGGCGCCGATCCTACGGAACGGCTGGGTGAGTCCCCGACGGGTTCGCGGCGCGGCGGGCTGCCGCATAGGCGCGGTTGCGGGGGATGTCGAGCTCGGTGGCGGCCCGGGACGCCGCATCGCGCACGGAGAGCCCGTCCTCCAGGGCGGCCGCCACTGCGCCGGCGACCTCGTCCTCGCCTACAGGCAGGCGGGCCGCGCCCTCGACCACTAGAACGTGCTCACCCATGGCCTCGGTGGTGGCCGCTCGCGCCGCAGCGTCGGCGAGCGTGCCCCGCCAGTGCTCTTCGAAGCGCTTGGTGAGCTCCCGGGCCACGGACACGCGACGAGCTGGCCCACACGAGGCCACCAGCTCGTCAAGGGTCGCCCGCACGCGGTTCGGGGCCTCGAAGATCACCGTCGTGCGCTCCTCGGAAGCGACCACCGCCAGCCGCCGGGCCCGCTCTGCGCCCTTTCGGGGCAGGAAGCCCTCGAAGCAGAAGCGCTCCGCGGGCAAGCCGCTGGCCACGAGGGCGGCCAGGAGGGCCGACGGACCTGGTACGACCTCCACGGTCCCGCCCGCGTGGGCGACGGCGGCGACCACGGCCCCGCCGGGGTCGGAGATGCCCGGCATCCCGGCGTCGGTGATCAGCGCCACCACCAGGCCCGATCCCACCCACCCCACGACCGTCGCCGCCATCTCCATCTCGTTGTGCTCGTGGAGGGCGACCACCCTCTTGGGCGCGATGCCGAAGTGGGTGAAGAGCTTGCGACTGTGGCGAGTGTCCTCACAGCACACGACGTCGGCATGGCCGAGCGTCTGCTCGGCGCGCGGGCTCAGGTCACCGAGGTTGCCGATGGGCGTACCCACGACGACGAGTCGCCCCGTCATAGGTCCTCGATCTCCAGGCTCGAGCCGACGCCCACGTTCCAGCGGGCGAAGGCACCCGCCTCGGCCTCCAGGACGGAGCGGGCCCGCCAGCGCGTACGCCCGAGCCGCCACGGCGCCATGGTGCTCGTGTCGATGACCGCGTGGTCCCCGTCGAGGAAGGCCACGTCGATGGGAAAGCGCATCCCGAGCGTGTGCACGCCTCGCACCCCGGGAAA
>Ga0136633_1001585_pt1 | contig 16663 bp, 15 predicted proteins | sample AntDrymeUQ832206_2_FD_105494 | JGI IMG/M metagenome (GOLD analysis project Ga0136633, IMG submission 105494) | Polar desert sand microbial communities from Dry Valleys, Antarctica - metaG UQ83 (22.06) | ecosystem: Environmental > Terrestrial > Soil > Desert | place: Antarctica: Dry Valley...
CGCTGCGCAGGCGCGGAGCGGGCACCCTGCCCCCGCCGCAGCCCACGCGCCCGCCCCCGACGCCGACGCCACCGCCGCCCCCGCCGCCGGTGGGCGACTTCGAGCAGCGCCCCTACAGCAACATCTCGCCGTGGAACACCCCGGTCGGGGCGTTCCCGATCGTGCATCCGAACTCCGCGGCCGGCGTGTCGCTGATCGGCGGGCCGATCACGAGCGATCCCTCGCAGTACACCTATCCGCTGTACCTCGTCGACGGCACGACGCCGTTGGCCGGCGTGAAGCTGTCGGGCCTGTACTCGAACGTCAGCGGCACCGCGACGGCAGACACGACCCTCACCAGGACCACCCGCGCCACGGTTCAGGTTCCGCTGCGCAGCGAGTTCAGCCCGGCCGATGGCAGCGACTCGCAGATCATCATCGTCAACCCGGTCACCGGCGACGAGTGGGGCTTCTGGTCGCTGGACAAGGACGCCCTCGGCGCCTGGAACGCCACGAACGGCTACCACTACAACGTGTTCTGGGACGGCCATCCGCCGCGTGACGGCGGCGACCGGCCGTTCGGCTCTCGGGGAGCCGGGGTGACCTACCTCTCCGGCCTGATCCGCCCGTGGGAGATCCGCGGCGGTCGCATCGATCACGCGCTGGCGTTCGCGTTCGGCGGAAACAGCTGGCCGGGCGTCGGGAAGGTCTACCCTGCCGCCAAGTCCGACGGCAGCAGCACCGATCCCAACTCGCTGCCCGAGGGCTCTCGCCTGCAGCTCGATCCGAGCATGACCGAGGCCGACCTGCGCAACCGCGGGTGCGACCCCGCCGCGATCACGATCGCCCGCGCCATGCAGGAGTACGGCATGTACGTCATCGACCAGTCGGGCTCGGACAAGATCATGCTCGAGTACAGCGGCACGGCCGACTGGAGCTCGCTGGGCGTCGGGCGCAACACCCCCAGCTGCATCCCGCTGGACCGCCTCCGAAGGGTCGACATCCTCGCGCCGTGAACGCCGGCGAGATCGGCGACGGGCGGTTCAGCCGCGCTCGACGCGCTGCCAGACCGCCTCTCGCCGGCCGGCCGCGAAGTCGCGGATGCCCCGTACCGTGGCGATGTTCATCCGCACGAAGTAGAACGGCAGATGGGTGAGACGGTGGCGCCGGCCGGTGCGTTCCCCGCGCCAGCCGGCCAGCGCCGCGCCCGCGAACGCGGCCTGCCCGGCAACGATCACGCGGCCCCAGCGGCTGCGCCGGCCGGCCGACGCGCTGCTGAGCAGCGCGACGAGCAGGAGGCCGGGCACGAGCGGTCGCAGGCCCTTGTGGGAGACGACCTGCCACGCCAGCTGCGGATTGCGAGCGGCCAGCGGCCCCAGGACATGGCTGAGCGCCTGCAGACGTCCCGTGACCAGGCGCGCGCGGCGCAGCGCCTCGTCCTCGATCGTGGCGGAGGCACGCTCGAGCGAGATCGCCCGCGGCGCGTACGCCACGCGCCAGCCGTTCGCGGCCGCGGTCATGGCCTGGACGAAGTCGTCGTTGAGAATGCCCGCGGGGAGGTTAGGGTAGGCAGCGCGGCGAAAAGCCAGAATTTCGCCGGCGACCCCGGTCACCGAGCCCGTCACGTTCTCCCAGGCCTTGATCTGCGACTCATAACGCCAATACAGGCTCTCGGTCTCGTCCAGCGGACGGCCGGTGTCGCTCGCGATGGCCTTGCGTCCCGTCACGACGCCGACCGCCGGGTCGGCGAACGGCGCGACCAGCTCAAGCAGCGCGTCAGGCGAGTACAGGTTGTTCGCGTCGGAGAAGACGAGGATCTCGTGCTTGGCGTGACGGGCGCCGCGGTCCATCGCCATCAGCTTTCCGCGCCGCTCAGGCTCGAAGAGCAGCCGTACGCCGGCCCTGTCGCGCAGGCGGTCGGGCGATCCGTCGTCGGACCCGTCGGCGATGACGATGACCTCGAGTCGTTCGGCCGGATAGTCCAGCTGCGCGCAGTTGAGCAGCTTCTGCTCGATCACCGGCGCCTCGTTGTAGGCGACGACCATCAGGCTGACCGTCGGCCGGTGACGCGGATCGTGCTGCACCGGTCGTGGCCTGATGCGGGCGAGCAGTGCCATCAGCGCCGGGTAGCCCGCGAAGACGTACGCCACGAGCCCCAGCGATCCCGCCAGGAGTCTCGGCATCGTCGGCCCGAGGTTACTGTGTGCTCCATGGCTCCGGCAGAGGACGAGATGTGACCATGGACAACACGAACCTCCTGACGATGCTGCGGCAGTGGTGGCTGTGGCTGCTGTGCGGCGCCGTGATCGGTGGCGGCGCCGGGGCCATGATCTCGTCCGCTGCCACGCGGACCTACTCCGCCGACGTCAAGTTCCTCGTCGGGCCCATCAGCGCCGACTTCGACGACATGCTGCGCGCCTCCGGGCAGCTGGCCCGCACGTACGCGGAGCTCGCGACGAGCCGCCGCGTCCTCAACCACGCGATCAAGGAGACCTCGCTGCGGTCCACCGCGATCGAGCTTCAGGAGGACGAGGTGGTCCGGGCGCAGTCCAACGACATCACGCGCGTCGTGACGGTCGAGGTCGAGCTCGAGGACGCGCTCGCCGCGGCGAGGCTGGCCAACGCGATCGCCCGCCGGATCGGAGAGCTCGCGGCGGTCACGCCGCGCCAGGAGACGTCGGCGATGCAGCGACTCCTCACCCAGGACGAGATCTCGCAGCTGTCGGGCCCTGACCAGGACGCGGTCGCCGAAGCCGTGCGCCGTGTCCTGGGCACGAGCTCGCTGTCGGGACGCGTCGAGATCATCCAGCCGGCCGAGACGCCGCTGGAGCCGGTCTCGCCGAACACGATCCTCATCACCGTGCTGGCCGCGCTCATGGGCATGCTCGCCGTCGCGATCCTCATCGTGCTGCGCGAGTCCCTGCGGCGTGGCATCAGCGACGAGCGCACGGTCGGCGCGCTCGAGGCGGCCCCGTTCCTCGGCACCGTGGAGGTGCCGGTGTCGCGGGACGGAGCGCCACCGCTGGCAGTGGAGGGCGAGTCGGATTCCAAGGTCGAGGCCTATCGCGCGCTCGCGGCCAAGATCGGCTTCCTCGATAACCGCATGCCGGTGAAGACCCTGCTGGTGGTGGACGCCGCGGACGGCAAGCAAGCGGGAATCGTGGCGGCCAACCTGGCGGCCCTCCTGGCCGACACCCAGCGCTCCGTGCTGCTCGTCGACACCAACGAGTTCGCCGGGCGCGCGACGTCTGCGCTGAAGCTGCAGGGGGAGCCGGGCTACGGAGAGCTGACCACCGGCCTGCGCGACACGACCCTCTTCACGACGATCGAGTACTCGCGCGTCGATCAGTTCCCCACGCTCGCCGTGATGCCGCGCGGTGCGACCCCGGTGACCGACCGGATCGACGAGGACTTCGTGGAGCGAATCCTGCTGCGGTTCCGTGCCGAGGCCGACATCATCATCATCACCGGCGCGCCGGTCCACCAGTCGCCGGGCGCGCTGTTCTGGGGCCGCTCGGCCGACGGGACGTTGATGGTCGTGGAGGCCGGGGGCACGAACCTCGACCGCGTGCAGGAGGGGCTGCGAAGCCTGGACTTCGCCGGCGCCAAGGTCGTCGGCACGGCGCTCGGCCGCCATCGCAGGGTTCGCGGCGGCTTTGCACCGCGACGCCGCGCGGCTGCGGCCGCCTCCGTCTCCGAGTCCGAGTCCGTGCCCGACTCGGAGTCCGAGTCCGAGTCCGAGTCCGTGCCCGACTCGGAGTCCAAGTCCAAGTCCGCCTCCGAAGCCGATCGCGCGCTTGAGTCCGAGGCCACGTCCGGGTCTGAGGCCGCGTCCAAGCCCGACGTCGAGCCGCCCGTCGAAACGGAGAAGGTCGGCTCGTAGCCGGTGGTCCTCGGCGTCGCGCTGCCGCGTACGCTGGGCGATGTGGGCGCCGCAGAGGGAGAGATCTCGGGCTGGATCGACGAGTGGGCGAGGCGCAGTCCCGACACGATCGCGATCCACTGCGAGGACGAGGCGATCACCTACGCCGTACTCGAACAGCGGGTGGCACGACTCGCCGGCGCGCTGACCGGCCGCGCGGGGATCGCCGCCGGTGACCGCGTCGCGTACCTCGGACCCAACACGCCGGTCCTGCTGTGTCTGCTGTTTGCGTGCGCGCGCGTGGGAGCGATCCTCGTCCCGCTGAGCGCGCGCATGCCCGCGGCTGAGCTGGCGGTCGTGCTGGCGAACACCGAGCCCGGCACGCTGGTCGCCGAGGCCGGCCTGGCCGAGGCAGCGCGCGAGGCCGCCGGCAGGCTCGAGCTCAGGGTCATCCCGTTCGGCGGCGACGAGGATGCGACCGGCGAGCTGCCGGGGTTGCCCGCGGGCGCCCGGAACTGCCCTGCGACCCCGATCGGGCGCCGCGGACACCGCTGGCGATCATCAACACGTCGGGGACCACGGGGCCGACCAAGGGCGCGGTGCTGACCCACGAGATGTTCCGCTTCAACGCGCTGAACGTGGCCGCCGCCGTCGGGATCGGCGCGGGGGACAAGGTGCTGACAAACGGCCCGCTGTTCAACACCGGCCCGATGAACATCCTCACGACGCCCGCGCTGGCGGCGGGCGCGACGCTCACGATCCAGCGCGAGTTCGAACCAGGCGCGATGCTGGAGGAGATCGAGCGCCGCCGGATCACGCTCGCGATCTCGGCGCCCGCGATGACGAAGGCGCTGATCGCCCACCCGCGCTGGGAGACGACCGACCTGTCGAGCCTGCGCTGCGTGACCACCGGCTCGGCGCCGGTGCGCGAGGACGTGCTGGCGCCCTGGTTTGACCGCGGCGTGACCGTCCTGCAGGACTACGGGCTGACCGAGGCGATGCCGGTCGTGACCATCACGCCGCTGGGCGACGCCCACCGCCTGCGGCGAACGGCCGGCAGGCCGGTCCCGCACTGCCGGGTGCGGATCGCCGCCGCCGACGGCACGCCGGTGCCCTCCGGCGAGGCCGGCGAGGTCCTGGTGCAGGGCCCGACCGTCATGCCCGGGTACTGGCGCAACCCCGAGGCGACCGGCGCGGCGTTCCACGACGGCGGCTGGTTGCGCACGGGGGAGGTCGGCCGGCTCGACGACGAGGGCATGCTGTCGATCGTAGGCCGCATGAAGGAGGTCATCATCGTCGGCAGCTGCAACGTCTATCCGCAGGACGTCGAGGGCGTGCTGGAGCGCTGCCCGGAGATCGCCGAGGCCGCTGTGGTCGGACGCCCGGACGACGAGCTCGGCGAGGTGCCGGTCGCGTTCGTCGTGCTGCAGCGAGCCGGGGCGATGAGCGCCGAAGACGTCAAGGGCCTCTTCGACGGCCAGCTCGCCGAGTACAAACACCCGCAGGACGTGGTCTTCAGCGAGGCGCTGCCGCGAAACGCGATCGGCAAGGTGCGGGCGGACGAGCTGCGGCGGTCGCTGACTAACTCGGCCAGACCGCCTGCTGCGCCGCCCGCAGCTCGGGATCGGGCGTGAGCGAGAACTTCAGCGCGTGCAGGGTCGCCGGATCGGTGTCGATCTCGCGCGCGGTCAGCGCGCCGCAGATCCGCTGCCACGCGTCCAGGCGCACGCCCGTCGGCGGCCGGCTGAGACGCATCGACATGAGCACCGACAGCTCGAGCGCGGCGAGCTTGTCGCGCGCGCAGCGGACGCTGAGCGACGCCGGCTGCGGGTCGTCGATCTGCTCGCCACCGTCGGTGAGCGCGTACAGGCGCAGGTCGACGACGGCGAAGTCGTCGTCCGCCGGACCCTCGTGGTTCAGTGACGCGGTGGCGCCGATGCTGCGAACGCTCTCTGGCATGAGCGCACCGTAGTGGAGGAAGCACTCGTAGGACGGCGCCGGCGCGTCACGCCGCCCAGACGAGATTCGGAGCGCCAGAACGGTAGGGTTCCGCCTCCGCGCCGAGGCGGGAGGATCTTCATCGGCAGCGCAGCGTTCCAGAATCCCCAGGAAGGACCATTTTCCCCGCATGCCCGTACGTGTTGGAATCAACGGCTTCGGCCGTATCGGTCGTAACGTCTTCCGCGCCGCCCAGGCGGCACAAGCGGACATCGAGTGGGTCGCCGTCAACGATCTCACCGACAACGAGACGCTGGCCCACCTGCTGCGCTACGACTCGATCCTCGGCCCCTATCCGGGCACCGTCGAGCTCTCCGACGACGGCCTGGTGGTCGACGGCAACTCGATCCTCGTCATGGCCGAGCGTGACCCGGGCGCCCTCGGCTGGGGCGATCTCGGCGTGGACGTCGTGCTCGAGTCGACCGGCTTCTTCACCAAGCGCGAGGGTGCGGCCAAGCACCTCGACGCCGGCGCCAAGAAGGTCGTCATCTCCGCGCCCGCCAGCGGCGAGGACATCACGGTCGTCCTCGGCGTGAACTTCGAGCTCTACGACTCCGATTCACACGACGTCATCTCCAACGCCTCGTGCACGACGAACTGCCTCGCGCCGTTCGCCAAGGTCATCCACAACGCCGTCGGCATCGAGCACGGCCTGATGACGACGATCCACGCGTACACGGCCGACCAGAACCTCCAGGACGGCCCGCACAGCGACCTGCGCCGCGCCCGCGCCGCCGCGATGAACCTCGTGCCGACGTCGACCGGCGCCGCGAAGGCCGTCGGCCTCGTCCTGCCCGAGCTCAACGGCCGCCTGCACGGCTTCGCCGTCCGCGCCCCCGTTCCGACCGGCTCGATGGTCGACCTGACGTTCGTCGCCAGCAAGCCGACAAGCGTCGAGGAGGTCAACGAGGCGTTCGCCGCGGCCGCCGAGGGTGAGCTGTCGGGCATCCTGCAGTACACGACGGACCCGATCGTCTCCAGCGACATCGTCGGCAACCCGCACTCGTCGATCGTCGACGGCCTGCTCACCTCGGTCATGGAGGGCACGCTCGTCAAGGTCGTCTCCTGGTACGACAACGAGTGGGGCTACTCCAACCGCTGCGTCGACGTGCTCCAGAAGGTCCTCTAGGTACAGGATGAGGACGCTCGACGACCTGGGCGACGTCTCCGGTCAGCGCGGGCTGGTCCGCGTCGACTTCAACGTGCCTCTGGCCGACGGCGCGGTCTCCGACGACGCTCGGATCCGCGCCGCCCTGCCGACGATTGAGGAGCTGCGCGAGAAGGGTGCGCGGCTGCTGCTCGTCTCGCACCTCGGGCGGCCGAAGGACCGTGAGCCGGAGTTCTCGCTCGCGCCAGTCGCCGAGCACCTCGCCGGCCTGATCGGCACGGAGGTCGCGCTGGCGCCCGACCTCGACAACGTGCCCGACGGCGACGTCGTGATGCTCGAGAACATCCGCTTCGAGAAGGGCGAGACGAAGAACGACCCCGATCTCTCGGCGCGCCTCGGGGCGCTGGCGGACTTCTACGTCAACGACGCTTTCGGAGCCGCGCATCGTGCGCACGCCTCGACGGTCGGTGTCGTCGAGCACGTCGCCAACTCCGCGGCGGGCCGGTTGCTGCAGCGCGAGGTCGAGACGCTGACCGGCATCCTCGCCGACCCGGGGCGCCCGCTCGTCGCGATCGTCGGCGGCGCCAAGGTGACCGACAAGATCGGCGTCATCGACGCCTTCCTGAAGGTCGCCGACACGATCCTCATCGGCGGCGCGATGAGCTACCCGTTCTTCCGGTCCCAGGGCCACGAGGTCGGCGCCTCGCTGTGCGAGGCGGAGGGCGTCGAGCCCGCGGCCCGCGCGCTCGAGCAGGGCGGCGACAAGCTGCGCCTGCCGGTCGACCACGTGCTCGGCGCGGAGTTCTCCGCCGACACCGAGCCGATCCAGCACGACGAGATCGACGTGCCCGACGGGCTCATGGGACTCGACATCGGCCCGCAGACCGCCGAGCTCTACGCCGCCGAGATCGTCTCGGCCGGCACGGTGTTCTGGAACGGCCCGATGGGCGCCTTCGAGCTGGCGCCGTTCGCCGCCGGCACGCGCGCGGTCGCCGAGGCCGTCGCGGCGACGGACGCCGTCACCGTGGTCGGCGGGGGAGACAGCGCCGCGGCGCTGGCCCAGTTCGGCCTCGACGACCAGATCACCCACATGTCGACGGGCGGCGGCGCCTCGCTGCAGCTGCTGGAGGGCAAGACCCTCCCGGGTCTCGAGGTCTTGAAGTAGTGGCACGTACACCGTTCATCGCCGGCAACTGGAAGATGCACAAGACCGTCGAGGAGGCCGAGGACTACATCCAGGGCCTGCTTGCGCGCGTCTACAGCGCCGACGGCGTCGACGTGGCGATCTGCGTGCCGTTCACGGCGCTGCAGGCGATGGTCGACTCGACGCGCGGCTCGCGCGTCGAGGTCTTCGCGCAGAACATGCACGAGACCGACCACGGCGCGTTTACGGGCGAGGTGTCGGCCGCGATGCTGACCGAGATCGACGTCCACGGCGTCGTGCTCGGGCATTCGGAGCGCCGCGAGCACTTCAAGGAGACCGACAAGGCGCTCTCGCACAAGATCGTCACGGCGTTCGAGCACGGCCTCAAGCCGATCCTCTGCGTCGGCGAGACCGAGGAGGAGCGCGAGCGCGGCGACACCGAGCGCAAGCTGCGCCACCAGGTCCAGGAGGGCCTCGAGCGCCTGACGTCCGACCAGATCGCCGAAGTCACGGTCGCCTACGAGCCGATCTGGGCGATCGGCACCGGCAAGGTCGCCACGCCCGAGCAGGCGCAGGACGCGATTGCGTTCATCCGCGCCCTGATCGCCGACAAGGCGCCCGACGCGGCGCCGCTGGCCCGGGTCCTGTACGGCGGCTCGGTGTCGCCCGACAGCGCGCCTGAGCTGCTCGCGCTGCCCGACGTCGACGGCGCGCTCGTCGGCGGCGCCTCGCTGGAGCCCGAGTCGTTCGCGCGCATCGTGGACGCCGCGGTGCAGGTCGCCGCGGCCTCCTAGGTTCGTGCCCGCGCCCACTTCGGTCTGCCTCGTCGTCCTCGATGGCTGGGGCCTGGCGCCGGACGGTCCCGGCAATGCGGTCTCGCTGGCGCACACGCCGGTGTTCGACGCGCTCTGGGAGCGCCACCCGCACACGACGCTGACGGCGTCCGGCGCCGCCGTCGGCCTGCCCGACGGCCAGATGGGCAACTCCGAGGTCGGCCACCTCAACCTCGGGGCCGGCGCAGTCGTCAAGCAGGACCTGACGCTCATCGACGAGGCGGCGCGGCAGCCGGGCTTCGGCGCCAACCAGCTGCTGCTCGACGCGCTGCAGGCGACGCCGCGCGTGCACGTCATCACGCTCGTCTCCGACGGCGGCGTGCACTCGAGCATCGACCACCTCCACGCGCTGCTGGACACCGCGGCGCGGGCGGGCGTCGAGGATCTCGTGATCCACGCCTTCACCGACGGGCGCGACACGCTGCCCCACAGCGGCGCCGAGTTCCTCGCCAGGGTGCAGGCGTGGTGCGCCGACACCGGCGTGGGGCGCATCGCGAGCGTCGTCGGGCGCTTCTACGCGATGGACCGCGACAGCCGCTGGGAGCGCGTGCAGCGCGCGTACGACCTGCTCGTGCACGGGATCGCCGCCCACGTCGCGCCGTACGCCGCGGCCGCGGCGCAGGCCGCCTACGAGCGCGACGAGACCGACGAGTTCATCTCACCGACACGCGTGGGGGAGGAGGGCCTGATCCGCTCGGGCGACTCGGTGATCGCCTTCAACTTCCGCCCCGATCGCATGCGCGAGATCTCGTGCGCGCTGGCCGAGCCGATCTGCCCGGACATCGACCGCCGCGGCGCCGCGCCAGTCGCGCGCTACACGACGCTGACGGAGTACGGCGGCACGCTGGGCGACTACCCCGTCATCTTCCGGCCGATGCGCCCCACGGTCACGCTGCCGCGCGTCATCGCCGCCCAGGGCGGCCGCCAGCTGCACGTCGCCGAGACCGAGAAGTACCCGCACGTGACGTACTTCTTCGGCGGCGGCAAGGAGCGCCCGGAGGAGGGCGAGCGACGCGAGCTCGTCCCGTCGCCGCGCGACGTGCCAACGTACGACCTCAAGCCGCAGATGAGCGCCCGCGATGCCACCGAGGCCTTCGTGAGCGCCTGGCACGACGAAGACTTCCGCTTCGCGGTCATCAACTTCGCCAACCCCGACATGGTCGGCCACACCGGCGTCATCCCGGCGGCGGTGGTCGCGATCGAGACCGTGGACGCCTGCCTGGGGCGGATCGTCGAGGCCGTCAACTCGACGGGCGGCGTGTGCCTCGTCACGGCCGACCACGGCAACGCCGACCACATGCTCGAGCCCGACGGCTCGCCGAACACCGCGCACTCGCTGAACCCGGTGCCGCTGATCGCCACGGTCGAGGGAACCGGGCTGGATCCAGCCGGCGGGATCCTCGCCGACATCGCCCCGACGGCGCTCGCGCTGCTGGGGATCGCGCAGCCGTCGGAGATGACAGGCCGCTCGCTGCTCGTCTCGTCGCCGGCGCCCTAGCGCGCGAACGATGACCATCGCCGTCGCGGCGCTGGCTGTCTTCATCGGCGCGGCGCTGCAGTCCGCGACCGGCTTCGGCTTCTCGCTCCTCGCCGCGCCGATCCTGTTCGCGGTGCTGGGACCGCAGGAGGCGGTGAGCGCGAGCGTGCTGCTCGGGCTCCTGCTCAACGGGCTCACGCTGGCGACCGAGCGGCGGCGGCCGGCGGTGCTCGGGCGCGAGGCGCGGCGGCTCGTCGCCTGGTCGGTGCCGGGGCTCGTGCTCGGCGCGCTGGCGCTGCGCGAGTTGCCCGAGCGCTCGCTGTCGGCCCTGGTCGGGCTCGCGGTCCTGGCGGGGCTGGCCGTGCGCCTGCGCGGCGGCGCAGGGCGCAGCGGCCGCGCCGCGGTGGCGTCGCACCAGCGCGGGTGGCATGCCGCCGCCGCCGGTGCCACGAGCGGGGCGCTGGCGACGGCGAACTCCGTCAGCGGGCCGCCGCTGGCGTTCTACCTGCTCGCCCGCGGCGTCACGCCCGCGGCGATGCGCGACACGCTCGCGGCGGTGTTCATCGCCCAGTCCGTGCTCGCGCTGCCCGTGCTGCTGGTGAGCGCGACGTTCACGCTGCCCGGGGAGCTGTGGGCGCTGCTGGCCGCTGCGCTCGTGGGGCAGCTGGCCGGCCGCCGCGCGTTCGCCTGGCTGCAGGGCGAGCGCTACGAGCGGGCGGTGCTCGTCGTGCTCGTGCTCAGCGCCCTCGCGGCGCTGGCTGCGAGCATGCTGTAGGGCGTCAGCCGGCGGTCGGCTTCGGCGCGCCGGCCGCTCGCTTCCTCCAGCCGCGCTCGATGGCGCGCACGAAGCGCTTGGGCTTGGGCGCGTAGAGCTTCTTGCCGCGCGCGAGCGCCTTGCGGCACAGCCGCGCGGCGCGACGATCGATGACGGCGAGCAGCGCCTGCCGGGACGTCTCGTCGTCGAAGCACCCCGGGTGCGCCTCGACATAGGTGCGCAGCACGTGCAGGTCGTGATGGTCGCCGAGCTGGCCGGACAGCTTGTGCGCCTGGCTTGCGACGCGCTTCAGCGGCTTCGGCTGGGCGGACTGCACGATCTCCGTGGCGTGCCAGAGGTCCTTCACGCGCTTGCGCCACTCGTGCAGGTGCGCGGCGGTCGGATCCTCGCGCGCGGTGCGCATCGCCTTGCGCCCGCGGCGGTAGGTCCGGTCCAGGCCGGGGGAGAGGGCGTCGAAGCCGTCGGGCGCGAAGGTCCACGCGGGCGTCCGGGCGAGCACGTCGTCGATCGACACGAGCGTCGCGGTGATCGCGCCGCCGCCGTTCTCGAGCGCGGCGAGCGAGGCCTGGCGATCCTCCGCAAGCTGCTTGCGAAGCGTCGCCGTCGTGCGCGCGGGGAGCTCCTCGCCGAACCGCTCGGTCAGCCCGTCGAGCGTCTCGAGCAGCACTTCCGCGTCGCGCGGCGCGGAGATCCGGCGCGCGGCCGTGCGCAGGGTGGCGTTCTCGCGCTCGTAGGTGGGCTCGCCGATCGCGTCGCGCGTCAGCCGTACGCAGGCGCGCAGGCGCTTGATGGCCTTGCGCGTGGAGTGGACGGCCGTGCCGAGGCGGCGCGACGGCGTCCCCCCGAGCTCGTCGCGCGCGTCGTAGAGCTGACCGCGGGCGATGCGACGGATGCCATCGGGCACGTACTCGTGGGGGCGCAGGCGGTAGGCGCGCTCGGCGTTGGGTTCTGACGACCTGAGGTTGCGCGCGGCGTGGGCGATGTTGCGGGCGATGTCCATGCCCACGGTCTTTCCAACCGGCTGGCGCGTCTAACGCGGCTCGCCGATCACGGCGCGAAGTGCGCCACCCGCTCGGCGACCCACGCGGTCATCCGCGGCAGGCCGCGGGGATCGAGGTGGTGCGCGCCCCCGTGCACGTGGTACTCGACGGGCAGCCCGGCGTCGTCGAGCCGGAGGCGCGCATCGCGCGCGAAGTCGACCGCGATGACGGGGTCGCGCTTGCCGTGCGTGATGAACACCGCCAGCTCGGGGCGCGTCTCGAGCTCCGGCTCCCAGCCCTCGACGGTGGGGATGAAGCCGCTCATCGCCAGGATGCCTGCGGGCGCGGGACGGCGCGGGCCCAGCCCGGTCGCGTAGGACATGACGCAGCCCATCGAGAAGCCGCCGATGATCGTGCGCTCCCACGGGATCGCGCGGTCCTGCAGCCAGCTGTCGAGGAACGCGGTCAGGCGCGCGTACGTGTCGTGGAAGGTCGCCGGATCGGGATAGCCGACGCGCGGCACCATGTACCACCAGCGCCCGCCGCTTCCGGCCGGGCCGGGCAGCGGGGCGCCCGGCGTCAGGCCGACGAGGCGCCGCTCGGGGTCGAGCGCGTCGAGCACCGACGTGAGGTCGTGCTCGTCGGCGCCCCGTCCGTGCAGGAGGATCAACGCGCCCTGCGGCTCTCCGTCCGCCTCGCGGACGACGTGGACGAGCGGCTCGAAGCTCATGTCGGCGTGCAACCCGGGAAGCGCATCGGTGAAACCTAAGCGAAGCGTGGCTCTGGGCAACTCGTTGTGCGCGCAATCAGAACGCACTATCCTCGGGGGTGTGGCCATCATCGGCGACACCCCTGACCTGCGCCTGCTCGCGCCCGCGGAGCTGCGCGCCTGGCGCGGCATGCTGCGCGCGCACTCGGCGATGGCCAAGGCCCTCGACGCGCAGCTGGAGGCGGCTCACGGCCTGCAGCTGAGCTCCTACGAGGTGCTCATGTACCTCGCCGACGCGGAGGACGAGCGGATGCGGATGTGCGACCTCGCGTCCTCGATCCTGCTCAGTCGCAGCGGGCTGACGCGGCTCGTCGACCGGCTCGCGCGTGAGGGCCTGCTCGAGCGGGTCGCCTGCAGCGACGACGCCCGCGGCCAGTTCGCCAAGCTCACGCCCGCCGGCCGCGAGAAGCTGCGTGCCGCGCGCGAGACGCACCTCGCCGGCGTGCGCGCGATGTTCCTCGACCTCTTCACCACCGCCGAGCTCGACGCGCTCGGCGACGCCTGGGATCGCGTGCTCGACGCGACCGGCTGGGGCTGCTGCAAGTAGCGCTGCAGTGCGCGCTTGAGGTTGGTGCGCTTCGCGCTGGGCCGCTTGAGCGCCGCTCCAGCCGCTCAGTCGGCACAAGTCAGGTCGGGGTCTTGGCCGCGGCGGCGGCCATGCCCCACAGCAGCGCCGCGCCGGAGCTCGCGCCCCACCGGGCCAGGCCTCCGGCGCGCCGCGTCGCCGCCGCCGCGTCGCCGCCCCGGATCGCCGACAGCACCGCGGCCGCCGGCCCGGGCAGCTCGCCGCGCTCGGCACAGCGCAGGTAGTCCCGGCCCAGCGGCGCGCAGCGCCCGGCCGGCAGCGTCACCGGGGCGCCGGCCGCCCAGCGCCAGCCGGCGAAGCCCGCCAGCACGTCGTCGCCCGCCGGGGTCAGGCCCTCGCCGCGGCCGGCGAGCTCCGCCACGGCGGCCTCCGGACGTCCCGCCGCGAGCGCGTCCAGGCCGGGCTCGAGCGCGTCCGGCGCGGGCGGTACGACCGCGAGCGCCGCGGCCAGGGCATCGCGCCATCCCAGCGCGGGCGCGTCGCCCGGGCACAGGGGCGGCGCTTCGCGCGCGCCCGCGAACGAGACGTGCAGCGCGCCGACGAGCAACGCGTCACCCGACACGACCACCGGGTCGCCCGGGACGAGATCGCCGCGCCGCAGGCCAGAGACGAGGATCGAGAGCGGTCCCCGGGGCGAGCGGACGGGGGCGAGCAGGATGTGCTGGTCGCCCAGTCGCACGTAGCCCCCAGGGCCGAAGGCCAGCTCGACCGCGCCGCTGGCGCCGGCGCGCAGCGTGCGCCCGGCGCCCGGACCCATGACCACCGCACGCAGCGCCCGCGGGGCGGTGACGCGCCGAGTGGTGCCTTTCTCGGCCTCAGGCCGACAAAGGCGCCACTCGACCAACGAGCTCGCTGGCGACGCGGTCCGCGGGGCCGTCACGCCTACCCCGCGCCCGCGCCACCGTCAAGCTCGGCGGCGAGGGCGATCGTCGCTTCCTGAAACGGCTCGATCGGCTGGTGGGCCACGCCGGCGCCGATCTGGCCGACGCCATCGCTGACGTGCAGCACGCCGGTCGTGATCTGCGGCGCGATGCCCAGCTCGCAGACGAGGCGGGCATCGATGCCGACCGGCGTCGGCGCGGAGTCCATCGACGGGATCGTGAAGCGCGACGAGCGCCCGGCGCAGATCTCGCGCATGCGCTCGGTGCGGGCGATCGCGTCCGCCGCGTCGCCGCCGAAGAACGCCGCCACGGCGGGTGCGGCGCCGACCGCCATGCCGCCCAGCCCGACGCACTCGATCACGGCCGAGTCGCCGATGTCCTTGGCCTTGTCGTCCTCGTCGTAGCCCTCGCGCAGCAGCGCGTCGGAGACCGGCGGCGAGTCGGCGGTGAACCAGCGGCCCGGCATCGACGAGAGCTGCACGCCCACATCGGTGCCGTTGCGCGAGATGAGCGACACGACGCTCGCGCCGGGCACGCCGGAGCCCGCCAGCAGCGTGCACTTCGCGGCGCCCATCGTGAGGCTGAGGAAGAAGTGCCAGTTCGTGGAGAGAAAGCGCGCGGCCTTCTCGCCGCCGAGCGCCGCGAAGCCGGGCAGCAGGTCGCGGATGAGCAGGTTGCCGGTGGCCTGGCTGCGCATGTGCAGCTCGTCGCCCTGATGCAGGCCCTGCGCGGCGAGCTTGAAGATCTCGACCGGGCCCTGGCGATCGATGAGCTTGCCCATGAGCGGGCCGAGGTCGTCGCGGAAGAAGCGCAGGCGCTCGATCGCCTCGTCGGCATCGGTGCCGAACCACAGCGTCTTGCCGGCGCCCTCGTTGAACGTCGAGAACGCGCGCGACCCCGACCCCTCGTCCTCGACGACCCACACCGGCATCGACGGCGAGCACACGCCGGTCATCGCGCCGACGTGGTGGTGCTCGTTGCCCGAGGCCAGGCCGATCTCGCCCTCCTCGATCATCGCCCGGGCGCGCTCGCGGCTGCGAGCCCAGCCCTCGAACAGGCACGCGGCGACGAGCGCGCGGCGCTGCGGGTCGGCGAGGCGGTGCGGCTCGATCGGCGGGCCGGAGTGGATCAGCGTGCGGCCCTCGCCCAGCACCGGCAGCACGTCGCGCGCCGTCGCGATTCCGACCGCCTTCGGCGACGCGGCCTCCATGCGCTCGACGACCTGCTCGTTGGCCTCGGCGACGGTCGCCCCGTGGGCGCCCCACAGGCGCTCGAGCGCGCGCACGGCCTTGGGCTCGCCCGACGCCGGCGGGCGCCAGTCGACGTCGACGACGGGCGTGTCCTGATCGCGGATCGCGTCGCCGAACGCCAGCAGGCCGATGTTGACGACCTCCACCTTCTCCAGCACCGCCTGATCAAGGGTCACGAACGCCTCCGATTTCCAATTGGTGATGACTCGCTAGATTCCGCGCGCATGTCCGACGCCGAAGCGCTCGCGGCCGCGATCCGCGAGCTGCCCGCCCTGCACGCCAAGCGCGACCTGCGGCTCGTCCGCCGGCTTGGCCCCGTCGGCGACGGCGACGACGGCGCGCTGATCGCGCACGGCGACGAGTGGATCGTGCTCTGCGGCGAGGCGATCCTGCCGTCGTTCGTGGCGGCGCAGCCGCGCGCGGCCGGCGCCTCGGCCGTGGTGACGAACGTCTCGGACGTGCGGGCGATGGGCGGCCGCCCGCTGGCCATCCTCGACATGCTCGTCAGCCCCGACGAGGCGCACGCCGAGCTCGTGCTCGAGGGCCTGGCGTGGGCCGCGGAGCTGCTCGGCGTCGAGGTCGTCGGCGGCCACCTGACGATCGGCGGGCCGGCGTCGCTGTCGGCGACGTGCACCGGGATCGCCCGGACGCCGTTGCGCGCGGCCGCGGCGCGCCCCGGCGACGTGCTGCTGGCGGCGTTCTGCCTCGAGGGCCGGTACATGAGCGACGAGCACGACTTCTTCACGTCCCTGCGCGACCGCGCGCCCGAGCGCCTGCGCACCGACGGCGACGCGCTCGTCGAGGTCGCCGAGCAAGGCCTGTGCCACTCCGCGCGCGACGTCTCCATGCCGGGGCCGGCAGGCTCGCTGCTGCAGCTGCTCGAGGCCGCCGACTGCGGCGCCGTGCTCGACATCGATCGCCTGCCACGGCCGGAGGGCGTCACCACGGAACGCTGGCTGCGCAGCTTCCCGAGCTTCGGCTTCCTGCTCGCGGCCGCCACGCCGCAGGACGCCAAGGCCGC
>Ga0136633_1001586_pt1 | contig 16645 bp, 13 predicted proteins | sample AntDrymeUQ832206_2_FD_105494 | JGI IMG/M metagenome (GOLD analysis project Ga0136633, IMG submission 105494) | Polar desert sand microbial communities from Dry Valleys, Antarctica - metaG UQ83 (22.06) | ecosystem: Environmental > Terrestrial > Soil > Desert | place: Antarctica: Dry Valley...
AACTCGAGCATCCCGCGAGGAATGTGGATGGAGCCGGGGATGTGTCCGGCCTCGCGCTCCTCCGACTCGCGAAGGTCTACGAGCAGGGCGCCGCCGCCCACCTCCGCCTCGACCGCTTCAGCGTCGAGGTTCTCGACCTTCGCCTTCGCCTCGGCCACGAGATCTGCTGCCCGCTTCGGCATTCTTACTCCTCCAGTTTCGTTTCCCCTGCGGGCATTCTGCACCCAGCATCGCCCCGGCGCCATGGGGCTTGCCAAGTCGCAGCTCCAGGTGAGTCCCGCGGCGTGGTGGGGTTGGCGCCGACATCATCGCTGGCATCCACTGGCTGCACACGACGGGTGGCGTGAAGCTCATCAGCATGAGCATCGGTGGTCCCCAGGACGGGGCTCTCGACAAGGAGCTGACCGAAGCTGCCGCCGCCGGCGTGTTGATGATCGCCGCGGCCGGCAACGACGGTGACTCGACGGCGAACTATCCGGCTGCGCACCGCGACGTGATGTCGGTCGCTGCGGTGGACGCAGCCGGGAAGCGGGCCAGCTTCAGCAACTGCAACGCTGACGTCGAGATCGCCGCTCCTGGCGTTGACGTCTGGTCGACGGGTCCGGGCAACAGCTACCTGTCGCTCAGCGGCACGTCCATGGCGACACCCCACGTCTCCGGTGTTGCCGCCATGCTCATGTGGGCCAAGGGCACCGACGCGGGCACGACCCGGAACACGCTCAAGACGAGCGCCCAAGGGAATGGCGGGTGTAACAGCACCGGCATTGCCAACCTTGCGGCGTCTCTCGGTGGCAGCGTGACACCCCCGCCGCCCACGTCGCCCGGCGCGATCAGCGGCACCGTCACGGAAGCCTCGGCGAAGACCGGTATCTCCGGCGCCACGGTCGACTGCGGCGTCGGCGGAAAGGCCACGACGGGCACGAACGGCAGCTACACGATCAGCGACGTCACGCCCAGCACGTACACCTGCACGGCGACAGCTGCGGGCTACCGAGCGAAGAGCTCGAACGTCACCGTCAGCTCCGGGGCAACGACGACCGCCAACTTCGCGCTCCGCAAGTAGCGCCCCCTGGGCAGCATCTCGGCCAGCCTGTGGGCCGCTCATCCCATCAAGATGTAACGAGGGCCGGGCGCACATGCGCCCGGCCTTCGTCGCCTCAGTACCGGCCGGTACGCCAGGCGCCTCCGATCGGGCACGACGAAGTGCGGTGGAGGAACCCGGTAACGCAGCCCGCATCTCGACCGACGTGGATGCCGACGTGTCCCTAGCGTCGCTCGAACTTCTCGGGGGTTGAGGCAAGCTCCTCAATGACGGTGTCCACTCGACCCGACCCTGCCCTTCGACTGGTCCGACGACGCTACGACCTTCCGCCCATCTCGCATTTCTCGGCCATGATGCGCGCGGTCGAGGACATGAGGCTCACTGGCGTTCCGGTCATCCCCCCCGAGCGGACGTACCTTTGACAACGGGCATCTGGCCGACGCCTTCGAGAGCAAAGCCCGTGGCGGTGCCTTGGATAGACACACCGGATCTCGACGTCTGCTACCAGCCGACGCCCCTTCCAGAGCACTGGAAGGAGGTGCTGCACTGAGGGTGCGCTACCGGCGCGTCGACGCCACTCTGTCGAGGGCGGCGACGAGATTGCCGCCGAGGACCAGACCCAGGTCCTCGGGCGACCATTCCAACCGCCGGACCACGTCGATCGTCTGAGGGAACGAGACCGCGTTGAGGGCCGGCGCGAAGTCCGAGCCCCATAACAGTCGCCTCGGGCCGTACGCGTCGAACAACGGGTCGACCAGAGCGCGCGCGTCGTGGGGATAGCCATGGCGCGGCTCGGAGGCGGCGTAGAAGCCTGACAGCTTCACGCTGACATGCCCGAACCGGGCTGTCTCGACCACTGGACGGAGCGCGACCAGGGCGTTGCCGCCGGGCCACGCGGAGGGCGGTCCGGGCAGGCCGAGGTAGCTAAGCAGCACCGTCGCGCCTGCGACACCCTCTATGAACGCGCTAGCTCCGCCACCACGGCTGCCGGCGCATTGATGCTGACGACGGCCGACCACGATGCCAGGGCCTCTACCGCGGCGCGAGGCCAGGCCGCCACCGCGGCGGCGGCGTCGTGGTTGGTCTGTGCATAGAGCGAGATGCCGCAGAAACCACGCTCTCGCATCTCGGCCACCTCATCTATCGTCGGCGGTTCGTCGGGCGCGCGGTAGGCGACCGGTGCCATCCACGGTCGGGTCGCGGCGAGCGTCGCGATGTGGTCGTTGTTGCCGCCAAACCCGGCGTCCCCCTCGTAGCCGACGACCAGGGCGCGCCCGATGGCGTGCTCGGCCCGCAGCTCCTCGTAGGAGGCGAGTTCGTCGGCCAGCCGCACCGGTCCGCCGCCCGCGGTCCAGGTGTGCCGTCGGTCGAAAAGGTGGATGTGCGCGTCCGCGAGCGGCAAGACACCAGACTCCTCCGTGCCGGCGGTCATGCCAGCGGGGCGATGGTCTCGCGGCCGGCGCCACCGGCCAGGGCGACGACGTGGGCGAGCGACTCGGCCTGCGATGCGGCGATGTCGTTGTCGACGAAGCGCACGGCCGATCGCAGGAGGAACCCGGCGGCGAGCGAGACGGGGACCATCACAAGCATGCTCGCCTGGATGCCGACCGCGTCGGAGACCCGGCCGATCAGCGGGAGGAAGATGGCGATCCCGGGTATGGCGAAGACCGACATCGTCGAGAATGCCGCAGAGCGGACGCGGGGCGGAGCGACGAGCGAGATGAGGGCGAAGAACGCCGGGGCCAGCGTACCGATGCTCCCGGCCAGGACGGCGTGCACGCCGATGGCCACGACGACGTGTGGGGCGTAGGCGAGGATCACAAGAAGGATGCCGTCGACCACGCCGACGACGCCGACGAAGCGGAGGAGGAACCCGGGGCGCTCGGCCGCGACGCGGGCGACGATGGGCATGCCGAGGAAGACCCCCGCGATCTGCAGCGGCTCGATGCCGGCCGAGATCAGGCCACGGGCCGCGGCGTCGAGGCCGAAGACGTCCTCGTAGACGAGCGACAGCAGGTTCGGGATTCCGAACAGCGCGATGCCGAGGAACGGGATGGCGCACCAGATCCGGCGGATCGTGCGGACACGGCCGAGGACACGCATCGTGGCCCATACCCGCTCGGGAGCTTCCTCGAGGGCGGCGGTCGCCTCGTCCGCCCCGGCGGCGCGCCGCTCGTGCGCACCGCGAACCGGCTCGCGCAGGCGGAGGGCGAGCACCACAAAGATCGCCGTCGGGACGGCGAAGACGAAGAACGGCGCCCGCCACCCGGCCCACGCGGCGAGGAGGCCGGCCGTCAGCGGCCCGAGGATCTGCCCGAGCGAGTTCGCCTGGCGGTGCGCGGCGAAGACCTTCACCCGCGCGGCCGGCTCGTAGATGTCCGACAGGAGCGACGAGTGGGTCGGGTTGACCACGGATCGGCCACCGCCCGCGCCGATGCGCGCCGCGACCAGGAGGGCGACGCTCGTGGCGAGGCCTGTTCCCACCGAGAAGACCGCCCAGACGGCCGCACCGACCGTGGCGATACGCACCCGGTTGCGCCTGTCGCACAGGAACGACAACGGGATCTCGATGAATAGGACGGCGATCGTCGTGACCGCCACGAGACCGAGCGCCTGCGCGTCCGTGAGTCCGAAGTCGTCTCGGATGTCGGGCAGGAGGATGGCGAAGGCCGTGCGGTCGAGTTCGTCCACAGCGTTCAGCCCGAAGAGCACCACCAGCGGGTAGACGGGCGCGCCGAGCGTCACAGCCGACGGGCGCCACTCTGCAACCAGCCCACGCCACCTTCTCACCGGATTGATCCCCACTTCGGACAGACTGGCACGCATGGCGGAGGGTGGTGGGTGTGGGTGGGTGGAGCTACAGGGAATCGAACCCTGGACCTCTTCCATGCCATGGAAGCGCTCTACCAACTGAGCTATAGCCCCGTATCGGGTGCCCGAAGAATCTAGTCGGGTGGCTGGGGTGCCTCAAACCCGTAGTGTCCACGGGCGTGTCCATCGCTGCCATCGCTGACGCATACATCGACGAGCTCGCGGCGCTGAATCCGATGGAGGCGACGTTCATGGGCGTCGCCGGCCATGACGACCGGCTGCCCGACCTGTCGCCCGAGGGTGTGGCGGCCGAAGCCGATCTGGCCCGGCGCACGCTGGCCAGCCTTGCGGCGGCGGCGCCGGAGGACGACCGTGAACGCGTGGCTGCCGCCGTGATGACCGAGCGGCTCGGGCTGCAGGTCGAGCGCTACGAGGCCGGCCTGCACCACTCGGGGTTGAACGTGGTGGCGAGCGATCTCCAGGCCGTGCGCAGCGTCTTCGACCTCATGCCGAAGACGACCGCAGAGGAGTGGGAGGCGGTGGCGGTGCGCATGGCCGCCTTGCCGGCGGCGCTGGCCGGGCTGCGGGCCACCCTGGCGGAGGGCGCCGGCGTGGGGCAGGTGCCGGCCCGCCGGCAGGTGATGGAGTGCGCGGCGCAGTGCCGGCGCTGGGCCGGCCTCGAAGAGGGAGCCGGGTTCTTCGCGGGGTTGGCGGGAGAGGCTGGAGTGCTGGCGCCCTCGCGGATCGCCGAGGTCGGGGAGCAGGCCGACCATGCCTATGCCGAGCTGGGTGACTTCCTCCGGCACGAGCTGGCCCCCGCGGCGAGGGACCACGACCCAGTCGGACGGGAGGCCTACTCGCTCGGGGCGAGGGTCTTCACCGGGGCCGATCTGGACCTGGAGGCCACGTACGCCTGGGGGTGGGAGGAGCTCGCCCGCATCAGTGCCCAGGCCACCGCTACGGCCGGGGCGATCCGCCCTGGCGCGGCGCTGCGGGAGGTGGCTGCCGCCCTCGACGAGGAAGACGACCGCGTGCTCGTCGGCGCCGAGGCGCTGCTGTCGTGGATGCAGGGACTGTCGGACACCGCGGTGGCGGATCTGGCCGGCGTGCACTTCGACATCCCTGAGCCCATCCGCACGTTGCGCTGCGCGGTCTCGCCCCCGGGCGGCTCCTCCGGCGCCTACTACACAGGCCCATCCGAGGACTTCACGCGGCCAGGCACGATGTGGTGGTCGCCCATGCCCGGGCAGGAGCGGTTCACCACTTGGAGGGAGGTGACGACCGTCTACCACGAGGGCGTCCCCGGCCATCACCTGCAGGTCGCCCAGGTCGCCCTCAACGCGGCGTCGCTCACCCGGTACCAGCGCGTGGGCTGCTTCGTCAGCGGGCACGGTGAGGGTTGGGCGCTCTACGCCGAGCGCCTCATGGACGAGCTCGGCTACTTCGCCGACGCCGGTGAGCGCCTGGGCATGCTCGACGCCCAGGCCTTTCGTGCCGCCCGCGTGGTCCTGGACATCGGCGCCCACCTCGAGCTGTCCATCCCACCGAACGCGCTGGGTTTCCATGAGGGCGAGGCGTGGAGCCCTTCGCTCATGCGCGAGCTGCTGGCCACCCACACCTTGCTCGATGAGCCCTACATCGTGGACGAAGTCAACCGTTACCTTGGGTGGCCGGGCCAGGCCATCTCCTACAAGGTGGGCGAGAAGGTGTGGCTCGAGGCTCGGGCCGACGCCCAGCGTCGCCACGGCGCCTCGTTCGACCTGAAGGCCTTCCACGCCGCAGCTCTCGACCTCGGCCCCATGGGCCTCGACCCCCTCCAGGCAGAGCTGGCCCGGATCTAGCCCGTCGCCCGCTAACCCTCTCCTCGGAGGAAGCGCTCGAGCTCGGCGGCCAGCTCGTCGGCCGTGGGCAGGTTCTCGGGCATGGGACCGGCGTCGTGCACGTGCTCGCCCGAGCCTGAGAACTCCGAGTCCCACTGCTGCTCTAGGGCCTGGAGCATGGACGCGTGCTCGTCGGAGTTGCCGATGAGACTGTTGATCCTGGCGTGGGTGACCGCAGCCGCACCCTGGAGCTCGGCCAGGTCGATGCTGATGCCGGTGACGCCTTGCAGCCCCTCCAGGATGGCCACGGTGGCGGCCGGGTAGGGGATGTTCGAGATGTAGTGGGGGACACGGGCCCAGATACCGAGCGCGGGACGGTCGGCCGCGCCCATGGCGGCCTCGAGGGCCGCGTGGATGCCTGCGGGCACCTCGATGGTGCCGTCGACGTGACCGACGGCGTCGGCCAGCTCCTTGGAGGTCGCCGTGGCCGAGAGGCGGACGGGGCGAGTGTGGGGGACCGGGGTGGGGTAGGCGCCCAGGCCGACGGTGAGGGTGGCGGAGAGGTCAGATGCGAGGGCGAGCACGTCTTCTGAGAAGGTTTTCCACCGCATGTCGGGCTCCGGGCCTGAGAGCAGCAGGATGCCCCGATCGTTTCGGTCGGTGCCGGCCCTCAGCTCGATGGTGGGCCACGAGAGATCCTCGATCACCCCGTCGGTGAGCCGGAGGGTGGGCCGCCGGGCCCGGTGGTCGATGAGAGCGTCGCTGTCGAACGTGGCCACCAGCTCGGTCTCGGTGCCATCGAGCAGAGCTGCCATGGCCTGGCCCGCGGCCCCGCCCGCGTCAATCCAGCCATCGAGGCCCAGGATGAGCACGCGGTCCATGGCGGGCGGCTCGACGAGCATCTCGTAGAGGCTCACAGGTCCACCGCCGCCGTGCGGGCAGCCTCGGCCAGCACGCTGACCTGGGTGGCGAAGCCCTCGAACCCGCCCGTGTCGCCGCCGCCCGAACCGCCCGCATAGCGGGTGTAGACGCCCTCGAGGATGCAGGCCAGCTTCCAGTACCCGAAGGAGATGTAGAAGTCGAGCTCGGACACGTCGCGGCCAGTGCGCTCGGCGTAGCGGGCCCTCAGCTCGGCCCGGGTCGGGAAGCCGGGGGTGGCCGTGGGGGCCACGCCGAGGGGCATGTTCTCGTCGTCTGGCTCGGCCCAGTAGACCATCAGGAGGCCGACGTCGGCGAGAGGGTCACCCAGCGTGCAGATCTCCCAGTCGAGGACGCCGAGCACGTTGCCCTCGTCATCGAACATGGTGTTGTCGAGGCGGTAGTCGCCGTGCACGATCGCCGGTGGGCCCTGCTCGGGGATGCGGGACGACAGCAGGGCGTGGACCTCGTCAACGGCAGGCACGTTGCGGCCCGTCTCCGCGGTCGAGCTTTCGAACTGCCCGTACCAGCGCTTCAGCTGCCGGGCGATGTAGCCCTCTTTGCGGGACAGGTCACCGAGGCCGACGGCGTCCACGTCGACAGCATGCAGATCGGCGAGCACGTCGACGAGGGCCTCACCGGCTCGACGGCGCTGCTCGTCGGTGAAGACGGACGAGGCGGTGGCCGCGTCGCGCAGCACGTGACCGTCGAGGTACTCCATCACATAGAACGGAGCACCGTTCACGCTGTCGTCCTGGCACAGACCCACGGTGAGCGGGACGGGGACGGGGGTGGGCTCGAGGGCCGAGATGATGCGGTGCTCGCGGGACATGTCGTGCGCCGTGGGCAGCACGTGGCCGGTAGGCGGGCGGCGCAGCACCCACGAGCGGCCTTCGGCGTCGAGCACCTTGTAGGTGAGGTTGCTACGGCCGCCGGCCACGAGCAGGAACTCGAGCGGCGGCGTGACATCGCCCGCGTGCTCGGCGAACCAGGCAGTCACCTTCTCGTTGTCGATCCCCACGACGTCGATCATCATCCCCGACGCTAACCGCCCCGACCATCGGTCATGATTGCCAGGGGCGCCGACTACGTTGGCGTGACCGTGGCCCTAGACGTGACTGATGCGACGTTCCAGACCGCTGTCATCGAGCGCAGCATGCAGGTTCCGGTCGTCGTCGACCTGTGGGCCGAGTGGTGCGGGCCCTGCCGCCAGCTAGGGCCCACGCTCGAGAAGGTCATCGGTGAGACCGCAGGCGCGGTAGAGCTGGCCAAGGTCGACGTCGACGCCAACCCTCAGATCTCCGCCGCGTTCAAGGTGCAGTCCATCCCCGCCGTGTTCGCTCTCAGCCAAGGTCAGGTCGTCGACCAGTTCGTGGGCGCCCTCCCCGAGGACGGCGTGCGTCAGTTCGTAGCCCGGCTCCTGCCCCCACCGAACCCCGTCGACGCTCTCGTCGAGGCGGGTGACGAGGCTTCGCTGCGCGAGGCCCTGGTGCTCGAGCCTGGGCACCTCGTTGCCACCGTCGCCCTCGCTCACCTCCTGGTGGCACAGGGACGGTCCGACGATGCCCTAGTGCTCCTCGAGACCGTCCCGGAGACACCGGAGGTGCGCCACGTCAAGGCGCTGGCCCGCAACCCCTCGCTGCCCCCCGACATCGACGGCCGCCTCGGCGAGCTGCTCGAGGGGGTGAAGGCAGACGACGCCGCTCGCCAGGAGTTCCTCGACCTTCTCGAGGTCCTCGGCCCCGACGACCCCCGGACCGCAGGCTGGCGCAAGAAGCTGACGGCGCGGTTGTTCTAGCGTTCCCCTCATGCCGTATGTGGAGGGACGCGGGATCGTCCACGATGCCGACAGTCACATCATGGAGGGGCCAACGTGGCTGCTCGACCATGCGGACGTGGCCACGGCCGAGCGTCTGAAGGCGCAGGGGCGACGCTTCCAGCCCGCCCTGTCGCCCGAAGAGGATCGCAGCGGGTGGCAGGAGGCTCAGCGCCTGCACACCGACCCCGGGTTCCGAGCGGACGCCGCCGAGAAGATCATGGGGCGCAAGAACTGGGCCGCTCTCGGCTCGTTCATCGCCGAGGACAGGCCCGCCGCGCTCGACGCCCTGGGCGTGGCCAGCCAGCTCGTGTTCAACACCTTCAACATGGGCCACCTGCAACGGGCCGAGCACGCCGACCCTGAGCTTGCCCTCGGCATGGCTAGGGCCCACAACCGGGGCATGCAGGAGTTCTGCTCGGTCGACCCGCGCCTCCTCGGGGTCGGGTACGTACCCCTGTGCGACATAGCGGCTGCGCCGGTCATCGCCGCCGAGGCCATAGAGAGCGGTTGTAAGTCGCTGCTGGTGGCCTCGGCCTGTCCTCCCGGTCATTCGCCGAGCCACGTGGGCCTCGACCCCTTCTGGCGGCTGGCGGAGGAGGCCGGGGTTCCCGTCTGCTACCACGTGGGCGGCGGTGGGGTGCCGATGGACCCGAGCTACTTCGAGAACGGCCTTCCTCCGGTTCCCGACTTCCACGGCGGCGACGGCAACTTCCGCTCGCTCGACTACCTGTCGATCCAGTACCCCGTCATGCAGGCCCTCTCCGCACTGGTCATCGACGGCGTGCTCCTACGCCACCCCGACCTCCGCATCGGTGTGATCGAGATGGGGGCTTCTTGGCTGCCTGGGCTCATGCACTCGCTCGACTCGGCCCACGAGGCGTTCCGCAGGAACGAGGCCAGGCTGCAGGCCATGGACCTGCGCCCGAGCGAGTACGTGCGCCGGCAGGTGCGTGTCACGCCGTATCCGCACGAGGACGCTGGCTGGATCGTCTCGCAGGCCGGGCCCGAGGTGTGCCTGTTCTCGTCGGACTGGCCCCACGTCGAGGGTGGACGCAACCCGCTCGGCCGCTTCGACCGCTCGCTCGAGGGCTTGAGCGAAGAGATCAGGCAGCGCTTCTACCGCGACAACTTCGTGGACCTCGTCGGACCGTCGGCGCTCGCCGACCTCGCGGCCTAGAGCCGAGCCGAGCCGTGCGCCTGGAGCGGCACCGCGGTGCGGTCCTCGTAGTCGGGCGCCTGGTCGCCCCCGGCGCCGACGCCACCACGTTCGGCCGCTTCGTCTTCGTCCGGGAGGGACAGGAGAGCAGCGACTACCTGATCGAGCACGAGCTCGTGCACGTGCGCCAGTACCGGGAGCGTGGTCTCCTGGGGTTCCTCGTGCCCTACCTGACGAGGTACGCCGCCATGCGGCTCGACGGCTGGTCGCACTGGAGCGCCTACCGCCGCCTACCGGAAGAGGCCGAGGCCGACTGGCTCGCCCGTCGCGCCCTCGGGTGGGGCATCGGCACTGGCGATCCCGCGCCGGGCGCGGCCAGCCTTTCGTCGTGACCTACTCCATCGTGGCCCGCGACTCCACCACTGGCGAGCTCGGCGTCGCCGTGCAGTCCCACTGGTTCTCGGTAGGCCAGATGTGCCCCTACGCCGAGGCCGGGGTCGGAGCGGTGGCCACCCAGGCGTGGGTCGAGCCGGCCTACGGCCCTCGTCTGCTGGGCCTGCTGCGCAGCGGCATGACCCCGAGCGAGGCGCTGGCCGGGCTCGTCACCGCCGACGCGGGCCGGGACCAGCGCCAGGTCGCCGTGGTCGATGCCACCGGTGCCGTGGCGGCGCACACGGGGGCCGCCTGCATCGCCGCGTGCGGGCATCGAACCGGTGACGGCGTGTCGGTTCAGGGCAACATGCTGCTCCGCGACGAAGTGTGGTCGTCGATGCTCGGGGCCTACGAGGTCGCCGCGGCCGAGGGGCTGGGCTTGGCTGAGCGCTTGCTCGCCGCGCTCGATGAAGCGGAGGCGAACGGGGGCGACGCCCGGGGCCGGCAGTCGGCCGCGCTCCTGGTCGTGGGCGGGTCGCTCACGGTCGACGTGCGGGTCGACGACCACGAGCTCCCGCTCGTGGAGCTGCGCCGACTGGTGGGCATGCAGCAGGCGAGTCGCATCCTGGTTCAGGCCCAGGCCGACATCCTCGGTGACGACGTGCCTGGCGCCCTGGCGCTCTTCGCCGAGGTGCAGGAGCGCTACGGCGCCAACATGGAGCCGTCGTTCTGGGCCGGCGCGCTGCTCGCCGGGCTGGACCGCCCCGATGACGCAGCTCCCTTTCTCCGGGCGGCCGCCTCATCGAACCCCGGTTGGGTCGACCTGCTCCGCCGACTCCCACCGAGCGGCGCCGTCCCGCTGACCGATGTGCAGGTGATGAGCGCCCTCGGGGTGGCCGGCCTCGGGTGAGGCCACCCCTCCCGGGATACAATGGCGAGGCACTTCCCCCATGACGAGCACGGTTCCGTGCGGTTCTCATGGGAGGCCATGTGCCCGATGCCTCGTTGCCGCCGCTACCCCCGGTCGGCCAGCCCGCTTGGCGCACGAAGGTCGCCGAGGTCATGGAGCGCTTGGGGGTGGGGCCGCTCGCCACCGCTGTCGTGCTGGTGGTGCTAGCGCTCGGGATCGGGCTAGGCAGCCGGCTCCTGTCATCATCGCCGGTGGCCGCCCCCGCTCCGGTCACCGCCGCTGCGCCCGAGCCTGAGGTCGAGCCGCCGACCACCGCTCCTTCGACAGTGGTGGTGGACGTGGCCGGGGCCGTGGCCCGCCCCGGCCTGTTCCACCTCGCAGCCGGGAGCCGGGTGGCCGACGCCATCGCCGCCGCCGGCGGTCCGACCGAGGAGGCCGACCTCCGAGCCGTCAACCAGGCCAGGACCCTCAGCGACGGCGAGCAGGTGCTCGTGCCCCGCCACGGCGAGGTCGTGGTGCCGGCTCCGTCGCCCCCCCGGGGTGGGGGATCGACGAAGGCCGCAGGGCCGGTCGACCTGAACCGCGCCACTGCTGAGGAGCTCGACGCTCTGCCCGGGGTCGGGCCCTCCACCGCGGAGGCGATCGTGGAGTGGCGTAACCGCAACGGCCGCTTCCGGTCAGTCGACGATCTCCTCGAAGTTCCCGGGATCGGGCCGGCCAAGCTCGAACGTCTGCGGGATCTCGTGACGGTGTGAGCTGTGCTCCGTAAGGTTGGCTGCAGTGACTGGGGAACGGGACTATCGGCCTTATGCCTCGCGGCTCTTGCTGGAGTGGGCCCGCGACACTCCGTCGGAGACCTGGCGGTCCATCGAGGGCACCATGGTGTTCACCGACCTCTCAGGGTTCACGGCCATGTCGGAGAGGCTGGGTCGCAAAGGTCGAACGGGCACCGAGGAGCTCGTCCTCCACCTCGACAGCATCTTCGACGACCTCCTCGGCGTCGCCGCGCAGCGAGGCGGGAGCATGCTGAAGTTCGGCGGCGACGCCCTCCTCATCTTCTTCTGGGGTGAGCGCCACACCCGCCGGGCTGTCGCCGCCGCCTCGGACATGCGGGCGCGGCTGCGCCGTGTCGGCGCCATCTCGACGTCGGTGGGAAAGATGAACCTGCGCATGTCGATTGGCATCCACTCGGGCTCGTTCGACTTCTTCCTGCTCGGCCACGCCCATGCCGACCTCGTGGTCGCAGGCCCCGCGGCGACCAGGTGCATGGAGATGGAGACGGCTGCCGAGGCCGGCCAGATCCTCGTGAGCGCCGACACCGCGGCGGGTCTGCCAGCCAGCGCCACCTCGCCCGGCCCGGCGGGCGGTTCCCTGCTGGCGCGCCGACCGTCCGGAGTGGTGCTGGACGACCCTCCGCCCGTCCCGGCCATCGAGGCCACCCGGTTCGTGCCCGTGGCCCTACGCAGCTACTTGGGTACGGGCCGCCCCGAGCAGGAGCACCGGCAGGCTGCCGTCGGCTTCGTCCACGTGTGCGGCCTGGACGCGCCACTGGCCGCGGGCGAGCAGGCGGACGTAGGGGCCCGTCTCCAGCAGCTCATGGCGGACGTCGAGACCATCTTCGACGAGCAAGGGGTGACACTCGCGGGCACGGACGCCTACGACGACGGCTTCAAGCTGGTGGTCACGTCAGGGGTGCCCCGGGCCTGGGACAACAACGAGGAGCGGCTGCTGCGGGCCATGCGCCGGCTGCTCGATGCCGGGCACGGGGTCGACCTCCGCATCGGCGTTCACAGAGGGTATGTGTTCGCTGGCGACGTCGGGGCCTCGTTCCGGCGCAGCTACACGGTGATGGGCGATCCCGTGAACACCGCCGCGCGTGTGATGTCGAAGGCGCGTCCGGGCCAGCTCCTCGCCACGAGGGACGTGCTCGACCGCTCTCGCAGCCAGTTCGCTCTGGAGGAGCTGGCGCCCTTCTCGGCGAAGGGGAAGGCCAAGCCGTTGGTGGCCTTCTTGGTGGGAGCTCTCATCGGCACCGCACACGCGCCCCGGGCCGACGGTCTGCCTTTCGTCGGTCGGGGAGCGGAGCTCATGGCCCTGGGCCAGGCGCTCGGGTCGGCTCTGGCTGGCTCCGGTTCGGCCCTCCAGATCGTGGCCGAACGGGGCCTGGGCAAGTCCCGCCTGGTGGCGGAGGCGCTGGCGCTCGTGCCGGCTCTGGTGGCACACCGGGGTCAAGGCGATCCCTATTCGATGGCCACGGCGTATGCCGGGCTGGCTCCGATGGTGCGGTCCGCTCTGGGCGTGGCCGACGACCCCACGCCCTCCGGCCTGGCCCGCCGGGTGGGTCAGTGCCGACCCGACCTGCTGCCCTGGGTCCCGCTCGTCGCGGTGGCCGCGGGGATTCCTGATGTCCCATCCACGGCGGAGGTCGCTGCCCTCGATGGGTCGGCGGCCACCGCTCGTGCGGAGCAGGTCACGTTGGACCTGCTGTCCGCTACGACGGGACCTGCCGCCCTGGTCGTCGACGACGCCGACCGCCTGGATCAGGCGTCGCGGTCCTTGCTGGTCGCCCTGGCCGCGCGGGCCGAAGAAGAGCCTTGGGTGGTCATCGCCCTAAGCCGAGTCCCCGTGCTCGAAGGGGCCTCTCGGATGGAGCTCGGCCCGCTCAGCCACGCAGAAGCCCTGTCACTCGTTCGGCGGGGCACGGTGGAGCTTCTGCCGGTCGACGCGGAGCGCTTCGTCGAGCGGGCTGAAGGCAACCCGCTGTTCCTCACCGAGCTGCTCAGCCACGCCGGCGCCGCGACCATCCCCGACTCGATCGAGGCCGCCGTGCGCAGCCGCATCGACGAGCTCGAGCCCGCCGTCCGCACCGTGATCCAACGGGCCGCCGTCCTGGGTCGCGCCTTTGATGCTGACCTGGCGCGGCAGGTGCTCGGACACGAGCTCGACCCCGTGGCCGCGGGGGTGGAGGCCATGGTCGAGCGGGCCGGGCCGGAGCTCCGCTTCCGCCAGGCGCTGTACCAGGAGGTGGCCTACGAGAGCCTGTCCTTTCGACGCCGCCGGGAGCTGCACGCCGAGGTCGGCCACGCTCTCGAACAGCTTGGCGGTGACGACGCAGTCGACAAGCTCTCTCTCCACTTCGCGGCGGCCGGCGACTGGGACCGAGCGTGGCACTACTCCAAGGTCGCCGGGGACCGGGCCCGTGACCGGTTCTCTCCGCAGGATGCGCGCACGCTCTACCTCCGCGCCCTTGAAGCGGCGGAGAGGCTGCGCCAGCAGGTGGCGATAGAGGACGTCAACAGCGTGCGCTACGAGCTCGCCCTGGCCGACGTCTACGCCGGCCACCATGACGAAGCCAGGGCCCAGCTGGTTCGGGCCCGGCGGCGAGAGCAGGATGCCATGACCCGGGCGAACTACCTCTACCTCGAGGCGCAGGCCGACTGGTTGGCGGGCGAGTACAGGCAGGCCCTGTCGCTGCTGAGCCGAGGCCTCCGCCTGGCGCCGGCGGAGGCAGCCGGTCTGCGCTCCCGCATGCTCTGTGTGGCCGCCAAGATCCGGACCACACAGGGGCGGCTCCACCTGGCCGTGGAGGCCGCCACCCGCAGCGCCGAGGAGGCCGAGGCGGCTGGCGACGAGGCCGCTCTCGCTCACGCCCACGTGGCGCTCTTCTCCGCGCTGACGGGTCTGGGGCGTCACGCCGAGGCCGAGGCCTATCGCCAGACCCCGCTGCGGGTGTTCGAGGAGCGCCGGGCGCTGTGGCAGCTGGCCAGCCTGCAGGTGATCGTCGGCATCGCCGAGTACGAGCAGGGCCGTTGGCGGACGGCCGAGGACTGGTATTCGGTGGCGATCGAGACGGCGACGGCCGCCGGCGATGTCAATCAGCTGGCCATGGCTGAGAACAACCGGGCCGAGATCTACCTGGACCAGGGGCGGCTCGGCGAAGCGCGAGGCGGCTTCGAGGCTGCGCTCGGGATTTGGCGGCCCGCCCGGTTCCGGGTCGGCGTCGCCGTGGCCAGTGCCAACCTCGGCCGAATCCACGGTCGGGAGAACGACAAGGATCAGGCTTTGGCCGCTCTCGGTTCCGCCGCGGACGAGCTCGCGGCTCTGGGTGTCCACGACTACGCCGCCCTGGCCCGGGCCTGGCTCGCTGAGGTGAAGGTCCTGAACGGGGAAGCGGCGCCCGACCTGGACGCAGTCCGAGCCCAGGAGGCCCGGGCGGAGAGGACGCTTGGATCGCTCCGCCTCCTGGCAATGGTGGATCGGCTGCGGGCGTTCGTGGCTCATCGGGCGGCAGATGCGCCGGGCGCCGAGCGCGCCTTGCGCTCGAGTCTGGAGATGGCCCGCCAGGCCGGCTCCCGCTACGAGGAGGCGCTCACCCTCAGGGCGCGCGCCGAATTCGGTGTTGGTGACCCCGGAGACGCTGACGCGGCGTCGGCCGTGCTCGGAGAGCTCGGGGTGGTGTGGGTGCCGGCCGTGCTGTCGGCCGGCACCGCTTCCACCCCCAGACCTACTTGAACTCGAACGTGGCCGTCTGCTTCGATGAGGGGTCGCCGAAGAACGTGATCTGGGCCTGCTGACAGGTGTTGGCGAAGCTCTTCGGGGTCTTCACGACCAGCTGGTACTGATTCGTCACAGGGTCGTAGGTGAGGCCCGAGAGGAGGAGCACCGGGGTGTCGAGAGGGATGATGGGCTGGCTCGGGGAGCAGGCCACACGGGAGAACACGAGGCTCACGTCGGTGGAGCTCAGCCCGGCGAAGTAACCGCCCGCCGCATCCCTCAGCTGCCACTTGAACGGTATGGCCTGGCCCGCGTTGCTGGCGTTGCGATACGGCTCGTTCTGCACCGGGGCGAAGAAGCCCGTGAACGCGTAGCCCACCGAGTAGGTACGGGACTCGGTCCGAGTGGCGCCGTTGGCGTCGGTGGCGGTCACCGTGAAGGTCTTCTTGCCGGGCGTGGCGGTGGCGATCGCCTCGCCGTTGGCAACGGTGCCATCGCACAGGGGCGTGGCCTTCCCGGTGGTGGCGTCCGTGCACGAGTATGCGGCCGTGACTGGGTGGCCAATCGTGTACGTGGCGCCGTTCACGGGCGAGCTTATGGAGATGCGCGGGGCCGGGGCGGTGCCGAAGTTAGCGGCCTTGTTGGTCGTCGCCCTCACCACGCCGTCGTTCGTCACGGCCTGGACGAAGAACTCGACGTTGCCGCCGCTGAGCGCAGCTGAGGTCGCGGCGTAGTGACCCGGCCCGGTGGGGGCGAGGCTGAGCTGCTTCCACGTCCCGCCGTCGAGGTAGAGCACCAGGACCTGCACGACCGGGGCGCCGCTGTCCACGACGTCAACATCCACCTTCAGGGCGCCGCCCACCACCTTGCCGTCGACGAGCCTGAAGGTGGCGCCGTTCGTGGTCGCAGCCCCCGGCGCGGAGTAGAAGACCTTGGCCTGGAGCTGGCTGAACCTGCGCTCAGTTCCCCTGGTCTGGCCGTTGACCACTCCGGTGCCCTGGAACTGCGTGGGCAGGAGCACGAGGTTCTGCCGCTTGCCCTGGCTCGTGTAGGCCGTGCCCGTGGTGGCGGGGAGGGCCGGGAAGGTCACGTCCGCGGTGTTGAGCGACGGCTCCCGGGAGGCTTGGTCGATGATGGGTCGGGAGATCGACGGGGTGAACCCGGCCAGGTCGGTGGAGGTGAGTCCCGTGATGAGAGACCCCGTGGCCGTGGCTCCCGTGCGGGTGACGTCGACCTGTGTGCGAGCTGTGATGGGCATGTCCTGGGTGACCTGGGGCAGGAACGCCCCAGTGGTCCGGGTTGA
>Ga0136633_1001587_pt1 | contig 16637 bp, 17 predicted proteins | sample AntDrymeUQ832206_2_FD_105494 | JGI IMG/M metagenome (GOLD analysis project Ga0136633, IMG submission 105494) | Polar desert sand microbial communities from Dry Valleys, Antarctica - metaG UQ83 (22.06) | ecosystem: Environmental > Terrestrial > Soil > Desert | place: Antarctica: Dry Valley...
GAGCCAGAGCGCACCTGGATGTCCCGCCTCGAGGCGGCCGGCGGGGTCAACCAGGCGGAGGCGGAGGTGGATGCGGCCAAGCTGGCCGCCGCCCACGCCTCCTACGCCGCCGAGCGCGACGCCGCCCTCCCGCCCGGTCACACCGGTCATCGGCCCAGCGGCGGCGTCGGCGGCACCCGCATCGGCGTCAAGTGCCTTCACGCCCACTACGCCTGGCACCTGGCCGGCGGCGACGACCCGGTAGGCCGCTGGATCGACAAGCACATCCACGAGGCTCGCTGAGCCTGTCTCACCCGATGGCCACACTGGGCCGATGCCGACCCGAGACCAGAAGGCCATCGGACGCGAGCTGCGCTATCGCCTCGTCCTGATCCTCGCTGCGGCCCGTCGTCCGCTCACCATCAGCGACTTGCTCGAGGCCCTGGATGCCTGCGGCCATCCGGCCACCGGCCGTGGGAGCAAGACCATCTCCGACGCGCTCCGCTGGGAGACGGCGCGGGGCCGCGTCGTTCGGGCCCGGCGGTCGACCTACGCAGTCGGGGTCATCCCGCCCTCCACCAAGCGTTGGATGCGCACCCAGATCGACCGGTCACCACAACGCCACCAGCCTCCGGCCCACCCGCCGTGTTGGCGTTGTAGCGACAATCCGCACCCACCCTCGGGGATTGTCGCTACAACGCCAACAAAGCGACATGACCGCGGCGGTCCCTCGCAGATCTGGGCGGCCCCACCCGGACGCCCGCCACCAGGCGTGGCGACATCGACCACACCGGCCCTGCCTCGCCGCGCCCTGGCTCTTCCTGCCCGCCTCCGGAGGCATCTCCACGATGGCCGATAGCGTCGCGGCGATGTCTGTGCTGGCCGCCATCGACTGTGGGACGAACTCCACCCGGCTGCTGATCAGCGAGGAGCGGCGGACACTCGATCGGCAGATGGTGATCACCCGGCTGGGCCGGGGCGTGGACGCCACCGGGCGCCTGGAGCCGGCGGCCATCGAGCGCACGATCGAGGTGCTGCACCAGTACAAGGCGGTGATGGACGCGCACGGAGTCACGAGGATGCGGATCACTGCCACCTCCGCGGCCCGCGACGCCGCCAATGCCGCTGACTTCTTCGATGCGGCGGAGGCTGTCGTGGGCGTGCGCCCCGAGCTGCTGAGTGGCGAGGAGGAGGGCGCGCTCAGCTTCGCCGGCGCCACTGCCGACCTCGATCCGGCCGACGGTCCGTTCCTCGTGGTGGACATCGGCGGCGGCTCCACGGAGTGCATGGTGGGCACCGAGCGGGTGGAGGAGGTGCGCTCCTTCGACATCGGCTGCGTGCGCCTGACGGAGAAGCACCTCGAGAGCGACCCGCCATCGCCCGAAGAGCTGTCGAATGCCATCGCCGAGGCAACCGCGTGGTTCGACGACCTGATGCGGGAGGTGCCGGCGGCCACGAGCGCCCGCACCGTCGTCGGGCTGGCCGGCACCATCTCCACCGTGGCCGCCGTCGAGATCGGCCTGGTCGAGTGGGACCGCGACGTCCTGCACCACTTCGCCCTCACCCGGGCCGCCATCGAGGACGTCTTCCGCACGCTGGCCACCGAGCCTCTGGCCGATCGCCTTTACAACCCCGGCCTGGAGGCGGCTCGGGCCGACGTCATCGTGGGCGGCTGTTGCGCGCTGGTGGCGCTGGTGCGAACGCTCGGCATCGACGAGGTGCTCGTGTCGGAGAGCGACATCCTCGACGGCCTCGTCTTCAGCCTGGAGTCCTAAGGTTCGCGCTCGTGGCGACCTGGCACCCCCCGACGGACGCGTGGAACACCACCCGCGTCGGCCGCTTCGGCCAGGAGCACGGCCTGGGCGACCTCGGTCAGCTGTTCCGCCGATCGGTGGAGGATCCCGAGTGGTTCTGGGATGCCGTCGTCACCCACCTCGGCATCCCCTTCGCCACGCCCTACGAGCGGGTGCTTGATGCCAGCGCCGGCATTCCGTGGACAACCTGGTTCACCGGGGGGCGCACCAACCTGGCCGACGCCTGCTGCGATCGCTGGGCCGACGAGTCGCCCGAGGCCGAGGCGATCGTGTGGGAAGGCGAGGAGGGCACCACCCGGACCTGGACCTACGCCCAGCTTCGCGCCGAAGCCGACGGGCTGGCCCGGCTGCTCGAGGCGCGTGGCGTGGGGGCGGGTGACACCGTCGGCATCTTCCTCCCGATGCTCCCCGAAACGGTGGCCGCCGTGCTGGCCGTCGCCAAGCTCGGAGCGATCTTCGTGCCGGTCTTCTCCGGCTATGGGTCCGAGGCGGTGCGGGTGCGGCTCGAGGGTGCCGGTGCCGTCGCGCTGATCACCGCCGACGCCTTCCCGCGTCGCGGTCGGCCGGTGCCGATGCTCGAGACAGCGCGGCAGGCGGTGGTGCCCTCGGTGACCACCATCGTGGTGGTCGACCGCATGGGCACCGACGTCGACCACGACGAGCGGGTGCTGGCGTGGCCGGGGCCGGCCTCCGCCCCGTTCCCGGCGGCGGCGCTGGACAGCGAGCACACCCTGTTCCTCGCCTACACCTCCGGCACCACCGGTCGACCCAAGGCCGTGGTGCACGTGCACGGGGGCTGGACGGTGAAGGTGGCCGAGGAGGGTGCCTTCCAGACTGACATCGGTGCGGGCGACAGGGTGTTCTGGCTGACCGACCTCGGCTGGATCATGGGCCCGTGGCTCCTCACCGCCGGGCTGGCCAACGGAGCCACGATCCTGCTCTACGACGGCGCCCCCGACCACCCCGGCCCCGACCGGCTGTGGGCATTGGTGGCCGCCCACCGGGCCACCCACTGCGGCGTCAGCCCCACCCTCGTGCGAGCCCTCATGGCGCAGGGCCCCGAGCAGCCCGCCGGGCACGACCTGTCGTCCCTGCGCATCCTGGCTTCCACCGGCGAACCGTGGAATGAGGGCCCCTGGCGCTGGTACGCCGAGCACATCGGTGGCGGTCGCTGCCCGGTCATCAACATCTCCGGCGGCACCGAGGTGGGAGCCTGCTTCCTGTCACCGCACCCCGTGGAGCCAATCAGCCCGATGTCGCTCGGCGGTCCGAGCCTCGGCATGGCGGTGGACGTGTTCGACGACGAGGGCCGGCCGCTGCGCGGGGCGGTGGGGGAGCTCGTGTGCACGCAGCCCTGGCCGGGCATGACCCGCGGGTTGCACAACGACCCGGAGCGCTACCTCGACACCTACTGGTCGCGCTGGCCCAACGTTTGGGTGCACGGCGACTGGGCCTCCATCGACGAGGTCGACGGCCACGTCGAGTGGTTCCTGCACGGCCGCAGCGACGACACCATCAAGGTGGCGGGCAAGCGCCTCGGGCCGGCGGAGGTGGAGAGCGCGCTGGTGTCCCATCCGGCCGTCGTGGAGGCCGCCGCCGTCGGCCTGCCTGACGAGCTGAAGGGCGAGCAGCTCTGGGGCTACGCCGTGCTCGCCGCCGACGTGGAGCCGAGTGAGGAGCTGCGGGCCGAGCTGGTCGCCGTCGTGGTCGACCAGCTCGGTAAGAGCTTCCGCCCCGCCGGCATCCGCTTCGTGCGGGCGCTGCCCAAGACCCGGAGCGCCAAGGTGGTGCGCCGGGTGGTGCGGGCGGTGGCCACCGGCACTGACCCCGGAGACCTGTCGTCGCTCGAGGACCCGACCGCTCTCGCCGCCATCCGAGAGGCCTCCTGACCATGACCGCGACGCTCATCGGTCGGCGGGTCGTGCTGCGGCCTCTGGTGGTGGAGGACTTCCCCGCGTGGCACGAGGTGCGCTCGCGCAACGCCGACTGGCTCCTCAAGTGGGAGCCGCTGCGCACCCCCGGCGCTCCCGACCCCGCGCAGAGCCGGGACACCTTCGCGGTGCGTTGCGGGGCACGCCAACGGGAGCGCCAGCTGGGCACCGGGTTCGGGTACGGGGTCTTCGTGGACGGCCACTTCGCCGGCGAGATCAACCTGTCGATCGTGCAGCGAGGACCGTTCCAGAGCTCCTACGTGGGCTACTGGATCGACGAGGACCGGGCCGGTCACGCCTACACGCCCGAGGCGCTCGTGCTCCTGTGCCGCGCTGCCTTTGAGGACCTGCACCTGCACCGCGTCCAGATCTCGATCATCCCCCGTAACACCGCCAGCCGGCGCGTGGTCGAGAAGCTCGGGATCCGGGACGAGGGCGTGGCCCAGCGCTACCTCGAGATCAACGGCATCTGGGAGGACCACATCCGCTACGCCATCACCGTCGAGGAGTGGGAGCAGCGCCGCGACCAGCTCATGACCGACTGGATCACGTAGAGCTACTTCTTGGTGATCTTGGCTTGGAGGGCGGCGACGCGCTCCTTGAACGCAGGCTGCTCGATGGACCACACCTGCGGCACGAGCTCACGGTCGACAGCGGTCGCATGGTCGTCGATCAGGGCCACGTCGCCGATGGTGGCCTTGATGCGAGCGGCCAGCTCGCGAGGGCCGCTGGCCGCCCGCTCGGCCATGGCCTGGGCGGCGGGGAGGAGCTCGTCGTCGGGCAGGCAGCGCCACACGAGGCCGACCCGCTCGGCCTCGGCTCCGTCGAGCACCTCGCCGAAGAGCACGGTGGCCAGCACCGTCTGGGGACCGGCGATGCGGCGGGCCATCCACGTGTGCCCGCCGCCGGGGTGCAGCCCGAGCTGCAGGAAGCGGGTGTCGAAGCGGGCCCGCTTGGCGGCTAGGCGCACATCGCAGATCAGGGCGAGGTTCATGCCCGCCCCCACCGCCACGCCGTTGACGGCTGCCAGGGTGGGCAGCGGCGAGCGGCCGATGCGGAGGAACCCTTCATAGATCGCCCGCAGCCCGGTCTCGGCGCCACCCTCGGCGGATGACGACAGGTGGGACAGGTCGGCCCCGGCGCAAAAGGCGGGGGCATCACCGGTGACGACGACCGCCCCGACGGCGGGATCGCCTTCGAGGGCGTCGAAGACGTCCATGATCTCGGCCACCATCGGCAGGGTGAGGGCGTTGCGGCGCTCAGGGTCGGAGAGGGTGACGGTGGCGACGCCGGCGCTGATGTCGGTGCGGACAAGGGGCATGGCGCTGAGTCTGACATCTCGACCCGCCACCGATTGACGTGACATTGGCGCGCAACATTGTTACGGTTGCGTGTCAGCGCCGCCGGGCTACGGGCGGGCGATCGTAATGTGGTTCGTGTGGGCCTTGTGGCTGGTGTGGCTCTAGGGAACCATGGTGCTGCACCCGGCAATCCCTCGATCCACGGTGAGGTCTGTGCTCTTCCCGAATCTGTCCCTGCGAAACCTCCTCACGGCCGTCAGCATCGTCTTGGCGCTGGCCTTCGTGTCGGTCCCGATCGTCAGCTCCGCGCAGCGGGGCGGCGGCGACCCCTCGGCCGAGCGAGAGCGTGTTCGAGCGCAACAGGCGCAGGTCGCCAGCCAGGTCGACACCCTCCAAGCCACTGACGCCCAGGTGGAAGCGGCCCTCGACACGCTGCAGGCCAACGTGGCCGGCCAGCGGGCGCTGCTCGTCGAGGCCGAGCGCGCCGCGGTCGAGGCCGAGAAGGCCGTTGCCACCGCGACCGCCGCCGTCGAGGCCAAGACGCAGGAGATCGAGCTCCTCCGCGGCGAAGTCCGTCAGTTCGCGGTGGAGGCCTTCGTGCACCCGCCGTCCGACGACGCCCTCGCCGCCCTCGACTCCGACGACCCCGGCGAGGCAGCCGAGAAGCGGGCCCTCCTGGAGATCCAGAACACCAGCGACTCCGATCTGCTCGATCGCCTGAGCGCCGCGGAGGAGGATCTCGAGGTGCAGCGCCAGTTAACCGAGGACGCCTCCCAGCGGGCAGCCGAGAAGCAGGCCGCCGCCGACAGTCGGCTGGCCGAGGTCACCGACGCCCGGAACCAGCAGGCCGCCTACGCCACGCAGGTGCAGGCCCGGCTCGACCGCAAGCTCGGCGAAGCCTCCGCCCTCGAGGCGCTCGACGCCAACCTGTCCGCCCAGATCCGCGCCGACCAGGCGCGCGCCGTCGAGCTGGCCCGCAAGGCCGCGGCCGCCGCTCCGCCTCCACGCGCCACCACCAGCAGCAGCGGAAGCGGCAGCAGCGGAAGCGGCGGTAGTGGCGGCGGTGGCGGCGGCGGCGGTGGTGGCGGCGGCGGCTCGCTGAACCCGTCCCTCGGCTCGGCGTCGTGTCCCAACGGTGGATCGATCACCGTGGCCAGCTCGATCGTCGACTCGCTGCAGTCGCTGCTGAACTCGGCCGCATCCTCAGGCATCTCCCTCTGCGGCGGCGGGTACCGCTCCTCCCAGGCCCAGATCGAGACCCGGCGCAACAACTGCGGCGACAGCTATTACGACATCTACGAGAAGCCCTCGTCGCAGTGCAGCCCGCCCACGGCGCCCCCCGGCACGTCGATGCACGAGCGGGGCCTGGCCGTCGACTTCACCTGCAACGGTGGCGGCGCCATCGGCTCCCGCAGCAGCCCCTGCTTCCAGTGGCTCTCCGGCAACGCCGGCGGCTACGGCTTCTACAACCTCCCCAGCGAACCCTGGCACTGGTCGACTAACGGCAACTGAGCCGTTCTCAGTCTGAGTCTCGGATCACGGCTGGGGAGTGTCTGAAGAACTGTTCTACGTCTCGCTCGTACTGGTAGGCGGTCTCGCTGGCGCCGACGATGGGACGGATGCGGAGCGCCTCTACGAAGTCGGCGACGGTGCCGGCTGAGGTGTAGTGGTACTCGAAGCCGACCTTCTTGAGGCGGCGGTTGTCGACCCCGCGACCGTGACGGAGGAGGTCAAGCAGCTCGGGCGGCAGGTCCACGATCCCGAGGCTGGCGAGCGGCGCCGACAGCAGGCCCATTCCGAAGGGTGGCAGGGGGAAGGTGCGCTTGCCGCAGATGGCCGCCACCTCGCTCCACGGGAGCAGACCGTCGCCAGCCACGTTGTAGATGCCCTGCACCCGTCCTGCGAGCACGAAGAGGATGGCCCGCACCACGTCGGCCTCGTGCACGAACTGGAAGCGGGGGTCGTACCCGAACACGGAGGGCACCACCGGCAGCTCGAGGGCCTTGGCGAGGGGCGTGGTGATGTCGGGGCCGAGCACGTTCGAGAAGCGGAGCAAGGCCACGTTCACGTGCGGGTTGTCGACGGCGAAGTCGCGTACGTAGCCCTCCACCTCGAGCAGGCTTCGCTCCACCATGGCCTTGGGGGCCTGGGCGCGGCGGGCTTCCTCGGAGAACCAGACGGGGTCCTTGGGGTGGGCGCCGTACACGAGGGTGGACGACTTCACGACCACGTTGCGCACCGTCGACCCCGGCGCCGAGGCCGCCGCGAACAGGTTCATCGTGCCGATGACGTTGATCTCGTGGATCGTGCGCGACTTCATCTGAGTGGAGTCGACCACCAGGAAGGTGTGCACGATGGTGTCGATCCGGGCCGCCTTTACGATGCGGGCCAGGATCGAATAGCTCTCGTCACTACGCACGTACTCGGTGCGCTCGAGGGGCACCGTGGGCTCCTTGCGATCGAGGCCGACGATGACGTCGACCCCAGGATCGGCCTCGAGGGCCTGGGCCACCCGGCTGCCCCAGAACGTGCCGAGCCCTGTGATGAGAACGCGCCTACCCATGGTGCACCATCGGGCCGGAGGCGAGCCGGCTTCGCCGGTCGCCGGGAGGCACGTGCGGAGGCAGGAGCGCAGCGACGCCCGGAGCACGCATCAGCTCAGCCGAACCAGACGGATTCGCGCTGGCGGAGCATGTCGTAGAGCGCCTCTTGGATCTGCTGCCGGATGCGCTCGGAGGTGTCCATGATCAGGCTGCGGGAGTAGCGCGGCTGGTCGGGCTCGACGTCGAACCGCACCGGGTCGAGCACCCGGATCTTGATCTTGGCCGGGAACGGGAGCATCCCCGCCAGCGGACCGAGGGCCAGCATGTTGGCGGTGATGGGGAGGTAGGGGATCCCGAGCAGCTTGGCTAGCTGGGGGCTCTTCCACAGCATGGGCATGGCCTCCTCGGACCCGACCACCGCGATGGGGACGACCGGCACCCCGGCCCGCATGGCGATCTGTACGAACCCGCCCCGGCCGAACCGGCGCAGCTGGTAGCGCTCGCCGTAGGTCTTGCCCGTGCCTTTGGTGCCCTCGGGGAACACGAGGGCCAACTGCTCCTGCTCGCGAAGGAGGCGGTAGGCGTTGTCCGGGTGGGCCAGCACGCCACCGACGCGCGACCACATCGTGCCGACCACCGGCATCCGCTTGAACATCTCGTCGGCCAGCCCGTAGACGGGCCGGCCCAGCTCGGTCTCGATGCCGTGCATGATGGCGGGGGCATCGGAGGGGATGGCCCCGGCATGGTTCGACACCAGCAGGGCGCCACCTTCGGTGGGGATGTTGTCGAGGCCCTCCCACTCCACGCGATGCCAGGTGCGGTACAGCGGGCCGTACACCTGCCGGGCGATCTCCCGCGTGTGCTCGGAACGACCCCACTCGTCCACGTCGGAGCGTCGAGGGTCCGCCAGGTCGGGCGGCGTCTCCGACTTGGGCACCGGCACCAGCGCCACCGAGGTGGACCGTCCGACCGGTGCCACCTTCGGCACGCGCACACGGGTCTTGGTGGCCCGGCCGGCCGCGGTGGCCGGTGCCTTCTTCGGCTTCGGCTTCGGCCTCGGGCCGGGTGCGGTCGCCATCGTCGAGATCGTACTTGACGGGTGCTAGCGGCCGTCCTGGTCGTCGCGCTCCTGCAGGAAGCGCTGCCCCACCTCGCAGCTCGTCCGCACGGGGCACCAGCGACAGGGTGCCCCGGGTCGGAGCTGGGGCTCCCGCGCCTCGTGCTTCAGCGCCACGGCGGCGTCGGCCCCGTGCACCACCCTCTCCAGGGCCGACCCGAGCAGCGCCTCGGACACCAGCTCGCCGTGCAGGCGGCCGCCGTCCAGGTAGTAGGTGGCGAGGAGGCGCGGCGGCACACCAAGGCGGAGCGCCTCGATCAAGGCGTAGAAGCGCAGGTCGTCGGTGTGGGTTGGCGAGAAGCCGCCCGTCTTCAGGTCGATGAGCACCTTTCCGGCCCGCATGCCGTCTGAGCGCCCGACGGTGAGGTCGACCTTGCCCGACAGCACGATGCGGTCGTCGTTGAGGGCGGCCCGGAGCCGGCTCTCGGCCACGGGTCGCCAGCGGGGCTCGAGGCGGGGAAAGCACTCGAGGAACATGGCCGTGCGCTCCACCGACTCGCCGTGGAGCTCAGCCCGCTCGCCCTCGCGAAGCCCGCCCAGGTAGTCGGCGATGCGGTCGTTGCCGGCGATGAGCCGGGCGATGGCCTCGTCCACCAGCTCACCGGCCGACGGATCGCCTCGCCAGCTGATCGACAGCTCGATGGCCTTGTGGGAGACGGTGCCGCGCGCCGTCTGCGGCGACCACGCGAACTCCTCCGCCTCCTGGGCGAGGAACAGCCCCTCGCAGCCGTGCACGGAGCTGAGCAGGTGCTTGGATACCCACAGAACCTCACCGGCCGGCAACCGGTCGGCCACGGGCGCCAGGCGCTGCTGCATCTCGTCGCGCAGGTCGGCTCGTAGCCGAGGGTCGAACTCCCGTCGTTCGTGCGGCCGAGCCCCCAGGGCCGCCAGCACCTCCTCCTGCGCCGGGTTGTGCGCAGGCCTGCTCTCGCTGCCCTCCTCGTCCACCAGCGGAGACTGTCACACCGGTTGAGTTGAATGGACGGGTGATGCAGCAGTCGTCGTCCCTCCGCTTCGCCCGTGCGGTGCAGGCCCTGGCCCAGTCCGCCCGCTCCCTCGGCCTCGTCGTGCCTGGTTTCCGCAGCCCGCCCCGGCTCGTGGGGGTACAACGGTCGATCAAGCGGTGGCCCGGCGGGGCCACGGTGGCGGTGGTGGTGCGGGGCCGGCCGTGGCCCGCGGTGCAGGCCGACCTCGTCGAGGGGGTCGTGGCCGCCAACCACCTCACCAGTCCCGCCGCTGACCGAGCACGCGCGGAGCTCTGGCTCGCCCTGGAGGGAGCGCCGCCCACCGAGGAGAAGGTCGCCGCGGCGTGAAGGTACGGTGAGCCCATGCGCTCGTGGCGCCTCCTCTTGTCGGGCGTGGTCATCAACGACGTCCCCGTTGAGGTCAGCTACGCCGACATGTTCATCGTGCTGCGCGAGGGCGATGACGAGCCGGGGCCTAACGATTGGGAGGCCACCGTGCGCACGCCTGAGCGCCAGCACTTCCCACCGGGCACCTACGAGCTGCGCGGCGGCACGCCTGACCACCTGTCGCTCAATGGTCACGCCGTGCTGCGCTTCAGCGACGGTCTCCAGCACCACTTCCGTGGCGACGGCCCCCTCGGCGGTGTCGAGAGCGTCGTAGCCTGAGTCGCGCACGGCACCCGCCCGGGTGGCGCAACTGGTGGACGCGGAGGGCTTAAAACCCTCTGGGGCCTCGGCCCCGTGTGGGTTCAAATCCCACCCCGGGCACTGGAAACACTGGATTTCGGGCCACGAGGTCCGCGTGAAGGGCGGTGGGATGAACCACCGCCTGTTCTGCGTCTTGGAGCGCGACGCCGACGACCTGGGCGGGTCCTCGATCGTGGCTATCGACGGGCTGTCGAAGCCGAGGCGGTCCGCCGCCGACCAGCGGGACTACCGACGGGCGCTTCAGCACCGGGCCGAGTTCGCTCGGCGCCGGACCGTGCTCGAGTAGTGGTCGCGGCCGCCTCGCATGGCGCCACGACGAGGTTGAGATCCAAGGCCAGCGCGAGCGACGCCAGCGTCGTGGCGGTGGGGTTCGGGGCGTCCACGCTGACACCGTCCGCCGTCAGCTGGAACGATTCGGGGGCCAACACGTCAACACGACAGGCGACGGGTTCGTCGCGACATTCGACGGCCCCGCGCGCGCGATCCACTGCGCGATAGCGCTGCACGACGCGCTGCACCGTCTGGCGCTACCAATACGGATCGGTGTGCACACAGGCGAGATCGAGCGGCGACCGGGCGATGTAGCCGGCATCGCCGTCCATATCGCGCAGCGGATCTCGGGACTTGCCGAGAGCGGCGAGACGCTCGTGTCGCGCACTGTCACCGACCTTGTCGCCGGATCGGGGTTGCAGTTCGAAGAACGCGGCGAACACGAGTTGAAAGGCGTACCGGGAACATGGCCGTTGTTCGCGGTCACGGCGTAGCGGACCCAGACCCTCAACCAGACGCGCAGCCTCATCTCGACCGCTCCCGACGACATCCGCGCCGAGTTGCGCCACCTCAACGTCTACCTGAGGACGGGACGCCGCTGCGTTCCTGGCGCGAGGTCGTTCAGTCGGGGGTTCGTTCGAGAATGCGCTTGATGCTCATGTGGGAGATCCCGCTCTGGGCGGCGACGTCCCGCAGGGACGCGCCGGCTCGGTGGGCCTCTCGGATGGCGGCGTCTCGCTTGCTGGTGGCCACGTCCGCGTTGTGGGCGGCGTAGTGGACCAGCTGCAGTAGGTGGGTCTGGGTGGTGTCGTCGGTGGTGGTTGTCATGGTGACCTCATTCGTCGGTGCGACCGAGGATCAGTTCGACCATCAGTCGGGCTTCCTGGACCCAGGTGTCCCGGACTTCCTCTTCGTTGACGGCGGCATCGGCAGCCTCGGCGAGAAGCAGGCAGATGGCCATCGCCTCGTCGTAGCTGAGGGTGATGCTGTCGCGGGCCACGCCCGGCGACTGTAACAGAACGTTACACAACGCAGGCGGAGCGGCTGACGTCTCCCGATCGTCGGCCTGGCGGGGTCAGCGGGTGACGATGCCGACGGGAAGCATTGAGAAGCCTCGGATGGCCGCCGAGTCCGTGCGGACCGCACCGGCCCGCACCTCGATCGTGCGGACGCGCTCGGCGAGGTTGCGGAACAGCGCCGCGCCTTCGAGGCGAGCGAGGGGAGCGCCGAGACAGAGGTGGATACCGGACCCGAAGGCGAGGTGGGCAGAGCTGTCGCGGGTGATGAGGAAGCGGCCGGGGTCCTCGAACACACGGTCGTCCCGGTTGGCCGAGCCGTAGAGCACCACGATCGTCCGGGAGTCGTCGGTGCGGCGGAGGAAGAACCGGACGGGGGCGTCGTAGCGGAGCACCTCCTCGACCGTCCCGGGCGCCAGGCCGGCGGGGTCGTCGCGCAGCGCGTGGAGCTGGTCCGGGTTCTCGGCGAGGGCGCTGATGCCGTTGCCGATCAGGTGCACGGTCGTGTCGAGCCCGGCGATGATGATCGACGCCAGCGCGATGAACGGCTCGTCCTCCTGCAGCCCTTCGTCGTCGCCCCCGTGGAGGATCGTCTCGGCGAACCCGCCTGGCCGGGCGGTGGCCAGGGCGTCGCCGAGGGCCCACTCGAGGAAGCCGGCGAAGCGCGCTTCCGCGCCCGCGGGAGGATCGGGGGCGCCGAGCCGGAACGAGGCATCCGCCCATCCAGCCGCCTCATCGGGGAGGTCGAGGCCCAGCCACTCGCTCATGACCCGGATCGGCAGCGGCCGGGCCAGCCCGTCCATGACGTCGCCACCGCCGTCGGCGACGAAGCGGCCCACCAGGTCCTCGACGATGGTGTCGACGACTCCGCTGAGCTCGGCGACGGCGCGCGGGGTGCACCACCGCTGCACGGCGCGGCGGACGCGGGTGTGGGCGGGAGGGTCGTTCTCGATGAACGTGGCCCGCAGGCCGGCCGCCTCCACGGGGATCCACTGGACGCCGAGCCCCGAGCGGTAGGTCCCGTGGTCGCGGAGCACGGCGCGAGCGACGTCGTGGCGAGCAGCCAAGAGCACATCCCGTCCGGGGAGCTCGACCAGGTCCTCGGTCCGCGAGCGCAACCGCTCGTAGAGCGGGTACGGGTCGTCCAGGTGCGCGCGGAGGAACGGATCGTCGGAGGAGCTGATGGCCGGGACGGTACCGGTCCGCAGTCAGCCCGGCGAGCGTCGAGACGGCGGGGGATGACCACAATCGGCGCGTGATCGTGATGGACGATGACCTCGAGCAGCTCTCGCACACCGAGCTCGTGACGGCTCGTCGCGCCAGACTGAGGAGGTGACCGTGATGGTGGTGCTGCTGCGGGGGGTGAACGTCGGTGGCAAGGGCAAGCTCCCGATGGCCGACCTGCGGGCCGTCGCCACGGAGCTCGGCTATGGCGACGTCGTCACCTACATCCAGAGCGGGAACCTCGTGCTCTCGACGAGCGACAGCAGCGCCGCCGTGGCCCAGGACCTCGCCCAGGCCATCGCGGCTTCGTCGAGCGTCGCCCCGGCGGTGGTGGTGCGCACGCGGCCGCAGCTGGCCAAGGTTGTGGCCGCCAACCCGTACCTGCAGCGGGGTGGGAACCCCGCCCACCTCCACGTCGTGTTCACCGAGGGCCCGGCCCAGCCGGCCCTCGCGACGCGTGACCTCGCCGCCTACAGGCCAGAGGAGGCGACCGCCATCGGCAAGGAGCTGTACCTGCTCCTCCCGAACGGCGTCGGCCGCAGCAAGCTGGCCGCCGATCTCGGGCGGCAGAAGGCGGCGCTGGGCACGATGCGGAACTGGCGGACCGTCACCACGTTGCTGGCCATGGCCGACGAAGCGGCCGGCTGACGTGGAGCTCCAGCTCTTCGACGAGGTGGGTGAGGTGCTGCGCGGATTGCTGCCGACGGAGCTGGGCCTGCTGCGCAGCAAGCACTACCGCTACGGCATCAAGGTGTGGTTCGGGCCGGCCAAGGCCACCCGCGAGCACTACGAGGCCCAGGTGATCGGGGCCGAGCACGTCGCTGGCGCCAAGGTGCTGGCCCTCGAGATCGGCTACCACGCCGAGCACCGCGACCCGTCCGAGAACGAGCGGGCGCTGGCCCACCTCGTGGCGCAGGACAAGCTCTGGCGCAAGGTGCTCGGCCCGGATGCGGTGGCGGGGTCGTTCATCGACGACCGGCACGGCTGGCAGCGGGTGTCGGAGACGTGGCCCGACCCGGACCTCGGCGACCCCGAACTCCCGCTCGAGCTGGCCACCCGGCTCACCGACTACATCACCGCGCTGGAGCCCCTGCGGGCGCTCTGATCAGCAGCGGGCGATGACGTCCTCGCCATACTGGGCGAAGGCGGTGCGCTGGCCCTCCACGTCGAAGGCGAGTGGTGGGATGATGACGCGGCTGACGCCGAGGTCGGCCAGCTTCTTGACCTCCTCGAGGGCGCCGCTGCCAAGAGCACCGTTACCACCGGTGGTGATCTCGATGGCGTCGGGATCGCGGCCGTGCTCGACGGCGGTGGCCCGCATGATCTGGATCAGCTCCGCCAGCTCCTCGTGGTCGCCCTTGCCAGGGAAGAACCCGTCGCCCAACCGGCCGGCGCGGCGGGCGGCGGCCTTGCTGTGACCGCCCACCACGATCGGGATGTTGGCCTGGGTGGGTTGGGGACGCGAGTAGACGTTGACGAACGTCGAGTACTCCCCCTGGTGGGTCGCGGGGCCCTGGGTCCACAGCGCCCGCAGCGCGGCGATGTGGTCGTCGGTGCGTTTGCCGCGATCAGCGAAGGGCACGCCGATGGCGTCGAACTCCTCCTCGAGCCAGCCCACGCCGATGCCGAGCTCCACCCGCCCGCCTGAGAGCTGGTCGAGGGTGGCGACCTCTTTGGCGAGGGTGACGGGGTTGCGCTGCGGCAGGATCAAGATGCCGGTGCCGAGGCGGATCGTGGTCGTGGCCGCCGCGACGAAGGCCAGCCAGATGAGCGGGTCCGGGATGGGGGAGTCCTCCGGGCCTGGCATCTTGCCGGTGGGGCTGTAGGGGTAGGCCGACTGGTAGCCGGCCGGCACCACCGTGTGCTCCACCGTCCAGAGCGACTCGATGCCACCCGCCTCGGCGGCCTCGGCGATCCCGATGGCTCCCTCAGCGTGGGCCATCGGCCCGACATTGGCGAACATCACGCCGAACTTCATATGCGGTCTCCCCGGTTGGGCGGTGGCTTCGGCGAGGACCGTACTCGCTGCCCTGACCTTCGGGTCAAGACACGGGCAGGAGACCGGAAGCCGGGTGTCGAACAGAGTGGATGCCGGGCACTGAACGACGCAATGGAGCTCGGCTCGGTCGACATTGGGGGAAGCCGTGCGCAAGTCCTGGCTGCAGCTCTACGCTCCGTTCCTGGTCCTGGCGCTTGTCCAGGCCCTGCTCATCGTGGTGGCGCCGTCGCGCGGCCAGAGCACCGCCGAGCTCTCGTCGGGGAGCGCGCTGAACGGCTCCACGGAGTCGCTTGACATCGACGGCGATGGGGTCATCGACCCCGGAACCGGCGACCTCGCCACCGACGGTCTCAGCCCCGGCGACACCAGCACGGTGGTGGGAGACGCGGGGACGGACGGGAGCGGTGTCGGCGGGGGAACGACCGGCGGCACGACCGGTGGCACGGGCGGAACCGCTGGCCCAGCGGCCGGTGATACGAGCCACTGCAAGGGTGACCAGCAGGTCGGAATCCTGCGCACCGCGCCGCCCTGTAGGCCCGTGTTCGCGGGGGACAACGGTGGCGCCACTCACCAAGGCGTCACCGACAAGGAGATCAAGATCGTCCTGTTCTCTGCGGAGCCCAACGAGCAGGTCGACGCCATCCTCGCCACCCAGGGCCTCGCGGTGGACGAGGAGGTCTACATAGACGCCGTCAACCAGTTCGTGAAGTACATAAACGAGAACTACGAGCTCTACGGCCGCCAGATCGTCATCAAGCGGATCGTCGGCGACTGCCCCACTACCCCGCCTGACTATGACAAGTGCACCGCGGCCGCCCAACAGGTGGTGAAGGAGAAGCCTTTCGCCGTCATCTGGATCACGTCCCTGTACGCCACCATCTTCGACATCTGGGCCCGCGCCGGCATCGTCACCCTCGGCGGCAGTTCGTTCGACGTCGGCTTCTACAACCGCAGCCGGCCCTTCCGCTATGACGTCGCCATGGACGGCACCCAGGCCGCCGACCACATCGCCGAGTACTACTGCAAGAAGCTTGCCGGTAAGCCGGCCGATCACGCCGGGGCGTCGATCCACCCCACGATCGGGGGGCGCGGCACCAAACGCCACCTCGGGATCGTCGTGCCTGAGATCGAGGCAAACGTCCTCACGGCCAACCGCGTGCGTGACAAGGTCGACGCGTGCAACGGCGGCGACCCCGCGCCCGTGCTGCGCACGTATGAGTCCAACATCGAGACCGCCACCACCCAGACCCAGGCCACGGTTTCCGCCCTCATCTCGGCCAAGGTCACCACCGTGGTGTGCATGTGCGACCCGATCGCGCCGGTCTTCCTCACCTCCGGCATGACGGGCAACGGGTACTTCCCCGAACACGTCCTCCCCGGCCTCGGCCTGCTCGACTACGACCTGCTCGGCCGCCTGTATGACAAGCAGCAGATGGCGCACGCCTTCGGGCCGAGCCACCTCCCGGTGCTCACCGCGCTCGATGACACCGACCAGGCCCGGGTGTGGCGGGCCACCGGCCGCCAAGGCCACCCCTGCGGCGAAAACGGCTGCGGCCTCCCGTGGGCGTGGCTGAACCTAACCGGCGTCGCCCTCCAAATGGCGGGACCACAGCTGAACCCACTCACCTTCGAGCGGGGGCTCCTCCAGGACCTCCCCGACCTCTCCGGAGGCGTCGAGGCCGCGACGATCACCTTCGGCCCCAACGACTACACAGGCATCGGCGACGTCAAAGAGGTGTACTGGGATCCCAACGCCCCGTCGAAGGTGGA